>Ga0308157_10002109_pt1 | contig 34839 bp, 24 predicted proteins | sample PhyBR1_FD_201035 | JGI IMG/M metagenome (GOLD analysis project Ga0308157, IMG submission 201035) | Phyllosphere microbial communities from UC Gill Tract Community Farm, Albany, California, United States - DLSLB.R1 | ecosystem: Host-associated > Plants > Phyllosphere > Unclassified | place: USA... | reverse complement strand
TAGGATGCACGCTCCCCATAAATATAATGTTTTCATTTTTTTAAAATTTAAAAGTTGAACAATGGATATTGCGCTCCTGAATTTTTTCCAGGTTGGTTTTAACTGGCAATACCAAATTTTGTTTGGGAAGTGAAGTGCGTAGAACAATAAGATTTTCATCTATACTTCCCGGAATAAAATCCGTCTTACGGTTTTCCACACTTGGTACATAAACTAGTTTTGTACATTTGCTTTTTGACCTGCAGATCAAAGCGATAACTAATTTTGTTGAGGCAAAGTAACAACCGTTTTGAGCCTGTATTGATACGGAATTCCAGGATTTCCTGATTCTCCGATGATGTCCGATAAAAACTTGAAAAAACTGATAATAAATCCTGAAAAATCCTGATTGCCAATGAAAAAAATTACTCAAGAGGATATTGAAAATGATTATAAAGAAGCGATTCGAGAAAAATATAGAGTTGAGAAAAGTGATGGAAAATATTCACATTATTTAAGTAATCCTTCTCAAGCTCTTTTAAGAGATTTGTGTTGGGAAATTTTTAATGCAGAACCGAAAGCTGATGATTTAGCAGTTTATCGTACCTTTTTTAAAGCTGAATTTGTTCCAAAAGAAGTTGATAACTCACAGCAATACACTGATAAGTTTAAAAAAGTGGGAGCCTTTTTTAAAGCAGAAAGAGAAACTGCAAAAATTAGTACTGTAGATTTAGCCGCAATTTTGGTTGATTTTGAGAATCGACCTTTTAGAAAATTTGTTAAAAAAGGATTTGAACCTGATTTTTCTAAAAATGAAATTAATTCTAGTACTAATGAGAAAGAAATAAAAGAATTAGATGTTGATTTTGTAGATGAAAATTTTGATAAAGAGGCTCAAAGTACTGAAACGGAAGTTTTATCTCCTCCTTTAGAACCAAAATCAACAAATATATTTATAGATACAAAGGAGAAAATTTTGCAAAGGTTTAAAGAGAAACTAAAGAAGACTATAATTGCAATAACTTTAATTTTTGGTTTAGTAACTACCGTGGTTTATTTCGCTTTCTTTAAAAAACACTGTATGCAGTGGACTGGGAATCATTATGAAGTTGTAGATTGTACTTCAAGTAATGAAAGTAGTAACTTAAATGAAATAATTCCATTAGATAAGAATCTTTTGAATTTTAGAAAAATAACAGCGTGCGATACAACAAAATGTTTTCTAACCAATGGTGAGGCTATTGTTTGGTATGGTAAAACAGCTAATGGAATTGATTTTTTTAATGACAATGGAAATGGTTGGCACCCAGAGAACAGAAAAGCACTTCGTCCAATGACTGATTATATGTTTAAAAGATACTTAAAGGGAAAGCCTTGCAAGTAATATTTTAATTAATTTTTAAAATATTCTAAAATGCGATTTATGTAATATATTCCTAAAATCATGAAATTATTTGTAAGTATATACCTTTAATTTAGCATTATTAAATTAAATAATTAAAAAACAAACAAACATGAAAAATAAAAGTATATTATTCGTATTAGCCTTAAGCGCGGGAATGTTCGTAACCTCTTGTAGTAACGACGATAATGAAGGAGAAACAATTGTTCCAATTCAAGGTAAATATAATCTAAGCCAAAGAGGAACAATCGTAGATGGTAAAGAAGTATTGGTTGATGCACCAGAAAATGCGGCAGGATGTAATAGAGATTATTTGGATTTAAGATTAAGTAATGCAGCAGTTATTGGTGACTATAATGGATCTGATTGCGCTTTAACAGAAACTGCTGGAACTTATGTAAGATCTCATAACGATTTGACTATTACTGTTGGAAATTTGAGTTCAACAAGCGATATTATGAACCTTACTAACAAAGAACTAAAAATTAAAGACAAAACAACTGGTGTAATTACTGTTTATACTAGATAATAAAATTGTTTTGAGATAATTTCAATTTGTTTTGAAATGGAAAACGGAAACTCCAATTAAGAAGTTTCCGTTTTTTTTATGGTGTAAAATTAATTGACGGGAATATAAATGTCAAAAGAAGCTCCTTCGTTGTGAATGCCAGAAGCGGTTATAATTCCGTTGTGGTTTTCTACAATTTTTTTTACAATGGCCAACCCAATTCCTGTGCCGTTATAGCGATCTCTGCCATGAAGCCGCTGAAAGACTTCGAATATTTTTTTGTTGTATTGCGCTTCAAAACCAATTCCGTTATCGGAAACTTTAATGTGGCAATATTTTTTGGCTGGAATCAGTTTTTCTTCTTCTAAATCTTGGCCAAATGCAATTGTGCTCGTAATTTTAATTAAAATCGGAATTTCTGGATTTGAAAATTTCAATGAATTACTGATCAAATTATAGAGTAATTGCTTGAACTGAAACGGAATAATATCAACTTCAGAAGTTTCTCCGATTTCAATTACGGCACTTTTCTGTTCTAATTCTTCAGTTAAATCTTCTTTAACCTCCTTAATAATTTGGCTAAGATCTGTTTTTATAAAAGTGCGTTCTTGGCTATTTGTTCTAGAATAAGCTAATAAATCATTAATTAAAGTCTGCATTCGCTGTGCAGCATTCTGCATTCGTTTAAATTTATCTTTTCCGTTTTCAGATAAACTTCCCGATTCCTTTTCGATAATCTGCGAAGCAAAAGTCTGTATTTTTCGAAGTGGCTCCTGTAAATCGTGACTGGAGATATAAGCAAATGACTGGAGCTCTTTGTTCATTTCTTCCAATTCATTGTTTTTCTGCTCTAGCTCGAGTGCATTCATTTTTAATTTATCATCGGCTTTTTTCCTTTCAGTTAAATCATGGGTCACTTTAGAAAAACCAATAACATCGCCTTTTTTATTATGAACCGCCGTTATAACTACACTTGCCCAAAACAAGCTCCCGTTTTTACGTACGCGCCATCCTTCATGAATGACTTTTCCTTTTTCTCTTGCAATTTGCAAAAGTTTTTGAGGCAGATTATTTTTTTGATCTTCTTCGGTATAAAAAACAGCCAAGTATTTGCCGACAATTTCCTCCGCTTTATAGCCTTTTATTTTTTCGGCACCAGCATTCCAATTCTCAATAATACCTTCACGGTTGAGGTACAAAATGGCATATTCCTGAATTTCTTCGACCATTAAATGATAACGCTCTTCACTTTTTCGCAGTGATTCGTTGATCTGAATTAGTTCTTTTGTACGAGCAGTAACCTGCTGCTCGAGCTCGTGGGTAAAAGCTTTTTCGGTATGAATGTCGGTAAATGCACCAACCCATTTTAAAATTTTATTATCAGGACCTAAAACAGGTTCCCCAATAACAGTATGCCATCTGTACGAGCCATCTTTTCTATGCATTCGCACATCGCAGCGATACATTTCTCCAGTTGTCAGAGCATGCTGCCAGATTTTAATATTTTCTTCAAAATCATCTGGATGAATCATTTTTTGCCAAGAACCATCAGTTCCGGGTTCAATTCCGGTATATTCAAACCATCGTCCCGAAGTGAAAAGTGCATTCCCTTCAGCATCAGTCTCCCAGATTAACTGCGGAATACTTTCTGTCAGCAGACGGAACCTTTTTTCGCTTTCTTCGATTTTTTTTCTTGCATCGACTTTTTCTGTAACATCAATCAAAGTCATTCTAATTCCGGAAATCGAATTGTCACTTTCGCGCAGCGGGGCAAATTCAAAGTCAACATAAAATTGACTGCCGTCATTTTCATTAGCAATAAAAAGTAACGATTCCGATTCTGAATACACTTCGCCAGATTCGTAAACTTTCTTTAATAATTTGGCATATTTCTGTTTGTTGAGTTCAGGAAATAATTCTAGTATTTTTTTTCCTTCAACTTCCGTTTCTTCTTTTTTCCAAATGTTATTCAGCAATACAAAATTGGCCATTTCGATTACAAAATCCGATCCACGCAAAATGGCTTTCGGAACAGGAGACTGCATAATAAGATTTCGTAGCTTCTTTTCGTTTTCTTCAATTTTCTGCTGGTATTTTTTTTCTTCCGTAATATCCCGAATAGTTCCAATTAATTTTTGAGGCTGATGGTTTTCATCATAAAAAACTTTTCCTTTTCCTTCAATCCAATGTATAGATTGATCTTTCCAGATTACACGAACTTCATAATTTAGAAATCCTGAACTTAGAGCTTCTTTAAAACCTTTATTTCGAATATGTAAATCATCGGGATGAAGATGGGCTAATAATTCTTCGTGTGTAAGCATTACATCTTCTGTATAACCGCCAATAATTTCAAGATATCTTTTAGAATAAGTAGGAATTCGCGTTTTTACATTCAGTTCCCAAGTTCCCAATTCGCTGGCTTCAACAACAATTTTAAGACGGTCTTCGTTGAGTTCTATTTTTTTTCTGGCTTCGACTTTTTCGCTTACTTCGGTAACCGTTACTAAAATTCCTGAAATAGTTCCGTTTTCTTCTTTCAAAGGATGATAAAGAAAATCGAAATAAGAAGTTTCTATTTTTCCGAATCGATTTAAAGGAACGGGAACTTCAATTCCGTGAAAAGGAATGCCAGTTTTTAAAACATTGTCCAATAAAGCACTAACGCTCTCTTTTACTTCTGGCAGCGAAACATACAAAGGTCTTCCAACGAAAGATTCTTCATTTTTGTCTATAATTTTAAGGTACGCTTCATTGGCCATTTCAACCACATATTCTGGTCCGCGTAAAATGGTGATTCCAACAGGAGCTTGCCTTACGGTATTACGGAATCGTTTGTCGCTTTCTTCAATTTTTTGTTTGGCTAAAAACAAATCTGTAATTTCTACAGCGGTATTCATTACACCATAAATTTTCCCATTTAGGTCGTATAAAGGGGTAAAGCTGTAATTGAAATAGAAAGATTGCAATACATTATCGATTACAATATCAATTCGGGAATTTCTGGAGTGAAACGATTGTCCAGTATTGAACACCGATTCGACTTGTTCAAATACCGATTGATTGTGTAATTCGGGAAGAATTTCTTTGTAGGTTTTTCCAATAACGTTTGGACCTTTCCCCCAGATTTTTATAATCGATTCATTAGCGAGTTCAATACGCATTTCTTTTCCGACATACACGGCAATTGGAAAAGGGGCATTTTCAACTAATTGTCTTATTTTTTGTTCGCTTTCTTCTACTCTCGTACGAGCCAAAACTTGGGCAGTAACCTCTGTCGCGATTGCTACAACTCCAGAAATTGTGCCGTCGATTTCTCTCAAAGCTTCATAAACAAAATTTATATAGGTGTTTTCGGTTTGTCCGTTTCGGTTTAAAGGAACGGAAAGTTCGTCAGTAACGATTTTTTTTCCTGAGATAAACACGTTTTGAAGTATTTCATCAAGTCCTTGTTTTTTCAATTCTGGAAGAACTTCAAAAATAGGTTTATTGATGATATTTTCAGCTTTTGCACCCCAAAGCTGTAACATTTGTTCGTTGGCGATTTCAACAACATTGTTTTCGCCTCTAAAAATACACATTGCCACTGGAGCCTGCATAATGTTATTGATAAACCGCGAATTGCTTTCGTGCAAAGCATCAGAAACAATTTTCTTTTCTGTGGTTTCAATAACAGTCACCAAGATACCGCCAACAGATCCGTCTTCTATTTTTATGGGACTGTATGAAAAATCAAAAAAGCAATCTTCCATGTAGCCATTTCGATAAAGCGGGACTTTAAAATCAGGAAAACTTACTGCATTTCCCTGCATAACATCGGCAAAAAGAGGTCCAATAGTGTCCCAGATTTCTCCAAATGTATCTTTAGAGCTTCCGCCTAAAGCTTCAGGATGTTTAGAGATTCCTAGAATTGGACGAAAGGCATCATTATAGAGTTGAGTATAATTTTTTCCCCACGCAATGTACATTCCAAACGGATTGCCAAGGATCATTGCAGTCATTGTTTTTAAGCTTTGCGGCCATTTTTCTGGATCACCCAAAGGCGTTTTTTTCCAATCTGCGGAACGAATTAATTCTCCCATTTCTCCACCTTCGGAAAGAAAATAATGTTCCTTTTGTTTGCGGTTCATTTCCAGAGAAGATTAAGGTTGCAGAATGAAATTGGCTCTTTCGGGCTGTTTAAAACTATTTATGGGTGCAATGGTCAGTGCTTTTTCTATTACATTTTTGAGTTTAGAAAATTCACCGGGCTTTCTAATATAAAATGAAGCACCTTTTAGATATAAATTATCAACGATTTCGCTATCTAGCGAAGTAGAAAAAATAATAATCGGCAGATTTTTTAAGCTTTCGTCTTCTTTTATTTCAGCCAAACATTCCAAACCATTTTTTAGAGGCATGTTTAAATCTAAAAAAAGAACATCTGGAAGATTTGTACTATTAGTTTTTAAATAATTCATTAATTGCACGCCATCGTGTACCACTGTTAGAGTGGTGCTAATCGTTATTTCGTCGAGAGCTTCTTTAAAGAAAAGGCAGTCATCTTCGTCATCATCAGCCAATAAAAGATAATAATGCTCTTGGGTCATTTTTTAGTCTCCTTAAATTTAGTGTTTATTTGCTTGGATAAATTTAACTTTTTTAAGTAAAACTTCTCGTTTTTTTAGGAAGAATGTTTTTCAAAAGATGCAAAAAAATAGAAAATTTGATTGTTTTCTTTCTTTTATGCAATTTTAATTTAGTAATTACGTTTTATTTATTCTTGTAGTTTTATGTTTTTGAGACTTGCTTTTTGAGATTCGCATTTCTTTACCAAATAGAAGACATAAAATACTGTAAACCCTTCTGGAATCTAACTTCTTTCATTAAAAAAATACCGTTTTAGTGTATACCGTATCCAAAAAGTGTAAAATAATTACACACTCTTTTTTGTTCTTGTTTTTCTAAATAGCTCTGTACCAGTTTAAAACTGTATTGGCATGACGCTTGCAAATTGTGTTAATGTCAAAATCTCTAATGTGTCCGTTTTTGAAAGGAAGAAGATTTTGCTAAAAGCCCAATTAAGGAAATTAAAAAAGGAGTATAAGCATGAAAAGCGAAACAATTATCTCAGAACAATTTTATGCGAACAGCAGTTCAGCTATCAGCGAAAAAACATTAAACGGTTCTTTTTTTAGAACCAACGAAAAATCACAAAAAGTACATGTAGAAAGACCAACAAGTCCTTTCGGATTAGCGGTTCTTATTGCAACGTTCTTATTATTAATTGCAGGTGTCTTTATGGTAATTCAATTGCAAGACGATTTCGAACAATTTCATTTTGAAAGAATTGCTTCGACTTGGGGATTGCCATTTTTAATCATCACCACCATTTTATTCTTTTATCAAGTGGGAGTTTTCTTGTACAGCTCTTACTTATATTTGAGATATAAAGCAATTCCGTCTGTATCAGACGATTTATTGCCAACTTGTACGATTATCGTTCCAGCATACAATGAAGGAAAACTAGTTTGGGATACTTTATTGAGCCTTGCAGAAAGCGATTATCCAGCAGAAAAATTACAGCTTTTGGCTATTGACGATGGAAGTAAAGATGATACTTGGTATTGGATGCAAGAAGCAAAAGCAAAATTGGGAGATCGTGTAACAATTTTTCAGCAACCTAAAAACCAAGGAAAACGTCAGGCATTATACAGAGGATTTAAATTAGGAACAGGAGAAATTTTTGTGACAGTAGATAGTGATTCTATTGTAAAAAAAGATACTCTAAGAAACTTAGTTAGCCCATTTGTGGTAAACAAAAAATGTGGTGCAGTGGCAGGAAATGTTCAGGTATTGAACAATAAAAAAGCAATATTGCCAAAAATGCTGAATGTAAGTTTTGTAATGAGTTTCGAATTCCAACGTTCTGCAGAAAGTCAATTAGGATCTGTATTATGTACACCTGGTGCTTTGGCAGCGTACAAAAGAGATGCCGTTTTCAACTGTCTTCCAGAATGGATCAACCAAACTTTTATGGGACAGCCATCAGATATTGGAGAAGATCGTGCTCTAACCAATATGATTTTGAAACAAGGTTTTGAAGTGAAATTTCAAAGAAATGCAGTGGTATTAACCAATGTTCCAGAGGAATACAAAGGCTTGTACAAAATGTTCATTAGATGGGCGAGAAGTAACGTTCGTGAAAATCTTATGATGGCAAAATATGTTTTTACAGATTTTAGAAAAGATTCAAAATTTGGAGCAAGAATGTTATTCTTAAACCAGTTTTTTAAAATTGCAATGACATATCCGTTTCTATTGTTTATGTTTTACTTTATCGCAGTTCACCCAGTGTTGTTTTTAAGTTCAACATTAATGGCAATCTTAATCTTTTCAAGTTTTTCAATGTTGTTTTACGCAAAAAGATATACACTTTCAGAATCTTTCTGGGCTTATTCTTACAGTGTTTTTTACACTTTCAGTTTATTCTGGATTGCGCCTTATGCCATTGCAACAGCCAACAAAAAAGGCTGGTTAACAAGAGGACTATAAATGCAGTACACTATTCATTCTATTATATAAAACTCCGCCCAATGAAAACCCGCTGTAGTGTCAGCGGGTTTTCTATTTTTATTTAGCATCTAACGCAGCAATAATCTGCCTTTTCATTGTGGTATTGGTGTAGTCTAAAGCTTCTGCATAAGAAACAGAATATTTTCTTTCTATGTTTTGAAAATGTTCTGGAAACGTGCTTAAAATTTTATCGTAATAAATATCCAGCTGTTTTTCTGAAGGCATTTCATATTTCAAACGAAGCTGAAATCTTCTCAATAAAGCACTGTCAATTATTTCGTAATGATTAGTGGCGCAGATCAATAAACTATCTGAAGGGAAATAATCAAAAAGCTGAATGATGGTGTTTACCAAACGCCTCATTTCGCCAACATCTTTGTCGTCGCTGTCACGGCTTTTTCCAATCTGGTCAAATTCATCTAAGAATAAAACGGCTCTTTCGCGAATAGCTTTATCAAAAATAGCTTTTAAGTTTTTAGAAGTTTCGCCTATCCTAGAATCTACTACGGTACTGAGATTTACAATAATAATTTTTTTGTCTAAAGTATGGGCAATCGCTTTTGCGGTTGTAGTTTTACCGCAGCCAGAACTTCCGTGCAGTAAAATCTTGTTATCAACTTTAAGATTGTATTTTTTTAATTCCTCTATATATTGATGTTCTTTGATAATCTGAAGCAAAGCAGCTTTATTTTCTTCGCTAAAAAATAAATCGTCTAAAGCAATTTTTTCAGTATCAATTACAGTAAGATCATTCAGGTTCATCTCTCATTATTTGCTGCAAAATTAAGTTTTATTCTGCAATGTTTTCGTTCCAGATTTCTTTTCCTAAAAAACGGTTTCCAAAGATTGATGTGCCAATTCGCACCATATTAGAACCTTCAGCAATGGCAAGTTCCAAATCCTGAGACATTCCCATCGAAAGTTTCAAATCGGTTAAACCTTCAATTTCTTCCGAATAAATTTCATCCCGAATTGTTCTTAAAAGCCTTAGGGACGGAATCATTTTTTCTTTTTCAACATCCAAAAGCCCAATGCTCATTAAACCTTTAATATTTAAGGTCTCGTACGTTTTTATTTTTTTAATGAAAGATAAAACGTCTTCTGGCGCCAATCCGAATTTGCTTTCTTCATAGGAAGTATTGACTTGAACAAAAACGTCCAGTTTTCGGTTTTGGTTTTGGAGCTGTTTATGAAGTTCGTCTGCCAGATTTATTCGATCCAAAGATTGAATGCAAGTAACATATTTCAAGACATCTTTGACTTTGTTAGTTTGGAGATGTCCAATAAAATGCCGTTCAACTGGAAGATTCTTTAAAACATCATTTTTATCTCGCAATTCCTGCATTTTGTTTTCGCCCATCAAAGTTTCGCCAGCTTCTATCGCAATTCGTATTTTTTCGGCAGGAACCGTTTTGGTTGCCAATAAAAGCTGTACATCTTCAGGATTTCTTCCAGCAATCTTGCAAGCATTTTCAATGCGTTGATGAACTTTAATTAAATTAAAAATAATATCGTTTTTCATATTGTAAAATTAAATCTAAACCACAAAATTCTACTGGACCAGTACATTTCAAAAAATGAAAAAACTGGATGATTTACGGATTTTATATCTACAGTAAATTTGTGTCATAAAACAATAAAACCTAGAACTTTAGTAACTTAGAATCTTAAGAACATGAAAATAGCAGTTTGGGATACATATGTAACCCGCAAAGACGGAAAAATTATGCACTTTGATATTTTGGTAGAAGAAAATGTTAACGATGCAGAGCAAGTATACGAATATGGAAAAAAATACCTGAAAAGTGTTGCGCAAGAAGGACAGACTTTGTCTTCTAAAGAATGTCGTTTCTGTCACATTGATAAAGCGCCGATTGAAGTGGAAAATCAGATTCGGGAAAATGGGTTTTCTATTATTGAAATGGAAAATTGTAATTAAATTAATTGCAAGTAGATAAAACAGATTCGCTATCGCGAAAACGCTGATTTACGCTGATTTTAAAAATCAGTTTTCTCTGTGTCTTTGCGATAGCAAATCCATGAAATCTGCGTCTAATTTTATAGCAATCTTGAAAGCGCTTTTAAACCTTCTTCCATTTGTTTTTCAGAAAGCGAAGCATAACCCAAACGGAAACCTTGGATTGTTTCATCAAAACTAAAACGATCTGGGCTCATGATTTGAATGCCTTGAGATTTTAATTTTTCGAAAATCTCTAAAACATTAATATCTGCTTTAGGAACAATCCAAAAAGCAAGCCCGCCTTCGGGTTTTGTAAATGTGATTTTATCTTGAAGGTATTGATTTAATAAGCTTTCGAAAAAATCTCGTTTGCTTTTATAAACCAAATTAGCTTTTTTAAGATGCCGTTTTATTTTCCCTTCATTAATAAGATTTAAAATCGCTTCTTCCATAATATTATCGCCCTGGACATCGATGATTTTTCTATGATTTCCAATGTTTAGAACATTCTCATGCGAACTGACTAAATATCCAATACGCAACGCAGGAGCAACAATTTTGCTGAAAGTGCCAATATAAATATAGTTTTTCAAACCCGAATAACTCGAAATAGGAAGTATTGGTCTTAGTCCGAAATGAAATTCGTTATCGTAATCGTCTTCAATAATCGTAAAATGATATTGGTTGGAAAGTTCTATTAATTTTAATCTCTTTTTTAGAGACAAGGTAACTGTAGTTGGAAATTGATGATGAGGTGTAACATAAATTGCTTTTATATTTTTATGCTGCAAATATTTTTCGACTTGATCGATATCCAATCCGTCCGATTCTATATTTACAGGAAGTAGAGTTGCTCCTGCATTTTCAAAAGCTTCCCAAGCGGGTTTGTAGCCAGGATTTTCGACTAAAACAAAATCGCCTGACTTTAAAATACAATGAGAAGCAAGATACATCGCCATTTGACTTCCGCGTGTAATACAAATTTGATTGTGCGAAATGCTCATGCCACGTTTAAAATTGAGCATTTGAGCAATCGATTTTCTAAATTCTAAATTTCCCAATTCGCTACTATAACCCATAATCTGCCAACGTGATTTTCTATTGAACAGCTCACGATATGCTCTAGCCAAATCATTCATTGGTGCCAATCGGCTATCAGGAAGTCCGTCATCAAAAACTAAAAAACTTTTAAGATCTTCAACTTCAACTTTTGGCTCTTTTTTATTTTCTGACGAATGACTGATTTTTGGGAGCGATTCTGTTACAAAAGTTCCCTTTCGGTCAATGGTTACCAGCCAGCCTTCAGCAGTTAAAACACCTAAAGCTTCTACAACAGTATTTCGGTTTACTTTCAGTAATTCAGCCAATTGTCTGCTTCCTGGCAATGCATTTCCGTTGACCAGTTTTCCTGTTTTGATAGCATCAATTACAGCATCGGCAATTTGCAGGTAAATCGCTTTATCTGATTTTTTATCAAGCTGAATTTGTAATGGCCAAGGTCGAAGCATTTGGACTGTTTATTGTGTATTTATTGATGATTAAAAGTAGTCCAAATTTATGATAATTGTAAAAGGAATGATTTAAATTTCGTTTGATGGATATTTGAAGTTCAAATTCAATGTCTTAGGATAAAATGATATTTCATAAAATTAAATTTGAGTTTTGATTTAAAGAAATTGGCTACGGCATTTTTTTAAATTTAATGAAAATATAATTTAAACTTAATTAAAGCTTGAATTTGATATTTTATAAAATCCATTTTATTTTGACTAAAGAATTCATATAAGTTGAAAAAAAGAATATTTTTCTGGTTTTAGATTGGATATTTTTTAACGCTTTGTTGTTTTTTGATTTAAGAATTATCTCAAATATAAATTTGTGTTGTCGAGAACAAATTAGGATTATTAGCTAAATTTATTATGTTTGTTGCGAATTATTCAATTTCATAAATCAGCTTCACTTGTCGACTCTTACTTTAAATCAAGATCAAATTTTAATCGATCGTCTTCGTGGCGGCGATGAATCGGCATTGACAGAATTGTATAATAAATTTTGGCAGGCACTTTTTATGTCGGCTTACAATGTGATTAAAGACAAAGAATTGTGCGAAGATATTATTCAGGATATTTTCATGAATATCTGGCACAACCGCGAAAAAATCGAAATTCATATTTCGCTAAAAGGATATATGTATGCCTGTGCGAGATATCAGGTTTTTAATCATTTAAGAAAAAACAAAGACAAAGTTCATGTCGAACTTTTTGATGACTTAGAAAAACGTTTCTTATCTACAACACCAGAAACCCAATTAATGCACGACGAATTGGTGCAGCAACTTAATCTAATTATTGAAGGACTTCCTGAAAAATGCCAAGCTGTTTATAAGTTGAGCAGAGAAGAGCAGCTGAGCCATAAAGAAATTGCCGAGCGACTTAACATTTCAACAAAAACAGTCGAAAATCATATAACAAAAGCATTGCATACCATCCGCTCTTCTATGGGAGAAAGTATGAGTATGGCAATGATTTTATGGATCTCAAAAAATATCTTTTAGCAAAAATAAAATGAAGTATTTGGGGTGGTGATGTTTGTTTTTTCTTCTTTTTTAATCCTTTTTCAAAAAAAATCAAAAAAAATGCAATTTGGACTAGGGGGTATATGCCTTTTAGGTTACTTACTCTATATACTCCCGAAATAATACAATAAAAAATGAAAAAAGAGGATTTCTTACTGTTACTAAATAGATATCTTTCCGGTGATACTAATATCGAGGAGAATAATAAATTATTGAATTATTACGAAAGTTTCCAGACAGATAAGGATTGGGACGAAGCTTTGGGTTCTAAAGAGGAATTAGAATTTAGAATGAGAAGCCGTCTTCAAAATGCCATTCAATCTGAAGAAACTCCAGTACTATCAATACAGCCATTTTATACCAAAACAGCTTTCAAACTGACTGTAATGGCGGCATCATTATTATTGCTGATTTCAATTTCATTAATCATTAATAAAACAAATCCGCTTAAGATTGAAACTCCGCAAGTTGCCCATAAAGAAATCTTAATTGGAAGCGATAAAGCAACTCTGACTTTAGAAGACGGTTCTGTTATAGCCTTAGAAAAAGGAAAATCGTACACCAAAGGAAATGCTTCCAGTAACGGAGAAAAGTTAGTTTACAGCTCAAACGGAAAATCGGCCGCCATTGCCAATAACCTTTTAACGATTCCGAGAGGCGGACAGTTTTTTGTACAGTTGGCAGACAGTACTAAAGTCTGGCTGAATTCAGAATCACAATTAAGATATCCTGTCGCTTTTGTTGACGGGCAAACCAGACAAGTAGAGTTGGTATATGGAGAAGCTTATTTTGAAGTGTCTCCAAGTACCAAACACAAAGGTTCGAGATTTAAAGTGAAAACTGAAAATCAGAATGTAGAAGTAATTGGAACCGAATTTAATATTAAAGCGTACAGAGACGAATCTGCTATTTATACCACTTTGGTAAAAGGAGTTGTAGCCGTTAGCAATACTAGTAAAAAACAAATTCTGGCTCCAAACCAGCAATCTAAGATAACGGAGTACAACGGAAATATCGACATTTCTGAGGTAGATGTTTATAATGAAATTTCTTGGAGAAAAGGTTTATTTGTATTTAAAGGAATGCCTCTAAAAGATATTGCGAAAGTATTATCAAGATGGTATGATGTTGATATTGTATTTGCAGATCCAACACTTGGTAATGTCAAGTTTAACGGGGTTTTAAACAAGAATCAGCAATTAGAAGACATATTGACCACGATCAAGAATATTAATTTTATTAATGCCTATGAGAAAAAAGACAATAAGATTATAATCAAATAAAAAGAAAAGGGATTAAAGTTTAGACCTCTCACCGTACTGCGCTTTATCCCTTTCTGTGTATTAACCAGTAAGTCAGTTTTATTAACCAACCAACCAATTAACATGTAAATTTATGAAATTTAAATTAACCAGTGCCTATTTCTATTTTAGAAAGAGGCTAATTATTAACATTATGAGAACTTTTATCTTCTTGTTTTGTACTACAATTTTTGGTTTTTCTCCCGTAAATCTATTTTCACAAAACACGAAAGTTGTAATTACAGCTGATAAAACAGTATCTGTTGACGAAGTTTTTGACATTATTACAAAACAGACCAATTATACTTTTATTTATCAGGAAGATTTATTTAAAAAATTGCCTAAAGTACATTTGAAAAAAGGAAAAATTAAGGTAAATGATTTATTAGAAGCCAGTTTCTCTGATAAAGATTTTGATTTTAGTTTTTCTGCTGGAAATACGATTGTTGTAAAAGAAAGAAAAGCAGAGAAAGTTGTCGTTCAGTCTAAAATAATCGAAATTAAAGGAACAGTTACCAATGAAGCCAAAGAGCCGCTGCCAGGAGTTAACGTAAAAGTAAGAGGTACAAATACAGCTGTGCAAACCGATTTTGACGGAAAATATACAATTAGCGCACCAGAAGATGGGCAAATTTTGTTTACCTATATCGGGCACAAAGCGCAGGTCGTGGAGATAAACAAAAGAAAAATAATAAATATTACACTAGCACAAGAAACTAAAGAACTTGTTGGAGTCGTTGTAAATACAGGGGTTACGGTTCGTAAGAAAGAGTTAATTACAGGTGCAGTCACTGTTTTTAGAGGTGAAGAATTAAGACAGGTTTCTACGCAAAATGCGGTACAGGCTTTAAAGTCATTAGATCCGTCTTTTATTGTGGTCAATAATAATATTGCAGGTTCAAATCCAAATATTCTGCCAACAATCGAAGTGAGAGGACAGACAAGTTTAACGGCCAATCAGGTTGACAGCCAGTTTAGAGACGATCCAAATCAGCCTTTGTTTATTTTGGACGGATTTCCAACTACTTTACAGCAAGTTGTCGATTTAGATATTAATAGAATTGCGAGTATAACTTTATTAAAAGATGCGGCATCAACAGCATTATACGGTTCTCGTTCTGCAAATGGTGTTGTGGTAATTGAAACCAACAAGCCTCTTCCTGGAAAATTGCAGTTTAATTATGTGTATAATTCTTCTTATGAATTAGCAGACTTAAGTGTTTATCATTTAATGAATGCAGCGCAAAAATTAGAATTCGAAAGACTTTCTGGTGCATACATTATTAAAGATGGTACTAGCGAAACAACTCCATTAACTTGGGATAAAGAATACAATAGACGTTTAGCCGCAGTACGCAGCGGTGTAAATACGTATTGGTTAAACGAACCGATTCAGATGGGAATTACTTCTGGACACAGTTTGAATTTGGGCGGAGGTTCTGATGAGTTTAGATTTAACATTGCAGGGAATTACAAAACACTAACAGGAACAATGAAAGGTTCTGAACACGATACTTGGGGCTATAATACGACTTTGACTTACAGAAAAAACAAATTAAGTTTTAACAACCAATTTTTTGTTTCTGGAGGAACGAATCAGGAATCTCCATACGGTTCATTTGAAACTTGGGCAAAAGCAAGTCCGTATTATCCAAAGTATAACGAAAATGGAGTAATAACACGTTATATGGATGGTTCGTCGTTGCCATTAACTAGTTTGCAGACAATTGTAAACCATCCGGCTAACCCGCTTTACAATGTATTTTTAGGAAGTTATGATAAAGGAAAGGATTTTAATTTCACGAATAACTTCGCTATTAATTATGACATAAACTCACATATCAAAGCAACCGGAGCTTTATCTGTTTCAAGACTTGATAACTACAATGTCGTTTTTGTTTCTCCAGACGATACTCGTTTCATTAATAATATTGCAACAGAAAAAGGAACTTACAACAGGTATGATGCTATTACCGATAAATGGAATGCGAATCTTGGTGCAACGTACTCGAATGTTTTTAAGAATGTTCACTCTTTTAATTATACCATTAGAGCTTCGGCATTAGAAACAAAAAACAATTCTTATAAATCATTTTTAAGAGGATTTCCTCTTGGAGTTTCTGGAAATCCATCATTTGCCTTTGGTTATGAACCGAATGGTAAACCAGAAATTTATACAGAATTGATAAGAAGCGTCGATTTGACTAACCAGATTAACTACGCTTACGACCGCAGGTTTTTATTCGATTTTACCCAAACTATTTCTGGAGCAACCAATTTTGGAACCAACAAAAAATATTCGCCTTATTGGGGAATTGGGTTTGGATGGAATTTGAACAACGAATTTAAAATGAACGAAGATATTGTCAATATTCTTAAAATACGAGCCAATATTGGTCAGACTGGAAACCAGAATTTAGTAGGTTTTGCCTCTTATGATATATATGCTTATAATCCAAATACAAACGTTTTTGGTCCTGGATTGGGAGTATCTCAAATTGCAAACCCAAATTTAGAAGCACAGAGAACCAGAGATTTGTCTTTAGGATTGGATCTGGCAATGTTTAGAAACAGATTAACAATGACTCTGGGAGCTTACAAACGTAAAACGTCTCCTCAGATCGTAGCGATCGATCTTGCAGCTTCAACAGGACTTAATGGTTATCCTCTTAATGTTGGTTATTTAACTACGCAGGGATTAGAGTTGAAAATGAACTATAATTTCATATACGATTTGAGCCGAAATTTTGTATGGGGAATAGGCTTAATGGGAACTACTGGCGACAATGAATTAGGCGGTTTTGGTAACGCATTGTCTTCTCTAAATTCTGAAGCGCAAAAAACAACCAGTTTGACAAGATACTATGATGGTGCAAGCAGTAATGATCTTTGGGCTGTACCTTCATTAGGAATTGATCCTGCAACGGGTAGAGAAGTTTTCTTAAAGAAAAATGGCCAGACCACTTTTATTCTAGATAAAAAAGATGAAGTAGTAATGGGTAATTCTAGAGAAACTGCTACAGGAGTAGTTTCTACAAACTTAAATTATAAAGGGTTTAGTTTTGGATTATTTGTACGTTACAGCTTTGGTGCAGAAAGATTTAACTCTGCCTTGTACAATAAAGTAGAAAATATTTCGAGAGACAATATTTTTGATAATCAAGATGTAAGAGCTTTTACAGACCGTTGGACAACTCCAGGGCAAATGGCACAATTTAAAGCGATCGGATTAACGAATAATACACCAATTTCATCACGTTTTATTCAAAAAGATGATTACATCTCTGGAGAATCTATTCGCTTAGGCTACAGATTAACAGATCGAGCTTGGTTAAAAAGAAACGGATTAACTGCTTTAGGATTTAATGTTTTTGCAAACGAGTTTTTCCGCGTATCAACCATAAAAGCAGAACGTGGTATCGATTATCCTTTCTCAAGAATATATTCTTTGAGTCTTAATTTATCATTTTAATAAAGAAATTATGAATAAGTATTTATATAAAATTACATTCCTTTTGTTTACTTCTTTAGTGGTAGTAAGCTGCAGTGATTTTTTGGATGTTGTGCCACAAGATAAAATTTTAGAAGATCAGGCTTACAGTTCTGAAGCTGGTGTGCAGAATGTACATAACGGACTTTATCTTCAGCTAGCCGTTAACAATCTTTATGGCAGACAACTAACTATGGATGCCGTAGAGATTTTAGGACAGCAGTATAATATGGGAGGATCGCATGTTAAAGCTAAAATAGCAAGTTATTCGTATGCTGAAACGCTTCCAAAAAATACTTTTGCTGCAATTTGGCAAAGTGCTTTTACAACAGTTTTATCTGCAAATAAATTTTTAGAAAGCATTGACGAACATTCTGAAGTTATTTCGGCTGAGAAAGCAAATCTATTAAAAGGAGAAGCTATTGCAATCCGTGCCATGCTGCATTTTGATATGTTAAGATTGTACGGGCCAATTTATAAAGTAGCGCCGGCAGATCCATCAATTCCTTATTATGATGCTCCAGTAACATCAAATAATCCGCTTTTGCCAGCTAAAGATGTTATTGCAAAAATCACAGCCGATTTGGATACAGCCATAGCCCTATTGGCAAGTGATCCAATACTTACTACAGGAAAAATCTCTGGATCGACAGCATTTGACGCGAATCCGTATTATTCCGTAAACCGCGGACAAAGAATGAATATACTAGCAGTAAAATGTTTAAAAGCCAGAGTTCTTTTATACACGGGAGACAAAACTAGGGCTTTTGCTTTGGCAACCGAAGTTATAAATTTTGTAAAAGCACAGCCTGTTGTTTCTTGGACTCCATTTTTAGAAGCTACAAGCACTTCTAATCCAGATCGTATTTTTTCTGCTGAGAATTTCTTTGCTCTCAGCGATTATACTTTATATACCAAACAAAAAGCGCTATTTGATTCTAGCTTAGACGATTTTAATATTTATGCTCCAATGCTTAGCCGATTGAATGCAGTTTTTGAATCTAATGATAATGATTATAGAAGTCTGCCAAGCTGGAAAATTCCAATTACAGGAGGAAAAACCCAGAAAACATTTTTCAAATATGAAGACGTAACAGACAAAACCAAAATTTTCCGTTTTCAGATTCCGATGTTCAAACTTTCAGAACTGTACCTTATTGCTGCAGAAACCGCACCAGTGCCGGCTGATGGTATTGCCTTTTTAAACACGCTTCGATTTAATAGAGGTTTGACCAATTTGGCAGCAACTGCAGTATTGGCTACAGAAATTACTAAAGAGTACAGAAAAGAATTTATGGGCGAAGGACAATTGTTCTTCTACTACAAAAGAATCAATTCGACTGCAATTCCAAATGGTTCTGCATCTTCAGGAAATGTTACAATGAATGCCGTTAAATACGTGGTCCCATTACCAGATGCAGAAATTAATTTTCAAAATTAAAAAAGTAATCATGAAAAAAATATTGATTTTAGGTATCACTTTTCTATCTCTGATAGGCTTGACATCTTGTGATAAAGAAGAAATTGAAGTTTATAAAGACACCAATAACATTTATTTTCCAAGTGCTGTATTTCCAGCATATACCGATGGACCGCTTATAGACAGTACTGGATTCAGTTTTAGTTTTGATAATGCTTCTATTATTGGAAGAGTTTATTTTATCCCAGTGCGAGTTCAAGGAACTGTAAGTGATGTTGACCGAAAAATTAAAGTTTCGGTAGATCCTTCAAGTACAGCGGTTTTAGGTACACATTTTTCGTTGCCAGAAAATATTGTTCTGCATGCTGGTAGTGAAAAAGATTCTATTCAAGTAATAGTTCATAGAACCATAGATTTAAAAGATAAGGCTGTAACATTAGTTTTGAATTTGGAAGAAAACGAATTTTTTACTGTCAATATGAAGGACAGAATAACAAATGTTTTGACACAGAAAAAGATCAACTACACGCGTTTTAAGTTGACATTTACAGATAAGCTGACGCAGCCAATAGGATGGCAGGCTGTATTTGGTGTATTCACTGCAAAAAAATTCTTTTTAATGTGCGAACTCATGAATCTAGAACCAGAAATGTTTAATCAGCCGCAAGGTTCACCGGGACTTTCCATTCCTGAAACACTCTACTATGCAAGTTTTATGAAACGTTATCTGACCGATCAAAAAGCGGAAGGCAATACTATTTATGAGGAAGACGGAAAAGAAATGTTGTTTCCTTAATAACCATTCTCTAATTTAAAATATAAAGCGATGTTTAAAAATATAAAAATACAGACAGCCGTACTAATGCTTCTCCTTTTGGTATACGGATGTGTAAGCGACGAAGGAAATTACGATTATGAGAAAATCAATGAATTTAATGTAACAGGAATACAAAAAGAATATACGGTTTATACGGGAGATTATTTTAAAATTACACCCGAATTAAATCCAACTTTAGATGATGGATCAGATCCTGATCGCTACGAATATAAATGGGTAGCATTAAACCCTGCAAAATTGGCTTACGAAGCCAGAACAACTATTGCAACCACAAAAAATCTTGATGGTATTTTGAAATTACCGCCTGCAAAATATGAACTTTATTACTTTATCAAAGATAAAGTAACAGGAGTAAACTGGCAGCAGCCCATTATTACATTAAATGTAGTTTCTTCTATTTATGAAGGATGGCTGGTTGTGGGAGATGTAGATGGTAAAGCACGACTGGATATGGTTTCTATAATCCCAGGAATTCCGCAGCCACGTATTATAAACGATGTGTTAGATGCCGCTGGGTCTGCATTGAAATTAAAGGGAAAAGCTGTAGATGTAGAATCTTTCAGCGGGCCTTTGCCAGGAAGTGTTATTTATGGAATTTATGTAACAGCATCAGAATCTGGAACAGCAAGATTAGAACCCGATTCTTTTGAATGGAATCAGACCATGAATATTGCATACGAAACCGTTGGAGGAAGTTTTCCAACAAATTTTGCAGTAGATTTTATGAAATGCCCTATTGGATCAGAAAATTTCCTGTATAAAGATGGTAATATTTATTACTACAATAGAGCACTGCAAATTAGATATGGATTGCCGCAAAATAAAGTAGATATCGAAACTAAAACTTTCTATGCAGCTCCTTTTATAGCAGAAAGTTCATCAGCAGGAACTCCTGTCTTTTTTGATGTCGAAAAACATCGTTTTCTGCGTTATAGTACATCAAAAGGAAATTGTTCGGCAATGCCTCCTGTTACTGCTTCTTCAACAGTGTTAGATTGGAATAATACCAACTGCGAACTTGTTTATATGACTACATCAAATTTCAATTTGAATGAAAGTTTTGCAGTATTAAAAAATAGCTCTACAGGCAAATTCTATCTGCTTCGTTTTAGTGCAAGTTCTGTGCAGACCTATTATAAAGAGATGCTGAACGCCCCTGATTTAGACAAAGCAACAAAATTTGCAGTAAGTCCAGATGCAGGTTATTTATTTTATACTGTCGGAAACAAAGTGTATGAGTATGACAGCGGAACTCAATCTGCAAAATTAATGTTGGATAAAGGAAATGAAGAAATTACCTATCTAGGTTTCAGCAAGAGAGGAAAAAAAGAAATTATCAGCAAATTAATTGTCGGTTCTTACAGTACAACAGGAAAATTAGAATTGTATACAGTACCTCCTGTAAACGGAGATTTAATTTTGGAAAGCAGTTATTCAGGCTTATGCAAAATTGTCGATGTTACTTACCGCGTACGATAATTAAAACTTAAAAACAAAACCGAATAAAGAAAAGACCTCATTCTTTATTCGGTTTCTAAAACCACATTTTATGAAACGATTTTTAAAAATCGCAAGCGCAGTTTTGCTGCTTGCCTGTCCGTCTATTGCCTTAAAAGCACAGACTCAATCTACCGAAGAAAGCTGGGCGCAGGTCAAAAAACAAGCGCAAACAGAGAAGAAATTAATCTTTGTCGATTTGTATTTTACAGGTTGTGCGCCGTGTGCGCAAATGGACAAAGAAGTATTTCCAGATCCAAAAGTAGCAGCTGTTTTAAATGCAGATTTCGTCACTTTCAAGTCTGATATTTTAAAAGAAGAAATCGGTAAAAAATTATGCATGAAATACGGCGTAACTGGATTTCCGACTTTTTTATTTATGAATGCAGATGGAAAAGTAATTGATATTGCCGGCGGATTTCAAAACGTTGAGCAGTTTACAGCTTTGCTTCAAAACGCAAAAGAAGCTTCTAAAAAAGGAATATTCAAAAAGTACAGCCCAGAAATCCAGGAAAAAGATTATCCTGATTTTTATAAACAAGCTTATTTAGATGGAAAAAGAAATGTGCCGTTTGAGGTTATCGATACGTATTTAAAATCCAAAGATGCTTCTGAAGAGGTTTCTTTTGTGATTATTACCGGATTAAGAGTGGGTAAACAATATGATGATCCATTTCTTTTAAAGAGTAAAAAATTAATGGAAGATTATGGAAGATGGAACGTTACAAGTCATGTGTTTACCATTTTACAATGCAAGAAAAGAGAGTACGAAAAAAAGAATGATCTGAAAGGATTTACAGAACTAGTAAACGGTTCAAAAGAACTTTATACGCCTGAAGAATTTACAAAATATTCTGGAATTTTATTAAAAGATTTTGGAGTAGAAAAAGTGGTAGTGAAACCAAATACGGCACAAAAGTAATCCGAAATGAAAAAGATATTCCTGCTTTCAATATTGATTTTTGGTTGCTCAACTTATGCTCAAAACAGCATTCAGAAATCTATTGAAACTTTCGAAAAAGCCTTTCAGAATAAAAATTATAATGAAATAAAAGATCTTCTGGCGCCACAATTTACCGTTGGTGTTGGAGATTCTTCTTCAAACGAATATTATTTGAATGGTATTTTTAATGCTTTTCCCGTTTTAGATTCTATTAAGATTGGAAAAACTGTTGAGATGAAAAATGAAAGCTATGTTTTGGTAGATTTCCATTTTAAAGGAAAAGAAAAGAAACCGTCTCAAATCGTTTTCAATTCAGAAAGAAAAATTTTATATGTGACTTTCTTTGATGGTTTATATAAAGTTGACCGAAATGCAACAGTAAAACAAGTGGCAAGTATTCCGTTTCAAATTATCGAAAACGGAATTGCAATTAAAATCAAATTAAACAAAGCCGATCGAGAATTTTTAATGCTTTTTGACACTGGCGCAGACGGAATGGCTTTAAATCCTGACAGCGCATACAAAGCGGGAGTTGTTGTGACGAAAACCAAATCGGCTTCTGTAGTTGGCGGAAGTCAGGAAGTGAAATATTCTGCGGATAATACGATTTATATTGGCGATCAGGTCTTAAAAAATCAAGGTTTAGTGATTTTTCCGAAACACGGCTTTTATGACGGATTATTTGGCGCCAATCTCCTTCGAAATTATATCACTTCTGTCAATTTTGATACCATGACAATTGACTTGTACAACTTCGGGAATTTTAATTATTGGGGAAAAGCAAAGCCGTTGGTTTTTGATTATAAATCGGGACTTCCGGTAGTAAAAATGAATCTGACTTTTGAAGATAAAAAAACAGTCGAAGGCAGTTTCACTTTTGATACTGGAGCAGGTTACGATCTCATTGCTTACGGACCTTTTAATCATAAAAATAATCTCGAAGCCAGTTTAAAAACCGAGTACACATCTGTCAATTACAGTTTAGGAAAACAAACTAAAATTGTTGGCGGCGCCATTCCGAATATTTCTATTAACGGAAACAATTTTCCAAATGTAACCGTGGCACTTCAAGAGTATGACGAAGCCAATAAAAACTGGGCTTCGGCCGATGGATCTTTGGGAATCGATTTAATAAAGCGTTTCAATTTTACAATCGATTTATTACACAAAACTGTGTATTTAGAACCCAATAAAAATTTTAATAAAACACCTTCTTTTTATTTGAGCGGACTCGATTTAGATTTTGATGAAAAACAGAATCTTTTGGTAAAAAGAGTTTTAGATCAGCAAAATGAAGATTTAAAGAAAGTAAAAGTCGGAGCAAAAGTTACTCAGATAAACGATTTCGAAGCCAAAGATTTAGTAAAACCAGCAAATCTTAAAAAGCTCAAAGAAACTAAAGAAAGCAAAGATATTATTATAGAACAAGACGATCAGTCGATGCGAATTTCAATTTAATCTATCAAACAAAAAACAAATATACTATTATGAAAAAACACATTTTTTATTTCATTTTAACCTTCATTACGGTTCAAATGAGTTTTGCTGCAAACCTATCTGAGTATGCAGTAATTAAAGGAACAATTTCGATTCCAGATAGTAAAGTCAAAGAAGTTACACTTTACAGCGTCGAAGAAGGAAAGCCAGTCGTTGCAGCTACAGCAAAAGTTAATTCTCTGGGGGAGTTTGGCTTTATGACACCAGTTTCAGCTGCTGGCTTTTATTATGTAGATTACGGACAATTTAAAAGTAGAAACCAATTAATCCGTTTGTATTTAGAACCTAAATTAGACATCAATTTAGTGATCAATAAAACTAATTATGTTTTAAGCGGGAAAAATGTCGGACAAAACGTTTTAGTTCAAAAAGCAAATGAAATCTACAACGATTTTGCGCCTTATGCAAGGTTAGGAGGAAATGAAACCTATGTAGAATTTTATCCTTTTATAGATAAAGGTGTGGCTAAAGCTGATGAATTCTCCAAAACAATTAAAACAAAAGATGCTGCATTCAATAAGTTATTAAAGTTAGCCGTTGCAACAGATGTTGAAGAATTGACTTATACTTTTTTCAGAATGCCCAGAACTGCATTTCCTGATAAAGACGATCGTCCTGCGGTGATCAAAACTTGGCAGACCGATAAAAAGTTTACAGATCCAGATTTATTAAAATTGCAAAATGGCGTTTCATTAATGTCACATTATTTCTTTTACGTAACAATGAATTCTGGTTCGGGACCCAAACGTCTAGACTTAACAGAAGCAATTACCCACATAACAGATCCAGCTTTAAAAGATGCTTATCTTCGTGATGCAGTTGCAACTTCAAGAATGAAAATTGAAGAATACGAAAAAATTGCACCAACCATAAAACCCTTTATGATTTCTGATGCAAGTAAAACATTTTTAGTAGAATATGAAAAAGTATTGCATAAAAACGTTGGTCAAAAAGGATTAGATTTTACGTATAAAGACATTAACGATAAACCAGTTTCGTTTTCAGATTTTAAAGGTAAATTTGTTTACATCGATTTATGGGCAACTTGGTGCGGACCATGTAAAGCTGAAATTCCACACATGAAAAAAATCGAAGAAGATTACCACGGAAAAAATATTGTATTCGTTAGTCTTTCGTTAGATAAACCAAAAGACGCACAAAAATGGAAAGATTACGTTACTAAAGAACAACTAAAAGGAATTCAGCTAATGGCTGATAAAGATTTTGGTTCGGATGTAGCTAAAAATTACGATGTAAATGCCATTCCTAGATTTTTGTTATTTGATCCTCAGGGAAAAATTATCAATGCAGATGCGCTTCGTCCTTCAAATCCTGAACTAAGAGCACAGCTTGATAAATTATTGAAAAGTTAATAAATCAGCTTTATGAAATACAGCAAAAAAATATCAGTTTTACTCCTTTTTATTGGAAGTTTGGCTTTCGCGCAAGCGCAGTATTATAAAGCAAATGATCCAATTGCGGTCAACCAAAGAATAAAAAAAGGAGTGCTGCCAAACGGCATGACGTATTATATTTATCCGACTGAGGTAAATAAAAATACGGCAAGTTATTACATCATTCAAAATGTAGGTTCGATTTTAGAAAACGACCAGCAGAAAGGTCTGGCGCATTTTCTAGAGCACATGGCTTTTAACGGAACCAAAAATTTTGAAGGAAAAGGAATCCTGAATACGCTTCAAAAACAAGGTGCTGTTTTTGGAAAAAATATCAATGCCTACACCAGCACAGACGAAACAGTTTATAATTTAGACAATATTCCGTCAAAAGATGGTGGAGTAGTAGATACCTGTTTATTGGTTTTGCACGACTGGTCTAATTTCTTATCGCTGACAAATGAAGAAATCGATGCCGAGCGTGGCGTAATTACAGAAGAATGGCGTACGAGACAAAATGCAAGAGCAAGAATTTACAATCAGCTGGCACCGTATTATTACAACAATTCGCTTTACGCAGACCGTATGCCTATTGGTGATATGGAAATCGTTAAAAACTTTAAATATCAAGTTTTAAAAGATTTTTATAAAGATTGGTACCGTCCAGATTTGCAGGCAATCGCCATTGTTGGAGATATTAATGCAGATGAAATTGAGGCAAAAATCAAAAAACTTTTTGCTGACATTCCAACAGCTGCAAATCCTAAAAAACGTTTTGAGATTGCCATTCCAGAAAGAGTAGAACCAACTTTTAAATTGGCTTTAGACAAAGAAATTTCAGCTTCAAACATTAGTTTTATGATTCGTCATAACGCTGAAAAATCAACGAATGACTTTGCTGAATTAGAAAAATCGACACAAAGAGGCATTGCTTTTTCTATTTTGAATAATCGTTTGGCAGAAATGGCGCAGAAACAAGAATGTCCATTTAAAAGCGCATCACTTGGCTATCAAAATTATACTCGTTTAAATGATATCTGGATTTTGAGTGTTTCTCCAAAACCAGAAAAACAAGCCGAAGCTTTTGCAATGGTAATGAACGAATGGGTTCGCGGCTACAAATTTGGTTTTTCAAAAGGTGAAATTGAAAGAGCCGTTACCGAAAACATTTCGGGTTATGAAAATTATTTAGACAAACTAAATGAGATTCCGCACAAACAAGTAATCGGAATGGTAAAAGACGATTATTTGAACCACGAAGTAATTGCAGATCCTAAAGCAGAATTTGAAATGATAAAAAGCATTTTAAGCAAGTTGGATTCTAAAATTCTTCAAGAGCAAATTAGCAAATTATATACTTCTCAAAATAGAGTTGTGGCGGTAACTGGTGTTGAAAATGAAGAAAATCTAACGCAAGAAAAAGCTTTTGCTATTATTCAAAAAGCTGAAAATGATACTTCGTTGCAGCCTTACGTTGATACTTTTGAAGGAAAAACACTTTTAGGAAATCTAAATATTGTTTCAGGAAAAATTACTTCTGAGAAAAAAGAAACTGCGATTGATGCTACAACTTTTATATTAAGCAATGGAGTAAAAGTGCACTATAAATTTGCTGATAAAAATAAAAAAGAAGTAGAGCTTAAAGCCGAAAGTTTTGGCGGAACTTCTCTATATGAGCCAGAAGATCTCCCATCAATTGGTCGTGCGACAAATTTAGCAATGATGTCTGGAGTTGGAGAACTTTCGAATGTAGATTTGGAAAAAGTTTTAAAAGGAAAAATTGCCAATTCTTCAGTAAGTGTGAGTTCTCTTAAAGAAACCGTTTCAGGTTCGGCAAATGTAAAAGATATCGAAACCATGATGCAACTGGTGCATTTGCGTTTTGTTCAGCCAAGATTTGACAATCAGATGTATGCGCTTTTGAAACAGCGATTGGAAAATTCGTTGAAAAATAGAGCAAACGACATTAATGCAAAAATGGAGGACAGTTTATCGGCAATAGTTTACGGCAAAAACAATCCGAGAATTAGAGAGTTCAACCAAAAATATATTGACGATTTGTCTTTTGATAAGATGAAAACTTTCTATCAAGATCGCTTTGCAGACGTTTCAAATTTTGAATTTTATATTGTTGGAGATGTTACGCCAGAAGTTATAAAGCCTTTATTAGAAAAATATATTGCAAGTATAAACGGAATCAAACGCAAAGAGAAATTTAAAACTAACTTTCCGAAATGGGTTTCAAATAAAATTGATCGAGATGTTTTTATTAAAATGGAAACACCAAAAAGTTCTGTTCGCATTGCATTTTTACAAGATTACGCTTTTAATCAAAAAAACAGAATCCTGGCTTCTTACTTAGGCGATATTTTGACTTTGCGTTATACGGAAAGTCTTCGTGAAAAAGAAGGTGGAACTTATGGAGCTGGAGTAAAAGCAAGTATTGACAAACTTCCAATTTCTAAAGCAAATCTTCAAATTACTTTTGATTGTGACGCTGATAAAGCAGAACATTTATTGCCAATTGTATACCAGGAAATTGATAAAATCAAAAAAGGAGAAATCGTTTCTGAAGATATTGAGAAAACGAGAACCAATTATTTGAAATCAAGAGAGGACAGCAAAAACTTCAATAGTTATAGCATGAATTTAATCTATAATTATTTTGAAAACAATTACAACATGAATGACTCTAAAAATTATGTTGATATTGTAAAAAGCATTACTGCAAAAGACATTCAAGAATTTGCTAATTCATTTTTGAACAAAGCTGACTCTATGGAAGTTGTTTTCAAACCATTAAAATAATCTGACCCTTTTTATTTACTAGAGTTTAATTTGTGTTTCCCTATCAAATAGTATTTTGAATTAGTAAGCAATTTAGTTTGTTAGCGGATTACTTAGAGGGTTGTTTTTTGCTATTCAACCCTCTTTTTAAAGTTTTTACCCATGAAAAAGAATATTTTTTTACTGGGCTTTTTCCTGCTGTTTTCCATATTCGTAAAGGCTCAGATATATAATCCCATAAAATGGAAAACCAGTATCGAGAAAATTTCTGATACTGAATATGAATTGCAGGCAAAAGCCATTATAGAATCGGGCTGGCATTTATACAGTCAGGAAGTTTCAGACGGAGGTCCAATTCCAACTCATTTTAATTTTATAAAAAGTGCAGATTTTCAATTAATTGACGCTGTAAAAGAAGAAAAAGGAAAAACGATTAATGATCCTGTTTTCAAAATGCAGATTAAGTTTTTTGAAAAAGAAACCACTTTTAAGCAACGCATCAAAATTCTTTCATCAAAACAATTCAAAATCAAGGCTGAGGTTGAATTTATGGTTTGCAATGATGAAAATTGTCTTCCTCCAAGTTCAGATGAATTGGAGTTTACCGTTAGCCCTTCCGTGAAAGCGAAAACTTTGATCGAAATTGCTATTAAAACAGAAGATAAAGCTATCGAAAAAGATGCTTCGGTTATTGAAGCAAATGAAAAAACAAAAGATATTATTGAGACAGAAATTGTAAAAGCGCCTCAAAAAGAAATCAAAAAAAGAGAACCAAAAACAGAATCAAGAAGTTTATGGACAATCTTTTTATTATCTTTTTTTTCAGGTTTCGCAGCCTTGCTAACACCTTGCGTTTTTCCGATGATCCCGATGACGGTCAGTTTTTTTACGAAACAAAGCAAAACAAAGTCGCAGGGAATTAGAAAAGCAGTTTTTTACGGAATTGCCATTATTGCCATTTATATCTTTTTGGGAGCCGTTGTGACTTGGGCTTTTGGAGCAGATTCGCTAAATGCGCTTTCTACAAATGTCTGGTTCAATCTTGTGTTTTTTGTACTTTTAATGATTTTTGCGTTTTCATTTTTAGGCGCTTTCGAAATAATGCTCCCAAATGCTTGGGCAAACAAAGTCGATTCGCAAGCAGATAAAGGCGGAATCGTCGGAATATTATTTATGGCTTTGGCTCTCGCAATTGTTTCTTTTTCTTGCACAGGACCAATTGTTGGAACATTATTGGTCGAAGCCGCTTCACGCGGAGGAATTGCTCCATTTGTCGGAATGTTTGGTTTTTCTCTGGCTTTGGCCTTACCCTTTACATTATTTGCAGCTTTTCCAGGCTGGCTGAATTCACTCCCGAAATCGGGCGGATGGTTAAATTCGGTAAAAGTGTTTTTGGGATTTTTAGAAATGGCTTTGGCTTTTAAGTTTCTTTCTAATGCCGATTTAGTTCTGCAGTTGCATTGGCTGGAAAGAGAAGCTTTTTTATCTATTTGGATCGCCATTTTTGGAACACTAACTTTTTATTTATTTGGAAAAATTCAGTTACCGCATGATAGTCCGATTTCAAATATAAGTGTTGGAAGATTAGGATTAGGCGTTGTCGTTTTGGCTTTTACCATTTATCTGATTCCTGGTATCTGGGGTGCGCCGTTAAAAATGATTAGTGGTTTTCCGCCACCGATGCACTATAGCGAAATTCCGAATGGCTTAAGTAATTCGCACTCTAAAGAAATAACGCAAAATCTGCCTGAAGGAGCAGAGCTTGGCCCGCATAATATTATGGCTTTTACAGATTATGATCAAGGAATGGCATACGCCAAAAAAATTGGGAAACCGGTTATGATCGACTTTACCGGACACGCCTGCGTAAACTGCCGAAAAATGGAAGACAATGTCTGGTCTGACGAAAAAGTACAGAAAATTCTAAAAGGCGATGTAGTCTTGATTTCGCTATATGTAGATGACAAAAGAGAATTATCAGAAAAAGAACAAATTACGTCTAAAATCACAGGGAAAAAGTTGAAATATATAGGTCAAAAATGGAGTGAATTTCAAACATTAACCTACAAAACCAATGCACAGCCTTTTTATGTTCTAGTCAACCATAATGGCGAAAGTCTTAATGAAACTTCGGCCTATAATCCAGATATTGAAGAATATCTAAACTGGCTGCAAAAAGGTGTTTCTAATTTTCAGAAAAGCTGATAAATAGATTTTTACTTTTATTTATAATTATGTTGTTCATTAAAAAAGGAATAGTTTACAAGCTATTCCTTTTTTTGTCCTAAGAATATTAAGAAAGTACTGTGTCTGGCAGAACACAATTTTTTTTTGTAAAATTTAAAGTCATCTGATCTAGATGTCCAAAGAAAAAAGTATCCAAGATCTCCTGAAATACAGGATCTGCATTTTCTACCTGAACAAATAAACTCATTGAAGAATGTAGTTTTCGGGCATCAAGCTCGCCTAAGATACCTTCGGCAGATTTCTTTTTAAAAGTTAAAAGAAGTTTCGAAATTTCAATTAAATGCTTAGATAAAATAGGATGCTTTAAGAATTCTTCTGCTTCCTTTAAATCGGCAACAGCATAATAATCTGAAATTGCACTTTTCCCTAAACCTTTAATCTGCGGAAAAATAAACCACATCCAATGAGTTTCTTTTTTACCCTTTTTTAATTCTGAAAAAGCTGTTAGATATAGTTTGTTTTGAGCATCTAAAAATCGGGTCAAATCATTTTTTGCGTAAATCATCTCTAGATTAGGTATTAAAGGATTTGTAAATCGGGTTTTTGTTATTGGTAACACGGTATTATTTCTTTATTTAAACTTTGTCGAATTTTCGATATCCAAAAGTAAAATGCTTAATTGTGTAAAAGTTATAGAATTGTATTTGGTCTTTACATAATTCCGATAGCCATGTAAGAATGCCTTGTTAATATAATTTTAAAGTTTTTAATGATTCTAAATTCTAATGTTATTTTAATGTTCTACAAAAAAAATGGCTCTAAATTGCGCGCTCAGAAAAATTATAATAAACGCCTTATATCACTGGGATTTTGAATCACAACTGTGTGATTTAATTAAACTTTCAGCCTTTTTTAGAGTATGTTGAACAAAATTAAAAATAGCTTTTTATGTAAATGCCTTCAGGCATTGCTTGTCGGCTATTTTCTAATTAGCAGTTTAAATATTTCTAATAGTGTGGGGAGGATCTTAAGCGATAACGCTGAAACTTACACAGTAAAAGGCATTACTTGCAACTTTCTAAAAAAAATCTTCAAGTGTGATGGAATTCCAGAAGAACTGGACGACTACAAAACAAAAGACACCAAAACTGCCAAATTAGCAAAAGGCATTCCTTTAATGGAATATTTGATTTCATCAGAATCTTTGATGCCTAATTTTTGTTTTCTAATAGAATCAGAAGGGAAAAAATATATTGATAATACGATCTTTTCGTTCGGTTTTCACGGTAAAATAGATATACCGCCTCCAAGGGTGAATTCATAAATACTTGTTTTTTAAGGATTAGGGTAAAAATCTTAATCCAAAAATGCGGTTTTTGCCGTATATTTATTCTATGTAATAATCTTGTATTTATACTTAAATTCATGACACCATTCAAACGATTTTACAACTTATTGCAGCTAGATAAGCGCGATGTGTATCAAATTATCTTCTATGCTGCGTTTGCAGGGTTAGTAAATCTTTCTCTGCCTTTGGGAATTCAGGCTATTATTAATTTTATTCAAAGCGGACAGCTAAGCGTTTCGTGGATCGTTCTGGTAATTCTGGTTACGATTGGAGTTGGTTTTGGAGGAGTGCTGACTATTTTGCAGCTGCGTATTGTAGAGAATCTGCAACAGCGAATTTTTGTTCGCTCTTCATTTGAATTTGCCTACAGAATGCCCTTAATTAAATTTAAAGAAATGTACTCAGAGTATGCTCCTGAAAAAGCAAATCGTTTTTTCGATACTTTGATGGTCCAAAAAGGAACAGCAAAACTATTGCTTGATTTCTGTACAGCATTCCTACAGGTGGGGCTGGGGATTATTTTATTAGTTCTTTACCACTCGTTCTTTATGGTTATCGGACTTTTGTTTATTGTCATTTTATATGTCATTTTTAAATTTTCGTATAGAGATGGATTAGAAACCAGTCTGAACGAATCCAAGTTTAAATATAAAGTGGCGGCATGGCTTCAGGAAATTGCCCGAAATAGAGAAAGTTTCCGCAGAAAAGGTGCTTTTGAATATGCATTGGAAAGAAATGACGGATATGTAACAAACTATGTCAATTACCGTGAAAAACACTTTCAGGTAATGAAGAAGCAATACATTCAGCTGACTATTTTTAAAGTAATTGTTACTGCTGCCTTATTGTCGATCGGTGGTTTTCTGGTAATTCACCACCAAATGAACATAGGGCAGTTTGTAGCAGCTGAAATTGTAATTGTATTATTGATTAATTCTGTTGAGAAAATCATCTTCGGATTGGAATCTTTCTATGATGTACTGACTTCTGTTGAAAAAATCGGACAAGTTACCGATATGGAGATTTCATGCATTCCTGAGACATCAGATAAAACAGAAAAAGGAATCAATATCGAAACCGAAAGCGTCAGTTACCATTATCCGCATCACAGCAAGAAATCGCTTAAAAATATCAATTTGAAAATTTCGCAAGGCGAAAAAATTATTCTTACTGGAACAAATGGTGCAGGAAAAAGTAGTTTACTGCGTCTTCTTTCGGGAGTTTTGGAGCCAGAAAGCGGTGCCATGTATGTGACCGATAATTACATGAACCGTCTTAACGAAGATACCTATAGAGCTCAGGCAGGAACATACTTGCAGGGCGATACACTTTTTGCAGGAACAATTCGAGAGAATATTGTTTTTGGAAATGAAAAACTAAATAGTGATGATTTAAAATGGGCTTTAGATAATGTTGGACTGACACCATACATTAAAACTTTCGAGAACGGATTGGAGAATCAAATCCATCCGGGAGGTCGTGAACTTTCTGCTTCTGATGTTCAGAAAATTCTTTTGGCAAGAAGTATTGTGGGTAAACCAAATATCTTATTCTTAGAAGATCCGGTTGATAAAATGGACGAAATAACATCAAGTAAAATTGTTGATTTCTTACTTTCTGAAGAAAACGACTGGACAGTTATTGTAACCTCTAAAAATGATGTTTGGAAAAGCAAATGCAGTCGTATGATTACGATTGATGACGGAAAAATTATTAACGACATAAAGCTTTAATCATGCTCAACCTATCTAAAGACAACAACGTACTTATAACGCCGGGCAAATACAAATCGATTACAAGCGTTGCCCGCAGACCTCATTACGAAATCTTAAACAAAGTCATAATCGGATTTTTGATTTTTGGAGTAGCCTGTCTTTTTCTGCCTTGGACACAGAATATTTCGGGAACAGGTTCTGTTACAACTTTAAAACCAGACCAAAGACCGCAAACGGTTCATAATGCCATTGCAGGACGAATTGAAAAATGGTTTGTAAAAGAAGGGGATTATGTAAAAAAAGGAGATACTATTCTTTACATCTCAGAGATTAAAGAAGATTACCTCGATCCTAATCTAGTTGGCAACACCAAACAACAGGTAGATGCCAAAAAAATGGCAGTAGAATCGTATGGCGATAAAGTAAATTCTCTTGATGTACAAGCACAATCGCTTACTACTGAAAGACAATTGAAGCTGCAGCAGGCGCAAAATAAAATACGTCAGGCACAGCTTAAAATAAAAAGTGACAGTATGGATCTTGTGGCGGTAAAAACACAGCTTCGCATTGCAAAAACACAATTTGATCGTTCTACAGCATTAAACAAAGAAGGTCTTAAACCGCTTACTGACGTCGAGCAGAAAAGATTAAAACTGCAAGAATCAGAAGCGTATGTGATTACACAGGAAAATAAATTGTTGAGCAGTAAAAATGAATTGATAAATGCTAGAGTAGAAATCAATAGAATTACTGCTGAGTATGCTGAAAAAATATCAAAATCAAGAAGCGATAAATTTACAGCATTAAGTACACAGTACGATACAGAAGCTCAGGTAAATAAACTAGAAAATCAATATACCAATTACAGATTGAGAAACGGTTTGTATTACATTACAGCACCTCAAAGCGGTTATGTAAACCGTGCGTTATTGGCTGGTTTGGGAGAAACAATTAAAGAAGGAACTCCTGTAGTTAGTATCATGCCGTCTAAGTATGATATTGCTGTAGAAACTTATGTAGATCCAATCGATTTGCCTTTGGTTCACCGAGGAGCAAAAGTTCGTGTCTGGTTTGACGGATGGCCTAGAATCGTATTTTCTGGATGGCCAGGATTATCATACGGAACTTACGGTGGTAAGGTTGTAGCGATAGAAAACTTTATTAGCCCGAACGGTAAATATAGAATTTTGGTTTCGCCAGATGGAGAAGATCGTCATTGGCCAAAAGAATTGAGTATTGGTGCCGGTGCGCAAAGTATTGCATTATTAGAAACCGTTTCGGTATGGTATGAGATTTGGCGAAACTTGAATGGTTTCCCGCCAAACTATTATAATTCAGGAGAAAAAGAAGATAAAGGAAAGGAGAAAAAGTAAAATGAGAAATCTTGTAAAATTGTTTTCTTTCTTAATACTATTTTGTTTTTCTACACTTCATAGCCAGAAT
>Ga0308157_10002107_pt1 | contig 34892 bp, 35 predicted proteins | sample PhyBR1_FD_201035 | JGI IMG/M metagenome (GOLD analysis project Ga0308157, IMG submission 201035) | Phyllosphere microbial communities from UC Gill Tract Community Farm, Albany, California, United States - DLSLB.R1 | ecosystem: Host-associated > Plants > Phyllosphere > Unclassified | place: USA... | reverse complement strand
AAGCCCGCCTGCGCAGATGGTACTGCATCATTGTGGGAGAGTATGTCGTCGCCTTTCTTTTGAAAACCCTATCCAATTCGGATAGGGTTTTTCTGTTTTATGCCGGTTTGGAATCTGAATTGAAATTAATCTTAAGATACTTAAAAGATTCTCTTTGGGAAAACCTCTTAAAAATAATGTCTTTTTATAGCGATATTTTATTTTGTGATCGAGACGTCGTAATTTTAATAATTTAGCTTCAAAAAGCAGAAAAAGAGGCTTTGAACAGATATTTTTATTTATGGGTTATATTGCTTTATAATTTTCAAATTAAAACTTTAAATTTGAAAATATAATATACAAAATATATGGAAGAGCTAATTCAAGTCATTAATAGTTTTCGGGAATTGGATTCGGAGACAGAACTTGCGCTGAAAAAGTATTTTGTAGAAGAAAGTTTTAAAAAGAATGATTTTATTATTAAAGGTGGAAAAATCTGTGATAAGATTTATTTTATAAAATCTGGTGCAGTAAGACGATTTTGCATTGAAGATGGTATAGAAGTTACGAAGTGGATTTATACCGATAATCAGTTTATAACTTCGATGAGTAGTTTTTTTGAACAAAAACCATCATTTGAGAATTTTCAAACTTGTGAAGAAACAGTTGTTTATTCGTTATCTTATTTGGATGAACAGGCTTTGCTAGAATATCCTTTATTTGTGAAGTTTCATATTAAACAGCTTCGACATTATCTTTCCAAAATAAACGAATTCAATCATTTATTTCGTTTAATGACTGCTGAGAAAAAATATTTATTTCTGTTAGAATCATTTCCCCAAATTATTAAAAAAGCCAAATTGAAACACGTTGCCTCACTAATCGGGGTAAGCCAAGAAACATTGAGCAGGATTCGGGCATCAATTATTTGATATTACATCAAAAAAAAAGATTTAAACTTTTTCAACTTTTGTGTTTTATTTTAAAATACTAACAATTGAAAAATACTTTGATTCATAAACAAGCTGTAATTGGAGCCAATGTCAATATTGGAAACTACGTTACTATAGAAGACGATGTAATAATTGGTAAAAATACTCAAATTGGAAATAACGTTTCAATTTTAAGAGGAACAAGAATCGGTGAAAATTGCCAGATACATTCTAATGCCGTTTTAGGTGGAATTCCGCAAGATCTTAAATACAAGGGAGAATATACTTTTTTAGAAGTAGGGCATAACAATATAATCAGAGAATTTGTTACGATAAACAAGGGAACCATTTCCAAAGGTATAACTAGTATTGGAAATTCTAATTTGATTATGTCCAATGCCCATATTGGTCATGATTGCATTATTGGCAGTAATTGTATAATTGGCTTTAGCGTTGGAATGGCAGGTGAAGTAACTGTCGAAGATTGGTCTAATATTAGCGGATTAACAGCTATTCATCAGTTTTCATCGATTGGTGAAAATACTATGGTTAGTGGTTTAAGTCGGGTTGTAAAAGATATTCCTCCTTATATCATGGTTGCACATGAACCTTTACGTTTTGCTGGGCTAAATACAGTAGGATTAAAAAGACGTGAATTTGACTCTTGCAAAATTGATGAGCTAAAAGCTATCTATAAAATTATATTTCAAGAAAAAAGAAATACAAAATTTGCGTTAGAATTAGTCAAAAGAGAATTTGAGCAGACTTTGGAAAGAGATAAAATCATAAATTTTATTCATAACTCAAAAAGAGGAATTCTTAAAGGGGTTGAATTTTAATTAAATGATTTATTATCTTTAGTAAACTATTTTTTAATGAAATTGTATATGACAAAATATAGTACAAACTCTAAAGTTGATTTTTATTTTGAAAAAGCTGAAAAATGGAAAGCAGAAATAGAACAAATGAGAGAAATTGTTTTAGACTGTCATTTATCTGAAGAATTGAAATGGGGATCTCCTTGTTATACTTTCGAGAAAGCGAATATTGTATTGATCCATTATTTTAAAGAATATTGTGCTTTTTTGTTTTTCAAAGGAGCTTTAATGAATGATCCAGATAATATATTAATTCAGCAATCAGATAATGTTCAGGCAGCGCGTCAAGTTCGATTTACGAATGTTCAAGATATTTTGGCTAAGAAAGAAATTTTGAAAAAGTATATTTTTGAAGCGGCTGAAATTGAAAAATCAGGAAGGAAGGTAGAGTTGAAAAAAGTTTCTGAGTTTGAAATTGCAGAAGAGCTTAAATATAAATTTGATTCTGATGCTGATTTTAAAACGGCTTTTTATGCTTTAACTCCTGGAAGACAACGAGCATATTTACTTCATTTTTCTCAGCCTAAACAATCTAAAACAAGAGAAGCGAGAGTGGAAAAAAATATTCCGCGAATTTTAGATGGAAAGGGATTGAATGATTAAAAAATATCAATAAATAGAAAAACTCCTTTTGTACAAAGGAGTTTTTTTGTTTCATACTGCTAATAGATTGGTTGTTCTACCGTACTTTTCTTTCGGACAGAAATTATAGATTGCAGTAGAACAGAAATCATAACCAAACTTATTCCAATGTAAAATGAGAAATTGACTGATTGGCCTTCATTAAAAAATAAAAAAGCTAATATTATTGAATAAATTGGCTCTAGGTTAAAAGTTAGATTTAAGGTGAAAGCCGGAATTTTTTTAAGTGATTCTGCAAACATAACATAAAGCGCAACGGTACAACATGATGCTAAGATTAATAAATAGAAAGTATCTGTTAAGCTTGGAATGAAAGTCTGTTCTGGAAAATTGTAAAAATAAAATGGCAGAATGAGTCCCAATACTAAAGTTCCGCCGAGCATCTGATAAAAATTAATGAGTTTACTGTCATGAAATTGTACAAGTCTTTCATTGTAAATGGTATACAAAGCAGCAAATGCTGAAGAAATTACTCCAAGCAAAATTCCGAGCTGATAAGAAGAATCAAAATGGAAAATTAAACTTATCCCTAATAGAGTTAGCATACTTAATAAAACCTGAACTAGATTGAATCTTTTTTTATTGAGTATGGGCTCAAAAAAAGCTGTAAAAAAACTGGTAAGACAATAACAAACAACGCCAATTGATATGTTAGAATATTTAATGCTGGCATAAAAGAAAATCCAGTGAATGGTTATCAATACTCCAGCTTTGGAAATTTTTATGGCTTCAGAAAAAGATTTTAGCATTTCGAGCTTATATATTTTTAGAATAAAAAATAGAATAATAGAAGCAAATAATACTCTATACCAAACTAAAGTAATTTCGTTAAGAGAAATAAGTTTTCCGAAAACGCCAGTAAAACCAGCTAATAAAACTGCAGTATGCAGTATCAAATAAGATTTTTTCATAAGAAGTTGTCTATCCTTTTTTGGAGGATATATTTTTGAATATTAATAATGTGATTGAGGTAAAGACACAAAGAATCAGACTGAAGATTCAGTCAAGTGCCAATACTAAAGAAGTGTATTAATATTATGGAGGAGGAAGACAACCTTTAAAAGTCATAATAAAATTTGATTTTCAACAAAATTAAAAAAAATGCATTCTTAGAAAAAATGTAAAAAGTTATTTAAATGTGAAACTTCAAACATTTTAACAGTTGAATTGAATAAATCTGATTTTGATTTGAATATTAATTTGTAGAACTTGCAACAATACCAAATTACCTAATTTATAAGTTTATTGCAATCTAATGAGTACAAGCCAGTCAACTACAGCAGTTCTTGAAACAAAACAGCATTTTGAAATTTTAGACGGATTAAGAGGTATCGCAGCTTCTGCTGTTGTTGTTTTTCATTTTATGGAATGGATTTTTACTGATCCAAGTAAGAATTTTATTGGACACGGATTTTTGGCTGTAGATTTTTTCTTTTGCCTTTCGGGATTTGTTATAGGATATGCGTACGATGATCGTATTGCAAAAATGGGACTTTGTAATTTCTTTATATCGAGAATTATCAGATTACATCCTTTAGTCATAGCAGGATCAATATTAGGATTACTGGCTTTTTTGTTTGATCCGTTTGGGGGACATTTGGAATTGTATAGTACTGGAAAAATTATTTTGACATTTATTTGTTCTCTGTTTCTTATTCCCTTTCCTGTTATTGCCGATCGCGGATTTAATTTATTTAGTTTTAATGCGCCTGCTTGGTCATTGTTTTGGGAATATATTGCCAATATCGTTTATGCATTTGTCCTTTATAGAATTAGAAAAAGCTTTCTGTTAATGTTAACTATATTATCTGCAATTGCAATTTGTTATGTTGGATATAATTCGGGAAATTTATTAGGAGGTTGGAGCGGACCAACTTTTTGGGATGGATGTGCTAGAATTTCATATTCTTTTTTAGCAGGATTACTTATTTACAGATCTAATTGGATTATTAAAAATAAGCTTGGTTTTGGCGGATTAACCTTTTTATTGCTTTTAGTTTTTATTATGCCATTTTCAGAATGGAATTGGATTTCGGAACCATTAGTTGTGTTGATTTATTTCCCATTGTTAATTTCTTTGGGAGCTGGAGCTGTCTTAAGACCTGGATTAAAAAAAGTCTGTATTTTTTCTGGAAAAATATCTTATCCATTGTATATGACGCATTATGCAGTCTTATGGATGTTTGGAAATTATTATACCAAATATAAACCACATACAACACAATTGACTTTAATTGTAATAACTTCTGTGATTTTGCTGGTTGGATTTGCATATTTAGTAATGGTTATATATGATATTCCTTTACGAAATTATTTGAACGATAAAAGAAAGAAAAGGCAACAGTAAATTCTTAAATATAAATGTTCAATATAAGCTTCTTGTTATTTCTGTTAATTACGATATCAGAATTAATAAACATAGTATATTAGCTTTATAATCTTACAAATGGTTTAACAACTTAAAAATAAGTCAGCTTGAAAATTAATATTGTAACAAAGTATTTGTTTCTTCTTTTAGCAGTACAGACGTTTGGGCAAAATGCCACTTTTAAAATTAAATATTCAGAACAGCTGGCTGTTTTCGTTTTTTTAGAAAATTTATCTGATTATTATCCAGACAATACTTTTAAAACAGAATTTCAAAACTCAAAATACAATATTGAGAAGTATAAAAATATAATCTCAAAATTTGATCAATTGTATATTTCTTATAGTTTTCGATTTGAAGATTTTCCGTACGGATCGAAGAAAACAATGCAGACGCAGGATATTTTGAAAAAGAATTTGATTGAAACTGACAATTTAAATGATTTCAAAGTTCGTTCTATGGGAATGATTCCTAATAAAACTTTGAGCGATTTAGGAGAATGTATTTCAGAATTTACCCCGATTTACAATGAATTGATCTATAATCCGAATAGAGAAAAGTTCGAAAAGCAGCTGGATGAAATTAAAAAATATTCTGAAGAACATCAGATAGAAAATTATTTTAAAACAGGATTAGTATTTTATAATTCCAGTTGGGATAATTCAATTCCGTTTGAGGCTGCTTTTTATCCGTTGCCCAATTCAAAAGGATTTACGGCTTCTGCGTTTTGTAATAATTTCGTGAGTGCTATTCAAACGGATTTAAAATCGCATAAAGATTTGTTTAGTGTAATGATGCATGAAACTTATCATATTGTTTATGACGAAGAATCACTCGAAGTTAAAAGAGAAATTGATACTTATTTCAAGGAAAACAAATCAAAATGCAGCAATTATGCTTATCAATTATTGAATGAAGTTTTGGCGACCGTATTGGGAAACGGATATGTTTATGAAAAATTGGATGGAAAAGTAGATGCTGGAGAATGGTACAATAATAATTATATCAATTTGATGGCAAAACAAATTTATCCGTTAACCAAAGAATATATTGAACAAAAGAAGCCAATTGATAAAAATTTCATAGATCAGTACATTCAGCTTTATGAAACCAATTTTCCAGATTGGATAAGTGAATTAAGTAATATCATGACGTATCGTTATGTGATTACAGAAAATGAAAAAGATTTTAGCACTATAAACAAGATGTTCCGTTATCGTTCTAGGACAGAATACGAAGATCAAATTACGGAAAATAGTATCGAAAAAATGAAGCAGACACCATTGACTAAAATGGTAATTATTTCAAAAGACAGCAAGGAAAAAATTAAAATGCTAAAGAATAAGTTTAATGAATTGAAAAATTGGAAAGCAAATCCTGATAAAGAATTTGCAGACAAGATTTTTTTGGCTGATAAAAGTCAGTTGATAATCGTGAATCAGAAAAAATCTGATTTACAAGTATTAATTAATTCTATAAAATAAGCACGGCGATAATATTTCTTATATTCGTCTGATTAAAAAAATAAAACCAAAAAATAAAATAGTGAATGGATAAGATTAATGTATTAATTAGTGCAACCGTAATTACTTTGTTCATTTCATTATTGCTAATATTTTTTCTGCTTACTGTTAAAACAAAAGACAAAACAAGTAATATTCTTTTTGCTGTTTTTCTTTTTATAAATGCAATAGATTTAACAGATCCTCTCTTGGGATTAATGTTTGATGGACCTTCAAATCTGGGAATGTTCAAAACTACAATTGCTTTTTTTCAGATTCCAGTATTTTACCTTTATGTATTATCGGTTTCTTATTCTGACTTTAAATTTAAGCCGAAATATTTCATACATGCAATTCCGTTTTTAATAGTAAATGCTGTTTTAGTGCCACGCTTTTATGCCGTAGACGTCGCAGCAAAAATGGATTTTATTATAAATCGCAGAAATATGATCGAACTGCAGTTTACTCATATTTTAATACATATTCAGATCATTGTTTATTTTACAGCCATTTTTATGCTACTAAAAAAAGCGAAAAAGCTGTATCTCGAAAATAATGCGGGTACTAATATTAATTCCTATAATTGGTTATTTCAGTTTACAACCGTTCTCGCAATTCTGTATTTGATTGTCATTGTAAAAAATATTTTCAAATTTTCAGAATATCCATATATCTCAGAATGGATAAAAGTTGGAATTATGGTATTACAGCTCTTTATAATTTGCTGGTATTTATTTAAAGCTTTAAATAATCCTGATCTATTCAGGAATATCGATTCAAAACTTAAACTGGTAAAAGATATCGTTTCTGAAGAAAAAACTAAGGCACCCACAGTAGTAAGCGAAAAAGAGTACAACGAGGAGCTATTGAAACTGCAGCGTTATATGAATGAAGAAAAGCCTTTTCTTAATCCTTCTCTAACAATTCAAGATGTCTCAAATGAAATTCAAATTCCTGTTCGAGATTTATCTCTTTTGATCAATCATAAACTAGAACAGCACTTTTATGATTTTATTAATGCCTATCGCATAGAAGATGCAAAGAATATTTTAAAAGATATTACAAAAAGTAAAGTGACTATTTTAGAAATTTTGTACGAAGTAGGCTTTAATTCAAAATCTTCTTTCAATACTGCTTTTAAAAAACATACTGGTTTTACTCCTACTGATTTTCGTAAATCCTTGTAGATTATAGTTTTGTAATTATTCGTACGCGTTTTTTTTTAAGAAATGCGTACGAGTAGTTTTATTCGGTCGCGTACCATAAGTTTCTTTCGCAAGTTTGTATCGAAATAAATTTATAACCATAAAAAACGATACGATGAAAACTTCAGTAAAACTTTTAGCAGCACTTTTATTAGTAACTAATTTTTCTTTTGGACAAGGAATTTCTCAAAAGATTGATTCGATAATAAAAGATAATCACCAAAAAAATCCCAATGTAGGCATTAGTGTAGGCTTTGTTTTAAACAATGAAGAATATTATACAGCATACGGAAATTTGAATGCTGAGAGTCAAATTAAAATTGACAAAAATTCAATATTTGAAATTGCATCTATTACTAAAATTTTAACCTCGAACTTAATTGCACAAGCTGTTATTGAGAAAAAATTAAAACTAGAAGATTATATAGACAGCTATCTGCCAAAAGAATATGTGCTGCAAAACAATCTTAAAAACAAAATTAAAATTTCAGACTTAGCATCTCATCAATCAGGTCTGCCAGATATAGACTTTGGGAAATTAATAGAACTAAATCCACAACAGCCCGTAAGTAGTGTAACCAAAGAATCATTGGCTGCAATTGTAAATAACTGCACAGAATTAAAAGATTATGGAAAATACCGTTATTCTACAATCGGATATACTTTGCTTGGACAAATACTGGAGAAAGTGTATAATAAGAGTTATGATGAAATTATAACAAGCAAAATCATTAAACCGTTAAAACTGACCAATACTTTAACTAAGGATTTTAATGTAAAAAACTGTACAGTTGGCCATAATCCTGAAGGAGGCATTCAAGAGTTTTTTAATTGGAATGTTACAGCAGCTGCAGGATTAGTAAAATCTGATGCCTCTGACATGATCGCATTTTTAAGAGCGGTTTTAAACAAAGAAACCAAAGTCGGCAAAGCTGCTATAATTACAGAGAAAATATTCTATAAAGATGAAAAGAGAGAATTAGGGCTAGGAATCAATATTGTGACAGATGATAAAAATACAATTTATATGAAATCTGGCGATTCAATGGGGCAGTCTTCAATAATATGTTATGACAGAACTAAAAATTGGGGAATTATAATATTGTTAAATTATAGAAACTCAAAAATGAGACAAAACATGTTGAATGAAATTTATGAAACAGTTTTGAAAAATTCAGAATTAGATAAGGCAGATTTATAATATTTGTAAGAAGCTCCAAAATCATATGACTTTGGAGCTTTTTTTAATTTAACCTCTTTTATAAATTATCCTTAATTCGTTTTGTTATTTCTTCAATTGCCCCCATTCCGTCAAAAGTCAAAACTTTAATTTTTGACTTCATGTATTCGATTGCTGGTCTGGTAGAACTTTCAAAAACATCAATTCTTTTAAGATGAATTTTGGCATCTTTATCATCTTTTCTGTTAGATGTTTCAGCTCTTTTTTGTGCTCTTTTTAAAAGTTCTTCTTTTGGAACATCAATATTAATTACTTTCCCAATTTCCAGATTTTTAGATTTTACGAGTTCTAATAAATCATTCACTTGTGGCTCAGTTCTTGGGTAACCATCAAGAATAATTCCTTTAGCATTTCTGTTTTCATCCAATATTTTACTGAAAAGATCTTTCATGATAGAATCTGGAACCAAATCTCCTTTTTCTTCATATTGAGACATGATTTTTCCAATCTCGGTTTCATTTTGTTTTTCCAAACGGCATCTGTCTCCAGTTGAAATATGCTCAAATTTAAGTTCGTCTTTTAAAATCTCGCACTGTGTGCCTTTTCCTGAGTATGGAGGTCCTGTAATTATTAATATTTCCATTTATTTGTGATGTTTATAATTCTATAACGTTCATCAAGATTATGAATGTTTTTTTTCTTTCTCATAGAAGTAACTAATTTACAAGAAAAACTATAGCTTCTTTCAAAGTCTAAAAAATAAAAAACTCCATTTAACAAAATGGAGTTTTTTATTCAAATATTTGCAATTACTGTAAACTGCACCATTTGATTAATTCAGGATACAACTGATCTATTTTCTTTTTCTTGTTTCTAAGACTTTTCAATTCTTCATTGAATTCTTTCATTTTTATAAACCCTCTTTCAATCATTACAGAATTTACCTCATTGTTGATTTCTTGAAGGAGTTTTGTGTCGCTTTTGTAAATTTCTTCAGCATATAATATAAAGACACCATAAGTCATATATTCATTAAAAACTTTAAAACCATCAGGATAATATTCAGTTCCATATGTTTTTGTATTCACCCATTTTTCTCTTTCTCTTAGCGCTATATTTAATTCTTCCTTATACTTTACACTTGGTTTTTCGACATAATTATGATCAATTTCGGTAAACATACTTCGTGTATTAAAAGCTTCGCTATTTTTTTCTGATCGGCCTTCTACTTTTTGTATAGTTGGTAAAACCATTTCTATAAGATGAAAATTATTGTTTTCATAACCTCCAGTATAATTAAGACCGTTTATTAATGCAGAAGTATAGACAATATAACTATTGATTTTTGTGTCGAAATTCTTTTCTAGCCAATTCCATTGTTTGCGAAGATTTGAATATTTCTCATAATCAGAAATTATCTTGTCATAAAAAGGTTTTTCAGATTTATAGAATTCAATAAAATGAGATTTTTTAGCAAAATCTTCAATCTCCTTTTTATAAGTCGTAATCGGATTTACTTCAATTTTAACATTAGCTACTTTATTAGCAGGCAAAATGTAAGCATTGTTTGGAACAAGAACATCATTTTTTAAAAAATAGGTTTGAGCATTTCCAGTAAAGAAAATATACTCAAGCGGATTTTTCATTAAAAGAGAGTTCATCGTTTTGATGATTTCTTCCTCTTTATAAGGTTTGAAATGTTTTAGAACACGTTGGTAATAATCACCTTTTTGTTCAAACATATCGTCATTTTCCAAACCAAAATCAGTAATAGCCAACATGATTGTTAGAAGCTCTTTTACTTCGTTGATTTCAACAGTAGACTTTCCTTGGTTTTCTTTCTTGAATTCTTCTGTGAAATTTACTTTTTCTTGAGCGAATGCGGTAATTGATAAAATTAAAAAGAAGGCAGATAAAATTTTTGTTTTCATAAAATGGTATTTTGTTTTTTGGATTCAATTAATTTACATTTTTAATGATGTTAATCAAAAGGATAAAAAAATAGTGCTGTAAATGTCTTATAAAAACTGGTGTTATTCAATATGTTTTTTGTGTTTTTGATGTGAGATTTGTAAGTTTTTGATTTTAAGTGGTTTTGTTTGTTTCTTCGAAAAATGAATTCCATTATTTTTTAAAACCTAAAACAATTCATCTATTAGAAACAACAATTCGGTCAATAAAAATTGAATGTTGTATTGAATAAAAATACTTTTACATCAAAATCAAAACAACCATAATTCAAAACCATGAAGAAAATTTTAAAATTTATCAAAATCACATTTGTAAGCCTTTTGAGTATTATTTTACTTTTTATGGCCTATTTATTTATCAGCAACAAATTATTTTTAGAATCTAAAGATGATAATAATGTAAAGTATTTGGCAGAAAATAATGTTCAGATTGGAGCTTCTATCAACGAAAAGTTGTTTGATTCAGATTTTTATAAGTCACAAGTTTTTTTACTAGGAGAAATTCATGGTTATGCAGATAATCAGAAAATAGATCAGGAAATGCTTTTTTTCTTGAATAAGAAAGTGGGAATCAAATATTATATTGCCGAAATGGATAGTTTGACAGCTAAAAAGTCGAATGCTTTTTTGTCTGAGAAGCAAAAGAATAAAGCAATTTTGAAAGAAGTTGTTGAGTCTATTAAGAGAAGAATTCCGCAGCAAGCCAGCCAGGAATTATTTGATAAATGGAATGCCATTTACGATTACAATCAAAATTTGGCCGATTCTCTAAAAATTACCGTAATCGGAATTGATAAAAATTTTGATGATGAATCTAAAGGTTCTAGAGATGAAGCAATGGTGAGTAATTTTAAAAATGCAATTCAGAAGAAGCATCTTGAAAATGAAAAATTCTATGGACTTTTTGGATATTTTCATACACTGCAAAAGAAAACAGAATCGGGTAGAGCAACTTTTGCCGCAGGATTAAAAGATTCGGGAGTAAAAGTGACAAGTTTTGTAAGTTATACAATTGACAGCGAAATGTATCTTCCAAAAAATCCTCAATTTCCAACTCCTAAAGATGAAAAAGTAAATTGGATAAATGCCGACGGACCATTAATGCTGGTTAAAGGAATTAATGATTTGAAAGAATTGAGCAAACCAGAATCAATCACACTGTTTAAACTTAACTCGAAAAATTCACCTTACTTGAAATCGCAAAATTTGATAACAGTAAAATCGAGAGCGTTTGGAGAAAATATTGTTCCTCTAAAAGATGCTGTTACGGCTGATTATTTTCAATATGTGTTTTTGTTGAGAAATTCTAAAGCGCTGACGAAATTGAAATAAAGATTTCTCTTTAATTTTTAAAAACTCCATTAGAAATAATGGAGTTTTTTTTATGTAAAATCTCATTTCTCGTGTTTTAAAATTTTAAAAGTAAAAACAATTAGTATATTTGTAACTGAAAAGTATGGACTATACTCTACGCTTTATTGTTTTTTCATAAAAAAAATAAAATTATGCTTGTAAACGAATTGTCAAAAAAAACCGGATTGTCAATCCACACTATTAGATATTATGAGAATTTAGGAATGATCAAGGGATTGACTGATGAAAATGTGACTTCTAATAACTATAAACATTACGATGCTAATACTATTGAGCGTTTAGAAATTATTATAGAAGCAAGAGAAGTCGGATTTACTTTAGCAGAAATAAAAAAAATATTGATTAGCTGGTTCGAAACAACAGACTCGAAACCAGAAACACTAGAACTTTTTCAAGCCAAAATAAAAGAGATCGACGATAAAATGAAATATTTTAAACAAACCAAAAGTCTTCTTGAAAAAGTATGCGAGAAAATACAAAGTAATAATGATTGATTTTTAAAGTTTAAAAAGCATGTAGAGAACTCCTTAAGAAATTAAGGAGTTTTTTTTATGGTTCTTATTTTAACTATTTAAGAAAAGTTTTATGTGGAATTTAAGAAATTAGTAAGAGATTTTGCAAATAGTCTTATATTCGCTTTTGAACTTATAGAATTAAATACCGCAATAAAAGAAACTACAAATAACAACCAGAATTAAAATTTCAAAACTAAATTATGCAAGAAGAGATAACCAAGCATTCAAACAAAATTTACAAAGCTGTCAAAAAATCAGAACACACAGTAGGTGAGAAAGTAAAAGAAATCATTATAGAAATATGCATTATCGTTTTTGCTGTTACACTTTCAATATCGCTGCACAGTTGGAGCGAACATAGGCACCAGCAAGAAGAAGTACAAGCGTTTCTTGGTAATTTAAAAAATGATTTAAAGAATGATATAGAAAGTATTGACAGAGAAGTGGGAATGTACCAAAAGACAAACGCAGATTACGAAAAAATTTTGGCATTAACGCCTTCTCAACTAGATAGTATTTATAAATCTAAAGGCAAAGTAAACTTTCCAATTCATTCGCATGGACAAACATTGACTATAGGTAATTACGAAAGTTTTAAATCAAGCGGTAAACTTGGCTACATTGAAGACGAAAAATTAAAACAGAAAATCTTAAACTATTATCAAATATTTGTTCCAGCTGCACGAAGTTGATAAAATGTACACTGAATTTTTGTTTAAGTGTTTTGATAAAGAAATAGAAAATGCAGATAAGCCAGAAAAAGAATTATACTCTGATCCAAAATATAAAAAGACACTTTCATATCTTGTTAAACTAGGTAAAAATAACATAAGGGTTTATAAAGAAAACACAAAACCACTTGCAGTTGAACTTATTAAAGAAATTGAAAAAAAGTTAGACAAATAAAAAAGTTAAAGCATAAAAAAACTCCATTAGAAATAATGGAGTTTTTTTATGCTTTAAAGGGTTATTTTCCTTTTACTATTTTTTCGAGATACTCAATTTTGTCTTTTTCGGCTTGAACCAAACGTTCGTAAAGTTCTACAATTTTATCAAGTGGATTAAAAGTGGGTTGGAAATTGACGGCATTTAATGTTGAGCTGTCGTGACTATTAAATGTATTGTTAATGATGCTTAGTATGTTTTCGTCGCTGTAGTTTTTAATGCCTTCAGCTGTAACGCCAAGTGCTTTTGCAACTGCTGTAAGCTTTTCTTCATCAATAGTTTCGCTATTTTCCATAGCAGAAATAGCTTGTTGATTTGTTCCCAAAGCTTGTGCTAAAGCTTCCTGTTTCATATCACGAAGTTCACGAATACGGCTAATATTTCTTCCGATATGTTTTGGTCTTGATAGTGTGCTCATAATTCAAAGATAATGATTAAGTGAATAAACCAGAACTGTAAAAAACAGATTTTAAATGTATGTTACAGATTTTCTTGGGGAGCGGTAAACAAAAATACGATTTTTATGGTCAGGATTTTGAATTGCAGATTTTGAATTGCATATTTTGAATTGCAGATTTTGTATTTAATTACTCTTCTGTTTCTTCATCTTCGTATTTCCAATATTCTGTACCATATTTTTCTCTTAACAAATGATATTTTTTAAGACCATTAGCTATAGCTTTGAAATCTTTTTGATTGCAAAAACCTAATTTTATGTGGTCTTTTGGTCTCGTGTCTCCAAAAGTCTCCTCTTTATGTAATTTGAAAAGTATTTTTGGAACTTCATTTTCAAATCTTAAAACTAATAAATGTTTGTGTCCGCCATCAATAGTTTCAGTTGGTGCCCAACCTTCGTAGATTGATTGAGTTAAAATAAATTTTTCATAAACAAACTCGTCAGGGTTTTTAAGATTGAAAATGCAATCGAATTCTTTATTTATCTTTAAGTCTGCATAAGCATATAGTGTAAAGACAATAATTTCATTTTCTTGTCTTTTCCAGTTTATATATCTGTGGTAGAACTCATCTTTATTACGATTTTCGAATCGTTGAATTATTGCATTTTTTGATAATTCAATTCCTTTGTCAGAGAGATACATATCAGAAAATAAATATCGATGAATTCTTGGGTAATCTTCTTCATTTCTCATATATGTTTTTTGGCTAAATAAAGAGTTTTTAATTAATCCAAAAATAAGGTATTTATAAAAATAAACGCCTTGATTTTTTAAGTGGTTTGTTTTTAATGCGAATAAGTTCTTTGAGTGAATTGAAGAAGAATTCTATAAAACAGATTGAGTTTATCTTTGTTTAAATTTCGATCGACTTTCTTATATTAGTCCGCGAGTAAATTTGATTCATGCAAAGGTTTGTGTGTTTTTAGTGGATTATGGCAATTTAACACGATATAAAAATAAAATGGGAGTTGATTTAAGGGTAATAATTGGACATAGTTTAACATCGAAAGGAATTATGGATTTTCCTGATGTATTGAAAAGAACTCAAGAACTTAAAGATGTTTATGTTGAAGAAATTCAAAGTAAAATAGAACATAAATACTCGGTTGAACAAGTGCTATCAAGTCTTCAAAGGGAATTTAGTTGGGAAAACTATACAGAAAATGATCTGCTGAATTCTTGGGTAAACAATGAAAACTCGCTACTGGTTGATGAAAATGGTTTTATGTCACATTCGTTGACGACTTATTTTGGGATATTGTATTTTAATAGGCAAACTGTTGAAGTCATGTATTTGCCTGAACATAAATATGCAAATTTAAAATACAAGGCTCACAGGAAATTTATATTTAATTTCAGTAAAGCTTTTGCTAAGTTTCTAGGTTCAGAAAAGATTATTTATTGTTCTGATACCGGTGAAACTGAAATTATTGAATGTTGGGCTACCGAAGGGATGTCGATTGAATCAATAATAAATTCAATCATAGTAAAGTTTGGAGAGCCTTCCAAAATATTGGAAGAAGCGATTGATAATAGATTTATAATTGATGACGTAGTAAACTCTTTTATTGTAGAATTATAATTTGGATCTGTATAAAAGTTTTGGAAAAAATTAGTCAAAAAAAAACTCCTTAATTTCTTAAGGAGTTTCTTGGTGGGCGATGAGGGGTTCGAACCCCCGACCCCCTCGGTGTAAACGAGGTGCTCTGAACCAGCTGAGCTAATCGCCCTATTTTACTAGGTTGCTATCATTTCGTGATTGCGAGTGCAAATATACGCTAGTTTTTGAGTTCTGCAAAGAAATTCGAATAAAAAATAAAACTTTTTTAAAAATAGTTTATATCTCCTTGTTTATGAATTTGTTATTAAAATGATTTTTTTGAAGTTTTTCTACATCAAAAGTATATTTTAGTTCAAAGGCAGTTCGGCAACAACAAAAGTGCTTCCGCCAACGTAAATAAAATCATTTTCTGACGCATTTTTCTTTGCTTCCGCGAAAGCGATGACAACAGAATCGTATTTTTCTCCTATTAAACTGAATTTTTCAGCTGCATTTTTCAAAGTTTCGGCAGGCAAAGCTCGTGATGAATCTGGATGACAGAAATAATATTGCGCATCTTTTGGGAAAAGTGGCAAAATAGAATCCAAGTCTTTATCATTTACAACACCCAAAACAATATGAAGTTTCTCGTATTTTTCGTTTTTCAGCTGATTCATTACAACCGATAATCCGTGTTTGTTGTGAGCTGTGTCGCAGATTATTTTTGGATTTTCTCCCAATTGTTGCCATCTTCCTTGTAAACCAGTATTTTTTACCACATGCAATAAACCTTCTTTTAATTGTTCAATCGAAATTTTAAAATCGGTTTCATTATTCAAAATGGAAATTGTCTGCTGAACCGTTTTTTTATTGTGAAACTGATAATCTCCAATCAAATCAGACAAATAAATCTGATCAATCAAATCTGAAGCAAAATAAATCGGTGCGTTGTTTTCTTCGGCTTTAGCCAAAAATACAGGTTTTGTTTCATCGGTATATTCGCCAATCACAACTGGAACATTCGGTTTTATAATTCCAGCTTTTTCTCCAGCAATGGCTTCCAAAGTATTTCCTAAAAATTGAGTATGATCTAAACCAATATTGGTAATTACCGAAGCCAAAGGCGTAATAATATTGGTTGCGTCCAATCTTCCGCCCAAACCAACTTCGATAATAGCAATATCCACTTTTTCTGCAGCAAAATAATCAAATGCCAAACCAACCGACATTTCGAAGAAACTCATATCATTGGCTTCAAAAAAAGATTTATGTTTTGCGATGAATTCAATCACGAATTCTTCAGAGATTTCTTTTCCGTTTATTTTAATTCTTTCTCTAAAATCTTTCAAGTGCGGAGAAGTGTATAATCCAACTTTGTAACCTGCTTCTTGTAAAACAGAAGAAAGCATATGCGAAGTAGAACCTTTTCCGTTTGTTCCCGCTACGTGAATGCATCGCAATCTGTTTTGCGGATTATCAAGATGAGCTGCCAACAATTTGATATTCGTTAAATCTTCTTTATACGCAGAAGCGCCTTGCAATTGGTACATTGGAAGCTGATTAAACATCCAATTGGTAGTCTCTTGATAGTTCATTTGTTTAGATAAAATGGTTGTTGATTGAAATAAATTTCGATTTTTGTAGTTTAATATTACAGCGAAAATTATCTTTATTGCAAATTTCAAATATTTTTTAGAATTAATTATTAAAAACCAGAATTAATATATGTTTACTTTTATTCAGTTACAAACAGATACAATCGCAAATGCTTCAAATGTAGTGGTCGAGAAGATCGCAGCACCGCAAAATGAAATTTCAATGTTTGGTTTCATTATGAAAGGGGGAGTGTTCTTAATTCCAATCGCGTTGTTGTTGTTTTATACTATCTACCTGATTTTTGAACGTTATATGTACATTAGCCGCGCGTCTAAAATTGACAGCAGATTAATGCAAGATATTGGCGAAAAATTACATTCTGGAAATATTGAGTTAGCAAGAACAATTGTAGAAAGAAATAATACTGCAGCCGGAAATATTTTAAAAGAAGGTGTTTTGGTAATTGGAAGACCAATTGCCGAAATTGAAGCTAACATGGACCGTGCTGCTGATATCGAAATTGGCGAAATGGAAAGACATTTAGGTCACCTTGGACTTATTGCTGGTATTGCGCCAACGTTAGGTTTCATCGGAACAATTTCTGGGGTTATTAAAATTTTCTACAGCATTTCGGTTACTGAAAACATCAGTATCGGAAATATTTCTGGAGGTTTATACGAAAAAATGATCAGTTCAGGATCTGGATTAATTGTGGGTATTATTGCTTATAGCGCGTACCACTTATTGAACGGAAAGATTGATAATTTTGCTTTGAAAATTCAGAAGCAGATTTTAGAATTTGTCAATATAATTCAAAGAGCATAAACCATGTCTATTAAAAGAAAAAGAAGATTTCACGCCGAAGTTGCGACTTCATCTTTGAGCGATATCATGTTTTTCCTGCTGTTGTTTTTCTTAATTATCTCAACACTGGCAAATCCGAACGTGATTAAGATGACATTGCCAAAAGCTAAAGCGAATGAAAAAACCAATAAACAGTTAATTAGTTTATCGGTTACCGAAGATAAAAAGTTCTACATTGATAAACAGGAAGTAGATTTCGAAAATCTAGAAACCAGTTTAATGTCTAAAATAGGAACAGACAAAGAACAAACTGTCGTAGTTCGAATTCCGTTTAATCTGCAAGTTCAAGACTTAGTAGATGTTTTACAGATAGGAGTGAAGAACAATTTGAAGTTTGTAATTGCTACAAGTCCGAAATAAAATAATTATTAGGGCGTGACCACAATAAAAAAATGGGCCAATCAGCATAACGTTGATTTGCCCATTTTTTTATTGCGGTCGGGCTATACGCGCTACTTTGGTAGCCAGCTCCTATCCCTCACGCGAACTAATTGGTAATCTAGACCTGACGGGTTTTTAAAACCTGTCAGGTGTAATTGGAGAAGTAAGAGAACACAATTTTGTCATTTCGACCGAAGCGGACTCAAGTAATTGAGAACACACAATCTTGTCATTATGAGGAACAAAGAATCGCACTAGTAATTCCTCAAAGTAATAGCCAATCTTTGTCGAGTTTCGAGTGCGATTCTTCGTTCCTCAGAATGACAAACAAACAAAAAAGCTTTCAGAAAACTGAAAGCCTTTTTTATATAATAACAGATTTAGTGAAAATCTGTGTAATTCGTGTTTTTTAATCCAAACTAAAATTATAAATAATTTTTCCAACTTGTTTCGCAGGAGCATCGCTGTCAGATTCCCATTTGGTATTCATTGCTGCAATTCTTGCTTGATCTAGTAAACATTTTGCAGTATTGGTAGTTCCTTTAATTCCAGCTGTTGCGCTTATCGTTTTTCCGTTTTGATCCACGCTAACTTCAACCACAACTTTACCTTCTTCATTACAAGTATATTTTGGGGCTGGTTTAGATAATGCTTTTCTGTTTCCTAGAGAATATCCAGTTCCTCCACCAGAACCGCCACCAGTTCCTGCACCGTAACCGCTTCCGGTTCCTATGCCATTTCCAGTTCCGTTACCGCCTCCAGTTCCTCCACCAGAACCACCGCTTCCGTAGTAACCATTAGAGTTTAAACTTCCGTTTGCTTTTCCTTTATTTCCCGCTGCTTTATCATCTCCGTCACCACCTTTGTTCGAACCTTTCATAATGCTTGCTAATGCATCATTTGTTGAGTTAGAAACTTTTGGTTTTTCTGGTACTGGTTTTTGTATAGGTTTTTCAACAGGCACAGGTTTCTTCGGTTTCTCTTTGGTCGGAATAACAACATCATTATCGGCAGTTGTATTTTCCTGTGTAATTATGGCTTCTTCTTCTGGAGTTGCTTTTGCTGGCGCTTGTTTTACATTGTTTTTTACATCCAGAACTTCGCTTTTATAATTGGCGCCAGAGCCTAAATCGCTATCTCCAAAATTTATGGTCACGCCTCCACCGCCACCTCCGCCATCAGCAAGGGCAACATTATTTTCAGGATTGTAAGGAGGCCAAAAACGTATAAAAAACAGCAACGCAATAACTACTGCATAAATAGCGATTGTGAATAGTAATGATTTCTTTTGATCTGAAGAAATAGAGGAACTCATTTAAATTCTGAATTTTGAAATGTATTATTTTAAAAACGTTTAAAAGTAGTAAAAATTGTTTAGAATGAAAGAGAGAATTTAACCGCAAAGGGCGCTAAGGTTTTTTTTAATTTATAACGCAAAGCACGCTAAGATTTATGCAAAGAAACGCAAAGTTTCAATTGACTTAAATTTGAGTGAATCTTAAGATTAAAAGTTCACAAAGCATGATCTAGGCAAAGCTTTGCGAACTTAATATTTAGATATTGCTTGCGTTTCAAATTAAAATACCTTAGCGTACTTTGCGTTAAAAAATCTATGACAAAAAAAACGAGCCAAACAATAATGTGGCTCGTTTAGAATAAAGTATAAAAAAATTACACTAACTGTTTCAATGCAATCTCAAAAGCAGTTGCACTAATATTTGTTTTAGACGAACTCAAAGCATGAGCTTTAACAATCGCATTTTTAATCGTGTCTGATGTATCATTAAAAATAGCTTCGTCTGTCATTTGAACTTTTTTCTCCATGAAATAAGCAAAAACTCTTGCCATTCCGCAGTTTGAAATAAAATCAGGAATCAAACTTACTTTACTGTCTACTTCTTCCATAATAGAACCGAAGAAAATTTCTTTGTCAGCAAAAGGAACATTTGCTCCGCAAGAAATAACTTCTAATCCGTTTGCAACTAAACTGTCAATTTGAGCTTGTGTTACCAATCTTGAAGCAGCACAAGGAGTGAAGATCTCAGCACCAATAGTCCAGATTTTAGAATTGATTTCCTCAAACGGAATCATGTTATCGGCAACCAATTTATTTCCGTCTTTATTTAAGAACAAAGTTCTGATTTCTTCAAAAGAAAAACCTTCTTCTTTTATTAATCCGCCATCACGGTCAATAATTCCGATTACTTTTGCACCCATTTCGGCTAAATAGAAAGCAGCAGCAGAACCTACGTTTCCAAAACCTTGCACGATTGCTTTTTTACCTTTAATGTCTCCGCCATAAGTTGCATAAAAATGACGAACTGCTTCTGCTACACCATATCCAGTAATCATATCAGCAACAGTATATTTTCTAGTAACGTCTGGTGAGAATTTTGGGTTTTCGATAACCTTAATAACACCTTGACGCAATTGCCCGATTCTATTAATTTTATCAGCTTCTGTTGGTTTAAAGTGTCCGTTGAAAACACCTTCCTGCGGATGCCAAACACCACATTCTTCTGTCATTGGAATTACTTCGTGAATCTCATCAACATTCAAATCTCCCCCAGTTCCATAGTAGCTTTTCAATAACGGAGAAACGGCTTTGTACCAACGCTGCAAAACACCTTTTTTGCGAGGATCATTCGGATCAAAATTTATTCCAGATTTAGCTCCTCCAATTGCAGGACCAGAAACTGAGAATTTAACTTCCATAGTTTTGGCCAAAGACAAAACTTCATTCATGTCTAAGCCTTTTCTCATTCTTGTTCCTCCACCCGCAGCTCCTCCACGAAGTGAATTAATAACAGTCCACCCTTCGGCTTCTGTTTCTGAATCTTTCCAATTGAAAACAATTTCAGGTGCTTTGTTTTCAAATTGTTGTAATAAATCTTTCATTTTGTTGTGATATGTTTATTTTGCGTAAATGTATAAAATAGAATAATGCGAATAATGTATTTTGCATCAAATTTATAAAACAAAAAAGAAAAGCCGAAAACTATTTGGTTTTCGGCTTTCAGAATATTTAAAAAATTAAGATTTATTGTCCTAATAAGTGTTTTTTCAAAGTTTCGTCAACTGGTTTGTCAGAAAGCCAGATTCCGAATAATGCTTTTTTGAAATCGAATCCAGGAATTTTTCCTTTTAGAACTTCATTTTTACTCACGTAAACATTTTGGTCTAAAGGGTTGTATGCTAAAATGAAAACATCTTTTTCTGTAATGGCATCACTTAGATAACTTTTTAACTGCTCAATTCTTGGACGCAATTGCTCAAGATTTGCTCCCGCAGATTTTTCAAAACCTGTGTTCATTGCTTTTGTCAGTTTACTTGAAGAAACCATAGAAGAAGTAATTTCAATTCTAACAGCCATCTCAGTATCACTATCAATAATGAATTGCGGATCTTGAGTTAATTGCGATAAATAAAGTGCTTGAACATAAACTTCCAACCACATTTTTGATCTTCCGCCTGCTCCGTTTAATTGTAATGGTTTGCCTTGAAATTCTATTTTTCTAGGAACTGTAACACCATTAACATCAATTTGAGTTTGGGCTGAAACAGTAGAAAATTGCAAGCTTAAAAGGACTGCCAGTAAAAGTAAAATCTTTTTCATATTCTATCAAATTTTTATTTTTAAGGCAAAAATAATAGTAATTTATTAATATTTAGGTCATATTGGAAATGTTTTTTTACTAAAATTTTCATGTTTAATTGTTGTATTGCATTAGCAATCAATTTAGTAAGAGTAGGTTTACGTACTTTTACTGATTTTAAGAATTGTCTAACGTTTTAGGTGATTTAAAATGGCTTTTTTTGAGTTTAAAAAACACTTTCAGCCCTAATTTTTCAATCAAAACTTTTATAGAAATTGTTATCAAATTAATGCTCTTTTCAAAAAAAAGTTAAATAATAACGAAAACGTTATCGTAATCTTTGCTGATCTATTAATTTTGTATGCGCGCATTGTAATTTAAACATTTAAAAAGTATCTTTGGAAGCCTTTGCATAAAAAAATAAGGCAACGAAAAATCACAAAAAAACATAAAAAATCATCAACTAAAGAAATCTGTTTGAAATCTGGTTGAGAAAAACATTTAAAGTAAACTACTATGGATTTTAATCTTACCGAAGAACATTTAATGATTCAGCAGGCAGCAAGAGATTTTGCTCAAAATGAATTATTGCCGGGAGTTATTGAACGTGACGAAAAACAAATTTTTCCAACTGAGCAAATCAAGAAAATGGGTGAGCTTGGATTTCTTGGAATGATGGTTGATCCTAAATATGGAGGAAGCGGTCTTGACGCTATTTCTTATGTTATTGCAATGGAAGAAATTTCTAAAGTTGATGCTTCTGCTTCTGTTGTTATGTCAGTAAACAATTCATTAGTTTGCTGGGGATTGCAAGAGTTTGGAACCGAAGAGCAAAAACAAAAATACTTGCCAGGTTTAGCTTCTGGAGAAATTCACGGAGCGTTTTGTTTAAGCGAGCCTGAAGCAGGAAGTGATGCAACTTCACAAAAAACGACAGCAATTGATATGGGAGACCATTATTTAGTTAATGGTACAAAAAACTGGATTACAAACGGAAATACAGCATCTGTATATTTAGTAATTGCACAAACTCATCCAGAATTGAAGCATAAAGGAATCAATGCTTTGATTATGACGAAAGATATGCCAGGTTTCTCAGTTGGTCCAAAAGAGCAAAAAATGGGAATTCGCGGTTCTGATACGCACTCTTTAATGTTTTCTGATGTAAAAGTTCCAAAAGAGAACAGAATAGGTGAGGATGGTTTCGGATTTAAATTTGCAATGAAAACACTTGCTGGAGGTAGAATCGGTATTGCTTCTCAAGCTTTAGGAATTGCTTCTGGAGCTTATGAGTTGGCTCTAAAATATTCAAAAGAGCGTAAAGCTTTTGGAACTGAAATCTGCAATCATCAGGCAATTGCTTTTAAATTGGCTGATATGGCTGTAAACATCGAAGCAGCGCGTCATTTATGTATGAAAGCAGCTTGGGATAAAGACAATCATAAAAATTACGACGTGAGCGGTGCGATGGCAAAATTATTTGCTTCGCAAGTTGCCATGGACACTGCAGTTGAAGCTGTTCAGATTCACGGAGGTAACGGATACGTAAAAGAATATCATGTAGAGCGTTTAATGCGTGATGCAAAAATTACTCAGATTTACGAAGGAACTTCTGAAATTCAGAAAATCGTAATTTCTAGAGCGGTTATTGCTGGATAAATAATGTTAGAATTTTTTTTTATACCCTTTCGGCTTTTAGTTGAAAGGGTTTTTTTATGAATATTCTATTACTTTTCATAAGTTTATGCTCCAATAAATTTTATTATCAATCATCAATAAAAACAGAAAACCATGAGAAAGCTATACTTTTTGCTTCCAGTTATTTTTTTAGCCTGTAAATCGGGAACTTCAACGACAAAGGAAAATGAAGTAAAAATAAATGCAAAGCCACTAGAAATCAGTTATAAAGTAAGAGAAAATGAAATCTCAGATTTCCTGAAGTATCTTTCTTCTGATGAATTGGAAGGACGTGAAACTGGAACGAAAGGAATTGAAAAAGCGGCTGTTTTCTTGGAGGATTTTTTAAAGAAAAATAAAATCAAACCATATTTTAAAACCTATCGTGATACTTTGACCAATTTTGAATCTCCAGCTTTTAATATTGTTGGAGTTATTGAAGGAACTGATCCTCAATTAAAAAAAGAATTTGTAGTGTTGAGTGCACATTATGATCATATTGGTTTGGAGAAAAAAGAACAAGCCGATAAAATAAATAATGGTGCGAATGATGATGCTTCGGGGGTAACTTCTGTTGCGGCGATGGCAAAATATTTTAGCGAAACAAAATCGAATAAGAGAAGTATTTTGATAGTATTCTTTGCTGGAGAAGAAAAAGGATTATTAGGGTCTAAAAGTTTAGTAGAGAAATTAAAAAAGCAAAACTTCAACCTTTATACTCAATTAAATATCGAGATGATTGGTGTGCCAATGAAGCGTGATTATTTAGCATACATTACAGGTTTTGATAAATCGAATATGGCGCAAAAAATAAACGAATATACAGGGAAAAAGACTATCGGATTTTTGCCAAAAGAAGCAGAATATCAATTGTTCTATCGTTCAGATAATTATTCGTTCTTTAAAGCTTTTGGCAAACCATGTCAATCTATAAGTACTTTTGATTTCGAAAATTTTGATTTTTATCACCATGTTTCAGATGAATTTAAAGTAATGGATATTCCGCATATCACTGCATTCACTCAGGAATTATTGCCAGCCGTGACAAAAATTGCTGTTTCGCCTACGCAAGAAATAACCATGAATAAATAAGAGGCTGTTTTACAGCATTTGATTATTTTTGCTCCATGAAAAATATTATTGTTACAGGAACAAGCAGAGGAATTGGTTATGAACTAGCCTTGAAATTTGCTGAAGCAGGTCATCAGGTTTTGGCCATTTCCAGAAAAATACCGCAAGCACTTTTAGAACATCAAAACATAACTTGTCTGTCTGTTGATCTTGCAGATGAAACGGCTTTAGATCAGGTTGACAATTTTCTTTCCTCAACATGGAAAAGAGTAGATGCTGTGGTTCATAATGCAGGAGCTTTGCTTTTAAAGCCTTTTGCAGAAACTACTCAGGCAGATTTTGAAAGTATTTATAAAGTGAATGTTTTTGCAGTAGCAAATTTGACTCGTATCTGTATTCCGTATTTAGAAAAAGGAAGCCATGTTGTTACTATAAGTTCTATTGGCGGAGTTCGCGGAAGTTTGAAATTTGCCGGATTGGCGGCGTATAGTTCGAGTAAAGGCGCTGTAATTACTTTAAGCGAATTATTAGCAGAAGAATATAAAGAAAAAGGAATTTCATTTAATGTTCTGGCTTTAGGATCTGTTCAGACCGAAATGCTAAACGAAGCTTTCCCTGGATACCAAGCGCCAATTTCGGCAGAAGGAATGGCAACTTATATTTATGATTTTACATTAAACGGAAATAAGTATTTTAACGGAAAAGTATTAGAAGTTTCTTCAACGAATCCGTAAATAGTTATGAATTATGAGTTTTGAATTATGAGTGAGAGTATTGTGAAAACTAAAAGTTTTGAGTTAGCTGTAAGAGGAGTTAATTTTTATAAATGGCTAGTTTCAGAAAGGAAAGAATTTGTAATGAGTAAGCAGTTTTTGCGTTCGGTTACTTCAGTTGGTGCCAATGTTCGGGAAGCTGTGAATGCTCAAAGCAAACCTGATTTTATTCATAAATTATCGATTTCTCAAAAAGAATGTGATGAATCAATGTATTGGTTGGAAATATTGATTGCTACGAATTATATTTCTAATGCGGAATTTGAATCAATGCACAAGCAATGTGAAGAAGTGCTAAAAATCATAAAAAGTATAATTTTAACAACAAAGAAAAAACTCATAACTCAAAACTCATAATTCATAATTAAATTGAGCGAAACTTTAGCTAAATATATTCCAGAACATGCGGTAAAACCCGTTTTTGATTTGATAGTGGCCAATCAGGTTCATTTGAAAATCGTAAACGAACGTCAGACGCGTCATGGAGATTATAGACGCGGTCCAAGCGGAAAGCACGAAATTACGGTTAATGCAAGTTTGAATAAGTACAGGTTTTTAATCACGTTGATTCATGAAATTGCACATTTGGTTGCTTTTGAGAAGTTTGGACGAAATATAAAACCGCATGGAAATGAATGGAAATTTACTTTTCAGCGTTTGATGGTTCCGTTTATTCGGCCAGAAATATTTCCTGGACAGATTTTGCCTTTGCTTGCGAGGCATTTTAAAAATCCTTCAGCGAGTAGTGATACCGATACGACTTTATCTTTGGCTTTGAAACAATATGACAAAGACAGCGATAAGAATTATGTTTTTGAGATTCCGTATGGAAGTGTTTTTAGAATCAAAAACGGTAAAGTATTCAAGAAATTGGCTGTTAGAACCAAACGTTTTGAATGCATCGAAATCAGCTCTGGAAAAACCTATCTTTTTAATCCAAATGCTGAGGTTGAGTTAATTCATTGAAAATTCCAATATCTAAATTCCAAATTCCAAAAATTGGAAAAACCAATAAAAAAATCCCAAATTCCTAAGTGTACTACAATTGGAATTTGGGATTTTTACTATTTTGAAATTAAAAATTCTAAAGCCCTTTCAAATAAGCTTCACGTACTTTCTTGAATAAGTTTGAAGAATAGACAAATTTAACGATTGCTTCATTATCGGTTCTAAAGATTTCTTCTTTAGTTCCTTGCCAAGCTTTTAATCCTTTTTTTAAGAAAACAATATTTTCACCAATTTCCATCACTGAGTTCATATCGTGTGTATTGATTACAGTTGTGATATTGTATTCTTTTGTAATTTCCTGAATCAAGTTATCAATCAAAATCGAAGTATTTGGATCTAAACCTGAGTTTGGTTCGTCACAAAACAAATATTTCGGATTGTTTACAATAGCACGTGCAATTGCCACACGTTTCTGCATACCTCCAGAAATTTCAGAAGGTAATTTTTTATGGGCGTCAACTAGATTTACTCTTTCTAAAACAAAATCAACACGTTCTTTGATTTGTGCTTTGCTATTGTTAGTAAACATTTTTAATGGGAAAGCCACATTTTCTTCAACAGTCATAGAGTCAAATAAAGCACTTCCTTGAAATACCATTCCGATTTCAGTTCTCAAGTCACGTTTTTCGTCTTTGTCCAAATCAGAGTAAACTCTTCCGTCAAATTCAATTGTTCCTGAGTCTGGTGTGTGAATTCCTAACAATGTCTTTAATAAAACTGTTTTTCCAGATCCACTTTGTCCAATAATCAAGTTGGTTTTTCCAGTTTCAAATACGGTTGATACGCCTTTTAAAACCTTGCTGTCACCAAATGATTTTTCTATATTTTTTACTTCTATCATTATCCTAGTAATAATTGAGTTAATATATAATTTAGAAGGATAATAGTAACAGATGTCCATACAAACGATGTTGTACTTGCTTTACCAACTTCTAATGCGCCACCTTTCATGTAATAACCATGAAAAGATGGGATTGTTGCCAATAACATGGCGAAGATTAAAGTTTTGATAAAGGCATACGTAATATGAAATGGTATGAAATCTTTCTGAGCTCCCATAATAAAATCTGCGCCTGTCGAGAATCCTCCATAAGCACAAGCAAGCCATCCTCCAAAAATTCCTAAAAACATACTAATTCCGATTACAAAAGGGTACATTAATAAAGCTATAATTTTTGGGAAAACAAGGTAGTTTACTGAGTTAACTCCCATAACTTCTAAAGCATCAATTTGCTCCGTAACACGCATTGTTCCGATACTTGAAGTAATGTAAGATCCCATTTTTCCAGCCATAATTACTGAAATAAAAGTAGGGGCAAACTCCAAAACTACAGATTGACGTGTTGCAAAACCAATTAAATATTTTGGGATTAATGGATTAGTTAAGTTTAAAGCTGTTTGAATGGCAACAACTCCTCCAATGAAAAAAGATATAAAGCAGACAATTCCAAGGGAATCAATAATCAAATCATCAATTTCTTTGAAAATTAAATTTTTCATAACCGACCATTTGGTCTGTTTATTGAAAATTTCTTTCAGCATTAAAAAATATTTTCCTATTTGGGATAAATAACGAATTAGCATCATAAGTTTTAAATATTGGCTAAGGTAAAAAGAAGTTATGAGTTATGAGTTATGAGTTCAGTTTTTTCGAGTGTTTTACTACTCAAATTAACTTTTCTTTCATTTTTTTTAAACGATAATTTCTAATAAACTTAGCTTGTTCGGGAGTTACTAATAAAGGAGTTTTGGCGCTTTTAGCTTTCATAAATCCTTTAATGTAATCTAAAAATAGAAATGGTTTTTTCTTCATCATTGCCAGTTTTGCTGAAGCAATAGCAGTAATCCAAAAACCATAACCTAAAGTGTAAAAAGCTTCGCCTTGTTTATAACGAGCTGTCTTGTTATAGTTTGCGCCAGTTGGTTTTAGATGTTTTACATGCAAAGATTGGTCAGTAACTATTTTCCAATCGTAATATTTACAAAGTAATTCATCAACTGTGTCCCAACCCATCGCTGGTCGTAAGCCACCAATTTGTTGAAACGTTTCTTTTCTATAGGCTTTTAAGGCGCCTCGAATATGATCTTTATCGGTTAGATTTTCCAGAACCCATTCGCCGTTTTTATCAATATAGCAGAATCCGCCAGCCATTCCGATTTTAGCATCAGATTCGAAATGTTTAATTATAGTTTCGAAATAGTTTGGAGGAAAAATTAAATCGCCGTCTATTTTTACAATAATATCATAATCAGAATCCAAAGTTTCAAAACCTTTTTGAAAAGCCTGAATTACTTTGCTTCCCGGTAAATGAATTGCATCTGAAGTTTTGTTTACAACAGAAATGTATGGGTTTTCTTTTGCGAATCCCAAAACAACTTCTTCAGTTTTATCTGTAGAATTATCATTTACAACCACAACTTTAGAAGGCAGGACAGTTTGAGTAACTAGAGACTGTAATGTTAAGCCAATTAGATTTTCTTCGTTGTGTGCGGGAATGACGATGTAGTACTTCATATTAAATTCCAATTTTTTAAATTCCAAATCTTGGGAATTAATCCCAATTTTCTAAAATTCCAAATTCCAATCTTACCGTTAAGGTTAAAGTTGGAATTTGGAATTTATATATTGGAATTTTTATTTTATCCTTTCCGCTACCACGATATAATATCTTGGAGTAAAATATCTCAATAATGGTCTGATTCCAAGCTTTTTTACTGGATGCGTAAATTGAAGGCGGTCAGTTATTTTCCAACCTGTTTTTTCTAAAAGCCAGTCCAATTGCCAATCCTCAAATTCGTGGTAATGTCTGTCCCACATATCTGTTTTAGAACGATAAGCTGGCGAAAACCATAAACGTAACGGAATTGAAATTAACAATTTATCACATTTTACATTTTGTAAAATTGTGTATGGATTTAGTAAATGTTCGAAAATTTCAAAAGCTGTAAAAACGGTATAATCTTCTGTTTGTAAAGCTGTTTGATCGTTGTCTAAATCTTCGCCTTTTGTGTTTTTTACAGTATAGCCGTTTTCTTCCATTATTTTTGAAAACGGATTTGGAACACCAAAATCAAAAATGGTTTCAGAAGTTTTAACGTGTTTTTGTAAAAATTCTAAGGTAAGTTTGAATCGTTTATTTGGAAATGTTTTTTCGTACATAGTAATTGCGAGGAACAAAAGAAGCTCTCGTTCTTGGTTTAATTAGGTCGCAAATATACAAAGTTATATGCTTTTCTAAACTTTTTAATTTGGAAGAAATTGAAGCCTCAATTTAAAATCATTATTTAAATCGAGGTATATTTTTACAGAAGAATATCTGTGGATCTAAAATTTTAAGGATTATTTTCTTTAAAATGCTTTATTGCATAATTTGCATGTTCAACAACATGTTCAGATTTGTGTTTTAAAAGATGCTCTAGAACCTTGAGGGATGCTTTTCCAGAAGTTGCAACTGCATTAGCAACACCATTTTCATATTTAGAGATATTCAATAATATTTTATGAATTTCATCCGTCACATTCTTATGAAATGCAATGCTTTGATAAAGTGCTAGATTATAGCATTGGTCTTTATGGAAGCTAATTAACTCAATTAATTCATTGCTCGATAATGTTTCAGATAATGCTGGTAAACAACCATTATTTTCTTCATATGTTTTGTTTAAATCTAAAATTAAAGTATCAAGGTCTATTTTGTATTCCATGGAATCTTTGTTTTATGATTCAATCTCTCGTCTTTTTGAAAAAGTGAGCGGTGTGAGATGCTTTCGTTTTAATGAAATATGTCGCTCCTATTGAACTTTCTGAATTTATATTTTTTTATTCTAAAAAGTCCGCATCTTAACAGTGCGGACTTTTTTAGTTTTTAAATATTCAGTCACAGTTTTCAGTTGCTGAATAATGTGACTGCAAACTGTGATTGAATACTAGTATCGGTAAACAAAAGCATTAATATTCATTCCTGCTCCGACAGAAGCAAATATAAGAACATCGCCTTTGTTGATTTCGTGACCTTCAACTTTTTTCTGAAGAATTAAATCGTACAAAGTAGGAACGGTTGCAACACTGCTGTTTCCTAAATCATGAATGCTCATTGGCATAATGTCTTTAGGAGCTGTTTTGTCGTATAATTTGTAGAAACGTTCGATAATCGCTTCATCCATTTTTTCGTTTGCCTGATGGATAAGGATTTTTTTCACTTCGTCAATTCCGATGCCACTTTTATCCAAACAGCTTTTCATTGCGCAAGGAACATTGCTTAAAGCGAATTCGTAGATTTTACGTCCATACATTTTAATATATTTCGTATCTGGATCTAAATCTTTGTTATATGATTTTCCGAAGAAAAGGTAGCCAGCTTCGTCAGTTGCATAAGTTGCACTTTCGTAAGCTAATAATCCTGTTTCATCAGTTGAAGCTTCTAAGATTGAAGCACCTGCACCATCAGAATAAATCATTGAATCACGATCGTGATCATCAACAACTCTTGATAGCGTTTCAGCTCCAATTACCATTACTCTCTTTGCCATTCCAGATTTGATGAAAGCATTGGCTTGCAAAACGCCTTCGATCCATCCTGGACATCCAAAAATAATATCATAAGCCACACACTTAGGGTTTTTAATTCCTAGTTTGTTTTTCACTCGTGTTGCTAAACTCGGTAAAATATCAGACTGAGTAGTTCCTGGTTTTACATCTCCAAAATTATGAGCGATGATAATATAGTCTAAAGTTTCAGCATCAATTTCAGCATTTGCAATTGCTTTTTCAGCAGCAAAGAAAGCTAAATCAGAGGCATTGTATTGTGGTTCGGCATAACGGCGATTTTCAATTCCCGTAATGCCTTTGAATTTTTTAATAACAACTTCGTTCGGATAACCAAAAGGAGTTCCATCCTCATTTAAAAAAACATGTTTATCAAAATCTGTGTTTTTTACTTCTAGATTAGGAATATAGCTCCCAATGCCAATAATTTTTATTTTCATTTTTCCCTTAATTATCCGATAAATTTAGTGCTAATGTATAAATAATATTATGATAACAATCATAAAAAATAGTATGCATGCATATAATTATGAAATAACTATTTTTCGCTTGATATATTGTTTTTCTTCTAATGATTTTTTAATATTTCCTAGATTTCAAACGATTGAAGACGATTTTGAAGATAAAGTTTTTTTGCTTTTATTTTAATTTTGTGACAATAATTTCACAAAAGATTAGCAGAAAGTTATGTTTCTTTAAATCAGATTTCTTCTTTGGTGTTTTTGTTTGATAAAAGTTTCAAGTTTCAGGTTTCAAGTTATGTTAGAACCTGAAACCTGAAACTTGAAACTTGAAACCTGAAATAAAAAATAAAACCCGACAGAGTTTTAAAATCTGTCGGGTTTGGATATTTATAAGAAAAACTAAATTTTAGCTTTCCATATAAGCTTCGATTGGAGCACAGCTACAAACTAAATTTCTGTCACCATAAGCATCATCTACACGACGAACTGATGGCCAGAATTTATTGTCAGCGATGTAATCTAATGGATAAGCTGCTTTTTCTCTTGAATAAGGGAAATCCCAAGAATCATTAGTTAACATAGCCAATGTATGAGGTGCATTTTTTAATACATTGTTTGTGTCATCAGCTGTCGCAGTTTCGATCTCTTTTCTAATTGAGATAAGAGCATCGCAGAAACGATCTAATTCAGCTAAATCCTCAGATTCCGTAGGTTCGATCATTAAAGTTCCGGCAACTGGGAAAGAAACCGTAGGAGCATGGAAACCGTAATCCATCAAACGTTTTGCGATATCACCAACTTCGATTCCGTTTTCTTTAAATGAACGGCAATCTAAAATCATTTCGTGAGCAGCTCTTCCGCATTCTCCTGTATAAAGAATTGGATAGTGTCCTTCGAAACGTGCTTTCATGTAGTTAGCATTCAAGATTGCGTGTTCGGTAGCACTTTTTAATCCTTCAGCTCCCATCATTGTGATGTAACCGTAAGAGATTAAACATACTAAAGCAGATCCGTAAGGTGCAGATGAAATAGCAGTAATTGCTTGTTCACCACCAACTTTTAAGATTGGGTTTGTTGGTAAGAACGGAACTAATTTTTCGTTCACACAAATTGGTCCAACACCAGGTCCACCGCCACCGTGAGGAATAGCAAATGTTTTGTGTAAGTTTAAGTGACAAACGTCAGCACCAATAGTAGCAGGATTTGTTAATCCAACTTGTGCATTCATGTTTGCACCATCCATATATACTAATCCGCCGTTTTCGTGGATTAATTTAGTGATTTCAATAATTGAAGATTCGTAAACTCCGTGAGTAGAAGGATATGTTACCATTAAACAAGATAAGTCATCTTTGTGTTCAATAGCTTTTGCTCTTAAATCTTCTACGTCGATATTTCCTTCTGGAGTTGTTTTAGTAACAATAATTTTCATTCCAGCCATAGCAGCAGAAGCAGGATTTGTTCCGTGAGCTGATGAAGGAATTAAACAAACATTACGGTGACCTTCGTTTCTTGACATGTGGTAAGCACGAATAGCCATTAAACCAGCATATTCTCCTTGAGCTCCTGAGTTTGGCTGTAAAGTTGTTCCAGCAAATCCAGTAATTACATTTAATTGCTGCTCTAATTTTTTAAGCATCGTGATGTAACCTTCAGCTTGTTCAACTGGTGCAAATGGGTGAATGCTGTTCCAGTTTGGCATTGAAAGAGGCAACATTTCAGAAGCAGCATTTAATTTCATCGTACAAGAACCTAATGAAATCATTGAGTGATTCAACGATAAATCTTTACGCTCTAATTTTTTGATGTAACGCATTAGCTGACTTTCTGAATGATGATTATTAAATACATCATGTGTTAAGAAAGAAGATGTTCTTTCTAATGAAGCTGGTAATTGACTAGTTTCAGTTAATTCAGAAACTGTGAAAGTTTCTTTTCCTAAAGCTTCAGCAAAAATTGCAATGATTTGGTTGATGTCAGCAATCGAAGTCGTTTCGTTGAATGAAATTGAAACTGATTCAGCATCTGGATAGAAGAAGTTTACTTCGTTTTTCTCAGCAACTGCTTTTACTTTTTGAGCATCAGCTTTTACTAAGATTGTATCAAAGTAAGCTGAGTTAGTTTGGTAAACTCCAATTTTATTTAAAGCTTCAGCAGTAGTAACCGCCGATGCATGAACTTTGTTTGCAATGTATTTCAAACCTTCTGGTCCGTGGTAAACAGCGTACATTCCAGCCATAACTGCTAGTAAAACCTGAGCAGTACAAATGTTTGAAGTTGCTTTTTCACGTTTGATGTGCTGTTCACGAGTTCCTAAAGCCATACGTAAAGCACGGTTTCCATTTGTGTCAACAGAAACTCCGATGATACGACCCGGCATAGAACGTTTGTATTCGTCTTTAGTTGCAAAGTAAGCCGCGTGAGGACCACCGTAACCCATTGGTACACCAAAACGTTGAGTAGTTCCAACAACAACTGCAGCTCCCATTTCTCCTGGAGAAGTTAAAGTTGCTAACGATAAAATATCAGCTGCAAAGGCAACTTTGATTTCATTTTCTTTTGCTTTAGCAACAAAAGCGCTGTAATCATTTACCTGACCATATTTTCCTGGGTACTGTAAAATAGCACCAAAGAATTCATTTGAAAAATCAAAAGTTTCATGATTTCCAACAACTAATTCAATTCCGATTGGAGTTGAACGTGTTTGAAGTACAGATAAAGTTTGTGGTAAAATTTCTTCAGAAACGAAGAATTTATGTGTATTGTTTTTCTTTTGATCTCTTGTACGAACATCAAATAATAAAGCCATCGCTTCTGCAGCAGCAGTTCCTTCATCAAGTAAAGATGCGTTTGCAATTTCCATTCCTGTTAATTCAATAACCGTGGTTTGGAAATTCAAAATAGCTTCTAGACGACCTTGGGCAATTTCTGCCTGATAAGGTGTGTAAGCTGTGTACCATCCTGGGTTTTCAAAAATATTTCTTTGAATTGGAGCAGGAACGATAGTTGGGTGATAACCCAAACCAATGTAAGATTTGAATACTTTATTTTTCTTTCCTAATTCCTGAATGTGATTTGCGAATTCATATTCAGTCATCGCAGGATCTAAATTCAAAGGTGCTTTTAAACGAATGTCGTCTGGAAGGGTTTCATAAATAAGTCGCTCGATAGAGTCAACTCCAATAGTTTTCAGCATATGCTGAAGATCAGTTTCTCTTGGACCAATGTGTCTTAAAGCAAAAGCATCTGTTTTCATGTAGCTATCTAAGTTTTTTTAATTAATGTGTTCGTACACCATTTTATGGTACGAATCACATTTAAAAGTAAATGTGTTGTTTTTTTGTGGCGCAAAATTAAGTATTATTAATAATTTAATAGGTATTTTTAACTTCATTTTTTATCAAATTTATAATCAAAGACTTGGTTTG
>Ga0308157_10002105_pt1 | contig 34934 bp, 29 predicted proteins | sample PhyBR1_FD_201035 | JGI IMG/M metagenome (GOLD analysis project Ga0308157, IMG submission 201035) | Phyllosphere microbial communities from UC Gill Tract Community Farm, Albany, California, United States - DLSLB.R1 | ecosystem: Host-associated > Plants > Phyllosphere > Unclassified | place: USA... | reverse complement strand
CCACCTCCACCCCCGCCTCCCCCGCCGCCTCCGCCGCCTCCGCCGCCTCCGCCCGCGTCGCCTTCCGAAAGCTCCGCCGAGTACCAGCGCAACTTCGGCGTCGTGAATACTGGCGCCATCGCCGCGTGGAAGACTGGGGCGACCGGACGGGGAATCACGGTCAGCGTGGTCGACAGCGGCATCAAGCTGGACCACCAGGATCTGGCGGTGAACATTTCGTCGCGCTCAACCGACATCATCTCCGGCCGCAACCAGCCGCACGGCCCCGATAGCCACGGCACCGGCGTATCCGGCGTCATCGCCGCCGCCTTCAACGGCTATGGCACGGTCGGGGTCGCCTATAATTCGACTATTCTTTCGATCCGCGCCGACGTCAGCGACTGCGAAAAGCCCGAGGACACGGTCTGCTTCAAGGGCGGCGATCTGGCCCGCGCCCTGGACTACGCCGTGCAGAACGGCGCCAAGATCATCAACCTGTCGCTGGGCGGCGAGGGCCCGCTGGGCGGCGCCTTCGAGGCCGCGTTGCAGCGCGCCATCAACGCCGGGGTCGTCTTCGCCATCGCTTCAGGCAATGCGGCCGGGGCCAACCCGGAATGGCCGGGGCGTTACGCCAGCGACCCTCGGTTCGCCGGCGGGATCATCGTCACGGGCGCCCACGACAACGCCAATCAGATCGCCGACTTCTCAAACCGCGCCGGTGTTTCCCAGACCTACTTCCTGTCCGCGCCAGGGGTTCAGATCTACACGGATTGCGAAGGAACCTCCTGCTGGGTCGCCAACGGCACCTCCTTCGCCTCGCCCGCCGTGGCGGGGGCTCTGGCCTTGTTGCTGGAGGCCTTCCCCAACCTCACGGGCCGCGAAGCCGTCGAGATCCTGCTGCGCACAGCGCGGGACGCGGGCGACCAGGGCGACGACATAGTCTATGGCCGCGGTCTGCTGGACATCGCCCAGGCCTTCCAACCGGTCGGCGCCACCTCCTCGCCTCAGGCCACCGGCTCGGCAGTGCGGGTCGCCATCGAGCCGGGCGCCTATGTCGGCGGTCCGTTCGGCGACGCCATGGGCCGCACACAGGCCCTGAACACCATCGGCTATGACGAGTACGAACGCCTGTTTCGCATCGATATGGGCGAGGCCTGGCGCATGGCCCCGCGTCGCAGCTATCAGCCGGAAAACCCCACGCCGATGCGCCAGTCGCAGGTGACGATGGACGGCCCCGGCGGGGCGAAGCTGTCGCTGATCGCCGCCGCCCCAGTCGCCACGCCCGAGCCGATCCTGAACCGCTACACCCCCTTCGACGCCCCCTGGTTGGGCGACGAAATCAAGCAGGAAGCCCTGTTCGATGTCACCGCTGGCCGCATGTCGTTCGCCGCCTGGCAGGGCAAGGGCGGGTCGCGCTCGCCCTTCCGCACCGGCTCGGGCGACGGCTTCGCCGCCCTGGCCCAGGCCGATCACGCTATTCGCGGGGCCATGGTCTTCGATGGGCTAGGCTTCGGTCCCCTGACCGTCAGCGCCGAGACCGGGGCCGGCGACCGCCGCGCCCCGCTGCGCTCGGTCGAGCAGGACGTCTCCTCCTTCGCCCGCGCGGCGCTGGACTGGCGCGGTGAACGTGGCGGCCTGTCGCTCAGCCTAGGGGCCCTGGACGAGAAGATGGGCCCGCTGGGCGCCTATATGCCGACGCGCTCGGACTTCGCCCTGCCGTCGCGCACGCGCTTTGCGGCCTTTGGCGGCGACCTGTCGCTGGGTCATGGCCTGGTGTTGAGCGGCGAGGCCGGTTTCGGCCGCACCGAGATCGAGGGTCGGTTCCTGAACCTGTCCAGCGCCGCCGTCAGCTCGACCTGGCGCATGGCCCTGCAGTCGGATTGCCCGTCGTGGGCGCTCGGTTGCAGCCGCCTGACCTGGGAAATTTCCCAGCCGCTGCGGATCGAGAGCGGGACCTTCAGCGCCTTCCTGGCCGATGTACCGCTGGAATACTTCGACCCCGTCACCTTCTCTGAGCGCCGCTTCTCGGCCAGCCCCTCGGGGCGTCAGATCGACTTCTCGGTGCGCAGCCAGCACCCCCTGCCCGGCGGGTCCATGCTGCAACTGGAGGCCGTCGCCAGCCGCGACGAGCAGCACCGCGCGGGCGCGCCCACCGGCTACGCCCTGCTGGGCAGTTGGCGACGCGGCTTCTGATCCAGAAACGCCAGACATGAGAAAGGCCGGCGGATCGCTCCGCCGGCCTTTTGCATTTCAGCCTGTGGCGCGAGGCCTTAGCGTTCGACGCAGAGGGCCACGCCCATGCCGCCGCCGATGCACAGGGTGGCCAGGCCCTTCTTGGCGCCCGAGCGTTTCATTTCGTGCAGCAGGGTCGTCAGGACGCGGGCGCCCGAGGCGCCGACCGGGTGGCCGATGGCGATAGCGCCGCCATTGACGTTCACCTTGGCCGTATCCAGACCCAGTTCCTTGACCACGCACAGCGACTGGGCGGCGAAGGCTTCGTTGGATTCGATCAGGTCCAGGTCGGCGACGGTCCAGCCGGCCTTCTCCAGCGCCTTCTTCGAGGCCGGGATCGGGCCGGTGCCCATGATCGACGGATCGACGCCCGCCGTGGCCCACGAAGCGATGCGGGCCAGGGGCTCAAGGCCGCGCGCCTTGGCTTCATCGGCCGACATCAGCACCAGGGCGGCGGCGCCGTCATTGATGCCCGAGGCGTTGGCCGCGGTCACTGAGCCGTCCTTGACGAAGGCGGGCTTCAGCTTCTCCATGGCCTCGATGGTGGCGCCGTGCCGGATATATTCGTCCTGATCAACGACCACGTCGCCCTTGCGGGTCGAGATGGTCACCGGGGCGATTTCATCGACGAACTTGCCGGCCTTCTGGGCGGCCTCGGCCTTGTTCTGAGAAGCGACGGCGAAGGCGTCCTGCGACGCGCGATCGATCGACCACTTGTTGGCGATGTTCTCGGCCGTCTGGCCCATGTGATAGCCGTGGAAGGCGTCGATCAGGCCGTCCTGCAGCATGCTGTCCTTGAAGCCCAGTTCGCCCATCTTCTGGCCGTTGCGCAATTGGGCGGTGTGGGGCGACTGGCTCATGCTTTCCTGACCGCCGGCGACGACGATCTTCGCATCCCCCTGAACGATCTGCTGATAGGCCAAAGCCACGGCGCGCAGGCCCGAGCCGCACAGCTGGTTCAGGCTCCAGGCCGGGGTCTCGTTGGGCAGGCCCGCGCCGATCGAGGCCTGACGCGCCGGGCCTTGCCCTGCGCCCGCCTGAAGCACCTGGCCGAGAATGACCTCGTCCACGTCGGCCGCGTCCACGCCCGCGCGCTCCAGCGCCGCCTTGATGGCGACCTCGCCCAGCTTGGACGCGGGCAGGCTGGACAGGGCGCCGAGGAAGGAGCCGACCGGGGTGCGGGCGGCGGAAACGATCACTACGTCAGTCATGATATTCACTCCGGGGAGAAATTCTGCGGGCGGTTGTGCCGCATTCCACATCCCGCGTCACCTTTCGCAAGTGCGAAGTTCAGCACTTCGTCATCATCCGGGCGCAATCTGACGGGAACGATCCTCACGGCGAACGCTTTTCAGGAGTGATGCTGGTGCGGCTGAAATCCTTGGCGAGACGGGTGTGGACGCCCGACGACCTCGATATGATCGAGCACTATCAGTCGCGCGCCGAGCGTCTGGCCGATCTGTGGGTCCACATCGTAGGCCTGGGACTGGCGGCGGTTGGCGGCGTCATCCTGGCGGTCCTGGCCGGCCTCTACAGCGGCATCAGCGCGGTCGTGGCCACCGCCATCTACGCCGTCTGCCTGCTAGCCATGCTGACGGCCTCGACCATCTACAACCAGACCCATCCCTGCGCCGCCCGCCCCGTGCTGCGGCGACTGGACGAGGCGGCCATCTTCCTGATGATCGCCGGCAGCTACACCCCCTTCACCACCCAGAGGTTCGAGGGAGCCTGGTCGATCGGCTTCACCCTGGCCGTCTGGCTGATGGCCCTGACCGGGGTCGGGGTGAAGATGTTCGCCCCGCGCATTTCCGACGTCTTCTGGAGCGGGGTCTATGTCCTGTTCGGCTGGGTGGCGATCTTTGCACTGAAGCCGATGATCGAGACGGTGCATCCGCTGGCGCTGGGCCTGCTGGTGGCGGGCGGTCTGATCTACACCTCGGGCGTCTTCGTCTTCATCAGCCAGAAGGTGAAATTCCGCCGCGCGATCTGGCATGGGTTCGTCGTCGCCGGGGCTGGCGTGCACTGGGCCGCCATCCTGATCGGGGTGGTTCTGGCGCCCGGCGCGGCCTGACCGAAAAGCGCCCTCTGGCCTTCGCGCGCGCAACGCGTGATAGTGCGGCGTTGCAACAACGCGAGAACAAGCGTGAACGACAAGAAATCCGAGGGCGGAAAAACCCGTGACGGCGTGGTCGTCATCAAGAAGTATGCGAACCGGCGGCTCTACAACACCGCCACCAGCGCCTATGTGACGCTGGAAGATCTGGCGCAGATGGTGCGCGAGGGGGTCGAATTTGTCGTCTATGACGCCAAGACCAATGACGAGCTGACGCGTCAGATCCTGACCCAGATCATCTTCGAGGAAGAAAGCCGCGGCGAGGCCCTGCTGCCGGTGCAGTTCCTGCGTCAGTTGATCGGCTTCTACGGCAACTCGATGCAGTCGGTCCTGCCCTCCTATCTGGAGATGTCGCTGGACAGCTTCACGCGCCAGCAGGAACAACTGCGCAGCCAATTCAGTCGCGCCTTCGCCGGCGCGCCCGGCGGCGGCCTGATGGAAGAAGCCGTGCGCCAGAACATGGCCATGTTCGAACGGGCCATGAAAATGTTCCCTGGCATGGCCGCCTATGGCCGTCCCGAAGCAGAGCCTGACAAGGCCGCCGAGGCTGAGCCGGCGCCCAAGGCGGCGTCGGCGGACCCCGCCCTGGACGAAATGCGTCGCCAGATGGACGAGATGCGCGCCCAGATCGACCGCCTGGCCGGCGCCGGAAAATGACCGACGGCGTGCGCCCGGTCGGCCCGCTGGAGGGGCCCACGGTGCAGGAACGCCGCGAGGGCGACCGGCGCGAACGGGACCGCCGCGCCGCCAAGGCTGAGGCCGAAGCTGAAAAAGCTCGCGCCCTGGTCCCGGCGGGCGAGCGGGTCGATCATGCCGCCTCCCCGGCAAAGCCTGCCGTGTCGCCCCTCGCGCCGCCAGCACTGTTCGCCGCCCAGGTTCTTGGCCAGAAGGGGCAGAAGCGCGGACTGAAGGGCGGACCGCCGGTGCTGGACGCGGCCCGTTCCACCTATCTGGGCGCGGAATACTCGGGCCAGCGCGACCGCCGCCCCCGCGTGGGCAAGGCGAAGCAGACCGAAATCTAGGGCGCCCCGTTTGATGGCATGGCGCTTGCGACGGCTCCGGCGTCTTCGACCGGAGTTTCGCCCATGGCCGTCCTCAACCTCGCTGCCCGCCTGTTCGACGTGACCGTGGTCGCCCTGGTCTTCGTCGCTTTCAGCTAGCGCAATGACTCAGCGGGGGTTCATGTCGAAGTCGCGCCGCGAGGCGATGATGGTGACGATGAAGCCCGCAAGCACGTCCAGCAGCACCATGGTCAGGATCAGGAAGAAGACTGATCCTGCAAAACCCGGCAGCAGCAGAAACTCGACCAGGCAGACCACGAACAGCGCCATCGACAGGGCGTGATTGACGATGGCCACCCGCTGGCTGGAGGTCGACTTCAGCAGTTCGACAAACAGCAGGATCAGCGACAGGAAGAGGATCAGCTCGCCTATGCTGATGCTCCAGCTCGCACCCGAGGTCATGGGCACGCGGAACAGCACCTCATCCAGCACCGCCGACGGTCCGAGCAGGGGATCGACACCCGCCCCGCCGAGCAGGATCACCAGATTGTAGATCACGACCGGCACGATCAGCAGCGGTATGGCGATCAGCATGGGCGGCCCCTCCAGATCGCTTTGCTTAACCCTGTTTCCCGCGCACGACCATATGGTCGCGGTTCGGTCAGAACTCGCTGATGGCGCCCGGACGCCGCGAGCGCGACTTCAGCCACATCACGCCCAGCAGGTCCGAGAAGGAGGCCCGCAGCCGCCCCCAGTTGGTGTATTTCGACCGGCCCGTCTCGCGGTGGCGATGATCGACGTCGAGGTAGCGGTTCTCATAGCCCTCGCGGATCGTCAGGGCCGGCAGGTAGCGGTGGATGTGATCGAAGTAGGGCAGACGCAGGAAGACGTCGCGACGGAAGGCCTTCAGCCCGCAGCCGGTATCGTCGGCGTCGTCGGACAGCAGCTTGCGACGGATGCGGTTGGCCCAGATCGAGGCCTGGCGCTTGGCCTCCGAGTCCTGACGCTTGGCGCGCACGCCGCCGACCAAGGCGACATTGGCGGGCGCTGCGATCAGGGCGTCAGCCAGGCGCGGCGCGTCGGCGGGCGGGTTCTGGCCGTCGCCGTCCAGGGTCACGACGATGGGCGCGCGCGCCGCCAGGACGCCGGTGCGCACGGCGCGGCTCTGTCCCGCATTGGTCGCGTGCGACAACACCCGCAGGGCCGGCAGTTCCGCCATCGCCGCCTGCAGTTCGGCCAGGGTCGAATCGCGGCTGGCGTCGTTGACGAAGATCATCTCATAGGACCGACCGGCGAAGGCCTCGGCGATCTCGCGCGCCAAGGGCACGGCCGCGCCGGATTCGTCATGCACCGGCACGACGACGGAGATTTCAGGGGTGGAAGCGAGGCTGTCGGTCATCGTCGCTCTGTAGCGCATCGCCGGGCCTGAGGAAAACCGGGCCGCGCGAAGAGGTTGCAAGCTGAAGCTTCCGGCGAGCGGCGTCGGCGTGATACGACAGCGCCATGAACCGCCCGAACCTGGATCACCTCATCGCCGGCTGGCGCGGCCCCGTTCTGGCGGCCCTGCTGGCCCTGCTCGCCGGCCTGCCTAGCCTGATGCTGCTGCCGCCCCTGGACCGCGACGAAAGCCGCTTTGCCCAAGCGACGGCCCAGATGCTGGAAAGCGGCGACTATGTCGACATCCGCTTCCAGGATGAACCGCGCTGGAAAAAGCCAGTCGGCATCTACTGGATGCAGGCCGTGGCCGTCGGTCTGACCTCGGACGTCGAAGACCGCAATATCCAGCCCTATCGCCTGCCGTCGCTGTTCGGGGCCATGCTGGCCGCCTGGGCCGTGGCCTGGGCGGGCGCCGCCCTGTTCGGCAATCGCGCAGGTTTCCTGGCCGGCGCCATGCTGGGCGCGACCTTCCTGCTGTCATCCGAAGCGGGCATCGCCAAGACCGACGCCATGCTGTGCGGCCTGACCACCCTGTCGATGGCGGCCCTGGCGCGGATCTATATGGCGACGCGGGCCAATGAGAAGCCGGTGCGCTGGCACAAGCTGCTGTTCTGGCTGGGCATCGGCCTGTCGATTCTGATCAAGGGACCGATCGGACTTCTGGTCGTGGCCCTGTCGATCATCGCCCTGTCGGTCTGGGACCGAAACATCAAGTGGCTGGGCAAGCTGGGCTGGGGTTGGGGCCTGCCTCTGGTGGCCCTGCTGGTCGGTCCCTGGGCCATCGCCATCACCATCGCCACGGACGGCGGCTTCTGGCGTGAAGCCATCGGCGGCGATCTGGCGCCCAAGCTGGCGGGCGCCCACGAAAGCCACGGCGGCTTCATCGGCATGTACGCCCTGCTGTCGCCCCTGCTGCTCTTCCCTGTCACCCTGATGCTGCCCGCCGCCCTGTCGACGGGCTGGCATCGCCGCGCCGAGCCGGCCATCCGCTTCGCCGTCTGCTGGCTGGTGCCCGCTTGGCTGATGTTCGAGATCGCCCCGACCAAGCTGTGGCACTACACCCTGCCCACCTTCGGCGCGATCGCGCTTCTGGCCGCCGCCGCCCTGACCCAGCCGATCGGCAAGGTCTCGCGCATCGCGGGCGCCCTGCTGGGCCTGTTCGCCGCTGTCATCATCTGCGCCATCACCGTCTATGGCCTGACCGAGTTCGGCCGCTCGACAGCCCAGACCTGGGCCACCGTGACCATCGTCTTCGCCGTCATGGCGGCGGCGGTCGGCGGCTTCTTGCTGGTCAACCGGGCGGCGATCACCGGGGTTCTGGCCGCCATCCTCTGCGGCGTCATCGCCCACGCCGGTCTGGCCGGGACCATCCGCCAGTTGCGCCCCCTGTCCATCGCGCCGCGCTTGGTGAAAACCATGGAGTCGGCCGAGTTGAGCCCGGCCCAGGGCCGCTATCCGGGTCCGGTGGCCATCACCACCTTCCATGAACCCAGCTTCGTCTTCCTGACCGGTCGCGACACCCAGCTGACCGACGGCCCCGGCGCCGCTCGCGCCCTGGCCGAGGGCCGCCCCGCTATCGTCGAGGCCCATGACGACGAGGCCTTCCGCCGCGCTCTGGCGGATCTCGGCGCCGCTGGACGCGCCGTCGGCGTAGTCAGCGGCCACAACTATTCCTCGGGCGACGACGTGCGTCTGACCGTCTATGCCCCCGCCGGGGCAGGCGAGCGGAGCGCGCGCTGATGGGTCGCTTCATCCAGATCGTCGAGGTCGGGCCCCGCGACGGCCTGCAGAACGAAAAGGCCGTGCTGAGCCCCGCCGTCCGGGCCGACTTCGTCCAGCGCCTCGAAACGGCGGGCGCCAAGCGCATCGAGGCCGTCAGCTTCGTCCATCCCAAATACGTGCCGCAGATGGCCGGCGCCGAAGAGGTCATGGCCGCCCTGCCCCCCGCCGAGGGTCACAGCCGCATCGGCCTGGTTTTGAACGGCAAGGGCTATGACCGGGCGCTGGGCACGGCGGTGGACGAGGTCAATGTCGCCATGTCCGCCACCGACGGCTTCGGCCTGAAGAACCAGGGGCTGAACGTCGACCAACAGGTGCAGATGCTGTCCGACATCATGGCGGGTCGCGCCAATGCAGCAGGCGCGCCGGGCGCGACGCCCAAGCTGACCGCCACCCTGTCCTGCGTCTGGGGCTGCCCCTTCGACGGCGAGGTCTCGGTCGAACAGGTCAGCCAACTGGTCGCCCGCATCGCCGCGCTCGGCGTCGAGGAAATCGCCCTGGCCGACACCATCGGCGTCGGTGATCCGTGGAGCGTGACGAAAAAGGTCGAGGCCGCCCGCAAGGCCGCGCCTGACGCGACCTTGCGCCTGCATTTCCACGACACCCGCAACACCGGCCTGGCCAACGCCTACGCCGGGGTCGAGGCCGGGGTGGACATCCTCGACGCCTCCGCCGGCGGCATCGGCGGCTGCCCGTTTGCGCCCGGCGCGACCGGAAACATCGCCACCGAGGACCTCGTTTACATGCTGGAACGCGCCGGCTTCTCGACCGGCTACGACCTCGACCAACTGATCGAAAGCGCCCGCTGGATCGGTGGCCAGATCGACAAGCCCCGCCTCAGCGCCCTGAACCGCGCAGGCGGTTGGCCGCAGACCAAGACCTGATCTCCGGCGCGAAAAATACCCCGACGCCTTTCCCGCGAAGGCAGAAATGCGATACGAGCAGGTTCAAGAGGCCCTTGGGGGCGACCGCGAACTCCTCCAGGCGAGAATGCTTTGATAAATCCGTTCAAGTTCTGGCGTAAAAAAACCCGTCAAGCAGAAGCGCTTGCAAGCAAGTTTCAGACGGCCACCAGGCAGATCAACGCCCTCACCTTGGCGCTGGAAGAACATCGACGCGAAACACGCCTGCTTTACAACAGCCTGGCTCTGCCCGCGCGCGCAGAGTGGCATGGCCAGCCGCCCATGATCCAGGGCGAGCCCGCGAAACTGGCCTTTCCGCGCAGCACCCTGTGCCGACAGGACAGCTTCCATGAGCCCTATTTTTCCTACTGGACCCACCGCCTGCGCGAGGGCCTGCGCTATCATCGCAAGCTGTGGGAGTTCGTCTTTATCTGTCAGGTCCTGTGGGAGCGCGGCGCCGTCGTTCCTGGCGCCCGCGGATTGGGCTTCGGGGTCGGCGCCGAACCCCTGAGCGCCTTCTTCGCCTCTCAGAACTGCCGCATCCTGGCCACCGACATGGACGTCGAGATGGCCGAGGCCATGGGCTGGACCCTGACCAACCAGCACGCGGTCGGCAAGGAGGCTCTACGCAAGCCGGCCGTCTGCCCTGATGACCTGTTCACCGAGAACGTCTCGTTCCAGGCCTGCGACATGAATGACGTGCCGGCGGAATTCGTCGATTTCGACTTCTGCTGGTCGGCCTGCGCTCTGGAACACCTCGGCTCCATCGAAAAGGGCCTCGCCTTCATTGAGCGATCCATTCAGTGCCTGAAGCCCGGCGGCTGGGCCGTCCACACCACCGAGTTCAACACCAGTTCCAACGAGGAAACGGTCGATAATCTAGGCACTGTGCTGTTCCGACGCCGGGATTTCGAGGCGCTCGCCGAACGCTTGACGCAACAGGGCCACACCGTCATCCCCTTCGACTTCAACCTCGGTGATCGCCCGGTGGATCGTTACATCGACGTGCCGCCCTATCGGGAGCAGCCCCACCTGCAAATGGCGTTGTCGGGCTTCTCCACGACCTCGTTCGGGATCATCGTGCGGCGCGGAGCATAGGCTCCATTGAGCGGCGCATGGATCGACGGCGTCGCTGGCGCGGTCTTTTGCGCGCGCGTCAGACCTTGCGAATACCCCGCATGACCGGTCGAAGCCGAGCCAGCACGCGAGATGCCCACCGCGCCGCACGCCGCTGGCTGAGATCATCCGTCTCGGCCCCGTCGCGATAGGCTTCCAACAACTCGTAATACTGCGGCTGGGGATCGAGGGCGATCGCCCGTTCCACCGCTTCAACAGCCGCCCTCGTCTCGCCCAGGCTCTTCAGCAGAGCCCCTTCCCATACATGAAGGTGAGCCTGATGAGAAAACGCCTCGACCGCCTCTCGCGCATGTGGTCTGGCCTCCTCAAAGCGGCCGGCCGCCACCAGGGCATCCACATAGGACATGAGATAGATCGGCGCCCGATTGGTCGAGGCGACGATGCGCTCAAGCTTCTCGATAGCCTCGTCGTGTCGCCCCTCAACGGACAGCAGCCTGGCGAGAGCCAGACCTGAGAGCGGGCTTGAAGGGGTGATGTTCACAGCCCGCTGGGCCAGATCGAACGCCAGTTCCCGTCGATGCGCCGGCTGGTTCATCGCCAGGTTCGACAGGTAGAAGCCGCTCGTCCTACGACGCCTTCGAGCCTCGCCTCCAAACCTGACGGCGTCGAATTCTCCAGACAGCGCCTGAAGCACCAATGACTTCAGCAATCCTGTCTCGGCCAGATAGGTGCTGGCGGGATGAGAGACATAGGGCAGACGAATCGGCCAGATGTCGATGTCGTCCTGTATCCGCGCGACCTGAGCCCCGTCTTCCAACGGGTCGAAAACCACGACAGGTCGGGCGCCGCAAATGATCCGGCCGTCAATTTCCGACCGCCAGGAGATGCGCTGACTGTCCTGAAGCCAGCGCTTCTCAGACGGCATCTTCTGCGGATCAATCGAATATTGCGGGGAAAGCGCCAGCACCGCATGTGCGCCAGCGGCGTCGGCGAAACGAATGGCCGCATAGCCCCCCATGCTGGAGCCATAGGTCATCACACGCTCGGCGCCTGCCGTCGCGTCTCGGACAGCCGCCATGGCGGCGGCCATCTCAGGGTACTGGTACCAGTCCTCGCGCGCGCCCATCACATGGATGGCGGACACCCCCGCCTGACGCAGAAACTCCTGCCCGAAGCCCGCTCGATCGAAGCCGTGACCGATGCCGTAGTTGTCGAAGGTCACGACCCAGCGACTGACATCGGCCGCAGGCAGACTGCGGACCACGACATTCTCGCTTCGAAACAGATCGATCATCCAGGCTCCTTATGCGCAGGCCTTAGACCGATTTGGGGCGAAGCGCGACGAACCCTGACGCGCTTCGCTTTCGTTCCGATCAGAGGTTGAGCAGAGCCGGGTCGCCGCCCTGGGCCGCGATGTTGACGCTGATGGCCTTCTCCGCCGCGTAGCGGATCAGGCTGTTGGGGCCGCCGGCTTTCGGGCCGGTGCCCGACAGGCCTTCGCCGCCGAAGGGCTGGACGCCGACGACAGCGCCGATGATCGAGCGGTTCACATAGACATTGCCGGCCGGGACCAGACGCACGACCTCGTCGGCGAAGGCCTCGATGCGGCTGTGGACACCCAGGGTCAGGCCGTAGCCGCGTGCGGCCAGCTTGGCGGCGACCGACTTCAGGTCCTTCGAGTCATAGCGATAGACGTGCAGGATCGGGCCGAAGACCTCGCGCTCGAGGAAGTCGGGCGTGGGGATTTCGGCGATGGTCGGGGCGAACAGGTCGCCCTTGTCCGACCCAGCGGGGAGTTCGGCGCGGGCGACGATCTTGGCCTCTTTCGACAGGCGCTCGACGTGGGCTTCCAGATTGGCGCGGCTCTCGGCGTCGATGACCGGGCCGATGTCGCTCTTGGTGTCGGTCGGGTCGCCCAGCACCTGGGTCGCCAGGGCGCCCTTCAGGCCTTCGATCAGGGCGTCGGCGGCTTCCTTGGGCGCATAGAGGACGCGCAGGGCCGAACAACGCTGACCGGCCGAGCCGAAGGCCGACAGGATGACGTCGTCGATGACCTGTTCCTTCAGCGCCGTGGTGTCCACGAACATGGCGTTCAGACCGCCGGTCTCGGCGATGAAGGGGATGATGGCGCCCGGACGCGCGGCCAGGCCGCGGTTGATGGCGGCGGCGGTGTCGGTGCCGCCGGTGAAGGCCACGCCGTCGATGCCCGGATGGTTGGTGAGCGCCGCGCCGACGATCTCGCCGCGACCGGGGACCAGGGCCAGCAGGTCGGGGTTCAGACCGGCCTTGTAGAAGAGGCGGACGGCCTCGGCGGCGATCAGCGGGGTCTGCTCGGCGGGCTTGGCCACGACGGCGTTGCCGGCGGCGAGCGCGGCGGCGATCTGGCCGGCGAAGATGGCCAGCGGGAAGTTCCACGGGCTGATGGCGGCGAAGACGCCGCGACCGTGCAGGACCAGCTCATTGGTCTCGCCGGTCGGCCCCTTCAGGGTCTGGCGACCGCCGAAGTCGCGCTCGGCCAGCAGGGCGTAGTAGCGGCAGAAGTCGGCGGCTTCGCGCACCTCGGCCACGCCGTCGTTCAGGGTCTTGCCCGCTTCACGCGACAGCAGGGCGACCAGACGGTCCATGTCGGCTTCCAGGGCGTCGGCCATGGCGCGCAGGACCGGGGCGCGACCGGCGCCGCCGATGCGGTCCCAGGCGACCTGGGCCTTACCAGCCGCGTTGACGGCGGCGTCCACGTCCTCGACCGAGGCTTCGGACACATGACCCAGGACCTGCGAGCGGTCGAAGGGATTGGTCACATCCTGCGGGTTCACGCCGGCCTTCAGCTTGCCGCCGATGATGGGGCCGGACGTCAGCTTCTCGCTGTCGACGCGCTCCAGAGCCTTGGCGTGGCGCTCACGGTCGGCGGCCTGCGAATAGTCGCGGCCGAGGGAGTTTTGACGATCGCCGTAGATATTCATGGGAACCGGAATCCTGGGGTGACGGTCGGGCTGGGCCTCGACGGCGGTGATGGGGTCGGCGGCGACAGCGGCCGCGGGAACGCGCTCGTCCAGCAGGGCGTGGACGAAGGAGGAGTTGGCGCCGTTTTCCAGCAGGCGGCGCACCAGATAGGGCAGCAGTTCTTCGTGGCCGCCGACAGGGGCGTAGGCACGAACGATGACCGTCTCGTCGGCCCAGGCCTCGTGCGCGGCGTCATAGAGGGCCTCGCCCATGCCGTGCAGGCGTTGATGTTCGATGGTCACGTTGCGGTCGCGAGCCATGCGCCGCACCGCCGCCAGGGTATGGGCGTTGTGGGTGGCGAACTGGGCGTAGATGTAGGGCGAGGCCTCGATCAGAGCCTTGGCGCAGACCAGATAGTTCAGATCGGTCGCGGGCTTGGTTGTGAAGACCGGATAGTCGGTGCGGCCATTGACCTGGGCCAGCTTGATCTCGGTGTCCCAATAGGCGCCCTTGACCAGACGCACCATCAGGCGACGGCCCGAGGACTTGGCCAGCTCGGCCAGCTTGGCCACCGTCTCGGTCGTACGCTTCTGATAGGCCTGAACGGCCAGGCCCAGGCCCTTCCAGTCGCCCAGTTCCGGCTCGCGCGCCAGCCGCTCCAGCAGCTTCAGCGACAGGGCCAGACGATCGGCTTCCTCGGCGTCGATGGTGTAGTTGATGTCGTATTTGGCGGCGATCAGAGCCAGACGCAGGATGCGGGGATAGAGCTCTTCCCAGACGCGGTCTTCCTGCACCGCCTGATAGCGCGGCGACAGGGCCGACAACTTGACCGAGACGCCGTGACCGGCCTCCGGGCCCTGGCCCTTGGCGGTCTTGCCCACGGCCTCGATGGCGTCGGCGTAGATCTTTTCATAGCGCTCGGCGTCGGCGACGGTGCGGGCGCCCTCGCCCAGCATGTCGAAGCTGCACAGCCAGCCCTCGCGGTCCGAGCGCTTCAGCGCCGCCTCGATGGTTCGGCCGACGACGAACTGCTCGCCCATGATCTTGACGGCGGTGGCCACGGCCTGACGGATGACCGGCTCGCCCAGACGTCCGGCGATGCGCTTGAGGAAGCCCGACAGGTCGGTCTTGGCCTCGTCGTCCACATCGACCAGCTTGCCGGTCAGCATCAGGCCCCAGGTCGAGGCGTTGACGAACAGGCTGTCGGACTGGCCCATGTGCGAGGCCCAGTCGGCGGAGCCGATCTTCTCGGCGATAAGGCGATCGCGGGTGTCGGCGTCAGGGGTGCGCAGCAGGGCCTCGGCCAGGCACATCAGGGCCAGACCTTCGCGGGTGCCCAGCGAAAACTCCTGCAGGAAGCTCTCGACCACGCCCTGCTTCTTCTGGCTGGCGCGCGCTTGATCGACCAGGCCGATGGCGTCGGCCAGCACGTCGGCGCGCTCGCCCTGGGTCAGGCCGGGGTTGGCCAGCAGTTCGGCGACCACCGCGCGTTCGTCGCGGAACTTGTTCCGGTCCAGGTCGTCCCAGTGCTTCAGGTCGGTCGGCGTCATCATCTCACCCTGGGATCAAACCCTTCGATTTGCGGCATATATGGCGGACTTCGCCGAATGTGCATTGTATGATGGCGGCCCGAACCAATGATCCTTCGGCCGAAAGGCGCAACCGCCATGCAAACTCTGGACGACACCGATCGCCGTCTGCTGCGCGTGCTGCAGATCGACGGCCGCATCTCCAACGCGGAACTGGCGCGAAGGTGCAATCTGTCGCCCGCCGCCTGCTTCGAACGGGTCAAACGGCTGAAGGACAAGAAGGTCATCACCGGCTACGCCGCCCTGATCGACCCGGCCTCGGCCGACCGGGCCCTGCTGATCTTTATCGAAGTGCTGCTGGACCGGACCACGGGCGACGTCTTCGACGCCTTCGCCGACGCCGTGCGCCGTCAGCCCGAGGTGCTGGAGTGCCACATGGTGGCCGGCGGCTTCGACTATCTGATCAAGGCGCGGGTGGCCGACATGGACGCCTACCGCGTCTTCCTCGGCGATATTCTGGTGCGGATGCCCGGCGTGCGCGAGACAAGGACCTATGCCGTTCTCGAAGAGGTGAAGTCGACGACGGTGCTGCCGCTGTGACCGGAATACAGGGCGCAGACTTGTCAGGGCCTCGACCAACTGGAGCCGCGCCGCTAAACCCATGTCCCATGAGTTCGAGGCCATCTGTATATCCGGTTATTCTTTGCGGTGGGGCCGGCACGCGACTGTGGCCCGCCTCCCGACCGTCGCGGCCCAAGCATTTTATTCCCTTGGCCGGCAACAGATCCCTATTTCAGGAAACCGTTCAACGCGTGGCCCCGCTGGCCGCTGGCGACGGCCGCCTGATCATCGTAGGCGGCGCCGGCCATCAAAAGACCATTCTACACCAGCTATCCGAAATCGGCGCCTCGGCCGTTATCTTGCTGGAGCCCGAGGGACGCGATTCTGCCGCGGCTATGGCGGCCGCGGCGATCTGGACGCGACGACAGTCGCCCGACGCGGTCAACCTGTTCGTCCCGTCCGATCACCACGTGCCGGATCACGACGCCTTCCATGAAGCTGTGGCCCAGGCTGTTGAAGCTTCGCTGGCTGGCCGCATCGTGACCCTGGGCATCGTGCCCAACACGCCCTCGTCGGCTTACGGCTATATCGCACCCGCGACCGCCGGCCTCAGCCCCGTCGCCGCCTTCGTGGAAAAGCCGACCGAGAGCGCGGCGCGTCGATACATAGACAGCGGCTACCTCTGGAACAGCGGCAACTTCATCGTGCGGGCCGACCTGCTCGAAGAGGAGTTCACGCAATCCGCCAATTCCCTGCACGCCAGCGTCAGGGATGCAGTCGACGCGGCCGTGCACGACAGCGGCTGCATCCTACTGGGCGAAGCCTTCCGAACCGCCGCCAAGATCTCCGTCGACTATGCGATCATGGAGAAGACCTGCCGCGCGTCCGTGCTGCCGGTCTCTTTTGAATGGTCCGATCTCGGCGCTTGGGACGCTGTTCACGCCTCGGGCGAAGGCGATGTCGGCCTCCATGTGCTGGAAGATTCGGAGGGCTGCCTCATCCGTGCGCGCGACGGCGTCCTGGTAGCGGCCATCGGCTTGCGCAACATCGGGATCGTGGTGGAGCAGGACGCCGTCCTCGTTACCGATCTGAAACGCAGCCAGGATGTCAAAAAGGTCGTCAAACGCCTCGAGAATCTTTCCCCCCGGCACCTCGATTTCGAAGTTTCGGCTACCCCCTCCTTCTACGAGGGCGCCACGCGTTTGAGCGCATGGTTGAGAAGCAAGGCCCTGCCGATCTGGTGCACGCTCGGCCAAAATGACGGCGGCGCGTTCGAAGAAACCCTGGGCCTGGACGGACGTCGGGTGCGAAGCGCCAAACGCGCCCGTGTCCAGGCGAGACAGATTTATGCCTACAGCCAGGCCGGCTTGCTGGGTTGGCAAGGCCCCTGGCGACGCGCGGTTGAAAGCGGGCTGGACTATCTGGATGGACCGTTCACGCGACCGGACGGACTGCTTCGCTCAATCCTGGATGTTGATGGCCAGCCAATCGACGAACACGCCAGTCTGTATGATCAGGCCTTTCTGCTTCTGGCGCTGGCCTTCGCGGGTCGCGCCCTGGGGCGGGCGGACATGGAGCCGCGCGCCGTCGCGGTGCGTGAGCTCCTGCTTCAGGAACGGAGCCACAAGGGCGGGCTGACCGAAGTCGGAGCCAAGCCCTATCAGGCCAACCCCCTGATGCACATGCTCGAAGCCTCGATGGCATGGGAGGAGGCGAGCGCCGACGCTGGTTGGCGCGAGTTGTCCGATTCCATCGTTGCGATCGCCCGTACCCGACTGATCGACCAGAAGATCGGCCTCATCGGCGAATTCTTCGATGACGACTGGACCCCGCCCGACGACAGGCGGAGCGAGTTGATCGAGCCCGGCCATCAACTGGAGTGGTCCGGCCTGCTCGCCTTGCACGCAAAAGCACGCGGCGACACCGAGCTCGCCTGCCTAGCCTGGAACCTCTATCTCAGCGGCTTGGACGGGTTCGATCCCCACAAGGAAGTCATCATCGACAGCCGCAACATCAATGGCACCGTGCGCAGCGAGCGCGCCCGTCTTTGGCCGCAGACAGAGTGGCTCAAGGCGTCGCTAATCTTTGCGACGCTGTCAGACGACGGGCGGCGCGAGTTCTGCCTGAACCAGGCGGCCAGGGCCGAGGCCGGCCTGTGGCGCTACCTGACGTCAGACGGCCTGTGGAAGGACAAGCTGCTGGAGGTCGGGCGATTTATCGAGGAACCTGCGCCAGCCAGTTCCTTCTATCACATCGTCGCCGCCTACGCCGAAGTGGAACGCGCGGTCATGGCCCTTTCACCAGACAGAAAACCCGCCGTTTCGTTGTTCTGATCATCGGTCGACGACGGGCGCCCGCGATACGCGGACCTATGCCGTTCTCGAAGAGGTGAAGTCGACAACGGTGCTGCCGCTGTAAGCCGTCTCGCCTTCGTCATGCGAAGCGGCTAGAACTGCCGGCTCAGCGAAACGGCCCGGGCCCACTCGACTTCATGCGCATTGTTCTGGTCACCGACGCCTGGGAGCCCCAGGTCAACGGCGTCGTCCGTACCCTGACCCGCACCGTGGCCGAGTGCCGCGCCATGGGCCATGAGGTCGAGGTCATCGAACCCAGCCAGTTCAAGACCATCCCCTGCCCCACCTATCCTGAGATTCGCCTGGCCCTGGGAGCCGAAGAAGAAATCCGCGAACGCCTGCGCGCCTTCGAGCCCGAGGCCGTGCACATCGCCACCGAAGGCCCCCTGGGCATCGCCACGCGCCGCATCTGCGTGGAGTGGAAGCTGCCCTTCACGACCAGCTATCACACCAAGTTCCCCGAATACGTCTCGGCCCGGTTCCCGATCCCGGTCCAGGTCGGCTACGCCTATATGAAGTGGTTCCACAAGCCGTCAGGCCGGCTGATGGTGGCGACGCCGACCCTGCGCGACGAACTGGTCGAGCACGGCTTCCGCAATGTCTCTCCGTGGACGCGCGGCGTGGATACCGACCTGTTCCGTCCCGATCTGGAGCCCATCTACAAGGAGATGGGCGGCGACGAATGGCCCCGCCCCTTCTTCCTCAACGTCGGTCGCGTGGCGGTCGAGAAGAATATCGAGACCTTCCTCGAACTGGACCTGCCGGGCACCAAGATCGTCGTCGGCGACGGCCCCGCCCGCGCCGAGTTGGAAGAGAAATACCCCGAGGCCAAGTTCCTGGGCGCCAAGTTCGGCGAGGATCTGGCGCGCTGCTTCGCCGACGCCGACGTCTTCGTCTTCCCCAGTTGGACCGACACCTTCGGCCTGGTGATTCTGGAGGCCATGGGCGCGGGCACGCCGGTCGCCGCCTATCCGGCGCACGGCCCCATCGACATCATTCCGGGCTCGGGCGCCGGCTTTATCGACGATGACCTGAAGACCGCCTGCCTGAAAGCCCTGGAGCTGGATCGCAAGGATGTGCGCGCCTACGCTGAAAAATTCAGCTGGCGCGCCTCGGCCGAACAGTTCGTCGAGAACCTGCAACCCTATCCCGAACCCGCGCGAGGCCGCTTCTGGCGCCGCCTGCGCCGGATCGCCCGGCTAAGGCGCAAGGCGGCGGCCTAATTTTCCTTCTCCCCTTGTGGGAGAAGGTGGCTCGCGCAGCGAGACGGATGAGGGATTGCTCCGCCTCACCCCTGTAACGCTCAAAAGGAAAGCGCCGCGATCAGCCGACCGCGGCGCTCACACCCCTCATCCGAGCGCCTTCGGCGCCCACCTTCTCCCACAAGGGGAGAAGGGCATTCCTCGCGCTGACCCTTAGTTCGGGCGAGCCATGGAGGTCATGGCGGCGGCCTTGGCGCGTTCGGCGGTCAGTTCGGCGACCGGCAGCGGCACCAGACCACGGTCCTGCAGGTAGCCGCCGCGCGCGGCGGAGCCTTCCGACATGAACTCCTGAACGAACTGTTCGAGGCCCGGCGTCACGCCGATGTGGGCCTTCTTGACGTAGATGTAGAGGCTGCGGGCCAGAGGATAGGTGCCGTCGGCGATGGTCTCAGCCGAGGGAGCGACGCCGTCGATGGTCTCGGCCTTCACCGTGTCCATGTTCTGCTCCAGGAAGGAGAAGCCGAACACGCCCAGCGAACCCGGCGTACGGGTCAGGGTCTGGACGATGGCGTTGTCATTCTCGCCCGAGTCGACCCAGGCGCCGTCTTCACGCAGGGTGTGGGTCAGGGTCTCGAACCGGGTCTTGTCGCTCTTCAGCGCGGCCACAGCCGGGACCAGTTCGCCGCCGGGCGCCATGCCCAGCTCCAGGAAGGCGTCGCGCGTGCCCGAGGTGGGCGGCGGGCCGTAAACCTGGATGCGCTGGCTCGGCAGGCCCTTGTTGACGTCGTTCCAGGTCTTGGTCGGGTTGGCGACGAAGGTCCCGTTCGGGCCAGGCACTTCCTTGGCCAGCCCCTCATAGAGGTCGTTGAGCTCGAAGTTGAAGCTGTTGCCGGTGCGGGCGGTGGCGATGACGATGCCGTCGAAGCCGATCTTGATTTCAACAATGTCGCTGACGCCGTTGGCGACGCAACGGTCGAACTCGCTCTGCTTCATCGGACGCGAGGCGTTGGCGATGTCCGGGGTCGAGGGGCCCACGCCGGCGCAGAAGGCCTGGATGCCGCCGCCCGTGCCCAGGGACTCGACGCGAGGCGCCGAACCGCCCGAGGTGCGGGCGAAGTTTTCCGCCACGCGGGTGGCGAACGGGAAGACGGTCGAGGAACCGGCGGCCCAGATGCCCGCGCGGGCCTTCTGGCTGCCAGGGGCGGCGCCGCCCTCGTTGTTGCCACAGGCCGCCAGAGCCAGCAGCGCCGCCGCACCAGCGGTGATTTTCAGGGAACGGATCATTGGCCGGACCTCTCCAGACGTCAGTTTGAGACGCTTAGAGCAGCGAAGTGTGACGGTCCGGCCAGACCTTTGTGACAGTCAGGGCAAACCTCGCCCCGACGTGGTTCGATTACAGCAGGCGCTTGCGCATGACCTGCGACAGGGTGTCGATCAGGGTCACAGCGATGACCACGATGATGACAATGGCCGAGACAGCGCGGAAGTTGAACGCGTTCATGCTGTCAAACAGAACCTGACCGATGCCGCCGGCGCCGATCAGGCCCAGGACCGTCGCCGAACGGCTGTTCGACTCGAAGCGATAGAGGGCGAACGAGGTCCACAGCGGCGCCACCTGCGGGATCACGCCCCAGACGATCTCATGCAGCTTGGACGCGCCGGTGGCGCGGACGCCCTCGACCGGGCCCTTGTCGATCGACTCGACGGCCTCCGAGAACAGCTTGGCCAGGACGCCGGCGGTGTTCAGGGTGATGGCCAGGACGCCGGCCAGGGGGCCGAGGCCCACGGCGGTGACGAACAGCAGGCCGATGACCAGGTCGGGCACCGAGCGCAGCAGGTTCATGACCCAGCGCACCGGGGTTACGACCCAGGCCGGCGCCATGTTGCGGGCGGCGGCCAGACCCAGGGGAATGCCGAACAGCACGGCCAGGAAGGTGCCCCAAAGGGCGATCTGGACCGTTTCCCACATCTTGGCGACGAACATCTTCCAGTCGGAGAAGTCCGGACGCAGCAGGTCATGGACGAACAGACGCGTGCTCTCATTGCCCGAGAACAGGCGCGAGATATTGCCCAGGTCGACGGCGTCGATGCTGTAGAGCAGGACGGCGATCACGCCGCCCCAGACCAGGATGTCCATCGCCCAGGAGACGGCGGACTTTTGCGGCGCGGCCGGAACCGCGGTCGGCGTCAGCGGAGCAGAGGTCAAGGTTGGACCTCGCGCAGGCTGCGCAAGCGCTGAAGCTCAGCGGTCGCGGCGGCAGCGCCGGCCTTGTCGCCCTTGGCTTCAGCCTCGCCCCGCTTCTGGTCGGCGATCATTTCACGGATCGGGTTCAGATAGCTGTCGTCGGCGGCGGCGAAGCGCGAATATTCCAGACCCGCCAGAACCTTGCGCTGACGCTCGGCTTCCGGGCCTTCGCCCTGGCCATAGGTCAGGAAGAAGCTGCGGATCTTCTCCTTCAGCGCCGGATCGAGGTCCTCACGCACGACGATGCCGCTCTCCGGGATCGGCGGCGAGACCCAGATCTCCTCGATCTGATCGGCCAGCTGCGGGTTTTCGCGGCGGATGAAGATGGTGTTGACGCTGTTCGAGGTAGCGAGGTCGATCACGCCCGTGGCCACGCCGAAGGCGTTGGCCTGATGGTTGGCCGAACGGACCGTCTTGAAGCACTGCGACGGCACGACGCCGCGCGCGTTGAACAGGAAGGTCATGGGCGCCAGGGTGCCCGAGGTCGACTGGGCGTCGCCGATGCCGAAGTTGTACTGCTTGCCGCAGGCCAGCACCTTGTCCAGCGTGATGCCCGAACCCTTCTTGACGATCAGGGTCGACTGATAGCTGTCCAGACCTTCGCGGTTGACCGTGCGGGCGATGACCTCGGCGTTGGCGCGATCGATGGCCTCGACCTCGGGCTTGGCCGAGAACCAGCCCACCTGGGTATGGTTGCCGCGCATGGCCTCAACCAGCACCGTGTAGTTCGAGCCGAAGTAGGGCTTCACCGGCACGCCGATCGACTTGGACATGTCGTCCAGCAGCGGCTGCCACAGCGGGCCCGACGAGGCCTGGCCCTCGGCCGACAGGATGGAGAAGGTGATTTCGGTCGGGGCGGCGCCCGCCGCCTTGTCTTCGCCCTTGCCGCAGGCGGCGAGGCCCAGGGTCAGGGCGGCGACGGCGGCGACGCCCAGAAGGCGGCGGGTGATGGGGGTGCGGGTCATGCCTTGGCTTCCCAGAACGCGTCCTCGTACTCGGGACCGTAGATTTCAATCAGGCGCTTGGAGTCCAGACCGGTCGACGGACCGTCATAGACCACCTTGCCCTTCTGCAGGGCGATGACGCGGTTGCAGTAGCGGATGGCGTAGTCGACCTGGTGGAGGGTGACGATCACGCCCATGCCGTCGCGCTTGTTCAGCTCGACCAGCAGTTCCATGACCTTGCGAGCCGACACCGGGTCCAGCGAAGCGACCGGCTCGTCGGCCAGGATGGCTTGCGCGCCCTGGACGATGGCGCGGGCAATAGCGCCGCGCTGCTGCTGACCGCCCGACAGGGTGTTGGCGCGCTGTGCGGCGTAGTCAGACACGCCGACGCGGTGCAGGGCCGCCATGGCCCGCTCGCGATCCGCCTTGGGCCAGACGCCGAAGATCCCGCGCCAGCCCGGCAGCCGTCCGAGCGCGCCCAGCATGACGTTAGAAAAGAGCGACAGACGCCCCACCAGATTGAACTGCTGGAAAATCATGCCCATGCGACGGCGCGCCTTGCGCACAGCGCCGGTGATGCGGCCGTTCTGCTGAACGGTCTCGCCGAACACCTGGATCGTCCCCTTGCCGGGATCAATGGGGTGCAGCCCGGTGATGGAACGAAGCAAAGTGGACTTGCCCGATCCGGACGGACCGATCAGGGCGACCATCTCGCCGGCGGCCACTTCGACGGACACGCCGTCGAGCGCCTTTCGGGCTCCATAGGTCTTTGACACATCCCGTACGGACGCGACAGCGGCGGTTGAAGAACTCATGAACCCGTGGGTGGCGGTTGCAACAGGGGGCGCCGCATGACGCGCCACGCGCGTTTCGACAAGTCTTAATGGCATGCCTGCGTCGTTTTCGTCCAGTGCGGGGGCTGTGCAGCAGCCCTTTCCGCCCCTTCCCCTGTGGATCAGGTCACGAAATTACCGCTTTACATGACAGCCCCGCATCCCTACATCGCGCGTTCCGGCGGACCCCGTGGTCTAACCGTTAAGCGCTGCTAACGCCGGTCTGGGTTAACAATTAGCAGGGGGTTACGTGAATTGCGCACGTACCAACTTCCCCTGGACCTGGTCCGTGAGCGGTCCCCTGAACGTCCCGTCGCCCTCGTGCGACCGCGTTCGGTTTCCGTAGCGGCGCGCTGGTTCCAGGACAATCTGAAAGCCGACGTCTTCTATGCAGTGAAGGCGAACCCCTCGCGTTGGGTCATCGAGACCTTGGTCGAGCAGGGCGTCAACGCCTTTGACGTGGCCTCTCTGGCCGAGATCGAGCTGGTTCGCTCGGTCAGCCCGAACGCGCGCCTGGCCTTCATGCACCCGGTCAAGAGCCGCGGCGCGATCCGTGCGGCCTACGCCGACCACGGCGTGCGCACCTTCGTGCTCGACAGCCATGACGAGTTGCAGAAGATCATCGAGGCGACCGACAACGCCGACGACCTGAATCTGGTCGTGCGCATGGCTGTCTCGGCCGACGGCGCCGCCTATTCCCTGTCGGGCAAGTTCGGCGTGTCGCCGGATCAGGCCCCTGCCCTGCTGCTGGCCGTGCGCCAGGCGGTGCAAGACGGCCTGATGGGCGTCAGCTTCCACGTCGGTTCGCAGTGCATGCGCCCGACCGCCTATGAAGCCGCCATGTCGCAGGTCGGTCGCGCCATCAAGAAGGCAGGCGTCTTCGTCGACATCGTCGACGTCGGCGGCGGCTTCCCTTCGGTCTATCCGGGCATGGTCCCGCCGGATCTGAGCGAATACGCCGACGCCATCCATCGCGGCTTCAACGAGATGCCGGTGTCCGAAACGACCGAGCTGTGGTGCGAACCCGGCCGGGCGCTGGTCGCCGAGTCGTCCTCGGTGCTGTGCCGTGTGGACCTGCGCAAGGGCGACGCGCTTTATCTGAACGACGGGTCCTATGGCTCGCTGTTCGACGCCACCCACTCGCGCTGGCCCTTCCCGACCAAGCTGGTCCGGGATGGCGAAGCCGCGTCGGAGCTGAAGCCCTTCCGCTTCTATGGCCCGACCTGCGACAGCATCGACCACATGCCGGGCCCGTTCTGGCTGCCGGCCGATGTGCAGGAAGGCGACTTCATCGAGATCGGCATGCTGGGCGCCTATGGCGTAGCCATGACGACCGGCTTCAACGGCTATGGCGAGCACGAGATCGCCGCGGTCGAGGACGCCCCGATGGCTTCGCTCTACGGCCTGGCTCCGCGTTCGATCCCCACGGTCCGCACCTCGGCCGAGGAAGCCGCCCGCAAGGTCGTTCGCCTGTCACGCCCCAAGGGCAAGGCCGGCGTGCGCAAGCGCAAGCGCTGATCGCCTGACCCAAAGCCGTCTTCGGACGTTGATATGAGATCCGCAGCGGCCCGTCGCTCCGTCCGGGCCGCTGCGTCTTCTTGGCGACGGGCGCTCATATCTCAGGGAAACCGCCGAAATGAACGCTCCCGTTCAGTCGAACCAGAAGGCTGCGCTGCTCAAGAACACCGTCGAGCACGTCGACATGACCAGCTTCGACGCGCGCCCGATCATCGACAGCATGCGCAAGATGTCCTTCAGCAGCCGCGACACGGCCCGCGCCGCCGACATTTTCAACATGGCCATCGAGGACAAGGCCTGTTCGCCCTGGCTGATCCTGGCCGGCTCGACCTCGGCCGGCGGCTGCATGCATGTCTATCGCGACATGGTGAAGTTCGGCATGGTCGACGCCATCGTCGCCACCGGCGCCTCGATCGTGGACATGGATTTCTTCGAGGCCCTGGGCTTCAAGCACTACCAGGCCGCCGGCGAGGTGGACGACAACGTCCTGCGCGACAACTACATCGACCGGATCTACGACACCTATATCGACGAGGAAGAGCTCCAGGCCTGCGACCACACCATCCTGGAGATCGCCAACCGTCTGGAGCCGCGCGGCTATTCCAGCCGTGAGTTCATCTGGGAGATGGGCAAGTGGCTGTCGGAGGGCAACGCCAAGAAGCCCGGCTCGCTGATCCAGACCGCCTATGAAGAAGGCGTGCCGATCTTCTGCCCGGCCTTCGTCGACAGCTCCGCCGGTTTTGGCCTGGTCAAGCATCAGAAGGAGCGGGCCGCCGCCGGCCTGCCCTATCTGATGCTGGACGCCATCGCCGACTTCCGCGAACTGACCGACATCAAGATCGCCGCCGGCGTGACCGGCCTGTTCATGGTCGGCGGCGGCGTGCCCAAGAACTTTGCGCAGGACACTGTCGTCTGCGCCGAAATCCTGGGCGTGGAGGCCGAGATGCACCGCTACGCGGTTCAGATCACGGTCGCCGACGTGCGCGACGGCGCCTGCTCATCTTCGACGCTGAAAGAAGCCGCCTCCTGGGGCAAGGTTCAGACCACGCACGAGCAGATGGTCTTCGCCGAGGCCACGACCGTCGTGCCGCTGATCGGCTCGGACGCCTATCATCGCGGCGCCTGGAAGACCCGCGAGAAGCGCCGCTGGAACAAGTTGTTCGGTCATTCGTCCTAGACCGCGATCAGAAGGCTCCGCCTTGGCTTGCGCCGCCCTCCGGGTCTCGACCCGACGTGGCCTCGCGCGCCTCAAGCAGCGCGAAGCGCGTTAGGCGCAAAGAATAATGAGGCCGGCGGGGCAACCCGTCGGCCTTTTCTTTTTTGGAACCCGCGGCCCGCCCCATCGCGTTCCTCTTGAAACAAGGAGACGATGATGGCCGATCCCAGGACCGACAGCGAGGAAGCCCGCGAAGCCGCCGCCATGGGCGAAAAACCTGACCGGGGCCACGCCCAAGACGCGCTCAAAAGAGCGCTGGAGGGTAGCGACATGGGCTCTGACACCCGCGCTGGCTCGCTGCGCGGCGGTTCGGCCTCAGGCTCCGACATTGATCCGGACCAGGATGTCATCAACGAGGCCCTGGCCGCCGAGGGCCGACGCGCCAAGGGCGAGGGCTCCCAACCGGCGGGAGGCCCCGCCGAAGCGCGCAAGTCGACCGGCCAGCCCGGCGACGATGTGGACGCCCCAACCGGTTGAACCGCCTTGCTGCCGCCGCACGGATGGGCCACGGTGTTCATCAAGTTGAACAGTCTCAAGGACGTAGGCGGGATGAAGCGTAGCGTGGCAGCCGTCGCCGTGGCCCTCACGGTCGGTCTCACCGGATGCGATGGACGCAGCGAAGCTGCGCCCGAGACCAGCCTGCCGCCGGCCGCCGACGCCCCGCCCGCTGAAATCGCTTCGCCGACCACCCCGGCAGAGGCAGCGCCCGTCGCCGCGCCGGCCGTCGACGCAGCGACCATTGACGGGGCCCCGGTCTTCGCCGCCCTCTATCCCGGCGCCCAGGCCGATGGTCCCGCCGCCGTCGCCAACGGCCCGACCGGGCCGGGCGGCCTGATCACCTTCACCACGGACGCCGTCCCCGACGCCGTCGTCGCCTTCTACAAGCAACGCGCCGAAGCGGCGGGCCTTTCCCCTGTCATGGCCATGAACCAGGGCGAGGCCCGCGCCTATGGCGCCGCCGCCCGCAAGGAAAACGGCGCCACCTTGCAGGTCGTCGCCGCTCCCGGCGAAGGCGGTCTGACCTCGGTGCAACTGACCTGGAGCGCCGGAGCCTGATGACCCGCCGGGGGGCCTGCGTCATCGCCATCCTCGCGGCGGGGCTGTCGGCCTGCGCCGGCACCCCCGCCGCCTTACGCCCGCAAGCGGTTCTAGCCGCCGTCCCGGAAACCAAGGGCTATCTGAACGGGCCGCTGATCCAGGCCCTGGCCGACGCTACGCCCCCGCCGCCCGTCGCCGGTTCGCCCGTCGATCTGGCCGACAAGGCGCGCTCCGCTCAGTTCAAGACGCTGGAGAATAGCGACCGCTGGCTTCTGGCCACCGCCCATGCCGAGTTGCGCCCGCCGCTGGCCCTGCAACATTTCGACTGCGCCCTGGGCCTGCGCCTGGGCTCGGCGACGACGCCCAACCTGAACCGGCTGATGCAACGGCTATTCGACGATTCCGACGCCGCCGCCGAGTTGGTCAAGGCGCGAGGCTTCCGCGCGCGGCCGGTCGGCGACGACGCCGAGCGCCGCCCCTGCCAGCGGGTCAGCGAGGCGGGCCGCGAGAGCGCCTCCTATCCGTCCGGCAGTTCGACCGTTGCAACCGTCTATGGCGAGGCCTTCGCCGCCCTGGAGCCCCAGCGCGCGACCGAAGTCCGCCGCATCGCCCATGAGATGGGCCTCAGCCGACTGGTCTGCGCCATGCACTATCCCAGCGACGTCGCCGCTGGCGAAATCCTGGGCAAGACCGTGTTCGACGCCGCCGCCGCAACACCCGGCTTCGACGCCGATCTGGTCGCCGCGCGCGCTGAACTGGCCGCCGTGCGCGCCACGGGCCTGACCAGCCCCGGTTGCGCCTCGGAGCGGCTGGCCCTGGCCACGCCCCTGCCCTGATGACGGCTTGGCTGGCGGCCCTGTGGTTAAGCGCAGCGCCTGACGCAACAACCTCAACCGCCTGGGCCCTGCCTGCGGCCCGCCCCTGCTCCGCCGCCGAGCTGGGCGAACTGACCGCCGAGGCGAGAACACCCTATCGCCTGACCTGCCGCGCCGTCCTGGCTCCAGGCCAGAGCATCGTCCGTCCTGTGCTGATCGAAGGCGCCGAGGCCTCGGGCGCGGGGCTGGATTGCCAGGGCGGAACCATCGGACAGGCGGGCGTCGCCGTCAGCCCGCGTCAGCCCACCATCGCCGTCTGGTCGCGCCGCCTCAGCGCCGACCACTGGAGTCGCCCCACCGACATCAGCATCCGGAACTGCGTCATCCACGGCGCCGTGCGCGTCTGGGGCATGGGGGCTGACGGCGGCTATGACGATCTGCGCGCTTCGTCACGCACCGCCGCGCACACAGCGACAGCGCAGGCGGCGGCTCCATCCCATGTCGAGCTGGACCGGGTGACGATCATCGGGACCGGCTCGATCCCTCTCTATGTCGGACCGGGGGTGACGCAGCTCAGCCTGATGAATTCGACCCTTTCGGGCCGCAGCGTCGCCACAGCGCTCTATCTCGACGCCGAGAGCGCCGACAATCGGATCGCGAACAACACCCTCGCCGTCCAAACTGATCGCGAAATGATCGCCGTCGACGGCTCAACCCGCAACCACATCGTCCACAACCACTTCACGCTCGGCGGCCGCCCCGGCGTCTTCCTTTATCGCAATTGCGGCGAGCGCGGCGTGATCCGGCATCAAACGCCCTCCGACAATCAGATCACGGACAATGTCTTCTCGGGGGCCTCATGGCTGCGCCCTCGACTGGTCGTGGTCGGGGCGCGCGAAGGCGGCCGCTCCTATTGCAAGGCGGATCGCGGCTATCCCTGGGGCAGCAGCATCGACGACGGTGACCGCGCCACGGGCAATGTCGTGGCGCGGAACCTTCGTCGCTAGGCCGGGCGGCCCGTCGCCAAGGGGCCGTATAGCTCCGGGCGACGATCGCGGAAGAAGCCCCAGGCGGCGCGATATTGGTCGAGGAAATCGAGGTCGAAGGTGTGGACCAGCACGCCCTCCTCGCCCGTCAGGCTTTCGACCAGATCGCCGCGATGGTCGGCGATGAAGGAGTGGCCGTAGAAGGTCTGGCCGGCCTCGGTCAGGGCCTCATGGCCGATGCGGTTGGAGGCAATCACCGGCATGGCGTTGGACACAGCGTGACCCTGCATGGCCCGCTGCCAGGGCGCGGCGGTGTCGAGCGTATCGTCATGCGGCTCCGAGCCGATGGCGGTCGGATACATCAGGATGTCAGCGCCCTGCAGCGCCATGGCGCGGGCGGCCTCGGGGTACCACTGGTCCCAGCAGATGCCGACGCCGATGCGGCCGAAGCGGGTGCTCCAGACCTTGAAGCCGGTGTCGCCGGGGCGGAAATAGTACTTCTCCTGATAGCCGGGGCCGTCGGGAATATGGCTCTTGCGATAGACGCCCAGGGCCTCGCCGTCGGCGTCCAGCATGACCATCGAGTTGAAATAGTGCGGCCCCTCCTTCTCGAAGATCGAGACGGGGATGACGACGCCCAGTTCCTTGGCCACCGGTTGTAGTTGGACCACGGCCGGATGCTCGCGCCACGGATAGGCGGTGGCGAACCAGTGCTCCTCCTGCGTCACGCAGAAATAGGGCCCCTGGAACAGCTCGGACGGCAGGATGACCTGCGCGCCCTTGGCCGCCGCCTGGCGGATCAGGCCAATGGTCTTGTCGATATTGGCCTGCATGTCCTCGCCGTACGAGGTCTGCAGAGCCGCGACCGTGATGGTGCGGACCATTATGCGGGCTCCTGTTGCGAGATGCAGTGGAAGGAACCGCCGCCGGTCAGGACGGCGTTGGACGGCGACAGGACGATCTCGCGGTCGGCGAAGACCGTGGCCAGAGCTTCACTGGCCAGCCGCGCGGCCGTGTCGTCGCCATAGGTCGGCACCACGATGGCGCCGTTGGCGATCAGGAAGTTCATGTGGCTAGCCGGGATCGGGCGCTCGTCGGCGTCCAGCACCAGACCCGGCGACGGGATGCGCAGCACCTTGAGCTTGCGGCCCATGGCGTCGGTCGTCTCCATCAGGGTGCGGGCCGTCTCGTCATAGACCTCGGCGTTGGGGTCCTTGCGGCCAAAGGCGATGGGGCAGGCCACCACGCCCGGCGCGACAAAGCGGGCCAGGTTGTCGACATGGCCGTCGGTGTGGTCGTTCAGCAGGCCGTCGCCCAGCCAGACCACGACCTTGGCGCCGACCGAGGCGGCCAGCGCGGCCTCGGCGTCGGCCTGGGTCCAGCCGGTGTTGCGGTTCTTGTTCAGCAGGCACTGGCGCGTGGTCAGGACGGTGCCCTCGCCGTCGTGGTCCAGGGCGCCGCCTTCGAGGATAAAGTCGTGACGCGTGGTCGGCACGCCGGAAAACTCGGCGATCTGATCGGCGACCTCGTCGTCGTGCGGATAGTCGTACTTGCCGCCCCAGCCGTTGACGCTGAAGGTCTGGGCCGTCTTCGAGTCGGCGTTGAAGATCGGGCCGGTGTCGCGCAGCCAGATATCGCCGAAGCGCGCCGCCACAACCTCGACGCCGTCGACGCCGTCCAGACGCGCGCGGGCGCCGGGCAAGGCCTCGTCATTACCGACCATCAGCTTGACCTGCTCGCGGCCCGGACCGGCCAGGGCGCGAACCAGGGCTTCGACCTCGTCCTGGGCCTGGGTGAAATACTCTCCCCACAGCTCGGCATGGCTGGGCCAGCCAACCCACATGGCGCGGTGCGGCGTCCATTCGGCGGGGATAGCCAAAGTCAGGGACGGGGTCATGGGCGAAGTCGATCCGAATGGGAGAAAGGCAGACCGCGCCAGATAGGGGCAGACGCACCCAGCCGCAACCACACAAACGAAAGGGGGCGGAGCCTTTCGGCCCCGCCCCCCGGTCGTCTGCTGTCCGATGCCAGACCTTAGAATGCAACGCCCAGCGTCAGCATCACCGTGCGCGGAGCACCTACGTGGTAGGTGCCTGCGCTGTCCGGATCGAAGGTACGGATGTCGGCCAAGTAGCGCTCATCGAACAGGTTGGTGACATTCATCTGCAGGTAGGTGTCGGCCACCGTCAGCCAGCTCGGGGTGTAACGCAGGTCGAGGTCGAACACTGTGTAATCCGGCGCGACTTCGGTGTTGATGTCGTTGGCGAAACGTTCGCCGACATACTTGCCCTGAAGACCGAAGACGAAGTCCGAGATCTCGTATTGGGCACGCAGGCCGTACTGCCACTTGGGCGTTTCGAACAGCATCTTGCCGGCGGTGCGGATGAAGACCGGATCGCCATTGCCATCCACGCCCTTCAGCAGATCATCCTTGATCTCGCTGTCCAGATAGCTGGCTGAAGCATACAGGCTGAAACCTTCCACCGGCGCCCAGCCGATCTGGCCGTCGATGCCCTGCAGCGTCACCGATCCGACGTTGCGGCTGTAGGACGTGTCTTCCACTTCATCATACGCGCGGACGATGCGGTTCTCATAGTCCGTGCGCCAGGCGGCGATCGAGGCGATGATGCTGCCCGACTGGTAACGATAGCCCAGGTCGAAGGTCTTGGTCGTTTCCGGGGTCGGGTTCGGATCGCCGAAGTCATACAGGTCGTCGGTGCGCGGCGCCGAAATACCTTCAGCGTAGCTGGTGTAAACCGACTGGTTCGGGGCGAAGCGCCAGGTCAGGCCCAGGTTCGGCAGCAGGTCGTCGTACTTACGCTCGTACGAACGCGGCGCGGTGTACTTCAGGGCCGGACCGCTGTTGTACGGACCCATGTTCGGGAACGAGAAGGTGCCGTCGCCGTTGTTGATCGGCGTCATCTCGGTGCACAGGGCGTTGCTGGTGTCGCGTTGGTAGCAGTAGTTGTTCAGCTCGCGCTTGAAGAAAGGCGCGCGCAGACCGATGACCAGATCGACAGTGTCCTGCACGAACGAGCCGCGGTATTCCGCCGAGAACTGGTTCAGGATGGCGTGCGACAGGCGGTCACGACGGCGCAGAAGGCTGCCATTGGCCAGAACGACCGGCTCACCATCACGGCCAGCGAACCAGTTGTCGAAGAAGCCGTTGGTCATATAGCCTTGCTGACCCGTCTGGCGGTGACGGCCGAGCTCATAGGTATAGGCCGCGCGGATCTGGTGCGAGTCGTTGATATCCCAGATCAGCGAGGACAACACGCTGTAACGATGGGTGTTCGTGATGTTCGGGCGGGCCAGGACGACGTTGCCGTTCGAAAGGAACTGGGTGCCGCGAGCGAACACCAGATCGCCCGAACCGGCGCCGCCGATGGCGTCAAGCTGGGCGCGGGTCCAGTTGTTGTTACCGCCGCCGTGCGCCAGCGTATACTGGAAGCTGGGGTCGATCGTCAGGCGAAGGCCGTCAGCCAAGGTGAAACGCGAGTTGCCGCGGATGTTGCCGGTGTTCGACGGGTTGATGGCCGTTACCAGAGAACCCGGGTTGTAGGTCGGACGGGTGTAGCCTTGGCCCGCATTGAACTGCGCCAGCGTGACTTGCTGGTTGCCAAAGAAGTTGCGGTTTTCGTTGTAGTGACCCGACAGGCTGACGAAGTCGCCGTTGTCGCCCAGCGGCTGATAGATGCGGCCATTGTACTGGGTCTTGTCAACGCCGAACAGGGCGTTGAAGTGATCATACTCGGTCTTCGAGGCCGAGAACCAGGCCGAGGTGCCCCACGGACCGAATTCGCCAGTGTCGACCATGGCGAAGATGCGACCGAAGCTCTCATCACCAGTCGAGGCGACCAGGCTCACGCCGAAGTCCGATGCCGGACGACGGGTCACCATGTTGATGGTGCCGCCGGTGGCCGAGGCGGTCGGGCTATCGACCTCGGTGGTGCCCAGGTTCACGCCGATGCGCGACAGGGTTTCCGGGTCGGGCTGCTGGTTGGTGTAGATGGCGTAGTTGCCGGTGTCGTTCAGCGGAATGCCGTCTACGGTCAGTGAGATGCGGGCGGAATCGAAGCCGCGCATGGTGACGTCGCCGCCTGCCGAACCATAGGCGTCGGCGTTGTTGAAGTTGACGCCCGGAACCAGGTTGACGGCCGCCAGCGGCGTCTGGCCCGCGTTCTGCGTCTGGATGTACTGCTCGGTGACCGTGGCCGTCGAACGCGGGTTGCGCTGAGCCACGATGGCGCCGTCAATCCCCGAACGGTTTCCAGTCACGACGATGCTGTCCAGCACAGTGGTTTCCACTGTCTGGCTGCCGGTCGACTGGGCCGAAGCGGCGCCAGCCATGAGAACGCCGCTCATCAGGGCGGTCGTCGCCCAGAACAGCTGTTTGCGGTTGGTCATCTGTCTGTATCCCCAGTGATGAAGGCGTAGCGCCATGCGCGGCAGGCCAATGGCGCCTGTCGAGATGGGCTGGGCCTTAAGGCCGCTGCGGGAAGGTTGGGCGACAGTCATGTGACAGTGATATGACAGCCCCCAGGGGTTGCCATAACGCCACACCCCTGTGGACGATTCTCGTCACACGCTCACGGCGGCGTTTTAGTCCGCGCGCAAGGCGAAGGCGTCGGCGATCAGACCCGCGGTCGGCCGCATGGCGCGTGGTTCATGATAGTTGCCGTTGATCTGGCTGCGCGCGATCACATGGGCGCGGAAAGCGGTGAACAGGCCCGGATCGGCGGCGACCGGCCCGCTCCAGAAGGCGTCCACCGGCTGCTGATCGGTCAGCCCCGCAAAGTCGAAAAACGCTTCGCCCAGAACCTTGACCGGGGTGCGGAAGCCCAGCGCTGACAGGGCGGCGCTGGAATTGTTGACCACCATGCCTCGCGATGCGCGGCAAAGCTGGGCCAGGTTGCCGCCGTCGATGAAATCGACACGCCCGTCCAGGCCGCGCTCAACCGCCAGACAGCGGGTCATGTGCGCCAGGTCAGACAGGCCGGGGTCCAGCGGATGGTTCTTGACCACCAGGCGGCAATCCTTGGGCGCATGACGGGCGAAACTGCCCATCACCTCAGCCAGGAAGGCCATGTTGTCGGCATAGGAGGAATAGCGAAGAAGTTGCGCGTCGCCCTCACGCTGCAGACAGGCGATGAAGAAAGGCCCGCGCGCACGGATGACATCGGCGTCGCAGGACTGCTTGGGGCGGGTCGCCAGGCTGAAGTAGCGGCGGATATGGCCCAGGAACTGCCGCCAGGGCGAGACGGTATAGGGATGGCGATAACGCGGGAACGCCGCCCACCCCAAAGACCCGACCGCATGATAGAGACTGATATTGAAGACGTGGTGCGGCAGGATCTTGCCGACCGGACGCGTCAGCGGCAGCGCCGGAACTGGCCCGGCATAGCCTTCAGCGGTTCGCGGCAGCCGGCTGGACCCATTGACCCCGTTGCGTTCCAACGTGATCCAGTCGGGACGGAAGTAGCCGTTCTCGAGCACCCAGACGCGGGCGTTCAGCGAGTCGGCCTGCGCCAGAACCCCCTGATTATAGGGACCGCCCTCGCCGAAGACGATAATGTCGGTGAACTCGTTCGCCAGTTCGCGCACGCGCGCAGGCCAGCGCCGGACATCGTCGCGAAACGCCAGAGCGCCTTCTCGGCGCCAGGTCAGCAGGTCGCCGGCGTTGAAGATCATGCGCACGGTTTCGCCGCCACGCGCGGCAACGGCCTGGGCCAGAAAGCGCCCGAAGCCGCCGAACGGCGCGGTGACGATCAGAAAGCGACGGCCACGCAAGTCCGCCTGCACCAGCGGGATCGCGTTCGGCTGATCAGGATCAAATGGCGCGAGCAAACGCTGAGTATCTTTCCAAGGAACGAACCCCTTCCTAGTGCCAACGGCCCGTCAATGACAAGGCGAGTGGACGACCGGGGCGAGTCTGCATTGTAGAAATAGAAGGCCGCCGGCTCGGGAGGAGTCCGGCGGCCGGATATTTCGACACCAAGAACTTGCCCCCGAAACCGGACCTTGCGGTCTGTTTCGGGGGCGGCAGTCTTAGAAGTTGATGTCGATGGTGGCGCGACGGTTGAGCGGCTCGCGCACGCCGTCAGCGGTGGCCTTGGCCAGGGCGGTTTCACCCTTGCCGTCGAGGGCGATGACGCCGCCGTTGACGCCTTGGGCGACCAGGGCGTCGGCGACGGTGCGCGAACGACGGTTCGACAGGCCGAGGTTGTAGGCGG
>Ga0308157_10002103_pt1 | contig 34991 bp, 41 predicted proteins | sample PhyBR1_FD_201035 | JGI IMG/M metagenome (GOLD analysis project Ga0308157, IMG submission 201035) | Phyllosphere microbial communities from UC Gill Tract Community Farm, Albany, California, United States - DLSLB.R1 | ecosystem: Host-associated > Plants > Phyllosphere > Unclassified | place: USA... | reverse complement strand
CCACGTTCCGCCGCAGATTCTGTGCTTTGAAATCACCGAAACCAGCGCCATTGCCAACCTGGACAATGCCATCCGCCTGATTACCGAGTTGAAGGCCCTGGGCTGCCGTTTCTCGCTGGACGATTTTGGCGCCGGCATGTCCAGCTTCAACTACCTCAAGCGCCTGCCCGTGGACTACCTGAAGATCGATGGCGGCTTTGTACACGACATGCTGGAAAACCCCTCCAATTTCGCGATGGTGGAGATGATCAACCAGATCGGCCACATGATGGGCAAGCGCACGGTGGCCGAGTTTGTGGAAAACGAGGCCACCATCGATGCGCTGCGCAAAATGGGGGTCGATTACGGACAAGGTTTCTGCATCGCCAAGCCCATGCCGTGGAACTACGAATATTTTGCGGCCGCCAGCACGCAAGGAGCCAAGCGTTTCGGCACAGCGTCCCAGGACACGCCATAAAACGCTGTTCACGCGCTGTGCTGGGGCGGCGGCTGCATCACCGCCCGCTGCCGCATCCGACCAGCCCCTTCCCCACAAAAAAGCCGCGTTCTCTTTGCAGAAAAGCGGCTTCTCGGTCACTCAGCGTTTCTTGCCGCCCAGCGATTTGCCCACGCCCGGGCGCGGTGGCAGCCCGGTGTGCTGGGTGAGCATGCGACCCGGCTTGGGCTCGGCACGGCGGAAGCGCACATCACCCTGGGGCTCCTGCGCATTGTGCACACGCTGGCGCACGGCCACGACCTTGCCATCCTTGTTGGTGGTGTAGCCCAGACCGGTGCCACCGCTCTTGGTGGCTGTGCTGTTTTTCTTGCGCGCACTCTGGTAGCTGCCATCCACCAGCGGCTGGAAGGTCGGGATCAGGTGCTGCTTGCCGTTGCCGATCAGGTCGGCACGGCCCATGGTCTTGAGCGCCTCGCGCAGCAGCGGCCAGTTGTTCGGATCGTGGTAGCGCAAAAAGGCCTTGTGCAGGCGGCGGCGTTTTTCACCGCGCACGATGTCCACGCGCTCTTCTGCCTCGTCCCGCATCTGGCGACGCACACGGGTCAAGGTATTGCGGCCACTGTGGTACATGGCCGTGGCCGTGGCCATAGGGCTGGGATAGAAGGTCTGCACCTGGTCGGCGCGGAAACCATTCTTTTTGAGCCAGATGGCCAGATTCATCATGTCTTCATCGCTGGTGCCCGGGTGGGCCGCAATGAAATAGGGAATCAGGAACTGCTTTTTGCCGGCCTCTTCGCTGTACTTTTCAAACAGCTGCTTGAACTTGTCATAGCTGCCAATGCCGGGCTTCATCATCTTGCCCAGCGGCCCCTGCTCCGTGTGCTCGGGCGCGATCTTCAGATAGCCGCCCACATGGTGCTGCACCAGTTCCTTGACGTACTCGGGCGACTTGACGGCCAGGTCGTAGCGCAAGCCGGAGCCGATCAGGATCTTCTTGATGCCGGGCAGCTTGCGCGCGCGGCGGTAGATCTTGATCAGCGGGCCATGGTCGGTGTGCAGGTTCGGGCAGATACCCGGGAACACGCAGCTGGGCTTGCGGCAGGCCGCCTCGATCTTGGGATCGCGGCAGCCCAGGCGGTACATATTGGCAGTGGGCCCGCCCAGATCCGAAATGGTGCCCGTGAAGCCCTTGACCTTGTCGCGGATCTCCTCGAGCTCCTGGATGATGGAGTCTTCCGAACGGCTCTGGATGATGCGGCCTTCGTGCTCGGTGATCGAGCAGAAGGTACAGCCGCCAAAGCAGCCGCGCATGATGTTCACCGAGGTGCGGATCATCTCCCAAGCCGGAATCTTGGTGGCACCTTCGTGGCTGCCTTTTTCATCGGCATAGGCCGGATGCGGGCTGCGTGCATAGGGCAGACCGAAGACCCAGTCCATCTCGGCCGTGGTCAGCGGAATCGGAGGCGGGTTCATCCACACATCGCGGGCCGTCGTGCCCTCACCATGGGCTTGGACCAGCGCGCGGGCGTTGCCGGGGTTGGTCTCCAGATGCAGCACACGGTTGGCGTGGGCATACAGAATCGGGTCGCTCTTGACCTCTTCGTAGCTGGGCAGACGCAGCACAGTACGGTCACGCGGAGGCAGCTTGGACTTGCTGCGCAGCGACAGATTGGGAACGAACTGGATCGGCTGCACGCTGGCGACCGAGGGAGCATCGCCGGCACCGCTGGTACCGCTGGCGCAGGCAGAAGCCCCGCTGCCTGCGGCATTTCCGGCCGCAACCTCTTCCTTGGAGCAGCTCTGGCCTTGCGCCTCGGCCTGCTCACTGGTCGTCATGTAGGGATTGATATGAGGCTCGACCTCGCCCGGCTCGTCCACCGTGGTCGAATCCACCTCGAACCAGCCCGCTTCTGACGCGCGGCGGAAGAACGAGGTCCCACGCACATCGGTGATCTGCTCCACCGGCTCCCGCGCGGCAATGCGGTGCGCCACTTCCACCAGCGCGCGCTCGGCATTGCCGTAGAGCAGGATGTCGCACTTGCTGTCCACCACGATGGAGCGGCGAACCTTGTCACTCCAGTAGTCGTAGTGGGCAATACGGCGCAGCGACCCTTCAATGCCGCCCAACACGACGGGCACATCCTTGTAGGCTTCGCGGCAGCGCTGGCAGTAGACGATGGCGGCCCGGTCCGGGCGCTTGCCGGCCACATCACCAGGGGTGTAGGCATCGTCGCTGCGAATTTTGCGATCAGCCGTGTAACGGTTGATCATCGAATCCATATTGCCCGCTGTCACGCCCCAGAACAGATTGGGCTTGCCCAGGGCCTTGAACGCCTCGGCACTGGTCCAGTCCGGCTGGGCAATGATGCCCACACGAAAGCCTTGCGCCTCCAGCACACGGCCGATGACGGCCATGCCAAAGCTGGGATGGTCCACATAGGCATCGCCCGTGACCAGAATCACGTCGCAGCTGTCCCAGCCGAGCTGGTCCATTTCCGCACGACTCATGGGCAGAAACGGCGCCGGACCAAAGCGTTTGGCCCAGTACGGTTTGTAGCTGGTCAGCGGCTTGGCTGCGCGTTCAAAAAATGAGACGTCGATGGGGGCGTTCATGGTGCGAATCCGTGGGGGAGCAGGCGCGTAACCTGACAGTGTACGTATCAACAGCTGCCATAGCTGCTGTGGGTGTATCACACCCTACATACATGGCCACTGCCTTGGCCGGAGCCCGTACTGTTGGCACAGACAGCGCAGCAGCCAATGAAAAACGCCACGCCAGCGAATACGCTGTGTGGCGCTTTGTGAAATGGTGGCGCAAACGGGAATCAACCCACGTCTGCACAGCCAAGCGTGCAAACCTGCGACCACTGCTAAGATTTTAATGTGATTTCGCACACTCTGCAGGCAAGGCCCTATACCCCGGGGGCCGGGGGCTTATCCACACGGTCAGACCGGCCTCCTTGACCCCAGTCGTCGCGCCCCGGAGTGCTGATCCTGCCGCACTGGTTCATGCATCCCTTGCAGCTGCCGCCTATCCAAGCAGTTGCTGGCTGCAGCCAGCCGGGGCACCCACCACAGGACAGCAAAGCGCACGCACCAGTTTCCATGGCGGCTGCTACGCAGCCGTTCTGTGGACTGTTTTTAGAAAATGGCATCGCCAGCGCCTGCGGCGATAGCCAAAAATTGATTGCCGGAAAGTTACAGTTTATTCATATGGAATATGCGCAATGGCGCTCGATGGATACCGTAGCCTCTCGGCCTTTGCACGCAGAAGCAAAAGAAGCAAAACTTGGCGCCACCTGCTATTTGGCGCGGTGGATCAACAAGCCTTTTTCATGGAGGAAACACCATCCATGAGCATGGCGGCGGTGAGAGTCGGTCCGCGCATACACCACGCATGGGCCCTATTGGGCCGCCTTTTCTTCTTTGATCCGCCGCTCTCACACCACCCGGTGCGTGGATACTTCTGCGTGCAATCAATAAACCCAACCACACAGAGACATGAAATCCAACAACAATGAATTTTTAAGCTTCCAGCTGGGAGAAGAGCAGTACGGCATCGATATCCTGAAAGTCCAGGAAATTCGCGGCTATGAGCCTTCCACCCGACTGGCCAATGCCCCCGCCTTCATTCTGGGCGTATTGAATTTGCGGGGTGTGATTGTTCCAGTGCTGGATATGCGCATCAAATTCGGCATGACCGATGTGCACTACGGCAGCCAAACCGTCACCATCGTTTTGAATGTGGCGGACCGGGTGATTGGCATGGTCGTGGATGCGGTGCAGGACGTTGTGGCTTTGCAAGCGCAAGACATCAAGCCTGCACCGGAGTTCAATGGCGCCGTGTCCTCGCAGCACATCATGGGTATTGCCACGGTGGAACAGGCCGATCAGACCCGCATGCTGATTCTCATGGACATCGAGAAACTCGTCACCAGCGCGGACATGGGCTTGAGCAGCCTGACGCCAGCCAACGCATAACTACAAGAACAGACTCGCTGCCACACCATGAAAAATCTCAAGATTTCCAGCCAGCTCAATCTGGGCTTTACGCTCGTGATTGCCATCTTGCTGCTGCTGTCCGCCGCCACGGCCTGGCGTGTGGAAATGATTTCCCAGGCCACCGTGCGCATGGAGCGCTCGGCCGAACTGCTAAAGATCGCCAGTGCCTGGCAGGGCGACGTGCGCCAGAACTCGGCACGCTCTCTGGCTGTCGCCTATTCCGATGGCACGGCCATGCTGGACTTCTTCAAGGAGTCCATGGCCGCCACCACCCGCGAGACCAATGCCAAGCAAAGCGCATTCTTCGAAAAAGTCCGAAACCCACAATCCAAACAGCTTGCCGACAAGGTCGTGGATGTCCGCAAGGTCTGGTTGAGCACCCGCGATGAGGTGAACCAGATGAAAGCCTCCGTCGACAACCAGACGATTCAGGCATTCGTCCAAAACCGCTTCATTCCCGCCACCAATGCCTATGTGGACGCCATCCAGGTCTTGGTCGATGCGGAAGTCAGCAACGTCTCCACCGCCGAGGCGGAGGTCAAGACCATGTTCCAGCAGCTCTACCAGATGGGCGCTGCGCTGGTGGTGCTGGCCATCGCCATTGCGGTCTTCATCAGCCGCCGCCTGTCGCGTGGCATTGCCTCTGGCATCGACAACGCGCGCGCTACCGCCCAGCGCATTGGCGCAGGCGACCTGAGCCAAGAAGTGCACATCACCAGCAGCGATGAAATCGGCCAGTTGATGGCAGCCTTGCGCGACATGCAAAACAACCTGTCGGGCGTGGTGCGCACCGTCCGCCAGGGCTCGGACAGCGTGGCCACGGCCAGCTCCGAAATTGCCCAGGGCAACCTCGACCTGTCAGCCCGCACCGAAAGCCAGGCCAGTGCCCTGGAGGAAACGGCGGCATCCATGGAACAACTGGGCTCCACCGTCAAGCAGAACGCTGACAATGCCCGCCAGGCCAACCAACTGGCCCAAAGCGCGTCCAGCGTGGCGGTGCAAGGCGGTCAGGTGGTGGCCCAGGTGGTGGACACCATGAAGGGCATCAGCCAATCCAGCACCAAGATTGCCGACATCATCAGCGTGATCGACGGCATCGCTTTCCAGACCAATATCCTGGCCCTCAATGCCGCCGTCGAAGCGGCCCGCGCAGGCGAGCAAGGCCGGGGTTTTGCCGTGGTGGCAGGTGAAGTGCGCACTCTGGCCGGCCGCAGCGCCGAAGCAGCCAAGGAGATCAAGGAACTCATCACCGCCAGCGTGCAGCGCGTGGAACAAGGCACGGCCCTGGTCGATCAGGCTGGCTCCACCATGAACGAGGTGGTGAGCAGCATCCGCCGCGTCACCGACATCATGGGCGAGATCAGCGCCGCCAGCTCGGAACAAAGCGCCGGCGTCATCCAGGTGGGCGATGCGGTCACCCAGATGGACCATGCCACGCAGCAAAATGCCGCCCTGGTGGAAGAAATGTCGGCCGCCGCCAACAGCCTGCATGGCCAGGCGCAGGACCTGGTGCAGGCCGTGGCCGTTTTCAAACTCCACCCCAGCGAAGCCCAGGCCACCAAGGCTTCGGCGACTACCACGCCATCCACCGCAGCACCACGCTCGGCCCCACAGGCCCGCAAGCCGGCACCTTCAGCGCGCCCTGCCCCCTTCAAGATCGATGGCAGCACACCAGCAGTGCCCACAGTGCCCGCCAAGCGCGCGGGATTGACCAAGACCGCAGACGCCACCGACGAGTGGGAAAGCTTCTAAGCACCACCGCAGTGTTTTGAGATCCGCCAGAAGCCCCATGCGCCTAGCGCTTGATGCCGATCCGCTTTGATCGGCACCACGGGCACCAACGCCAACGGATGCTGAGGGTTGCACGTTGGTTCACCCAAGACAAAGGGCGTTCACTGGACATCAGTGAACGCCCTTGAACGTTATGGCCCCAGCTGGCGGAAATTGAACCCGCGTCCGCACTAGGCTGCATGCGGGTTCTCGTTCAATCAGTGCGAAAGCCGTGCGAATTTAAAAAACCGACCGACACCTACTGACACCAAAAGCGAGGAGAGCCCCGGCACCAACTGCGGTGCCGGGGCTCTTTGCTTTTGCTGGCCTACACCGCCAGTCCCTGGCCTTGACACAACAATACTGTATAAATTTACAGTATCGCAATGCGAAGCGAAACATCTCTCTCCAGGCGCGAGGCAGCCAGGTCGGCGGTACTTAGTCAATGGCTGCTGTGGACAACAGAGAAGGACCACCCCTCCGGCTTCCCAAGCACGGAGACCGACTTCTGCACGTTCTACTCGTTCATGCGCAGCTGGCACCCCCACCTGCTCACCGCCGGCCGGTGCGAAGATCAGTCGACCCTGCGGTCGATGATCAATGCAGACGGGCACCCGTAGCCTGAGCCGCTACAACAACCGCCTCCCCGCCAATCAAAAACCCCTGCCGGCTTGCACTGGCAGGGGTTGAAGTGATGTGCCTGCGCTTTAGAACGCCCAGCGCAGCTTCACACTGGCAGAGTGGTCACGCTGGCCGCTACCCATCTCGCCCTGATAGCCCAGCACCAGCGCGGCGCTGCGGCTGAGTGCCACATCGGCCTCCAGGCCCAGCACGGCCGTATTGCGCGCCAGCGGCGTGCCGGCCACGGTGAAGTTCTGGCCGCCTTCAAACGCCATGGTCTTCTTGGCCGTCACATCACCAAATGCATGGCGCCAGCCCACGGTAGCGCGCAGGCGGCCTTCCTTGCCGGCCAGCTGGAAGTCGCTGTGCACACGCACACCCAAGGTGGTGCTGGCCAGGTCGTCGGTGCTGCTGCGGCCCTTCAGGGCTGCAAAGCCGCCATGCTCCTGGAAGCTACCCGTGCGCTGCTGGCCCAGACTCACACCTGCAAAGGGCTCAAACCCCACCTTGTCATACTGGCCAATGGCATAACCCACTTCAGCAAACAGCTGCGCCGTATGGGCGCTGTAGTCCGCCTTCAGCGTCTGGCCCAGGCTGGTCACCCGGCGTGTGGTTTCGATGTCGTGCCAGGTGTAAGCCAGGCCACCCAGCACATTGATGCGCGGGCCGGTACCGGTGCCAAAGCTCTTGCCGCCGTAGACCGCTGCGCTGTAGCTGTTCACGTCCGACTCGGAGGAGCGGTCTGCCACCCTGCCGTCCGCATTGGTGTAGCCCACCGATCCGCCCACACGCCAGCCGCTGGTGCCCACTTCCTGGTCCATGCCCAGGAACAGGCCGGTGGTGCGCTGCTTGAGCTGGGCCGCATTGCCGTCACCGTCATAATGCTGCCAGTGGCCCACCACCTCGGCCCAGGCGGGCAGGGCCTTGGACGACGGCCAGGCCGATGCTGGCAAGGCGCCGTCGCTTTGCGCTACCGGGGCACCGGCACGGAAACCGGCGGTCATGTTGCTGCGCAGATGCTGGCTGCTGACGCTCGGAGCATAGGCGCCCAGGCCCACCAAGCTGCTGCCTACGCTGGCCTGCGCATCGCCGGACAGGCTGGCCAGCACTGTGGCTGGTGTGCCTGCTGGTAGCGTTTCAACAAACTGGTAAAGCGCGCTGCTGCTGGGCAAGCTGTTGATCGCATTGGCAACTGACGACTGGTTGCGTGTTTCAGCCAGCTCAGCAAAGCCCATATTGCCACCGCCCGTATTGCTGGTCTTGCGCTGCAGTTGCAGTGTGACGTCTGTGGTTACGCTGTTGGTTTGCAGGTAGCCCAGGGTCGCATCCAGGTAAGCGTAGTTAGACGATGCGCCGCTAAATACGCCGTTGATCTGGCTTGCGTGCAAAATGTTGTAGGTCTTGCCCACTTGGAAATCTGTGCTTGCATTAGATTCATTGCCCACATGCAGCACATTTCCGGCCAATGTGGCTATGCCTGTCACATTAATGAGGCTGCTCACGCTGCTATTGGGTGCGGCTTGCACGTGGTAGACAGCCCCAGCTTTCATCTCCAAGTTACCGTTGACAGTCAGCGTACCAATGGACCCTGATTGCCCTGGAGAAATAACACCACCGCTTTCCACAACCGTATTACCTACCGCGCCAAAGCCGGACAAGGTGCCACCATTATTAAGCGTAACACTATTAGCAAGCGTAATTCCTGCATTGACCTTCAGGGTGCCAGTTGTCCCAGCGCCGCCAACCGTCACAGCACCAGACCCTAAAGCACTGTTATTGTTTGCTACCAGCGTACCACCACTAATGAATGTTCCACCCGAGTAATCATTATTACCGCTAAGAGTTAAAGAACCCGAGCCAATCTTTGTGAAGCCGCCGCTTCCAGTGGCGATCAGGTCGGTGCTGATTCCAACATCGTAGCCATTGGTGTCAAAAAAAGCCCCTTCATCACCGATCTCGATTTCGTTACGAGAAAAATTAAGAAAGAAATCCGCCTCATTATTGCGCGCCTGCAATATACCGCCATCCCACTGGAATAATGCAGTACCCGCGCCCTTCATCAAGTAGCCCGTCGAGAGCTTTCCGCGTGCAAAGGAGGTGCCATTCAAATTAAGCTGAGAAGTGCTCCCTCCAGAACCCGCGATAAAAGTGTCACTACTGATCACAGTAGCGCCATCTTCAATCCAGAGAACTGCATCTCCATCCACACCAATACCCAAAAAACCGGTATTTGTCCAGCTAGTGTTATTGCCTATCAAAATAACTTGACCGACGCTAAGAGGTGCATAACCAAGATAGCCATTTTCACTTGCGACTTGAGCTTGATTATCAACAACTAGATATCCAGAGTTAGAATTACCTACAACCAGATCACCCACAACATCCCACCGTCCGCCTGATATTGATATTGGTGGATATCCACCATCAACATATTCAGCAGCCCACCCTACTCCACCAGAGAAGCCGAATGCCATAATCATAAATGACTTAGCAAGAGCGCCATCAAAATCATTTACTTTAAAAAATCTCATCGGCTTTTTTTGCAGCATCCCAATAAAGCCGCTACTAGATGATTTAATATGGCTTGGCATAGTGCAGTCCTAATATTCGTTTAGTAAATTGCAAGACATGCAAACAATTCATTAATTTGCATGATGCTTGATACATGAGAATTTGCCTAAAATAAGGCAAAAATTCTTAAATCATTTTTAGTGTAATTCTTATTAACTATTGTCACAAAAAATAAACACAAGAAGTATCAGTATTTACCTATTGCCAAATTCAACTAACTTGTTTATAGCACCCAGTGCGTTAGGACTATGCAATGGAAGCATTGCTGAGCGCGCCGCCAGAGGTACTTGAGCTTGGCTTTGTCTTTCGTGGTGGCGACAGTGGAGTTGAACTACGGCTGGTCAGCCAGCCCTCTGTCGATCCGGATCTGCCCCGCAAGCAACCCTATTTCTGCATCCCGCTGGCGGACCAGGCCTGCAAGCCCTGCAACCACTGCTCCGCCCTCTCCAGCCAGGGCAGCGAGTCGCTGGTGCTGATCTGCGAGATCTCGGCAGGCAGCGGCGTCACTTGCAGCTTGGGCGCTGCGGGTGGCGGCAGCGCTGATGGCGTGCTGCAGGCTTGCAATACGGGCAGTGTCAGCAGCGCGGCCAGCTTCCAGCTGCGCCAGTTTTTGCGTGTAGTCATGGGTGTTGTCCTGTTGGTCGTGGGCATGCTGCAGCAGCGCACCCGCTTTGTTTTCCGTGGCAGCCTGCACCTGCTGCGCCTGCGCCACGTCCTTTTCTGACTGCACGGCCTGCACACGGGCCGCTGCGGCGTCTGCCCGCCAGCCCTGGGCGGTCCAGCCTGCAGCAAAGGCCCCGGCCAGCACCAGGGCGGCCACGATGGTTTTGACGCGGCCCGTCATGCCAACCCACCTTCGCACAGCTGGCGCTCAGCCGCGCGCCGGCGCACCAGGCCCGGCAGCTGCTTGCCGCCGGCATAGGTCCAGCGGCTCAGCTCGGCGCACGCCCCATCCATGTCCCCGGCATTGGCCTTGCGCACCAGGGTGGAGCCGCAGAATGCCCCCTCCCCCAAGTTGAAGGCAAACGACAGGAACGCGGCGCGCTGCCCATCGGTCAGCGGCTGGCGGATGCAGGCCAGCGCGTCTGCATGCTGGGCCAGGTCCTGGTACAGCATGGCTTCGCACTGCTCGCGCGTGAATGTCTGCCCCATGCGCAGCTCCGGGCCGGTGTGGCCGGTGCACGCCGTCACGATGCCGATGGGGTCGCGGTACGTGCGGTACACGGTGCCCTCATGCGTGGCCACAAACGGAACCACGGCCGCAGCGGCTGCCGCCCCGATGGCGGCGATCAATTTCTGCTTGCAGTTCATTTCGGGTAGATCCCCCGGGCCGCATTCCATGCCGCGGTCAGTGCGACCCCCAACGCCACGATGGCGGCCGTGGGCCGAGCCAGCTTGCCCAGCCAGTTGAGCACCTTGAAAGCGCCCTTCATGGCAGTGAAGAATTCCAGCAGATCAGCCAACTGCTGCTTGAGCTCATGCAGCTCTTTGCGCGTCTGCTCCAGCTCGCGCGGGATCGAACCCTGCCCACGCTCGATTTCGGCCATGCGTGCGCTGCCCGCATCGAACCGGCCATTCACCTGCTGCATCGTGCGCACCGGCAGCTCGTTTCCCACTCATCCTGCATACACCCCCCTTACCCCCCAGCCAAATTCCTGGAAGGAGTCCTCAAAAACCTACCCTCTGGATTGCCTTACGCCGACTGCCGTCAGCACTTGGGCTCCACATCCGTCACCTCACCTGCAGCGCGGCCGCCGTCGCGGGGGGCCGCTAGCCCAGCCTCGTAGGCCTCCAGCGCAATGGTGTTCATCAGCTGCTGCAGCGTTCCCTGCAGGCCCGCCGACAGCTCCGGCGTGATCTTGTTGCCCACATTGGCGTTCAGCACTTCGGCCAGGCGCGGGTTGATTGCGTTGTCGTTGTCCATGTGTGGCTCCTGTTCGTGCTCAAGCGGCGGTTTCGATCTCTGCGGGCTCTTGCGTCCAGCTGATGCCCGCCACCTCCTCCGCCGTCTGTGCCGCCTGGATCTGGGCGTAGATCTGCCGGCTGCGCTGGTGGATGCCGTCGGTGTGGGCCAGCAAGGCAAAGCCCACCGCAATCACGCCTTCGGCGCCCAGCTCCACCGTGGTGTTATCGGCCAGGGTCCAGCGGATGCTGTAGGGCTGCCCGGCCTCCCGGGTAGTTGGCAACCATGCGCCGCAATGCATCAAGGAAGTTCATGTCCGGGCTCCAGAAAAACGGACGTTGCAGCCGCTCGGGGTAGATCCGACACTTGGCCCAACGAAGAAAGAGAGAGATGGAACCCAAGCCACAACCACCCAAGCCCGAAGCGCTGACACCAGAGCAGGTGCAAGCAGCCATTGAACGGGCCGAGAAGTGGCTTGGAAGGATTGAGGCACGCGCGCTGCGTGCGATCGCGCTGGGGCTACGCGATGTGTAGGGGTGGCCGCCCTGCGCTGGTCTATGCTGGTGCGGCTTACACAACCAACCCCAGGGAGAGCGGACATGACAAAACCAGAAGAACTGCAAGCGCAGATCGATGGATTGCGGCTATTGGTGATGAGCCTCTTGGCCCGAATCCCTGCGGAAGAGCTCCGCAAGGACGTAGAGATCAGATTCGAATCCTGGGAGAACATGCACATACCCACCGGAGTCAGCAATTCGTATCTGGATCTGATGCAGACCGAGAAGGACCGCGCCCTTCACATGCTCGAGACGCTTCGGGGGCAGCAGAGTGCAAGTGCGAAGACATCACTGCAGCAGCCGCCTTCCGACCACGCGTCACCCTAGCGAACAGGCTGGAGCCATGCCTCTCGCGGCACTTCTTCAGCCGCCGCACAGACTCAAAAATGGAGCCGCCAAAGCGGTACGGGTCAGCCATGGGGGGTCTCCTCTGCGTTTGGCATGGAATGGGTGCCCGCCCTGCCCTGGGCTACGATGGAAGTTCCTACACAACCAACACCAAAGAGAGCGGACATGAAACAGGAATTGATAGGTCCAACTGCAACGCTCGCTGCAGCGCTGCTGTCGAACCTCGAAGACGAGCACAGCGAATTCACACCAGCCATCGTTGCGGCCGCGTTCGAAGAGGCGTACTTCATGCTTCTCGATGGCATTCAGCGGGTGGACAACGAGATTGCGCGGCGCGAGAAGCTGTAGTAGCGGCGTACATGTCACCCATGGCTCACCTCCTCGGGGCTGGGCTTGGAAGGGGTGCCCGCCCTGCCCCGGGCTACGATGGAAGCTCCTACACAACCAACGCCAGGGAGGGCGGACATGAGCGCAGTGCTAATCGCATATGACTTGCACAAATTGGGGCAGCGGTACACCGAGTTGCGAAAACTCATCATTGAAACGTTTCCGGGCAGCTGGAACTGCTTGGAGTCAACTTTCATAGTCAACACAAACTGGACGCCAGCTCAGGTACGAGACTTGCTGAAATCCAAGCTGGACTCCAACGACGAGTTGCTTGTAGTTGCACTGGTCAAACACGGCTGGGCATCCTGGGGACTATCCAAACCATGCTCAGATTGGCTGCATGCCAACGCCTGACCATCGGTCTGCGGTGTAAAGCCATCCCGGATCAGCTCCCAGTTGTCCGGGTGGCACCAAATCTGCGTTGCGTACGCCAACGCAAAAGGAATGCCGTTTCGCTTGTACACGGTGCCGGCAGGCAATATGAAGGTCTGCAACTCAACCATGACTTACCTCCTCGGCATTTGGCTTGAAATGGGAACTGCGCTATCTCGGCTCTCGACTGGCTCAAAACCGAAATCACGCAGGGCTTGCCGACCATCCGGGCTTTGGGCCAGTAGCTCACTCAGATCCATGGCCGCAGCCAGAAGGCCTGCCTTGGGTGAGCCTGCCTCGCGAGCAACATGGGATGCGTGGTGCCGAAATGCGATGTGGGAATCGGCCATGCTGAACCAGCGCGCAGCACAAGCAGCAACAGCCGCGGCTAGAGCACCCTGCTCTCCTGCTCGCACTGCGGCCATATCCACTGCGGGAAGCTTGTGGCTAGCCATGGCTCACCTCCCCCGCTTCGCCAGCCAGCGCATTCGCTCGCAAAGAATGGATCGCCTCGTCGGGCAAGCACGTGTAGATCGAGTCGTGAACGAACTTGCTGAAGGCGCGCATGTCGTCCTCGCTGCGCTGCGAGGTGTTCAGCTTCGAACCGTAGATCCGGCAGAACTGCTCCGCCAGCTCTGGCTCAGCAATCGCACTGGACAGGCAGTTGATGAAGGCCGGATCGAAGTACGCCGCAGAAAGAGGAAGCCGGCCGCACATCACGCCACCTCCTGGGTGGTTGTAGGAGTTGGCTTTCTCAGTAGGTTGCGCCGGATGCGCGTGATCCATGGGTTGTCACGCTCAACACCCGAAGGATGCCACGCCTTTTCCAGTTCTGGACGCGCTGGATACCGCCATTTTTTAGGTCGTACCCTAAGCGGGCAGCGAGCTTGGTGGCTCCGCCCATGTGAGATATGAGTCCTGCGTCTTGGTGCATGCCAAAATTAAACACATTGGTTAAACAAAAGTCAAACACATCGTTTAACAACATTTTGTTTAGCAAACGGAGAATTTCTAGATGCACACCTCTGCAGATCGCCTCTATCAAGCCGCCAAGCTACTCCGAGACATCTCGGGTCAGTCGGCTGTTGCCCGCCTGCTCAATGAATCACCCCAGACAGTGAAAAATTGGGAGACGCGTGGTGTTTCGCGCTCTGGAGCGATGAAGGCCGAGAATGTGCTGGGTGTACGAGCCAACTGGCTCATCACTGGCGAAGGCGACATGACAAGCGGATCCGTTATTGCTCCGCGAGAAGAATTTCTGCCTGCAACGCCGACCGCAACAGACCTGGTCCGAATCCCCTTGCTCGCCAATTCGGGTAGCATGGGTCCAGGCAATGAGGTGCTGGACTCTGACTACGTGGTCGGCGACTTGTCGCTGTCCTCGCACTGGATCAACCAATACATCAAGCCAGGCAACATCCGTGAGTTGAGATTCATCCACGCCCACGGCGAGAGCATGGCTCCCACTTTCAGCGATGGCGACGTACTACTGGTGGATGCTGGTTCACGCGATCCGGCCGCCCACGAGGGCGTCTATGTGCTGGAGTTGCATGGCAAGACCTACATCAAGCGCGTGCGCATGCGCATGTCAGGCATGCTGGAGGTCAGCTCGGATAACCCAACAATTAAAACGGTGGATGAGCTGAATGGAGACCACGAGGTGCGAGTGCTGGGCCGTGTGGTTTGGGCATGGAATGGTCGAAAACTTTAATCACCCAAAATCATTAATTATCGAAAGAGGGACGCCGTTGAAATCGCTGGGAAAAGTCGCACTTGCTGCGTGTTTCGCTCTTGCATGTGCCGGAGTGTCTGCACAAACCTTTCAGAAATGGGAAGTTTATGACTTGATTGATGCACCGGTCACCATGACCATTAATGACAGCGGAAATGGTTTCGGGCAAGTCTGCTCAGACGAGATGCAGGACTGCTTCTGGGTCATTCTGACTTCAAAGACCGCATGCGAATCTGGCACGGAGACGCCTATCCTCGTGAATGCATCTAGCGGATCTTTTGCAATTTCCTCTCACTGCTCTGGTGTCGTCAACCTTAGTGGAACTAACTATCACCGGTACATCCTCTCAACCCATAAGCAAATGACCACGATCGTTCAGGACTCCTCCGGTCTGATCGGGTTTGCCATTCCACTCGAAAGCGGTCTGTTCTCCGTTCTGCGCTTCGACCTCTCAGGCTCGCGAGCCGCCCTCAAGAAGTTCGACAAGCTTTTCGACTCATTCAACAAGCGCGTTCAAAACAGCTCCACCAAAGACAGAAGCCTCTAGAGAGACTCCCGTCGAACCATCTCTGCGTTCAGAGCTACAAACCGCCCTCCGAGGCGGTTTTTTCAGCCCATCACAAAGGTCTTAAACATTTTGCTTGACAACGAATTAAACGTATTGTTTAATACACCCATCACAGCAACACACCGCGAGACACCCCAGGCCCAGCGATACGGGGCCGAAGCCGACAGGACGCAAAGGCGGGGTTAGCTCCCAAGGGAGTGCAGACAGGAGTTGCAGACGCGACGGGTGCCAAGTGATCGAGCCATCACCTCGGGTCTTTAAAAAGCAGCTGGTGTGATTGAGAGAGGCGGCGGCACCGAAGTACTGGAAACATGCAACGGGGGTGCACCACAGCCGAAATGCCCGGGGATGAAAAGACCGGGGGAAGACTTAAGGACATGACCAGGCGGCGCAATTGCGCGGGCTCATGGACTTGTGAGGCACGGCAATCAGTGTCATAGCAGGGAATGGCCGTCCTGCCCGCTCTCTCAATCACATCAGCCGAGCCGGATGAACAGGCCCAAAGGCCCTGCCCCTGTGATCTGTCGGCAGAAAGCAAGAGACAGGTGGCGCGAGAACCAACACTCGCGAGCCAGGCCCAGCTGGGCCAGATCAAAACAGCATGCCCCTCGCCCGCTTGAGCGGTTAATCAGGACGCTGGTACCGGCCCTCTTCGGGATATGCCAGCCGCCGCGCACGCCTGCACCTGGGACAGCAGGTATCGATAGCCAAGGACGCGCGGTAGCCCATTCACCCGGGCCACCGGGGAAAAGCCAAGCCCTTTCACCAGAGAGCGCTTGGCTTTTTTACGCCGATAGCAGGGCGGCCCTCCCCTGCAATTTGAAACTCAACCATGACTCAACTGAAAAAAGGCCAATCTGTGAAAGCTCGTACTATCCGTGGCACCGCCACGATTGCAGGCAAAGTGCAGGAGATCATCGAAACCACCAAGGGCTTGTGGGTGACCGTACAGCCGGATGCCAAGGACGCGAAGCCGTTCAAAACGCACCCTGCTTTGTGCACTCCGGCCTAATTCCAGCAACCGTCCGCCCGGGGTGACCCGGGCCAAACCAGAGCACTTGTCAAGCAAATACTCTGGTTTGGTGAACGATTTGTTATGGAATGCCCTACATTTCACAAGTTAAAGAATTCTTAATAATATTAAGAATCACTGAATGGGCACTGCTTCTTAGGTGAAGGCACACAAGGCAAAGCCCAAGCGCGAGCAATACGCGCAGCTCTCTAACGGCAACTGCAAACTCTCAAACAAGGGGATCTCCAACATGAGCACCTACAAAAGCCTGCTTCAACAAAAAGCCGAACTGGAAGCCAAGATCGCCGAGGCGCGTAAAACCGAACTGGCCCACGCGGTGAAGCAGGCGCGTGAACTGGTGGCGCAATTCGGCCTGACTGCTGATGATGTCTTTGGTGGCAAGAAAGCCGCAACCGGCCCCCGTGGAACTGTGGCCCCCAAGTACCGTGACCCCGCCACCGGTGCGACCTGGACTGGCCGCGGCAAACCCCCGAAGTGGATTGCCGACAAAGACCGCGCATCGTTCGCTATTTAAAGCTCACACACTTCCCGCATAGCCCGCAAGTCGCGGGCTTTTTTATGCCTTGCTGTGGCCTGAGCGTTTGCCTGCATCGTCTTCTGCAGCCGTGCGCTAGAAGGTGAAGCGGGCAAAAATCCCAAGGAAAATTTTCAAAAATAAGTACGCCGTTCTGGCCGCGAAGTCAGAGACTTCTTGTAGTCGCCACGGAAATTGAAGGCGGGAGCTGGAACCGCATCAGAAAACCAGAAGCTCGAGTAACAAGCAATGTCGGGCGCGCAATACCAGTGTGCAACCCCATCCTGGTTGATAGCCCACCAACGCGCAAGCCTTGGGGCTTTGGACCAATCCACCTTGTCATGTCCTGTGCGCATGGCAACTCCTCAGATAAGCGGTGCAGTCTGTGGTGCTGGAGGTCAAGGGGCAACTGCCACTGGTCGCGATCAAGGTGGCCCACGCGCCCCTTCCTCCTGGGAGCATCAAGTATGGTCGACACAGCGCGGAAAAAGGGGAAAAAGCCATCTGGTGCAACGCCTTACCCTTAGCAACACCAGGGCGAAGACCAGGGCCCGCTCACCAAAGGCGCTACGGGCCATGGGGGTGAACAATGTAAGTATTCTCTCAGAACGGTTTTTGCTCCTGAAAGAGAGTACCCTGAAGAAAGGCGATCAGCCCTGATCCGCCTTGATAGACCGGAGGTCTAAATGTCACCCCCCTCGAAATCTGCAGCCTATTTAGGCGACAGATTGCCCCAACTACCAGACTTTGACAGTCACACAGCTTCGAGTGACGACTATGTGTTCGAACCGAACTGGCATGTACTGACCATGCTTGTCGACCCGAGCAAACAACCCAAAGTAACCATAAAAAAGGTCCGCAAACTGCAGCGCGAGAAAACTGCAGAAGAGGACTATTGATCCTCGAAGGCTTAGGCCGTAACGCATTGGTACAGCGTGGTTATCCCTAAAGCCTCATTGTGAAGATGCAGCAAGTCATCCCGATGCGCTGCAAATGGTTAAGGAATATCCAAATGACTCAGTCCAACCAACAACCCGGCCAGACCCCGAGCAAAAAACCCGGCCAAGCCGAACAGTCCTCCCCCAAGACCCCTCAACAAGGCCAGCCAGCCCAAAAGCCAAGTGGGCAGCACAAATAAGCAATCAAGTTGCTAACGCCTCGGTTTTCGGGGGCACTGCACGGCCTTCAGGGTCAGCAGTTAATGAGCCCGCTTTAAGCGGGCTTTTGATCTTCTTGGAAAGCGTGGAGGCAAAACCATGATTGAGACGAAAACACCGGTGAAATCCGAGCCTGTCGCTCCGCCTACTTCGCCTGCACCTGTAAGACAGGATGCACCGGAGCCACATGAAAAAGTAGAGCGCCAGCAAGGGGACAGAGAGAAAGAGCCTGGCGTGAAAGAAAAACAACAAAGTTAGTTATAAGCCAGCATCTGCTAAATACTTTGAATGCTAAGGTAGAAACCATGTCTAGCGTCAGCATTGCGATATCTGCTCCCCTGCAGCTAGAAGCCAATTCGTTAAGGCTGATTCTCGATTGTGTTTTAGATGGCCATCCCGACATGGCACTAGCACTCTTACAAATTGATCAGATAATTACCGACTTGCAAGTGCATGCCAACACGTCCGTTGAACTTCAAAGAAATGATCCATTAGTGGACTGCATGCAGCGAATTCGCGCATCCCTAAATTAATTTTTGGTAGCGTCTACTTACGATATAGTGCTTTACTCTACTACTTGTCCTACATCACCTCACTCTTTAAATGGCCCTAATAGGTTAGGTCAATCCTTCGATTGACCTTAATAGGAGCAGCGGTAATGAGTGAGCAATTAAATCAACCGAATCCGGGTGAACAACAAAAAAATCCCAACCAGATCCAGCCCGGGCAGCAGCAACCCGATCAGCAGCAAACGAACCCCAACCAGCAACAACCAGGCCAACAACAGCCTGAACCAAAGCCGTTTGATCAGCAACAACAGCAAAACCCCAACCAGCCGCAGCCAGGGCAAGAACAACCTGACCAGCCTCTGCGCTAAGTTGTGATTCCAAGTCGGACTCTCACTTTTTTGAAGCCGACGACCTAGGGGCTAATTCCCACAAAATAGCTCCATTTACGGCAAACAGTGAAAACGCGAAAAGTAGATGTGTTCAAAATAGTCGGCTGCACATTTGACTAGAAAATAAGGTGGGGACAAGGCGGTCCCCAAATTGCAGCCGAAATAGACCGGAGGTCTATATGTTCTCACTACTTGCATATAAGTTAAATATTGAATTTTGGCGTGATATTGGGCTAATATTTACTCGGCCAATTTCCGAGCTACCGCCAAGACCGATGATTGCTGGTGCCCCCCTTTGCCAGAGCCTCAAAAATCGGGCTTAAAGCTGCGGCTAGCGGTAATTAAAAAGAAACCGTAACTCAGTAGCCATGCGGGCATTAAACGCCGCCTCCTGCAGCGCATGCAGGGCCATGAAGCAAGCCCAGTGGCTACATTGATGGCGTGACTGGTAGTTGCCCACCAGCAAGCCGTGGAAGTCAGCGTCTCTCGTGACTGAGTGCAAAAAAACCGGGGCGTACACGGCAGCCATCACCCTTTTGCAGCGCTATGTGGCAGCTGTCGAATTCTCATTTGGGTTCTCACCAAGCGGCCGTCTGTTCGATTCGATGACGCGCCCTTTGCCTGCGTGCTTTGCCACATACATGGCTTCATCAGCGCGCTCAATTAACGAATCGCATGACTCGTTATCAAATTCATAGTAGGCAATACCGATGCTGCATCCCACTTTGGTTGTATGGATGTCTTCCACCACAATAGGAACCAGTACCTCCTGCAGGCAGCGCTGCATAGTGTGTACAACGCTTTCGCGATCGTTACGCCCAGTCAGCACAACGACAAACTCGTCGCCTCCAAGGCGTGCAACACAATCGTATTCACGCACTGCCCCCTTCAATCGTTTGGCTACTGTCTGCAAAACGATATCGCCGGCATCATGCCCGTAGGTGTCGTTGACAGCCTTGAACCCGTCCAGATCGATAAAGCAAACGGCAACTGAGCTCAGGTGGCGGTTGGCAAGAGCAATGAAGTGCTCCATCTGCATGACCATAAGCCGACGGTTGGCCAGGCCCGTCAACGCATCGTGGGTGGCTTGGTGCTCGGTCTCTTGCTGGAGCTTTTTGTGGGCGTCAACATCCACAAAAATCCACACAGTATCCGTTTCCGTGATTTGCGCGGCATTGGCGTCCACCCAGAAGGTTTGACCATTGCTTTTTTTCAATTGCACCTCTGTGCGGAAGTGCTTGTTATGACTTAGCGCTTCGCTAGACAGTCGCCCGATTTGCTCATATGTTTCTTTGTCTGGATAGATGCAAAGCTTGGATTGCTGGTTCAAATCAGACACGTGCTTTCCGAGCATGCGTGCCATGGCCTTGTTGGCCCAGAGTATTTTCCGGTCGCGCACTTTGATCATGCCGATCAAGTCATTTTCGACAAAGAAGTTCTGCTCTTTCAGCAACTCTGCATTGCGCAACTTGTCAGTCAGCTCTCGCTGCTGATGCAGAAACAGGCTCCCTGCACCAAGCGCCATGAGCAGCACGCACAGCCCCGTCAGGCTCCAAGCCCGTACAGCTTCGCTGCGCCAAGGCTGCAGATAGCTTTCGGTGCTGATGCCGGTGTAGACCGTCAGCGAATACGGAGAGGAAAGGCGTTGGTAAGCCGTTATGCGTTCAATGCCGTCCAGCGCAGTTGGCGTAATGAACCAGCCATGATCTGGGTTACGGCGCACCGTTTGCTTCAGCGCGGTAGAGGTCAGCGTGCCTCCAACGCCAATATGCGAGGTTGGATCTGCTTGCGAGTAACGGGCCACCAAACGGCCTTCGGCAGAGCGTAGAGTGGTTGCGCTGTCTTCGCCAGGGGTCAGTTTCTGGAAAAGTTTGCGGAAATGCTCTACATCCAGGACAACGAACACAGCCCCCTTGAAGGTACCGTTTTCACCCTCCAGCCTTCGGCTAAGAACCACGCTCCATTCTTTGAACGAGTGGCTGACCAAAGGCTCTGAGATGACCATCTTGTCAGAGCGTTTGACCTCTTCAAAGTAGGCTCGGTCCGCAATCGAAAAAGGCTGCTCATTCGGCAAAAGGCCCAGGCGCACCATGCCATTGGCATCGGCCACACGCACTGCTTTGGAGAAGGGAAGCAAAGCAGCCTGGTTGGTCACGGCCGATTCAAATGTTTGTGCAGTTGCCCCGGCCTGATGGAATTCGTGCGCAATAGTCGATAGTGCGTTATCGATCAGCCGCATCTCGGTGTTGAGCTCGTAGCTCAACAAGCGGGCCTGATTGATGGAGGCGTCCACGCCACGTTGAACGTGGTAATCACGCGACTCGCGCAGGTTATGCCAAGTGGACGCTATAAGTATGGAAGCAATTAGAAAAACGCCGACAACAGTTTTAAGCAAAAGCTGCCTAGACCGAATGAGACTTGTTACCACTCCATCTATCAGACGGTCAACAAAACGGATGCTCTTCATATGCGAACCATGATTGCTCAAGATGGGTCCCGTCAGTTTGCTGTTGTTGATGTGAGGCAAGCGTACGACAAGAGATATCCACTGCCTATCAAGCCTCTATCCTCGATTGTGATCCCGCTATCAGCGGCCGCAATGGTCCGACTTGACGTGCGGCAAGACAAGCGCAAATGTTGTCCGGAGGTCACGCTTGAGACTGATTCAGCGCATCCGTTCAAGCCAGTAAACTGAACACCTACCCTCTGGTGCAGGGCCTAGGCCGCGTTTACGCACGCCGTCCTTCTAGTTCACCTGGCATATCTGTATCTGCAGGCAACGGTGCCTGTACAACCCAGCCCGCTCCAAGCGGGATTTTTCATTTCAACGGCTCGCTTCGGCGGGCCTTTTTGCTTTCAAACAGGAGCATTCATGAACGCACGACTCCCACTGCGCGCCATACCCTCCGACGCAAATGGCCTGCCGCCCTATGAGCCCGACACTGCACGCTTTCAGGTCACGGTCGAGGGCGTCACGCTGGACACGCTGATCCATTACGGCGATGACTTTGACCTGTCTGTCTCGGCCATTTGGCACCGTGGCGTGAACATCGCCCCGCTGCTGGAGCCGAGCATCGACGAGGCCATCCTCATCGCCTACGACGTGCACCGTCAGGCCCTGCGCGCAGATGCCCTGGTGGAACGCCGGGCTGGCTTCTCTGATTGAGAGCCAGCATGCGTCCAACCACCCAACTCCAGCGCCTGCCGCGCCGCAAGAAGAAGCCCGCCATCAAGCGGGCTTTGTTCATTCTGGCCCTGGCCATCGTCGCCGCCCTGGCCGCCACCCAGCTTTAGGAGATCCAATGCGCTTCATCTACATCGTGAACGGCCAGCCCAGTGCTGCCACCTTCAGCACCCGTGACGCCGCCTACACCGCCGGCCTGCTGCGCGCCGGCAACGTCATCGCGGGCATAACCACCGCCGGTGTGCGAGGTGCTGCATGAACACCACCACTCCCCTCCATCAGCCCGCCTCGTTGCGGGTTTCTTATTTTCTGGACCTGCTCAAGTGGCTTGGCATCAGCGCACTCGCGCTGCTGGCCGCCGCGGTGACCATCTTTGCGAGGTATCCATGAATGCACTCACCGACCTTCCTCCGTTCCTTGTGCACTACAGCGCACAAGGCACAGACGAATGGAAGCGTGCCCGGGCCGGCGTCATCACCGCCAGCATGTTCAAGACAGCGCGCGAGCGCGTGGGCGGCCTGACTGCGCAGCAGGCAGACCTTGTCGCCGCCATCCGGGCCGGCATGGCCATGGAGGCCGCCGCCACAAAGGCCGGCTACAAGACCAAGCCGAAGCTGACGGAAACGGTGCAGCGCGCCATTGATGGCCTGCCCGTGGGTGACTTCTCTGAAGCCGCCAAGAACTACGCCTTCCGCCTGGCCATCGAGCGCATCAGCAGCGAGCCGCTGGATGAAGGGTTCGAGACCTGGGCCATGAAGCGCGGGCACGAGCTGGAGCCCATGGCCAGGGCCGCACATGAGCAGCACGCCGACCTGATTGTGGATCCCTGCGGCTTTGTGACCACGGTCGATAACGCCTTTGGCGCGAGTGCTGACGGCTTGATCGGCACCAGCGGCGGAGCCGAATACAAGTGCTTGGTTGACCCGCTACGCCTGCGTACTTCACTGATCGACAACGACATCAGCGACTTCATGGACCAGGTTCAAGGCGGGATGTGGATCACCGGGCGCACCTGGTGGGACTTCTGCATTTACTGCCCCGCCCTGGCCGGCATCGGCCGCGATTTCACCCGCTGGCGCGTACCACGCGACGACGACTACATCACCACCATGGAAACCGAGCTGCTGGAATTCAAGCAGCTGGTGGACCGCAATGAAGCCGCCCTGCGCGGCAAAACCCAGGAGCACGCATGAGCACCAGCATCCCCCAGGCCGCAGCCGTCAACCGCCCGCTGGCCCAGATGAAGCCCAAAGAGCAGATCGCTCACCTGCTGATGACCAAGAAGGGTGAGATCGCCAAGATGCTGCCCAAGCACCTGAATGCAGAGCGGCTGCTGAAGGTCGCCCAGATCGCAGCCACCACCACGCCGGGTTTGACCAAGTGTGATGTCGCCAGCCTGGTGGGCGCGATCGGCCAGTGCGCCCAGATGGGCCTGGAGCCCAACACCGTGCTGGGCCATGCCTACCTCGTGCCCTTCAACACCAAGCGCAAGGACGGCAACGGCAATGAGCGCTGGGTCAACAGCGTGCAGGTGATTATTGGCTACAAGGGCCTGATCGACCTGGCGCGCCGCAGCGGCCAGATCGTGAGCATTGCCGCACACGAGGTCTGCGAGCACGACAAATTCGACCTGGTGTATGGCCTGGATGAAAAGCTCGAGCACCGCCCTGCAATGGGCGAGCGTGGCGATGTGATTGGCTTCTATGCCGTGGCCAAGCTCAAGGATGGTGGGCACTGTTTCGAGTTCATGAGCCGGCTGCAGGTCGAGCAGATCATGCGCAGCACCCAGAGCAAGGGCAACTACGGCCCCTGGAAGGAAAACTTCACGGAGATGGGCCGCAAGACCGTGATCCGCCGGCTGGCCAAGTACCTGCCGCTCTCCATCGAGTTCCAGACTGCGGCCACCCTTGATGGCATGGCCGACGCTGGTAAGGACCAGGGCTTGGACGCCAGCACCATCATCGACGGCGAATTCGCTGTGGTGCCGGAAGACATGCCCGCGGCGGGCCCGGATGAAGATGGCGTGGTCGATGGGCCATCTGCCAGCCAGGCACCAGCGCCACAGCCAGTGGCTTCGCCTCCGGCCATTGGCTTCACCGCTCCGCAGGTCCTGGACTTGATGCTCAAAGCCAAGACGTTGGAGGCATTGGATGATGCGGGCGGGCTGATTGGCGCACTACCCGACGAGCATGAGCGCCGCAACCTGTCCGCGAAATACGACGCTTTGCGCGCTGAGATATCAGCCTGAGCATGGGCCGCATGCATATCCGCCATGCGGGCTTGTTCATTCCTGCCTAAATTCCATCGTGGGCACGCCGATAAAACAGGCAACTGGTACGCGCCAAGTCTAGGCGGTGCCACAGCCCCTGGATGCGCGAGGTCCAGGGGCTTTTTCTTTTGATAAGAGTGCCATAGACTCTATGAAGATGGATGAACCAAAATCTCTTCGCTCAATTGAGGAATGCAAACGGCGTTTAAGCATTATCAATGCCCCTCATGTTGCGCCACTCTCTGCTTTTGTTGAACGCCTGCGGGAGTCCATGGGTGATGAGTACGAAATCCCGTACTTTGATCCTTTAGACGGAGGCACTAAGGCAGATTGCCTTTTCCTTCTAGAGGCGCCAGGCCCAAAAGCAGTAGCGTCACGTTTCATCTCCCGCAACAATCCTGATGAGTCCGCCAAGAATTTCTTTCTCCTCAACAAAGAAGCAGGGATAGATCGGCGCAGGACTGTCGTTTGGAATATTGTCCCTTGGTATATTGGAACCGGTAAAAAGATCAGACCAGCCAATATGAAAGATATAGGCGACGCTGAATCCGCACTCCGTGAGCTCTCAACACTGTTACCTGCCCTGCATTCGGTCGTCCTTGTCGGTAATAAGGCTTCAAGCGGAAAGTCCAGAAAAATTGCCACCAATATTTTCCCAAACGCTCATGTCTCTTCAGTTCCTCACCCCAGTCCTTTGTTTGTAAACAACCGCCCAGAAAACAGGGGTGTTCTCCTTCAGAAGTTGAGAGAAGTCGCCAGCAATTTGCCGCCTTGGTCACGATAGACATAACGCGCATTCAGTTGTTCAGCTGGCTCCCCATGCAGCTGCCACGTTCAGCTGCGGCTAAAGATACGCGAGGAAGTCAATTTCCCAGCCAGACCGGAATCCAAAATTCATGGTGCTGCTCACCGTCTTGCGGTTTTCATTCAGCCTGGTTTTCTCCAGCAATCTGCAGAAATCCTCTTACGGATTTCCCGCTCGAATTCCCTCTTTGACAGGGCGCCGGCCTACGCCCAGCGGGCATATTTTTTGCCGGTCTAAAGCTGACCAATCAAAGCCACAAAACCATTGCGCGCCACCGTGGCTTAACCCAACCGCTCAACTGCAGCATCTCCGGCGCCAATGCTGCTGCGGAAGCACAAAGGAGATCTATGCGAAGTCCCAAGAAGGGCCAACAACCCATGCGGCTCCAAGACCTTGCTAACACCATCGACTGCATCCAGTGTGGCAAGGAGAGGCCAGCCTCCGGATGTCGTCTTTTCCATGCGTGCCATGTATGCGCGGACTGCTCACAGAAACTGGCACAACTCCCCGCCACTGCTCCCAGCATGAGCAAATCCGCGCAATAAGTCCTCGTCCCATACATCACCCAGCCCCGCCACCGAGCGGGGCTTTGTCTTTCTGCACCCCATGACCACACCGACAAATCCCATCATTGCCCTGTCAGAGCAAGACGCCACCCTGCTGAACCAAGCCAGCGAAAAGCTGGAAGAGTACGCCGCCGAGCAACGCCAACGCGGCAACTGCAGCGCAGCCGAGGGGGCTGAATGCAGTGCCCACGCTGTGCAGCGCCTTGGCACGGCCATGCTGGCGGTCCAGCGCAATGCGCGGCAAGCACAGGCGGTGCTCGATAGCAACTGGAAGGCCCGCATGCTCGATGGCCGCGCCATTGAGCGCGATGAGATGGGCTTTGGCGAGCACCCCGAGCTCCCCATGCTGGATGAAGGCATGAAGCCGCGCGCGTTCTTCGCTGCGCTTGGCGTTGAGCTGATGCACACCATGGCGGAGGACGATCTGGAGCTGGACGAGCATGAAGCCATGAACGATGCCGGCAACTGGAACGCCTGGATACCGCGGCCGCCTGCAGGCGAAGGCTGGAGGCTCGCGGCCATCTTCGACACCGAGGACGGCACGGCCGCATGGTGGGTGCGCAATGCACTCACTGCCAAGGCGGCACAAGAGGGAGGCACATGAGCGCAACCACACAACGCCAGCGCCGCAAGCGCTCCCTCGCTTCTTTTCTCCACACGCCGTGGATCGACGGGAAATTCCGCGACTTCCGCGGCGATCCGCGAAAGGCACCGAAGCGCTGGAAGCGGCTTTGGGCACGCCAATGGGCATACGTCCGTGGCGTGCGCACTGCCAACCGGCTGCGGCTGCAGCGCTCCCAGGCACAGAAATGCTGCACTGCTTGAGCCGCAGGCCCGCCCCCCTTAATGACAACCAGCCCCGCCACTGAGCGGGTTTTCTTTTTTCTGGAGCAGCCAATGAGACACCAAGCAACCCACCAGGCATCCGTGGTCACCCACGAGAATCCCGCCGCCGCTGGCGCCCCCGAATGGGTGCTGGCGAGCAAATACGAAGAGCTAACAGGCGTCACCCGCGAAACCGTCAAGCAACGGAAGAAAACCGGCACCTGGAAGATCGGCCAGCAGGTTGCTGTCGTTTCCCGTCGCCTCTACGTCAACATCAAAGCAGCAGACAAATGGATAAAAGACCAAAGCTCGAAACACCACCCGGCGTAACCATCCGCAGATTTGTCACCGGTGACCGCATTCAAATTGCGTTTTCATTCGAGGGCAAAGAGTGCCGCGAGATGCTACCGCCTGGGCCTATCAACAAGTCCAGCATTCAACGAGCAGCAGTTCTGCGAGAAGACATCCGCGACAAAATCAAGGCCGGTGACTTCGACTACGCCGCATTCTTTCCCGACAGCCCGAAGGCCGGTGTCAGTAGGAAAAACGCCGGACTGATGAGAACGCTCTTGCAAAACCAGCTGGAGACCTACGAGCGCCAAGTCAAAAACGGGCAGATGTCGAAATCCACCTATAACGGCTATGCCAAGGTGATAAACGGCGACCGGATGCGGCGCTGGGACAATGTGCAGGCGTCCGAGATCACCCCCGGCATGCTGCGCGAATGGATTGGCGAGATGGACTGCACTTCAAAGGCCATCCGAAACACGCTCATCCCTCTGCGTTCCGTTTTCGAAGATGCACTGAATGACGGCGTGATCGAATTCAACCCGTTCGAACGCATTGCATTGGCAAAGCTGATCCGGCAAACAGCCAAAGCCAGTGACTACGTCGTTCGGCCATTCACCTACGCCGAGCGTATGACTATCCTCGACGCTTGGCGGAACGATGAGCGCCCGACCTTCCAGTTCTGGTTCAACACGGGCCTTCGGCCTGGCGAGCTACAGGCGCTGGAGTGGGAGCACATTGACTGGGAGCGGCGCGTCGCGCGCATCATCCAAAACCAAGTGGCGGGTGTCATCAAGGGTCCGAAGACAGCCGCCGGCAAGCGGGAGATGGATTTGAACGACGAGGCCATGCAGGCCCTCCGCGACCAGTTGCCCATCAGCGGCGCCCGCGGCAAGCGGGTGTGGCTCAACACAGTGACGTTACTCCCCTGGACCACGGATGCTCAGGTGCGCAAAACCGCCTGGCTGCCGCTGATGGCCAGGGCCGGCATAACCTACCGCAATCCGTACCAGATCCGGCACACCTACGCCTCAACGCTGCTGACTGCCGGCGCCAACCCCTGGTACGTGGCACAGCAGTTGGGGCACGAGGACGTGGAAATGGTGTTCCGCACCTACGGCAAATTCATCCGCGAGGATTACCAGCACCCGAAAGCACTGCCAAAGACAAGCTGACTCTGATAGCCATCTGGAACGTTTGAGCAACAAATCAAGCCACACAGCATAACCGCTGCGTGGCTTTTTTTGATGCTGGTGCGATGGGTTGAAACCCATGAAGTCCTCCCACAGAATGACTGCGCGCCTTATCGGCCGATCAGAACCACCACTGCTTCACCGGGCTAGTAATTAATAGAATTATTTTTCTATAAAAATTACAAACTATCAAAACAACAATAATTATAGTCAAAAACAAATGCATTGAAACAAATTGTAATTTACAATGCGCCGCTCATTGTTAAAAATAAATATCAACTGCTTTAAATTTACAAGGCGCAAGTACGTTGACTAATAAATATAATACAAAAGCCTCCCACTACCGAGAGGTAGAGTGGTTGGGGAAAAAATTTCCCCAAAGTGATAAAGTCATAAAAATCAAGCTCCTTTTGCAGCTCAATACCATCGCTTGTACGGTTTTGGGTATATTCTGGGCTGCATGTTATTTTTTGTATTCCAGAAATGACCTTGCGCTGATTTTTGTTGGGCTTTTTCTTGTGGGAATATGTTCATATTATTCCGCGAGAAATTTCAGTTATGCATATCTTGCAGGAATGGCGCATGCACTCTTGCTGATAGTGACATTGATATCTTTGATAGACAGCCCTCTTGAAAACATTCCGCGCTCTGCCCATGTATATTTCCTCCCTCTCGCCATTGGAGTTGTATTTATATTCAACCCCAAAGACAAATACATGGGAATTATTTTCCCCAGACTTTGTTTGGTATTTTTTGCCGCTTTCGGAGTAGGACTTTTTGATATAGATTCTTCCAATTTCTCTCCGCCAGAAAATATTAGAATGATAGGTTGCGTCAGCAACTACACATTTTCCACGTTGATACTGGCATCCATAATAAGAATCTACATCAAAAATTTAAACGAGAAAGTTGATCTCGCATTCAGCCTGGCTCAAGCCGTGGTAAAAAATGAAATAGTGGTTCACTACCAAGTTCAAGTGGATGCGAAAGGCAAGCCTTTGGGAGCTGAGGCATTGGTAAGATGGAACCACCCAGAACGAGGCCTTTTATCTCCTGATAAATTTATTCCATTGGCCGAAGAGAGCCTTGTCATCCGTGATATTGGGCTTGAGGTTTTACGTCAATCCTGTCGTTTGCTTGCAGAATGGTCAAATGACTCTTCGCTCAAAGACAAATATATAGCGGTCAATGTGAGTCCGGTGCAGCTTGCTGATGAAGATTTCGTCGCTACCGTCATCGAAGTGGTTCAAAATTTCGGGGTCAGGCCTGAGCTGATTGAACTTGAGCTGACGGAGTCAGCCTTGATCATCGATGCAGAGCAAGCGATATTAAAAATCCAGCAACTTAAAGATTTCGGCGTCCAATGGGCTCTTGATGACTTCGGATCTGGATTCTCATCGCTTTCTATCATCAAGACATTGCCGGTGCAGAAAATAAAGATAGACAAGCAATTTATTCGAGATGCCAAGTCCAATGAATCTTCCAAAAATCTGCTGAAGAAGATTTTTGAAATATCCGAACTGTTAGAAATGGAAGCTATTGTTGAGGGCGTGGAAGAGCACAGCCAGCACGAAATGCTCATTGATATCGGATACTCTCAGTTCCAAGGTTTCCTGTTTGGTCACCCCAAACCAGCGCCAGAAGTCACAGAGAAGATGAAGTCATCTTTATCTTGAACGGATAACGCATTGTCATCTGGGATCCTCTATTTCACCATGCCGGTGCAAAGTGGATCTTTTACCGTGATGCGTTTTGACTTTACCGGGCCAACCAAGGCAATCAGTCAGCTGGATGGGCTAAAGATCAACTTTTAAAAAAGCAAAAATCCAGCCCCGCCAAAGACATCCGTCTTTGATGCCACTTTCCCACGCTACCCTTGCGCCCGAATCAGCTTGGCTCCGAGATGCTTCATTAGCGCAGCAACGGGGTTGTTCAATACGCCTGGGCCCTGAGCAAGCGACGCTCGGACACTGAAGTCGGCATGGCCGCCGCGATCGCTAAGCGGCCGGCAATTGCGCTCCGGACCCATGCCAGATCTGACGCAACCCTGCATCCACCCTGGAGCCAGCCGTTGGCAGGCAGCCCGACACCTAGGCTATGGGGTCGTAGCGATGGTGGTCCGCGCCTACGACAAGTTCACCAGAAGCCCGAGGCTGAACTTCGCCTGGTCAGCGGGGAGTGATCGGTGCGAATCCCGTGCGAAATCGGTGCGAATTTGGCGACACCACACGACCCTTTGGGGCAAGAAAAAACCGCCACACACTAGGCTTTCCAGTGTGTGGCGGTGTCTTGTATGGTGGAGCTGGCGGGAATTGAACCCGCGTCCGCAAGCCTTCGTCAGACAGATCTACATGCTTAGCGTTCTGTTTTGAATCTCACCCGGTTTGCCGCGCAGGCGCACGCTGCAAACAAGGCCAGTACCCTATTTTCTTGTTCCACACCAAGGTACCCGGCGCAGAACCAGCTGATGTAAATTCCCTTGCAGCCTGGAGGTATTTCTACCCCCTTGCCCAGCCCATCAACGTGCTGTTGCAAGGCTCACCGGATTAAGCGGCGAGTGCGAAACGTTCGTCGTTTGCAGTTAGTTTTTTGAATGGAGATTTACGAGCGTCACTCAAGCTCGGCATGCACCGCGCTGATCCCGAACCCACGTCGAAACCAGGACAGCCCCATAGACCGTATCTTAGTCCATACCCAGCAACTTCAAGAGCTCCAGGGGATTTTTAATTGCAGCATCCGGATTCCAGCCGGCTGTACTGTCCACGCCGCCCAGATAGCCGTAATCCGCAGCCACACCGCGCATCCCTGCGGCACGCGCCGCCTGCATGTCCCGCTCATCGTCCCCCACGTAGATGGCGTGCTCCGGCAAGATGCCCAGACGCTCACATGCATGCAGCAAAGGTGCCGGATGCGGCTTGGCATGTGGGGTGGTATCACCACAGACCACCACTGCCGCCCGACCCAGCGTCGCCTCCCGGCGGGCGATCGGCAGCGTAAAGCGCTCGGACTTGTTGGTCACGATGCCCCAGGGACGGCCTTGCTGCTCCAACCCCTGCACCAGCTGCGGCACTCCGGCAAACAGGCCCGAATGCTGCATCAGCAAACCCTCATAGGCTTGAAAGAACTCTTCGCGGCGCAGCTCGAACTCTGGCATATCCGGCTGCAGACCCAGCGCAATGCGCAGCATTCCGCGTGCGCCCGTGCCCACAAAAGGCCGGTAATGCGACAGCGGCAAATCATCCAGGCCCGCATCGCGACGCAATACATTCGCTGCGGCAGCCAGATCTGGGGCACTGTCCAGCAACGTGCCGTCCAGGTCAAACAGCACGGCGCGCACGCCATTCCAGGACACAGCCATCACAGGACGGGCCGGCGTGTCGCCAGCAGGTAGTTCACGCTGGTGTCGCCACTCAACCAGTAACGCCCCGTCAAAGGGTTGTGCTCCATCCCCTTGGCCGAATCAACGACCAAGCCCGCATCCATGGCAAATTGCGCCAGCTCGCTGGGGCGGATGAACTTGTCGAATTCATGGGTACCCTGCGGCAGCATCTTGAGCACATACTCCGCCGCCACAATGGCCAAGGCATACGCCTTGGGATTGCGGTTGATGGTGGAGAAAAACACCCAGCCACCCGGCTTGACCAACTGACCGCAAGCCCGCACCACCGAGGCCGGATCCGGCACATGCTCCAGCATCTCCATGCAGGTCACCACATCAAAGGCGCCCGGCTTCTCTTCCGCCAGCACCTCCACCGGCACCTCGCGGTATTGCACGCCCGTGGTGCCGGCTTCCAACGCATGCAACTGCGCCACGCGCAGTGACTTGGTAGCCAGATCGATCCCCAGCACCTGCGCCTCCTTGCGCGCCATGGAGTCGGCCAGGATGCCACCACCACAGCCTACATCCAGCACCTGCTTGCCCTTCAGCGAGGCAAGACCGTCAATCCACGCCAGGCGCAGCGGATTGATCTGGTGCAAAGGCTTGAATTCACTCTCTGTATCCCACCAGTGGTGGGCCAGGCTGGCAAATTTCTCCAGCTCGGCTGGATCCACATTGGTACTTTGGCTCATAGTGAAAGATTGTCACCCATCCACGGGCATATCAGCAGGAATAAAAAAAGCCCCGTTGCCGGGGCTTTTTAGAGGCAATCCGAAGATTACTGAGCGGCGCGGGTACCGACCACTTCGATTTCCACGCGACGGTTCTTGGCGCGGCCTTCCTTGGTCTTGTTGTCGGCCACAGGTTGCTTTTCGCCCTTGCCTTCGGTGTACACGCGGTCCTTGGCGATGCCCTTGGACACCAGGTAAGCCTTCACGGCTTCAGCGCGACGCACCGACAGCTTCTGGTTGTAAGCGTCAGAGCCGATGGAGTCGGTGTGACCCACAGCAATCACGACTTCCAGGTTGATGTCCTTGACCTTGGAGGCCACGTCATCCAGCTTGGCCTTGCCTTCGGGCTTCAGAACAGCCTTATCGAAGTCAAAGAAAGCGTCAGCAGCGAAGGTCACCTTCGAAGCCACGGCGGGAGCGGGAGCGGGAGCGGGAGCAACAGCAGCGGGAGCAGGAGCCACAGCAGGAGCGGGTTGCAGAGCACCGTCGCAACCCACAGCAGCAGTAGCAGGCGTCCAGTTGGCATCGCGCCAGCACAGTTCGTTCGTGCCGTTCTTCCAGACGTGTTCGCCCGTGCCGTTCTGCCAGTTGTCGATGACATTGCCACCGTTAGCTGCCTTGACTTGAGCGCCAGCGGCAGTTGCCAGGGCGGCGGTTGCGAACAGCATCGCTACTTTGTTCAGTTTCTTCATGGTTCTCCTCTTGGGGATTGAGCCGTGGCCGGACCACGGAATTGAGGACGTCATTAGTGACCATCACCAAGAACGCTGGTTTTGATTGTGCCATACGTAACAGAGCAAAAGCCAAGGCCCTTGGGCACCAACAGTAGGACAAAAGCCTAATACCGGACATGTGTTGCCTGGCAGCAACACGCCATTCACCCTAAAATGACCGCTCCTCGCCGTCACCGTATAAGAGTACATGACCCAGTTTGCCAAAGAAACACTTCCCATCAGCCTAGAAGAAGAGATGCGCCGCAGTTACCTCGATTACGCAATGAGCGTGATCGTGGGCCGCGCACTCCCTGATGCGCGCGATGGCCTGAAGCCCGTGCATCGTCGTGTGCTCTATGCCATGCACGAGCTCAATAACGACTGGAACCGCCCCTACAAAAAATCGGCGCGTATCGTCGGGGACGTGATTGGTAAATATCACCCCCACGGCGACAGCGCCGTGTACGACACCATCGTGCGTATGGCCCAGGATTTTTCCCTGCGCCACATGCTGGTCGATGGCCAGGGCAACTTCGGATCGGTGGACGGCGACAGCGCCGCTGCCATGCGCTACACGGAAATCCGCCTCTCCAAGATCGCACACGAAATGCTGGGCGACATCGACAAGGAAACTGTTGATTTCGGCCCCAACTACGACGGCTCCGAAAGCGAGCCGCTGACCCTGCCCGCCCGCCTGCCCAATCTGCTGGTGAACGGCTCGGCCGGTATTGCCGTGGGCATGGCTACCAATATTCCGCCGCACAACCTCAACGAGGTGGTGGACGCCTGCCTGCACCTGCTGCGCAATCCGGAAGCCAGCGTGGACGACCTGATGGAAATCGTGCCCGCGCCCGACTTCCCCACCGCCGGCATCATCTACGGCATCAATGGTGTCAAGGAAGCCTACCGCACCGGCCGCGGCCGTGTGGTGATGCGCGCCAAGGTGCACTTTGAAGACATCGACCGGGGCCAGCGCCAGTCCATCATCGTGGATGAGCTCCCCTACCAGGTGAACAAGAAGACCCTGCAAGAGCGCATGGCCGAACTGGTGCACGAAAAGAAGATCGAAGGCATCAGCCACATCCAGGACGAGTCGGACAAATCCGGCATGCGCCTGGTGATCGAACTCAAGCGCGGCGAAGTGCCCGAAGTGGTGCTGAACAATCTGTACAAGCAGACCCAGCTGCAGGACACCTTCGGCGTCAATATGGTCGCGCTGGTCGACGGCCAGCCCAAGCTGTGCAATCTGAAGGATCTGGTACAGGTCTTCCTGCAGCACCGCCGCGAAGTGGTGACCCGACGCACCGTGTTCGAGCTGCGCAAGGCGCGCGACCGGGGCCACGTGCTGGAAGGCCTGGCCGTCGCGCTGGCCAATATCGATGACTTCATTGCCATCATCCGCAACGCCCCCACCCCACCGGTGGCCAAAGCCGAGCTGATGGCCAAGAGCTGGGACAGCAAGCTGGTGCGCGAAATGCTCACCCGCACCCGCGAAGACGGCGGGGTGGTCAATGCCGACGACTACCGCCCGGAATCGCTGGAACGCGAATTCGGCCTGGGCCAGGACGGTCTGTACCGCCTGTCCGACACGCAAGCGCAGGAAATCCTGCAAATGCGCCTGCAGCGCCTGACCGGCCTGGAGCAGGACAAGATCGTCGCCGAATACCGCGAGATCATGGCCGCCATCGAAGACCTGCTGGACATCCTGGCCAAGCCCGCCCGCGTGTCCACCATCATCGGTGACGAACTGACCACGCTGAAGACCGAATTCGGCCAATCCAAGAAGGGCATGCGCCGCTCCACCATCGAGTACAGCGCGCAAGACCTGTCCACCGAAGACCTGATCACCCCCACCGACATGGTGGTGACGCTCTCGCACACCGGCTACATCAAGAGCCAGCCGCTGTCCGAATACCGCTCGCAAAAGCGCGGCGGCCGCGGCAAGCAGGCCACCTCTACCAAGGAAGACGACTGGATCGACCAGCTCTTCATCGCCAACACGCACGACTACCTGCTGTGCTTCTCCAACCGTGGCCGCCTGTACTGGCTCAAGGTCTGGGAAGTGCCTGCAGGCTCGCGCGGCTCGCGCGGACGCCCCATCGTCAACATGTTCCCGCTGCAGGAAGGCGAGAAGATCAACGTGGTGCTGCCGCTCACCGGTGAAAACCG
>Ga0308157_10002102_pt1 | contig 35013 bp, 29 predicted proteins | sample PhyBR1_FD_201035 | JGI IMG/M metagenome (GOLD analysis project Ga0308157, IMG submission 201035) | Phyllosphere microbial communities from UC Gill Tract Community Farm, Albany, California, United States - DLSLB.R1 | ecosystem: Host-associated > Plants > Phyllosphere > Unclassified | place: USA... | reverse complement strand
GACGATGTTGCAGCCAAGGCAAAGGATCTGGCCGGCCAGAAGTACGACGCACCAAAAAGCAACCTGCCGGCTGTATTCCGCGACATGAAGTTCGCGGACTATCAGAAGATTCACTTCCTGCAGGAAAAGGCCGAGTGGGCCAAGGACAAGACCCCGTTCAAGCTGTCGTTCTACCACCAGGGCATGCACTTCGACACCCCGGTGAAAATCAACGAGGTCACCGCTTCCAAGGTCGAGGAAATCAAGTACGACCCGAGCCGCTTCGAGTTCGGTGACGTGCCACACGACCCGGAAACCACCAAGAACCTCGGTTATGCCGGTTTCCGCGTGCTGTACCCGATCAACAAGGCTGACAAGCAAGACGAGATCATGACCTTGCTGGGCGCCAGCTACTTCCGCGTGGTCGGCAAGGGCCATGTGTATGGCCTGTCGGCCCGTGGCCTGGCCATTGACACTGCGCTGCCGTCGGGCGAGGAATTCCCGCGCTTCACCGAGTTCTGGGTCGAGAAGCCCAAGCCGGCCGACAAGCACCTGGTGATCTACGCCCTGCTGGATTCGCCGCGCTCCACCGGCGCCTACAAGCTGACCCTGCGCCCGGGCAACGACACCGTGGTCGACGTGCAGTCACGCGTGTTCCTGCGTGACCAGGTCAGCCGCCTGGGCATTGCCCCGCTGACCAGCATGTTCCTCTTCGGCCCCAACCAGCCGTCCAAGGTCCTCAACTACCGTCCGGCCCTGCACGACTCCGAAGGCCTGTCGATCCACGCCGGCAATGGCGAGTGGCTGTGGCGCCCGCTGAACAACCCGAAACACCTGGCCGTGAGCAACTTCAGCGTCGAGAACCCGCGTGGTTTCGGCCTGATGCAGCGCCAGCGTGCCTTCAGCGATTATGAAGACCTCGACGACAACTACCAGAAGCGCCCAAGCGCCTGGATCGAGCCGAAGGGTGACTGGGGCAAGGGCACCGTCGACCTGGTCGAAATCCCGACTGCGGACGAGACCAACGACAACATCGTGGCCTTCTGGAGCCCGGAGAAACTGCCGGAGGCAGGCAAGCCGATCGAGTACGCCTACCGCCTGCACTGGACCATCGACGAGGCGAAGTTCCAGGCGCCTGAGCTGGGCTCGGTCAAGCAGACCCTGCGCTCCACCGGTGACGTCAAGCAGTCCAACCTGATCCGCCAGCCAGACGGCAGTGTGGCCTTCCTGGTCGACTTCGCCGGCCCGGCCCTGGCCGCATTGCCGGAAGACGCCGCAGTGCGCAGCCAGATCAGCGTTGACGACAACGCCGAGGTGGTCGAGAACAATCTGCGCTATAACCCTGAGACCAAGGGCTGGCGCCTGACCCTGCGCCTGAAGGTCAAGGAAGCCAACAAATCCACCGGAATGCGTGCCGCGCTGGTGCGTGATGTGCCGGTCGAGCCCGCCAAACCTGCCCAGGACGCCAAGCAGGACAAGGCCGCAGCCAAGCATGCCAAGGCCGAGAAAGCCGTCAAGGCCGAGCAACCTGCCAAGGCTGAACAACCTGCCGCCGATGCGGCGCCCACCAACGGGACCCCGGCCACCACCGAGAAGGTGCTGACCGAGACCTGGAGCTATCAGTTGCCTGCCGATGAGTAACTCAAACGCAAGGCCAGTATCGCTTGGCGAGTACCTGGCTCACCTGCCACTGAGTGACGAGCAACGGGCGGAACTCGCCAGTTGCACGTCGTTCAGTGAGCTGCACCAACGCCTGGCGGCCGACCCGGCCGCCAGCCCCACCGAGGCCGTGCAGGCCTCGGTTGGCCCGCGCCTCACCGTGGGCAGCGCTGCCGAACTGGAAGACGCCGAAATGCTCGGCGTCGACGGCAGCGGCCGCCTTTGCCTGAAGATCGCCCCACCGATCAAGCGCACCAAAGTTGTGCCTGAGCCTTGGCGCACCAACGTGCTGATCCGCATGTGGAGGCGCATGACCGGCCGCCCCAACGCGCCGCAGCCACCCAAGCGCGAGCTGCCGCCGGCACGCTGGCGCACGGTTGGCTCGATCCGCCGTTATATCCTGCTGACCCTGATGATCGGCCAGACCATCGTCGCCGGTTGGTATATGAAAGGCATCCTGCCGTACCAGGGCTGGTCGTTCGTCGACCTTGACGAAGTCCTCAGCCAGCCGCTGTGGGATACCGTGGTGCAGGTGTGGCCGTATGCCTTGCAAACCTCCATCCTGGTCCTCTTCGGCATCCTGTTCTGCTGGGTGTCGGCGGGCTTCTGGACCGCACTGATGGGCTTCCTCGAGCTGCTCACCGGTCGCGACAAATACAAGATTTCGGGCAGCAGCGCCGGCAACGAGCCAATTGCACCCGAGGCGCGTACCGCGCTGGTGATGCCGATCTGCAACGAAGACGTGCCGCGCGTGTTTGCCGGCCTGCGCGCAACGTTCGAGTCGGTGGCCGCCAGCGGCAACCTCGACCGTTTCGACTTCTTCGTGCTCAGCGACACCAACGACACCGACATTGCCGTGGCCGAACAACAAGCCTGGCTGGACGTGTGCCGTGAAACCAAAGGCTTCGGGCGCATCTTCTACCGCCGCCGTCGGCGCCGGGTGAAGCGCAAGAGCGGCAACCTCGACGATTTCTGCCGTCGCTGGGGTGGCGAGTACAAGTACATGGTCGTGCTCGACGCCGACAGCGTCATGAGCGGCGAGTGCCTGAGCAGCCTGGTGCGCCTGATGGAGGCCAACCCGGACGCCGGCATCATCCAGACCGGGCCGAAAGCTTCGGGCATGGACACCCTCTATGCACGCATGCAGCAGTTTGCCACCCGCGTGTACGGCCCACTGTTCACCGCTGGCCTGCACTTCTGGCAGCTGGGCGAGTCGCACTATTGGGGCCACAACGCGATCATCCGCATGAAGCCGTTCATCGAGCACTGCGCCTTGGCGCCGTTGCCGGGCAAGGGCGCGTTCGCCGGTGCAATCCTTTCCCACGACTTCGTCGAAGCCGCGCTTATGCGCCGTGCCGGCTGGGGCGTGTGGATCGCCTACGACTTGCCGGGCAGCTACGAAGAGCTGCCGCCCAACCTGCTCGACGAGCTCAAGCGCGACCGCCGCTGGTGCCACGGCAACCTGATGAACTTCCGCCTGTTCCTGGTCAAGGGCATGCACCCGGTACACCGTGCGGTGTTCCTTACCGGGGTGATGTCGTACCTGTCGGCGCCGCTGTGGTTCCTGTTCCTGGTGCTGTCGACCGCGTTGCTGGCGACCAACACCCTGATGGAGCCGCAGTACTTCATCGAACCGTACCAGCTCTACCCGCTATGGCCGCAGTGGCACCCGGAGAAGGCCGTGGCGCTGTTCTCCACCACCATCGTGTTGCTGTTCCTGCCCAAGCTGCTGAGCATCATCCTGATCTGGGCCAAGGGCGCTGTCGAGTTTGGCGGACGGGTCAAGGTCACCCTGTCGATGCTGATGGAGATGCTGTTCTCCATGCTGCTGGCACCGGTGCGCATGATCTTCCACACCCGCTTCGTGCTGGCCGCGTTCCTCGGCTGGGCTGCGACCTGGAACTCGCCGCAGCGTGACGACGACTCCACGCCGTGGGGCGAGGCTATGCGTCGCCATGGCCCGCAAACCTTGCTGGGCATTGCCTGGGCTGGGTTGGTGGCCTGGCTGAACCCGGCCTTCCTGTGGTGGCTGGCGCCAATCGTTGGCTCGCTGATGCTGTCGATCCCGGTTTCGGTGATCTCCAGCCGCACCCGCCTGGGCCTGGCCGCCAAGGACGAGAAGCTGTTCCTCATCCCTGAGGAATACGCCACTCCGCAAGAGCTGCTGGCTACCGACCAGTACACCCACGAAAACCGCTGGCATGCGCTGCATGACGGCTTCGTGCGGGCCGTGGTCGACCCACGGCAGAACGCCCTGGCCTGCGCCATGGCCACTGCCCGTCATGGCCAGGCGGCGCCGATTGAAGCGCTGCGTGCCGAGCGCGTGGCCAAGGCCATGGAAGTCGGGCCCCAAGGGCTGGACCTCAACACCCGCCTGGCCCTGCTCAGCGACCCGGTGGCGCTGGCCCGCCTGCACGAGCAGGTGTGGGCAGAGCACAACGCGGCGTGGATCGACGTGTGGCGCGCTTCTATCAAGAACGACCCGCACTCGCCGCTGTTGCCGCTGCACCCGGAAAATGAAGGTCAACCGGCACTCGTCGGCGCCTGATCGGCCTGGGGCCGCTTTGCGGCCCATTCGCCGGCAAGCCAGCTCCCACAGGTATTGCGCAAGCCTCTGGCCTGTGTGAATCCTGTGGGAGCTGGCTTGCCGGCGATGAAGGCTCCCCAATCTTCCTGCCTAATCGGATTTTGGCCAACAAAGTCCCCCCCGGCGCTAGGTCCCCGAGCCGCCATGCGTTAGCATCCCATTCCGATACGACGCCTCGGCCGGTACGGCCGTGCCAACACAATAAGATTCGCTACTTTTCTTGTTAGGGGACTTGGTGATGATCAAGCAATACCTTTCGCGACTGCTGGTCGGTGTAACCGCCCTGGTCGCTGTAACTGCGGCCCAGGCAGGCGCCATCGATGACGCGGTCAAGCGCGGCACCCTCAAGGTGGGCATGGACCCGACCTACATGCCGTTCCAGATGACCAACAAGCGTGGCGAGATCATCGGCTTTGAAGTCGACATTCTCAAGGCCATGGCCAAGTCCATGGGCGTCAAGTTCGAAGCGGTCTCCACGGCTTATGACGGCATCATCCCGGCCCTGCTGACCGACAAGTTCGACATGATCGGCAGCGGCATGACCCTGACCCAGGAACGCAACCTGCGCCTGAACTTCAGCGAACCCTTCATCGTCGTTGGCCAGACCCTGCTGATCCGCAAGGAACTGGCGGGCGAGATCAAGTCGTACAAAGACCTGAACAACGAGAAGTACCGCCTGACCTCCAAGCTGGGCACCACCGGTGAAATGGTCTCCAAGAAGTTGATCGGCAAAGCCAAGTACCACGGCTACGACAACGAACAGGAAGCGGTGATGGACGTGGTCAACGGCAAGGCTGATGCCTTCGTCTACGACGCCCCATACAACGTGGTAGCCGTGGAGAAAGCCGGTGCCGGCAAGCTGCTGTTCCTCGAAGAGCCCTTCACCTACGAGCCGCTGGCTTTCGGCTTGAAGAAAGGCGACTACGACAGCATCAACTTCATCAACAACTTCCTGCACCAGATCAAGCATGACGGGACCTATGATCGTATTCACGACAAGTGGTTCAAGAACAAGGACTGGCTGAAGGACATGGAATAAGGCCCAGGCCACAAGCCCGGCTTTGACCCCGACGCGCAGGCAAACCCTGCGCGTTCGCATTTACGGAAGTACCCCACGTGATCAAACACAAGAAAGCCCAGTGGCCCTGGCACGGGCTGACCGCCCTGGTGCTGGTCGGCCTGGCGATCAGCCTGTACATGGCCACCTCGATGATGTCCTACGAGTGGCGCTGGAACCGCGTACCGCAGTACTTTGCCTACAAGGCCGAAGACGTTCAGCGCGCTGCCGGTTATGGCACCGTGCAGGAGATCGTCATTGCCGGCGATAACGCCCGCGTCACGCTGAAGGACGAGCAAGGTGACGAGCAGGTGCTTGAAGTGGCCAAGGACAGCCTGCAACTGAGCCGCGGCGACGATGTGGCCGAAGGCGACCAGATTGGCGTCACCCGCCATTGGGCAGCCGGCCCGCTGGCCTGGGGCCTGTGGACAACGTTGTGGCTGTCGGTGGTGTCCGGCGCGCTGGGCCTGGTCATCGGCTTGTTCGCGGGCTTGTGCCGGTTGTCCAGCAACCCGACCCTGCGTGACCTCTCGACCGTTTATGTCGAACTGGTGCGCGGCACGCCACTGCTGGTGCAGATCTTCATTTTCTACTTCTTCATCGGCACCGTGCTCAACCTGTCCCGCGAGTTCGCCGGGGTGGCGGCGCTGGCACTGTTCACGGGCGCCTACGTGGCAGAAATCGTCCGTGCTGGCGTGCAGTCCATCACCAAGGGCCAGAACGAAGCCGCGCGCTCGCTGGGCCTGAACGCCGGCCAGTCGATGCGCCACGTGATCCTGCCGCAGGCTTTCAAGCGCGTGCTGCCGCCTTTGGCTGGCCAGTTCATCAGCCTGGTCAAGGACACCTCGCTGGTTTCGGTGATCGCCATCACCGAACTGACCAAGAGCGGCCGCGAGGCCATCACCACCTCGTTCTCGACCTTCGAGATCTGGTTCTGCGTGGCAGGTCTGTACCTGCTGATCAACCTGCCGCTGTCGCACCTGGCCAGCCGGCTCGAGCGGAGGCTTGCGCAAAGTGATTGAAGTCCGTGACCTGCTGAAAGTCTTCGACACCCGTGGCCAAGTGGTACGGGCTGTGGACAACGTCACCACCCAGGTCGCCAAAGGCGAAGTGGTGGTAGTGCTCGGCCCATCGGGTTCGGGCAAGTCCACCTTCCTGCGCTGCCTCAACGGCCTGGAGCATTTCGACCAAGGCCATGTGGCCATCGACGGCCTGCAACTGGCCGACCCGAAGACCGACATCAACGCCTACCGCCGTGAAGTCGGCATGGTGTTCCAGCACTTCAACCTGTTCCCGCACATGACCGTGCTGGAAAACCTGTGCCTGGCGCAGAAGGTGGTGCGCAAGCGCAATAAGGCCGAGCGTGAAGCCAAGGCCCGGGCGTTGCTGGAGAAGGTGGGTATTTCGCAGAAGGCCAACGAGTACCCGTCGCGCTTGTCGGGCGGCCAGCAACAGCGCGTGGCGATTGCCCGTGCCCTGGCGATGGACCCGAAAGTGATGCTGTTCGACGAGCCGACCTCGGCGCTGGACCCGGAAATGGTCGGCGAAGTGCTGGACGTGATGAAGACCCTGGCCCAGGAAGGCATGACCATGGTCTGCGTCACCCATGAAATGGGCTTTGCCCGCGAAGTGGCGGACCGGGTGCTGTTCTTCGATCACGGCAAGCTGCTGGAGGATGCCGCCCCAGAGGCATTCTTCGATGCGCCGAAGGACCCGCGTGCGCAGGCGTTTCTGCGCCAGGTATTGTGAAACCTAGTGGGCGGTAGGGCGTAGCCAACCCCCAAGCTCGCTTCCTGCGGGTTGGCTACATCACCCATTCGTTGTTTTGGAAAGCAACTGGAAAATGAATAATTGCGCGGTAGGGGAGTTAAAGGGTTGTTCTAATTGCTTTCATAGCTACATGAGGATATTTCTTTTTTAGATACTCTAGACGGTCGCGCGCTGCCTGAATTGCTATTTCGTTTTGTTTAAGTCGCCACTCTGCCGCCTCAACTTGCGACTGTATTTTTTCTAGTTTTTGGCGCTCTGTGACCAATTGGATACGATTGGCTTCAAGTTTCTTCGATTCGGACGCTTTGTCGGCGTAATTTTTGTATAAGTAACTTGCCTTGAGGCCGTCTTTGCTTTTTTCGTATGTGACTGTGCCGTCCATTGTGCGCATGTCGTCGATGAGCGCTAAAATTTTAGCATCAATTTCTTTAAGCTCGGTATCGATCGCAAGGATCTCTCTCTTCCTATGAGCATTATTTTTACCTTCTTGGACGACGTTAAACTTCAAATAGGAAGTGCTGTCTATCTGATGTTTTAAATTTTCTGAGGCTTTGACTAGCTCTTTTCCAGCTTTCCAATCCCTGTAGCGCGCTATAGGTCCACGGATATTCCCTGAAGGATCATTATAGTTAATCGGGTCGCCCGCTGTGTAAGCATATGCATTAAGGTTGCCGGCCAAGAATATGCTGGTACGATCGGCAGAAATGAATCGCTTAAGACTGGGGCTGTATCCACGTTCTCCGCGGCCTAACAAGTACACACCGAAAGCTTCCCGATGCTCTCCGTTGAAGCCCAGTGATACAGGTAAAGGCCCAGTGCCGTTATTTCCGTAAGCACAGTAAGCCACGCTGTTGATGGCAGAACTCTGGATCGAAGCTAATACGGACGTTGCTCTGTCGACAGCAAGCAGCTTGTTCTCGGTAAAGGGTGGCCCCCCTAGCTGACAGACCGGAGTGCTGGCCGCGTTCATCACTCTTACTGAGCTACCGGGCACTCCAATAGATGCGAGCCGATCATGCTGATAAAATCGTAACTGACGATCACTCATGAGAAGCATCCCTATTGAGTCATGGCCTCAAGGATGCGGGCAGCCAGGTAGCCCCGACAACTGGCAAAAATGCCAGGTTTGTGCGCTCTGGTAATTCTTTATGCCCAAGCTTAGATTGAATGGTCGAGGGGCTGCAAAGCAGCCCCGGTAATCTCAAATGCTGAACCGCCCAACCATCCCCCGCAATTGCTGCCCCAACTGCTCCAGCTCCCCGCTCGAGGCCGCCGTCTGTTCGCTGGCCGCACTGGTCTGATCCGACAGATCCCGCACATTGATCACGCTTCGGTTGATCTGCTCGGCCACCACGCTTTGTTCCTCGCTGGCCGTGGCGATTTGCTGGTTCATGCCCTGGACACTCGACACCGTATCGGTGATCTGGCTCAAGGCATCCCCGGCCTTGCGGCTTAGTTCGACGCTCTGCTCGGTCAGGCGCTTGCTGTTGTCGAGCAGGCTGGTGACCTGCTCGGTGCCGCTGTGCAGGCTTTCGATCAGCTGTTCGATCTCTTCGGTGGACTGCTGTGTGCGCTGCGCCAACCCTCTGACTTCATCGGCGACCACAGCAAAACCACGCCCGGCTTCGCCGGCTCGGGCGGCCTCGATGGCGGCGTACAGCGCAGTGGGCTGGGCCTTATCAGAAAAGCCGGACGCCGACCTCGTGGTCAAAGCGCTGGACGTGGCTTACGAACAACGCTAAGCCTCTAGGGCTACTGTTCCACTCCGACCAGGGGTCGCAATATGGCAGCCGTCAGTTCCGCCAGAGACTGTGGCGCTACCGCATGCGCCAGAGCATGAGCCGCCGAGGCAGCTGCTGGGATAACGCGCCGATGGAGCGAGTATTTCGTAGCTTGAACTCAGAGTGGATACCGACCACGGCGTACCTGACTGGGCAGCAAGCTTACCGAGGCATCAGCCAGTACCTGATGAGCCATTACCACTGGATACGGCCCCACCCATTCAACAATGGATTGGCCCCAGCGAAAGCGGAAGAAAAACTCAAAGCTTTGTCACGTATGAGGTGACCGAGTCATAGGTCCGAATTTGTACAACATCAAAGCTAGTCAATACTCTCTCGCTTGCAAATTTTTCTGTCGGTTCGACGCTTGGCGGTGTACCGACATGTGCTGCGGACAGGTCCTGGCTACTTCTCGATGTACCGACATGTGCTGCGGACAGGTCCTGGCTACTTCTCGATGTACCGACATGTGCTGCGGGCAGCTCCTTGCTACTTCTCAATAAATTTTTCTTCTGGTTCTCCAGTGGGGGCAGAGCTTCACGTTGTTTAACTCTATGTGCAAGAGTTCTGGTTCGATTATTGGGTAACTCGTCGAAATGTCCGAGTAATCCGTAAAATTGGCGTGCGGACTCTGCAAAAGTATCTGAAAAAGTAATTGTAAAACCAGTTGAAGTAGTAGTTTTTTGAGGGCTGCTTGCTTTCATGAGGCCGAGCTGCCTAAGTGCGCCCTTGATAGATACTGGTGAATTGCCCGAAGGGTCTGTGTAATTAACCGGGTCACCGGCAGCATAGGCATAACAATTGAAGTTATTTTTTAAAAAAATTCCCGCTCGGTCGGGGGATAGAAAGCGCCTCAGGCGAGTGCTGTACGCTCGGTTGCCATGACCCAGCAAATAGTAATCGAAGGGTTCCAACAGCTCGCCATTATAGCCCAATGCAGTCGCTTGGTTTTCGACGGCACGGTGGCCATAGGGACTGTATTGGGACGCTTGAATACCTTGTGTGTGCTGCGCACTTAGAATGGAGTGTGCTTCATCAGTTGCAAGAAGGCGGGCCCTCTCAGGCGCTGAGCTTAATTGACCCAGTGGAACTCCCATCGCCCTAAGTAGGCGGGTTTGGCTATCGGCTGCGCTGATGTTCGCAAGCGTATTCCCATTGCGGAAGTACAATTTTTTTGGGGACATTGGCTTCGGCGCTCGCTTTAATAGGGTGCAATTGATCATAGGCCCCGCCTGCGCCAGCACAACTGGCAGAATTAACAGTTTAGCCATGAGCGTAAATATGCTCTTTATCACTTGAGCAAGCCCTGCAGCGCGCAAGGGGCCGCCACGCGGCCCCGGCAATTTCAAAGGCTGAACCGCCCCACCATCCCCCGTAGCTGCTGCCCCAGCTGCTCCAGCTCCCCACTCGAAGCTGCCGTCTGCTCACTGGCTGCACTGGTCTGGTCTGACGCATCGCGCACACTGATCACACTGCGGTTGATTTGCTCGGCCACCACGCTCTGCTCCTCGCTGGCCGTGGCGATTTGCTGGTTCATGCCCTGGATACTCGACACCGTATCGGTGATCTGGCTCAGGGCATCCCCCGCCTTGCGGCTCAGTTCGACGCTCTGCTCGGTCAGGCGCTTGCTGTTGTCGAGCAGGCTGGTGACCTGGTCGGTGCCGCTGTGCAGGCTTTCGATCAGCTGTTCGATCTCTTCGGTGGACTGCTGTGTGCGCTGCGCTAACCCTCTGACTTCATCGGCGACCACAGCAAAACCACGCCCGGCTTCGCCGGCTCGGGCGGCCTCGATGGCGGCGTTCAGTGCCAGTAGGTTGGTTTGTTCGGACACCGACTTGATCACATCGAGAATGCTGCCGATGCGCTGACTTTCACCTGCCAGGTGCTGCATGGCCGCCAGGCAATGGTCCATTTGCCCAGCCAGTTGCTCGATACGGTTGATGGCCTCGGAGACCACTTGATCGCCCAGCTGCGCCTGCTGGTCGGCATTGGTCGCCGCCATCGACGCCTGCTCGGCATTCTGTGCAACTTCCTGCACCGTGGCGCTCATCTGGTTCATGGCGGTGGCCACCTGGTCGGTTTCCTCGCGCTGCTGGTTGATGCGCAGCTTGGTGTCTTCGCTGCTGGCTGCCAGCTGCGAAGCGGCCTGTGACAGTTGGCCGACCCCTTGGTCGATGCCGCCGATCAGTTCACGCAGGCTCAAGGTCATCTCGCGCATGCTGGTTTGCAACTGGCCCATCTCGTCGCGGCGTTGCACTGTGTCCACCTGGCTCAGATCCCCCTTGGCAATACGTGCGGCCACCGCCAGGGTCTGGCGCAACGGCTGGGTGATCTGCAAAGTGATCAGCCAAGCGGCCAGCACCCCCACCGCCAGCGCCAGCAGCGCCACACTGGTCAGCAATGAACGTGCGGCCAGGGCTTCGTGGTCGCGTTGCTCAACCTTGCGCTTGCCAAGTTCCAGGCTCACCGCTCGCAACTCATTGCCCATGTTTTCCATGTTGTTCTGCAACTGTTCGACGCGCACGGCAGCGCGCCGGTACTGGTCCAGGCTGGTGCGGTACTTGGCCAGCTCGACGCCTGGCTGCTCCGTGACCGCGCGTGGCAAGCCCAGCGGTGCAAGGCTTTGCAGCAGTTGCCCAAGGCTACTGTCGGCGGCGTTCAGGGCGCTGTCGCCGACTTTGGCAAAGTCCTCGACCGGGGAGAAGGTGTAGGCGGGCACCAGGCTCTGCTGGTTGGCAGCGTCGACGTGCCTGTTGAAGGTGTCCATCAGGCCCAGTACACCACTTTGCTGGCTGTCGGCAGGCATCTGCAGCAAGGCCTGGGTCTGCAGTTCGTCGATCGCCTCGTTGAGTTTCTGCTCTTGTGTCTGCATGGCCTCGCGCAGGGCGATGCGGTTGGTGACGCCGCGTTGCAGCTCGTTGAAGTCGTCGCGCAAGCGCTGCAGCAGCGCCAGTTTTTCGGACAGCAACTGCCGGGATTCATCGACGCTGCTGCGTTGTTGCAAGGTGCTCAGCATGCTGTCGAGTTGCTCGAGGATACTGCCGATGCGCGCTTTGCTGGCGTCATCGGTAAGCACGCGGTAGGTGATGCGCTCTGCACGCAGGTCTTTGGTCAGGTCGTTGATCAGGCCTATTTCGCTGAGTTGCTGCGAGCGCACGATGGCACCATCCAGTGCACGCCAGCCGCTGAGGGTGGTGGCCAGGGTAAGCAGCAGGACCACCGCAAAGCCGAGGGCCAGCTTGGCAGCGACACTGATGTTGCCGAGCTTGCGGTTGAGGTATCCGAGCATGTTGAGTCTCCGTCCATTCAAGAAAGGGGATGCAAGCGCATTGCTGGCATCTCACCTCTGCCAATCGGCAGCGGAGCTGTAGGACTTGACCTGAAAACCGGGTAGGAAATTTCGCTGCGAAGTGTAGGAAGGTTATGCCCGCACTGGCCTCTTCGCGGGTAAACCCGCTCCTACAGGTACTGCTCAGCCCTTGAAGCCTGCGCGATACCTGTGGGAGCGGGTTTACCCGCGAAGAGGCCAGTGCAGGTGATCCATCCCTCAGATCAAAGTTTGAACCGCCCCACCAACCCCTGCAGGTGGGTCCCCAGGCGAGCCAGCTCCACACTCGAACTGGCCGTCTCTTCACTTGCCGCCGAGGTCTGGTCGGATATATCCCGCACATTCATCACGCTACGGTTGATCTCCTCGGCCACGGCTGTCTGTTCCTCGGCTGCCGTGGCAATCTGCTGGTTCATCGCCTGAATCGACGACACGGTGCGGGTAATGGTCTCCAGCGAGCTGCCGGCGCGGCGGGTCAGCTCGACGCTGCTGTCGGTCAGCTGGCGGCTGTTGTCCATCACGCTGGCCACCCGTTGGGTGCCGCTTTGCAGGCCGGCAATCAGCTCTTCGATCTCTTCAGTCGACTGCTGGGTGCGCTGGGCCAGGCTGCGTACTTCATCGGCCACCACGGCAAAGCCACGCCCGGCCTCGCCGGCGCGGGCAGCTTCGATAGCCGCGTTCAGGGCCAGCAGGTTGGTCTGCTGAGCCACCGATTTGATCACGTCGAGCACGCTGCCGATCTTGTCGCTCTCGGCCTTGAGCTGGTTCATCGCTTCGCTGGAGTTGATCACTTCACCCGCCAGCCGCTCGATCTGCGCCACAGCCTCACCCACCACCCGGTCGCCTTCGCGGGCTTGCTGGTCGGCCATCAGGGCGGCTTCCGAGGCCTGCTCGGCGTTACGGGCTACCTCGTGCACGGTGGCCGTCATCTGGTTCATGGCGGTCGCTACCTGGTCGGTTTCGACCTTCTGGTTGTTGACCCCAGCGCTGGTCTGCTCGGTTACCGCCGACAGCTCCTCTGCAGCACTGGCGATCTGAGTGACACCGTCACCGATGCCGCCGATCAGTTCGCGCAGGCCTTGGGTCATGCGCTGCATGCTCGCTTGCAACTGGCCCAGTTCGTCGCGGCGGTTTACCTGCAGGTTCTGGGTCAGGTCGCCACTGGCGACCCGCTCTGCGGCGCGCAGGGTCTGGCGCAGGGGGATGATGATCTGCCGGGTAATTGCCCATGCCGCCAGCAGGCCGAGGGCCAGGGCCAGCGCGGTGGCCACGGCGAGCAGGGTCTTGGCCTGGGTCGCGCCGGCGTCACGCACGGCGGTTTGCGAAGTGGTCATCGCCTGGCTGGTCTGTAGCAGCAGCGTACCTTGCTCGGCCATGTGCTGCAGGGCCTGCTCGCTGGCGGCCTGGGCATTGCCGAACTGGCTGACCGCATCGCGGTAGCCGCCCATGGCGGTGACGGCATCGTCTAGACCGGCGGCATGTTCGGCCGGCACTTTGGCCGGCAATGCGCGCAGCTCGGCGAGGGCCTGGTCGATGGCTTTCAGCGCCGTTTGCTGGAACTCGGCATTGCCGCTGTAGGTGTAGCCCCGCACCTGGAAACGCGCTTGTTGCAGCAGGGCGCTGACGTCTACCGCGTGCTGGTACTGGTTGATATCGCCGCCTTGCAGCAGGCCCCGCTGCACGCGGCCGATCAGCTCTGCAGCCTTGTCAGCGCTGTCGCCGAGCACGCTACGGCTGGCCTCGCGGCGCTGGCCGGCCTGCTTCAGCTCGTTGAATGCCTGCTGGTAAATGCGCACGGCCTCGCGCTGCTGCTCCAGGCGCTGGCGGTCGGCGGGGTGTTCGATCTGCCCGAGCATCAGCTGCACCTGGCGGTCGAGGTTGGCCAGGGCTTTTTCCAGCTCGGCCACCGACGCGTCATCACTGCGGCGCTCGTAATGCTGGCGGGCAATGCGCAGTTCCTGGGTGTACTGCTGGATGACCGAGATGTTACCCAGCTTGTCGCCACGGTCGATGATGCTGTCCATGCCGTGCCAGCCGGCCAGGGTGATAGCCAGGGTCAATAGCAGCACCAGGCCGAAACCCAGCCCCAGTTTGCGATTCACGCTCACATTGCCCAGCGATTGGGCTAACCATTGGTACATGTACGACTCCCCGGCGGCTTGGCAGCACAAATAATTGTTGTGTTGCCAAGGCCATCGGCCCGGGAGGGGGAAACTTGATGGGCGAAAAAGTGGCGTTTCCGTCAGAAAATACGCGAAAGCAGCGCAGTGACGGCAGTCTCTACCCGCAGGATGCGATCACCCAGCTGCACCGGTGCCAGGCCAGCCTTGCCCAACAGGTCAATTTCGTAGGGGATCCAGCCGCCTTCGGGGCCGATGGCCAGGGTTACGGCTTGTTCCACGGCACGCGGGCAGGCGGGGTAAGGGCCGGGGTGGCCCACAAGGCCCAGGGTGCCAGCGGCGATGGCGGGTAGGCGGTCTTCGACGAAAGGCTTGAAGCGTTTCTCGATGATCACCTCGGGCAGCACCGTGTCACGCGCCTGTTCCAGGCCGAGGATCAGGTTGTCGCGGATGCTCTCGGGCTGCAAGAAAGGCGTTTGCCAGAAGCTTTTCTCGACCTTGTAACTGTTCACCAGGATCAGCCGTGATACGCCGAGGGTGGCCACGGTCTGGAACAGCCGCCGCAGCATTTTCGGCCGCGGCACCGCCAGCACCAGGGTCAACGGCAGCTTGGCCGGTGGCTGCTGGTCGAAGACCACTTCAAGTTCGGCCTCGTGCTGTTCCAGGCGCAGCACCGTGGCTTTGCCCATCAGGCCGTTGATTCGGCCCACGCGCAGGTTGTCGCCCACCGCTACGCGGTGGATTTCCTGCATGTGGGTAAAGCGCCGATCAGCAAGAACGACGCGGTCGGCCGAGACGAAATCGGCCTCTTCAAGGAGCAACAGATTCACGGTTGGGTCGCTGGTGGCTGGTCGTTGTGGTCGTTGGCTTCTTCGTCGTGGGCACTGCGCTTGCGGATCAGGCTACCGCACAGCACGCCGACCTCGAACAGCAGCCACATGGGCACGGCCAGCAGGGTCTGGGAGAAGATGTCCGGCGGCGTGAGGATCATGCCGACCACGAAGCAGCCGATGATCACGTAAGGGCGGACCTTCTTCAGGTACTTCACGTCGACCACGCCAATCCACACCAGCAGTACCACCGCCACCGGGATTTCGAAGGCGACGCCAAAGGCGAAGAACAGCGTCATCACAAAGTCGAGGTAGTTGGCGATGTCGGTCATCATTGCCACGCCTGCCGGGGTGGCGGCGGCAAAGAAACTGAACATCAGCGGGAACACCAGGAAATAGGCAAAGGCCATACCGGCGTAGAACAGCAGAATGCTCGACACCAGCAGCGGAATGGCGATGCGCCTTTCATGGCGGTACAGACCCGGTGCGATAAAACCCCAGATCTGCTGCAGGATGAACGGGATCGCCAGGAACAGCGAGACGATCATGGTCAGCTTGAACGGCGTCAGGAAGGGCGAGGCCACGTCGGTGGCGATCATCGTCGCGTTGGCCGGTAAATGGTCGCGCAGCGGCGCCGAGACCAGGGTGTAGATCTGCTGGGCGAAGGAAAACAGCCCGGCAAAGATCAGGAAAATGACGGCAACACAGCGCAGCAGGCGGGTGCGCAGTTCGGTCAGGTGCGAGACCAGCGGCATCGGCTGGTCGTGTTCCGGATTCTCGCTCATGGGGCTCGCGGCGGTTGAGGCGGTTCAGAGGATGCGACCGGGGTTGCAGGTGCTTCGACCGGCCTGGCCTCAAGCCCGGCAGGTGGCTGCACGCTGGCCGTGGTTACCGGCGGCTGGGCAGGGGGTGTCATCGGGTTGAGGATGCGCTTGGCTTCCTCTTCCATCTGCAGGATGTGCTCGTTATGCAACTGGCGACGGATGTCGTCGGCGCCGATTTCGCGCTCGACTTCCATCTTGATGCTGTTGAAGCTGCGTTTGAGCCGGCCGATCCACAGGCCTGCGGTGCGCGCGGCACCGGGCAGGCGCTCGGGGCCGAGCACCAGCAGGGCGACCAGACCTACGAGTAGCAGCTCGCTGAAACTGATGCCGAACATGGGTCAGTCTTTCCGCTGCGGCTCTTGGACCGGTTGGGCCTGGCCTTCGATGGTGTGGCCTTGTTGCGGCTGGGCAGTGTTTTGCACCGGCGGCACAGGCTGGGCAGGCGGCGGAGTCTGCTCGGCCGGCTTGGTCTCTTCTTCGTTCATCGCCTTGCGGAAGCCCTTGATCGACTCGCCCAGGTCACTGCCGAAGTTTTTCAGCTTCTTGGTGCCGAACACCAGGACGACGACGACCAGCAGGACGATCCAGTGTTTCCAGTCAAAAATACCCATTTCGTACTCCCGAAATTTACAGGTACAGCAAATCTGTCTGGCAGCGCGGCCCTTGTGGGAGCGGGTTTACCCGCGAACACCGGCGCAGCCGGTGCCATATACCGCGTTGCATGCTTCGCGGGTGAACCCGCTCCCACAGGGGCGTGCAACGCCCCAAAAATACATCAGGCAGATGGCTGGCGTGCGGCCTTCTCATCATGCCCGGACAAGCCGAAACGGCGATCCAGTTCGTCGAGCACGGCTTGTGGATGCTGGCCCAGCGCGCTGAGCATCACCAGGCTATGAAACCACAGGTCGGCGGTTTCGTAGATGACATCGCTGTAATCCTTGCTGACGGCAGCGTCCTTGGCGGCAATGATCGTTTCGACCGACTCTTCGCCGAGCTTTTCGAGGATCTTGTTCAGGCCCTTGTGGTACAGGCTGGCTACGTAGGAGCTGTCAGGCGCCGCTTGCTTGCGTTCTTCAAGCACTTCGGCCAGGCGGTTGAGGGTGTCGCTCATGTCAGTGTCCTGCGCTGTAGATGGCATCCGGGTCCTTCAGGACCGGGTCGACGATTTTCCACTGGCCGTCTTCAAAGACGCGGTAGAAGCAGCTTTCACGGCCGGTATGACAGGCGATATGGCCCAGTTGCTCGACCATCAGGATGATCACGTCGGCGTCGCAGTCCAGACGCAGCTCATGCAGTTTTTGCACGTGCCCGGATTCTTCGCCTTTACGCCACAGCTTGCCACGCGAACGCGACCAGTAGATGGCGCGCTGTTCGGTGGCGGTCAGCGCCAGCGATTCGCGGTTCATCCAGGCCATCATCAGCACGCGTCCGGTCTTGTGGTCCTGGGCGATTGCCGGTACCAGGCCGTCGCTGTTCCACTTGATCTCGTCCAGCCAGTCTTTCATCGTCGACTCCAAAGCGGGCCCGCTCCTGTATCGGGCCCTTTGCGCTAGTGTGCCAGCCACAGGCGCGGCTGGCTATTGGCGCACGATCAGGTAAAGGCCTGCGGCCAGCATCAGCCAGGCCGGCCAGGCAGCAGGGGCGGCCAGGCTGGCGGCCTCAACGGCGCCTGCGGCCAGCACCGCGCCACCACCGAGCAGGCCGGCGCCCAGCAGGCGCAGGGCCCAGCGGTCACCCTGGCGGCGGCGTTCCGGCAGTTGCGGATCGTTCAGGTGCGGTTGCGACAGGCGTTCGAGCAGGTCGCGGGCCATGTTGGTCAAGTGCGGCAACTGCTCGACCTGCCCATGAATGTTGCCGAGCACGGCCTTGGGGCTGTAGCGGTCGCGCATCCAGCGTTCGAGGTAGGGTTTGGCGGTGCTCCACAGGTCCAGGTCGGGGTACAGCTGGCGGCCCAGGCCTTCGATGTTGAGGAGGGTCTTCTGCAGCAGCACCAGCTGCGGCTGCACTTCCATGTTGAAGCGCCGCGCGGTCTGGAACAGGCGCATCAGCACCTGGCCGAAGGAAATATCCTTTAACGGTTTTTCGAAGATCGGCTCGCACACGGTGCGGATCGCCGCTTCGAATTCGTTGACCTTGGTATGCGCCGGCACCCAGCCCGAGTCGATGTGCAACTCGGCGACGCGGCGATAGTCACGCTTGAAGAAGGCAAACAGGTTACGCGCCAGGTAGTCCTGGTCCTCGGCGGTCAGGCTGCCGACGATGCCGCAGTCGATAGCGATGTACTGCGGGCTCCACGGCTTGACCGTGCTGACAAAGATATTGCCCGGGTGCATGTCGGCATGGAAGAAGCTGTCGCGGAATACCTGGGTGAAGAATACCTCCACGCCGCGCTCAGCCAGCAGCTTCATGTCGGTACGCTGGTCGGCCAGGGTGGCCATGTCGGTCACCGGTACGCCGTAGATGCGTTCCATCACCAGCACTTTAGGGCGGCACAGGTCCCAGTACACCTGGGGCACGTACATCAGTTCGGAGCCTTCAAAGTTGCGCCGCAGCTGGCTGGCGTTGGCAGCCTCGCGCAGCAGGTCGAGCTCGTCGTAGATGGTTTTTTCGTAGTCGCCGACGATTTCCACCGGGTGCAGGCGGCGGGCATCGGCCGAGGCGCGTTCGGCGGCCTTGGCAATCAGGAACAACCAGGCCAGGTCTTGGGCGATTACAGGCTTCAGGCCCGGGCGCACCACCTTGACCACCACCTCTTCGCCCGTCTTGAGGCGTGCGGCGTGTACCTGGGCCACCGAGGCCGAGGCCAGCGGTTCGACGTCGAAACGGCTGAACACCTCGCCAACCTTCGCACCCAGCTGCGCTTCAATCAGTGCCACGGCCTGTTTCGGGTCGAACGGCGGCACGCGGTCCTGCAACAGCATCAGCTCGTCGGCGATGTCGGTGGGCAGCAGGTCGCGGCGGGTGGACAGCAACTGCCCGAACTTGATGAAGATCGGCCCCAGGTCCTGCAGCGCCAGGCGCAGGCGTGCGCCACGGCTGAGTTCGGTGGGCTTGCGTGGCAGCCAGCGCCACGGCATCAGCAGGCGCAGGCTGGCCAGCCACCAGGGCAGCAAGGGCTGTTCGAACAGCAGGTCATCGAGACGGTAGCGAATCACCACGCGCTGGATGCGAAAAAGACGGCGGACGGCGAGCAGCTTCATGCGTTTTCGCTGGTATCAAGGGATCGGGAGAGGCGCTTGATGCGCGCCTCGAGGCGTTCTGTATCGAGCTTCAGGGCATCGAGTTCACTGAAGGCGGCTTCGGCTTCGCGCTTGCCTACCAGGGTGCGGGACTCTTCGGCCAGGTACTCGGAAAGGTTCTGGCTGAAGCGCGCCAGGCCCTGGCGGGTCCAGCGTGCGCGCAGGCGAATGTGGCCTGCCAGCATGGCCGTGGCGACCGGGCCGAGCCAGCGTTGCAGCTCGTGCTCCCAGTCCAGCTCCAAGTCCTGCAGCACGCCAAACAGGTCGAGCAGCACGGCGCTGTCGCCATGCAGTTCGACCTGCGGGCTGTGCAGTACGGCGGTCTTGTCCCTGGCCAAGGCCAGTTGCGCCAGGCTGCCGGCCGGTGCGCGCAGGCTGCAGTCGACTTCGCCTTCCCAGTGGGCGGCAAGCATCAGGCCGTCTTCATCGGGCAGAATGAAGACCTGCAGGGCCGGTTGGCGGCAGTCGATCTCGATGACCTTGCCTTCCAGCGCGGCCAGCCGCGGCAGGGCCGTGCTGTCCATGCGCAGGACGCGGTTCAGGCCATGTTCGACGCTGGCGAGCAGCCCGGCCAGCAGCATCAGGGTTTGATCCCCCGGTGCACGGCAACGATGCCGCTGGTCATGTTGTGGTAGGTGACGCGGTCGAAACCGGCCTCGACCATCATGCTCTTCAGGGTTTCCTGGTCCGGGTGCATGCGGATCGATTCGGCGAGATACCGGTAGCTTTCGGAGTCGTTGGTGATCAGCTTGCCGGCCAGCGGCATGAAGGCGAACGAGTAGGCGTCGTAGGCCTTGGACATCAGCTTGCTGGTCGGTTTGGAGAATTCCAGGATCAGCAGGCGGCCACCGGGCTTGAGCACGCGCAGCATCGAACGGATGGCTTCGTCCTTGTGGGTGACGTTGCGCAGGCCGAAAGCGATGGTCACGCAGTCGAAGTGGTTGTCCGGGAACGGCAGTTTTTCGGCGTCGGCCTGGACGAACTCGATGTTGCCGGCCACGCCACGGTCGAGCAGGCGGTCACGGCCAACCTTGAGCATTGACTCGTTGATGTCGGCCAGCACCACCTGACCTGTCGGGCCGACCAGGCGCGAGAACTTGGCGGCCAGGTCACCGGTGCCGCCGGCGATGTCCAGCACCCGGTTGCCGCTGCGCACGCCCGACAGCTCGATGGTAAAGCGCTTCCACAGGCGGTGCATGCCGCCGGAAAGCACATCGTTCATCAGGTCGTACTTGGCTGCCACCGAGTGGAACACTTCGGCGACTTTTTTCGCCTTCTGGCTTTCAGGTACGTCCTGGTAGCCAAAGTGGGTGGTGGGTTCGGCGTGTTCGCCTTTGCGCTGGTCGTTCATATCGCTTCACCGGAAAAAATTACCGCCATTCTAGGGCGAACGGGCGGATTTGTCTTGGCGGGGTGTGCCAGTGGGCAGGGGCGGGCATAATGCCGATTATGTCTTCATCTTCAGGAACACCCGCATGACCCAGATCAGCGTCGAACGCAAACACTCCCTAGGCCGCGAGGCCGCCCGCGCCAAGGCCGAAGCGCTGGTCGACAAGCTCAGCCGTGAGTACGACCTCAAGGCCACCTGGAACGGCGACCGCGTGGATGTGGCGCGCAGCGGCGCCAATGGCAGCGTGCACATTGGCGACGACAGCATCCGTGTGGAGCTGAAGCTCGGCATGATGCTGTCGATGATGAGCGGCACCATCAAGGGCGAGATCGAGCGGGCGCTGGACAAGGCGCTGGCCTGACGCCCGCTGCTGTCAATTGTCGGGGAACGGGATAAGGTCCTCGATCTGTTCCAGGCGTAGATCACCGCGATAGATGTCATATCGCTCTGCCGGGGCCAGTGCGCGTTGCAAACGCTCGTCGCGGCCCATGGCGTCCGGGAATTTCAGATGGCCCTTGGCGAAGCGCCGGGCATTGGCATCGACGCTGGTGTAGTGAAAATGCGCTTCCCAGAGCTTCTGCCGGGGTTGCAGGCGATACACGTCGTACACATCCAGAAAGTCATTGGCCTTGAGCTTCTTGCGGCGCCTGCTTGCCTTGATTTCGACTTCGTCAGCATCCACCAAAAAGCGCAACGCTTTGCTGTCCGGGTGCAGGGTGCCGAGGTGGGCGATGGTCAATAGACGCTTCTTTTCTGCCTGTACCTCGGCAATCGCCTGATCCAGCCTGGTGGCGAGTGAATGCCCTTGATCTGGTCCCGCACGTAAAGGGCCGGCGATATCGGCCATGTCCTGGATGTAAAAGTCGAGCTGGTCCGACAGGCTATTGGGACCGTCCAGATGGCGGGCGGCGTGGGCGATTCTGGCATCCTTCTGCCTCAACAGGTCGTTGCCGAAGCGGTGCAGGTGAGCGTAGTTGGGTGCTGGCACGCTTTGCGGCACAACTTCCCAGCGATCGCCTTGGGGCTGATAGCGCGCAATGGTCTGTTCGGTCAGCGGGTCGATCTGCACCGCTTCGCTGCCTTCCTCCGCCTGCTCGACCACCAGTGATCTGCCACGGGTGGTGCGGATCACCTTGCGTCTCACGGGGCGCACTTTATGTACCACAGGCCGTTCGATCACTGCGCCCTGCGCGTCCGCGGCAGCAGAAACATAGGCAAGGTCATGCTCGGCCAGCGTTATCAGTGCATCGAGCTCAGCGATGTATTCATTGAGCCTGCTACTGTCTACAGCCGGAAGATCGAGTGACAGCAAATAGTCGGCGATGCCCCGGGACAGTTTGTATTCGCACAGCGCGCTCTCCAGCGGCTCCTTCTGCGCTTCGGGCTCCAGGCGGGCTGCAGCCAGGCTGTCGTGGCTCAGCATCGCTTCATGGAGGCTTTTGCTGCGCAGGGACTTTTGCCAGAGCAGGGTGCTTTCGAAGGTCTCCGCGGTCAGCTGGTCTCTCTTAACCACCAACTGGAACAAGTCGCTCAGGATCTGGGCTCGCACCATCAGTGTCGAGTATCGCCGGTTATTGATGACGGCATCGAGTTTCTTGCGCTTGCCTGGGAACCGGATCTGGCCGTCTGCCAGTGCCTCACCGAGGTTCTGGTCGAGGCGTTGGCTGACGCTGAAGAGGCGCCTATGGGTAGCCAGTGCTGCCTCGACGTTCTTGCTGTGCTCCAGGTACAACTGTGCATGCTCCTGCCCGAAAGGTAGCTGCGCAAGCTGGCGTGACAGGTCCTTGAGCGTTTCATAGTCATTCATGTCCAGCAGGCGGCGGAACTGCTGCAGGTCGGTGGTAAGCAACTGTTCCCACCACTGCCCACGGGCGAAGGTGGCACCGGCCTTGGGGTCGAACCTGGCGTACTTCGGGTCGCTCATGCTGGCATACAGCTGCACCTGGTCCTTTACCAGCCCGGCCTGTTTTTCGTAGGCGCGTGCCAGTACATCCAGGTTTGCCCGTGCATCGTTGCGCAGGGGCCGTAGCGCCTGGCGCGTCGCTTGCAGCTCTGCTGGCAGATTGTCGAGGGTGACGCCGGGGTAATCCTCCAGGGACTTTTCGAATGCCTGATGCGCCTGGTCATAGGGTTTCAAGCGTTCCAGGTAGCCATCGATGAAGTCTTCCGTGCTGGTGAGTTTCTTGTCATTTGTCTTTCGGCTTTCCTGCATGTTGCTGAAAGCTTCCTTTTTTTCATCGATCAGCGCCCTGGCCGTTTTCGGCATGCCGCCGGGCAGATGCAGGTCAAGCATCCATTCGCCGTTCCAGCGCGTCAGCCAAGGGCCATGCCTGCGTTCGCGGCCGACAAGGTAGTAGCCGTCAGGCTCTGCCCCCCAGGTTTGCGACCATTCAGTCTGGCTGACCTCCGGGCCAATGATGCGCATGCCGCGCCAGTTCTCCTCCACTTCATAGGCGACATCCTGCAAGTTTACGTAGTAGCGGCCCTCTACCTTGTACAGGCCGCGCATGCGGCCACTGCTCAGCGCACTGCGCCCGTGCAGGCTGAGCTTGGCGCGTAGCGTGTCGAGGGTGGCACGGGCTTCGCGGGGGAGGTTGCCGAGCCGCTGGTCGCGGCCCCATTGGCTGACGTTGAGCGCTGCAGGCCCGGGCTGCTCAGTGGGGGCTTGCCAGGTTGTCTGCTCTGGTGGCTGCTTTGCGGTTGCGTCGGAGCCACGCCGTGGCCTGGGCTTAAGTGCCAGCTCAGGCTCGATGGGGGTGGTATTGGGCCCGTGGGCAAGCAGCATGGCCAGGTTCAGCAGGAGGTCGGCAGTGGCGAGTACCTTTTCTCCGCTGCTCCCTTGGGTCAAAGCTGTCAGGTCATCCTTGATGCTGAGCAGGGCTGCCACCAGCCAGGCCAGCAGGCCTGCAGGCCCGCGCAGCAGCGGCGTGACCGTGTTGAACGCCAGCCACGCGAATTGCACGACCATCGCCCAGCGTTGCTGAGCATTCGACACGCTCTGCCGTGAAGCCAGCAACAGAAGCACGTCGGCCCTGGCCTGAAACATCGACCTGTCAAGGTCGCCTGACCGTGGAGTGAAAGCCAAGGTGACAGGTGCCCTCAGCCGCTCGATGGCTTCAGCGGCCAGCTCGGAACCCGGCCCCAGCAGGTGCGCCAGTTCGGTGAGGCCGTTATGCAGGTGCGGATGGTTAAAGCCGTCATTGGCATAAATGGGGTGGGCGTCGTCATCCAGCCAGGCGAGGATGTCCTGCTGCAGGCGCGGTTCGGTCCGTATTGCTACCATCAAGAGATCTTGGCTTTCGAACTGCTTGACAGCCTGCACCGTGTTCATCGGCCGGTAGAGTATCCATGCCCCTGTGGCGGGGATGTGGATGACGAACATGCCATGCACCCGGTTGGCCTTCGGGCCACCCGGGACACTGTTGAATGCCAGCGGAGCCAGGTTCAGCGATGCGCTGGCGTGGGCTTTACGACGGCAGAAATCTGCGACCACCTGCCAGGTTCGTTCGTCCAGCTGGCCAACGATCTTGGCTTGTAGCGCGCTCAGCAGCAGGGCTGCGCGCCATTCTTCGGCGAACCGCTGGTGGTGCTTGTCGGTGCCGTTGCCAGCTTGCAACCGATCGTGGACATATTGCGGATACTGGCCACCGACATCCACGGCACTGATCAGTGCGTTGACGTAGTCGAGGTCCATCCAGCTGCCCAGCGTCTGTTGATCGGCCAATTCAATGGCCGAGGCGACTTGGCCGCTGCCCAGGGGAAGGCGTGCGATGGCCAGTTCGGTCAGGCTGATGATTTTCAGAGGCTCAAGCTTGGCTGGCCCCGCGGAGGACACCTGCACCACCTGTGAAATCGTGATCTGTACCTCATCGGGGTTGTAAATCTGCTCGGCCGGGTGGTCATCGCGCATTCGATCACGCAGGCGGCGAACCGTGTACTGCTGCAAGTCTTCGATCCCGTCCAGGGATGACTTACCCTGCGCCAGCATTTGCTCTGCCGCCAGGTCCAGCAACGCCATGTGGTACTGGAATCGATCCGTCACCGTGGCGTTTTCCAGCCAGTCAGGCAACGTAATCGCGGGTGTCGATTGCTCGAGCTTGAAGCACGCAGGGAATGTCGATGAAGGATCGCTCAGCAGGCTGAAAGCGTCCTCCAGATCGCTTGTCTGTTCGATTGCATCCAGTTGCATGCGGTCAATCTGTTGCAGCAGTGCATTGAGCATTTGCCGGGCCTGATAGCCGAACGGGTCTTCGACCAGGGCCGTGCTGGCCCAGTACATCGTGTCGAACACATGGCGCTCGGAGAGCTCGTCGCGCAGGGCGACCGCAAAGGCCGGGAGCCCGGTGAAGCCGCGTACGGTGCCAGAGGGTTTGCACCACAAGATCAGCTCGCGCGCCTCTTTTTTGCCAGTGATGAGCAGGTCCGGCACTACCAGTTCAACCATGTTGCCCTGATTGCCGAGTGTCACCTGCAAACCCTGCACGTTGGTCGACGTATTGGTTTGAGCGAGCATGGCGTACAGCAAGGCCTTCTGATCACTGTCCAGGCCTTGGCGCTCGAGCGTGCCGAGCAGTGCGGCCTTGAGCACCTGCTGCATCCATTGCAGACGGGTCACATCCGAGTCCCCCTCGCGGCTGTTCCAGAAACTGACCTGTGCCTGCTGAAACCTCTCGCAGAGGGTCGCAAGGACATCGTCGTAGTCCGTGTTCAGGTCGGCCATGCGAATGTCGATGGTCGGGGCATCATCCTGGGGGCGAAAGATGGCTGGCGGGTTCAGGCTGAACTGGTCCGTGGGCTTGAGGGCCATGGGCTGGCCGTTGAGGAAATGCTCAAGCAATGTGTCGACCAGGTTGCCTGGTTGTGCCGGTTGTTCCTCATCCGGGCCAGGCAGGATGCTGAAGCCCTCCAGGGATTGCAGCTGCGGATGGTTCTTGCGGGTCCACGGGTAGCGTGCGACAAGTGCGTCGAAGCCAGCGGCGGCAATGACCTCGCGCAAGCTGGGGCGGTTGGCGAACTGCATCGCTACCCGTTGCCTGAACGATGTCGCTGGCGAGGTCTGTGACTGGGGCATGGCAAAGGCTCCGGGAAAAGGGAGCCGAATTCTGCAACGCCAGCATGCAGCAGCTGCGGTAGATACTTCAGTGTGGCGATCTTAGGGTGAAGATTCTAATTCCTGCTCCTACCTTATGCTCAAGCCCAACCTCCATGGGCGGTTCCTCCTCCACTCATGAGCATGAGGTACAGAGCATGGCCAAAGTGAATGTGAAGAAAAAGGATGACGCCCAGAGCACCTTGGGTGAAGTTCGCGGGTATGCACGCAAGATCTGGCTGGCTGGCATCGGCGCTTATGCGCGGGTCGGCCAGGAAGGCTCCGACTACTTCCAGGAGCTGGTCAAGGCCGGCGAAGGCGTCGAGAAGCGTGGCAAGAAACGCATCGACAAAGAGCTCGATGCAGCCAACCACCAGATCGACGAAGCCGCTGAAGAAGTCAGCCGCGTACGCGGCAAGGTAGAAATTCAACTCGACAAGATCGAAAAAGCTTTCGACGCACGGGTAGGGCGCGCCTTGAATCGCCTCGGCATTCCGTCTAAACATGACGTTGAGGCGTTGTCGGTGAAGCTTGAACAGCTGCACGAGCTGCTTGAGCGCGTCGCGCACAAACCATAAGGAGAGCAGGATGGCTGGCAAGAAGAATTCCGATAAAGAAAGCAGCTCCTGGGTCGGCGGGATCGAGAAGTACTCCCGCAAGATCTGGCTGGCGGGGCTGGGTATCTATTCGAAAGTCGACCAGGACGGCCCCAAGCTGTTCGACTCGCTGGTGAAGGATGGCGAGAAGGCCGAGAAGCAGGCGAAGAAGACGGCTGAAGATGTAGCCGAAACCGCCAAGTCGTCGACCACTTCGCGCGTGTCTGGCGTGAAGGACCTTGCGATGGGCAAGTGGAGCGAACTCGAAGAGGCCTTCGACAAGCGCCTGAACAGCGCCATCTCGCGCCTGGGCGTGCCGAGCCGCAACGAGATCAAGGCCCTGCACCAGCAGGTGGACAGCCTGACCAAGCAGATCGAGAAGCTGACCGGTGCTTCGGTTACGCCGATTTCGTCGCGCGCTGCGGCGGCCAAGCCGGCTGCGAGCAAGGCAGCGGCCAAGCCACTGGCCAAGGCAGCAGCGGCCAAGCCTGCTGCTAAAACGGCGGCGGCCAAACCTGCAGCTAAAACGGCAGCGGCCAAACCTGCAGCAAAGCCTGCGGCCAAACCTGCAGCTGCCAAGCCGGCGGCAAAACCGGCAGCGCCCAAGCCAGCGGCAGCGAAGAAACCTGCGGTGAAGAAAACACCGGCCAAACCGGCAGCCGCCAAACCTGCAGCGCCAGCGGCCAGTGCCGCCCCGGCCGCTACCGCAGCACCGGCACCTGTAGCCGCCCCGGCCAGCAGCGCACCGTCGGCACCAAACGGCACCGGTACCCTGATCTGATACCGCGTCGCCTTCTTCGCGGGCTTGCCCGCTCCCACAGGTACAGCGCCGATCAGCAGGTCAGCGCAGGCCCTGTGGGAGCGGGCATGCCCGCGAAGGCCCCGGCGCCGACAGCGCGGGCCTACCCCTCCAGATAGCGCACCGCCAACTGCTCCGCCGCCGCCCGCGCCTGTGGCTGCAGATGCGGCGCCACCAGCATCATCACCTGGTACACCACAATCCCCACATCCCCCTCGCGCCCCAGCACACGCTGGTAATCCAGCGAGAACAGCAGCGTCATTGTGATCTGCTCCACCAGTTGCCCCAGCGCCTGGGTCTCACTCTCTACCAACCCCTGGCCCTTGAGGCTGGCGAGCAACGCCGCCAGCGTACGCTTGAGTGCATTGATCAGGCTGCGCATGCCGCGCGCCAGCTTGGGCAGGCGGCCGGTGAGGTTGGACAGGTCCTGGAACAGAAAGCGGTACTGGGCCATGTGCTCGACGATAAGGTGCAGGAACAGCCAGTAGTCCTCGGCGTCCAGGCGCACGTCCAGGGGCGGGTCGAGCAGGGGCATCAGCGCTTCTTCAAAGCGCTCGAAAAGGCCCAGCACCAAGGGCTCCTTGCCATGGAAGTGGTAGTACAGGTTGCCCGGGCTGATACCCAGTTCGTTGGCAATCTCCAGGGTGGATACATTCGGTTCGCCCTGCTGGTTGAACAGTTGCAGGGCGCATTCGAGGATACGGTCGCGGGTCTTCATCCAGTCGTAGGGCTCATCGGGTCAGGACATAGGTGCCTGGCGCCGGGCCGAGCGGTGGATAGGTACTGTTGCCCAGCTCGGTACGGGGAGCCTTGAGCGGGCCGGAGCGCGGTGTGATCCATTCCAGCCACAAGGGCCACCAACTGCCGTCGCTGCGCTTGGCCTCGTAGAACCAGGCGCGCGGGTCGCCGGACAGCTTGGGGTTTTCCAGGTAGTAGGCCTTGGGGTTGCCCGGCGGGTTGATGATGCTCTGGATGTGCCCGCTGTTGGCCAGCACGAAACGCCGGTCGCCACCGAGCAGCAAGGCCGAGCGGTACACGGCGTCCCATGGCGTGATGTGGTCGTTGCTGCCGGCCACGGTAAAGCTGTCCAGGTCGACCTGCTTGAGGTCGATGGGCGTGCCGCACACTTCGAGGCCTGCCGGGTGGGTGAGCGGGTTGTGCTTGAAAAAGTCCAGCAAGTCCCCGTGCAGTGCTGCGGGCAGGCGTGTGTTGTCGGCGTTCCAGTACAGGATGTCGAACGCGGGTGGGGCTTTGCCCAACAGGTAGTTGTTGACCCAGTAGTTCCAGATCAGGTCGTTGGGGCGCATCCAGGCGAAAATCCTGGCGACTTCGCCGCCGTCCAGCACGCCCCGTTGATAGGAACGGCGCTTGGCGGCCTCTACTGTCTGCTCGTCGGCGAACAGGCTGGCCGGGCTGTCGAACTTGCTGTCGAGCAGGCTCACCAGGTAAGTGGCGCTGCGGATCTTGCGCAACTGATGCTTGGCCTGCAGGTGGCCCTGCAGTGCGGCCATGGTCAGGCCGCCGGCGCAGGCACCCATCAGGTTGGGGTCGCGGTTGCCGCTGATGCTGCGGCAGGCGTTCAGCGCTTCTTCCAGGGCCTGTACGTAGGAGGACAGGCCCCATTCGCGGTGGCGCGGGTCGGGGTTGCGCCAACTGATCATGAACACCTGCAGGCCGTTCTTGAGCATGTACTGCACGAAGCTGTTGTGCGCCTGCATGTCGAAGATATAGAACTTGTTGATTTGCGGCGGCACCACCAGCACGGGCCTGGCGTGCTGTTTTTCACTCATCGGCTTGTACTGGATCAACTCCAGCAGCTCGTTGCGAAACACCACCGCGCCGGGCGTTGCCGCCAGGCTGCCACCCACCTCGAAGGCACGTTCGTCCACCTGGCGCGGCAGGCCGTCGTTGTGGCGCAGGTCGTCGAGCAAGTGGGCCACGCCACGCACCAGGCTTTGCCCGCCGGTGTTCAGCAGTTCTTTCACCGCCAGCGGGTTGAGCAGCGAGTTGCTCGGTGCCAGGGCGTCATTGATCATGCCGAACAGAAAATGTGCGCGGGCGCGGTCATCGTCGTCCAGGTGGCTTTCGTCGATCCACTGGCGCGTCTGCTTCTGCCAGGCCAGATAGGCCTGCAGGCCCCGGCGATAAAACGGGTTCTGGCTCCAGGTCGGGTCGCTGAAGCGGCTGTCGCGAGGGTTGGGCTGGTAGGGCGTGTCGCCCAGCATCACACGGCCCAGCTGGCCCCCGAGCGCCAACAGGTGCCGCGCAGTGTGCAGCGGGTTGGTCAAGCCGTGGCGGCCAACCCGGCGCAGGGTCGACACCAGGTCGCGCCCACGCAGGCCGAGTATGGCGTTTTGCACATTCATGCTGGTGGCGGGGAGCGTTTTCGTTCCTTTGGCCGGTTTGTCTGTCATGGCAACACTCCCTCGTCTTCCCGATTCTTGGGCAGCGACAATCAACCGCCAGAGGCGGGGCGCGGGTGCATGACCGCGCGCTGACGTTCTTCCTGGAGAAACTTCATGATGATCGGTGCGACGGCCTCGGCCCGGGTAATCAGGAACAGGTGGCCGTCGTCGATTATGTGTAGCTGGGCATTGGGAATCCGCCAGGCCAGCAGGCGCATGTTGACCAGCGGGATCAGCGGGTCGTCGTCACCGGCCAGCACCAGCGTCGGCTGGTGGATCTTGTGCAGCCAGTGGATGCTGGTCCAGCCCAGGCCGGCGAACAGCTGCCAGTAGTAGCCCAGCTTGCCGCCTGAGCGCACCTTGGACGCATGGTGCATGGCCAGGTCCGGGTCGCGGCGGAAGGCGCCGCCGTAGATCAGCGGGGCAATGCGGATTACATGGGAAGGCTGCACGTAGCGCCTTGGGCTGGCCATCATCCACAACACCTTGGGCTTGCCCGGCACCATTACCGCGCCGGCGGCAGTGGCGGCCAGCACCAGTTTCTTGCAGCGTTCCGGGTAGTCGTGGGCAAACTGCTGGGCCAGGGCGCCGCCCCAGGACACGCCGATGACGTTGACCTGGCCGTAGTCCAGGTAATCGAGCATGCGCGCCGTGAGCTTGGCCAGGCCAGGAAAGCGATAGGGGTGACGCGGGGTGGATGACCCCCCTACACCGGGCACATCGAAGGCGATGACCTCCAGGTCCGGGTCCAGCGCCTCGATGAACGGGAACACCAGCTCCAGGTTGGCGCCGATGCCGTTGAAGATCAGCAACGGGGTCAGGTGCGGCTTGCCCGGGCGCACGGCGGTGCGAATGGACTGGTCGTCCAGTTCGACGGTCCTGAAGATGTAGGGTTCCGGCATGCGTTCGACTCTGTCGTGAAAAAAGTGCCGTGGCGCTCATGGCGGCCACGGCAACGCAACTCAGCGCTCGTGAACGTAGGTGCCTGGTGCGGCTTCGCCAGCGGCATAAGCGCGGTTGCCCAGGCGGGTTGGCGCTTTTTTCAGCTCCCCGGCACGTTCGCTCAGCCAGCTCTGCCAGTGCAGCCACCAGGAGTCGGCATGCTTGGTGGCGTTTTCCTGCCAGGCCAGCGGGTCACCCGGGCGGTCAGCGCCGGTCATGAAGCGCGCCTTGGGGTTGCCTGGCGGGTTGAGGATGCTCTGGATGTGGCCGCTGTTGGACAGCACGAACTCGATCTTGCCGCCGAACAAGTGCGCCGAGCGGTAGCACGATTGCCACGGGGTGATGTGGTCTGCAGTGCCGGCAACGCTGAAAATGTCGCACTGCACATTTTTCAGGTTGATCGGGGTGCCGCACACTTCCAGTGCATCCGGGCGGATCAGTGGGTTGCTCTTGAACATTTCGATCAGGTCGCCGTGGAAGGCGGCCGGCAGGCGCGTGGTGTCGTTGTTCCAGAACAGGATGTCGAACACCGGCGGCTCGTTGCCGAGCAGGTAGTTGTTGACCCAGTAGTTCCAGATCAGGTCGTTGGGGCGCATCCAGGCGAACACCTTGGCCATTTCGCTGCCTTCCAGCACGCCAGCCTGGTAGGAGTGGCGCTTGGCACTTTCCAGGGTCTGCTCATCGACGAACAAGGCGACCTGGTTGTCCATGGTGGTGTCCAGCACGCTGACCAGCAGGGTCAGGGCATTGACCTTGTTTTCGCCAATGGCGGCATAGTGGCCCACCAGCGCAGTGCAGGTAATGCCACCGGAGCAGGCACCAAGCATGTTCAGGTCTTTGCTGCCGGTAATCGCCAGCACCGCGTCGACGGCTTCTTTCAGCGCATCGATGTAGGTGGACAGGCCCCATTCACGCTGGGCCTTGGTCGGGTTGCGCCAGCTGATGATGAAGGTTTGCTGCTGCGAGCGCAGGCAGTAGCGTGCCAGGCTCTTTTCCGGGCTCAGGTCGAATACGTAGAACTTGTTTATCTGCGGTGGCACCACCAGCAGCGGGCGGGCATGCACCTGCTCGGTGATGGGGCTGTACTGGATAAGCTCCAGTACATCGTTGCGGTACACCACCGCGCCTTCGCTGGTGCCCAGGTTCTTGCCCACTTCGAAGGCGTCCATGTTCACCTGGCTGGGCATGCCGCCGTTGTTGACCATGTCCTTGGCGAGGTTGGACAGGCCGTCGAGCAGGCTTTTGCCGCCGGTTTCGAAGAAGCGTTTGACCGCTGCCGGGTTGGACAAGGTATTGGTCGGCGCCATGGCTTCAGTCATCAGGTTGATGACGAACTGGCCGCGGCTGATGTCCTGGGGTGGCAGGTCGCTGTTGCCGATCCAGTCCTGCAACTCGTTGCGCCAGGCCAGGTAGGTTTGCAGGTAGCGGCGGTACAGCGGGTTGTTGCTCCAGGCCGGGTCGTTGAAGCGGCGGTCGTCGCTTTCCGGGGCCAGGCTGGATTTGCCCAGCAGCACGTTTTTCAGCTCCAGGCCAAAGTGGGCCACATGCTTTGCGCTGTGCAGCGGTTGGCGCACGGCCTGGCGCAGCACGGTGCGTGCCGAGCTCAACAGGTCCTTGCGGCGAATGCCGATGACCGGGTTCAGCCCCAGGGTGTTTTCCGAGGCCTGCCGCTGCAGCTCATCGTTGTTCTTGTTACTCATCTACGACGCTCCGTTGTCCTGAGACGAGTACCGGTTGCTGTGACAAGCGCACAGCCCTGAGCCCGGTACTGCTACTCGGGTGACCAGTGATAAGGAACAGCGGTGCTGCGGGGGTTCTGACTGCCTGCAAAGTGATGCAGGGAACTTGCCACACCCATTGGTTACCCGACTTTCATGTAATGCGCAAGACAGCCCTTCACTGGGCTGTCTGCAAGTCATTCAAACAGATGAATTTAGAAAATGCGCTCTAAACCCTGCAGGCCTTGCGCTAGAGCATGAGTTTCACAACCGATTCGGCCGGGTCGCGGGATTTTCCGGCCTTGTGCAGCTCGTCGAGGTAGTCGGCCCACAGCTGTTCCTGGCGCAGGCACAGCTGTTCCAGGTATTCCCAGGTGAACAGGCCGCTGTCATGGCCGTCGTCGAAGGTCAGTTTCAGTGCATATTGGCCGGCAGGCTCCAGGCCGACCAGGCCGACGTTGATCTTGCCGAACTGCAGGATAGGGTTGCCGTGGCCCTGGACCTCGGCGGAGGGGGAGTGCACGCGCAGGAGTTCGGCGGGCAGGTGGTAGACCTCGCCGGGGGCGTAGGTGAGGGTGAGGGTTTTCGAGGCTTTGTGCAGGTTTATGGCGGTGGGCATGCGGGCCATGGCTGGAATCTCTCGGGAGCTGATGATGCACAGCTTCGGGACATTCTGGGGATTGCGCAAGGGGGGCTGCTTTGCAGCCCAATCGCCGGCAAGCCAGCTGCCACAGGTGCTCCACAGCATTCAGGATCGTGATAATCCTGTGGGGGCTGCTGTGAGCCCAATCGCCGACAAGCCAGCTGCCACAGGTGCTCCACAGCATTCAGGATTGTGTTAATCCTGTGGGAGCTGGCTTGCCGGCGAAAGGGCCGCGCAGCGGCCCCCTGCGGTCTTACAGGATGTAACGCGACAGGTCTTCGTTCTGCGCCAGTTCACCCAGGTGGCTGTTCACATACGCAGCGTCGATCTGGATCGGCGTTTCGTCATGGGCACTGGCCAGGTCGCCAGCGCTGAACGACACCTCTTCGAGCAAGCGCTCAAGCAGGGTGTGCAGGCGGCGGGCACCGATGTTCTCGGTCTTTTCGTTTACCTGGTAGGCAATCTCGGCCAGGCGCTTGATGCCATCGCCGATGAACTCGATGTTCAGGCCTTCGGTCTTCAGCAGGGCCTGGTACTGCTCGGTCAGCGAAGCGTGCGGCTCTTGCAGGATGCGCTCGAAGTCTTCCGGGGTCAGTGCCTTCAGCTCGACACGGATCGGCAGGCGGCCTTGTAGCTCGGGTACCAGGTCGCTTGGCTTGCTCAGGTGGAACGCACCCGAGGCAATGAACAGGATGTGGTCGGTCTTGACCATGCCCAGCTTGGTGTTGACGGTGCAGCCTTCGATCAGTGGCAGCAGGTCGCGCTGCACGCCTTCACGGGACACATCGGCACCGCCAACGTTGCCACGCTTGGCAACCTTGTCGATTTCGTCGATGAACACGATGCCGTGCTGCTCGACCGCTTCCAGGGCCTTGGCCTTGAGCTCCTCCTCGTTGACCAGGCGGCCCGCTTCTTCGTCGCGAACCATCTTCAGCGCTTCTTTCACCTTCAGCTTGCGCGCCTTGCGCTTGCCTTTGCCCATGTTGGCAAACAGGCTCTGCAGCTGGTTGGTCATCTCTTCCATGCCAGGCGGCGCGGCAATTTCGACGCCCACGGCATCGGCCACTTCGATTTCGATTTCCTTGTCGTCCAGCTGGCCTTCACGCAGGCGCTTGCGGAACAGCTGGCGGGTGTTGGAATCGCTGCTGGTCTGCGCGGCTTCTTCCGAGAAGCTGCTGACCCGCGCCTGCGGCAGCAGGGCATCTAGGATACGGTCTTCAGCGGCGTCCTCGGCGCGGTGGCGCACGCGGATGATCTCCTGCTCGCGCAGCATCTTCAGCGCGGCGTCGGCCAGGTCACGGATGATCGACTCGACGTCGCGGCCCACGTAGCCCACTTCGGTGAACTTGGTGGCTTCGACCTTGAGGAACGGCGCGTTGGCCAGCTTGGCCAGGCGACGGGCGATTTCGGTCTTGCCGACGCCGGTAGGGCCGATCATCAGGATGTTCTTCGGGGTCACTTCGGCACGCAGCTCGGCAGGCAGCTGCATCCGGCGCCAGCGGTTGCGCAGGGCAATGGCCACGGCGCGCTTGGCGTCGTCCTGGCCGATGATGTGGCGGTTGAGTTCGTGGACGATCTCGCGGGGGGTCATGGACATGATCAATAGGGTCCTGGGCAGATGAGTCAGCGTGGAAAAGCCCCTTCACCGGGAAGAGGCGCCAAAGCAACTGAATCAGTCGGCCAGGTCCTGCTCCTCGATGGTCAGGTTGTGGTTGGTAAACACGCAGATGTCGCCGGCGATGTTCAGGGCAGTTTCAGCGATTTCACGGGCCGACAGGTCGGTCTTGTTCAGCAGGGCGCGGGCTGCGGCCTGGGCGTAGGCGCCACCGGAACCCATGGCGATCAGGCCGTCTTCGGGTTCGACCACGTCACCGTTGCCGGTGATGATCAGCGAGGCATCCTTGTTGGCCACGGCCAGCATGGCTTCCAGGCGGCTCAGGGAACGGTCGGTACGCCATTCCTTGGCCAGCTCGACGGCGGCGCGAACCAGGTGGCCCTGGTGTTTCTCCAGCTGGCCTTCAAAGCGCTCGAACAGGGTGAAGGCATCGGCGGTGGCACCCGCGAAGCCGGCGATGACTTGGCCGTGGTACAGGCGGCGCACTTTCTTGGCGTTGCCTTTCATCACGGTGTTGCCGAGGGAAACCTGGCCGTCGCCGCCCATGACGACTTTGCCGTTACGGCGGACAGAAACGATGGTGGTCAAGGGGAGAGTCTCCACGCAGCGGGGCGAAAGTGCCTGATGCAGACTCATATGGGG
>Ga0308157_10002101_pt1 | contig 35020 bp, 33 predicted proteins | sample PhyBR1_FD_201035 | JGI IMG/M metagenome (GOLD analysis project Ga0308157, IMG submission 201035) | Phyllosphere microbial communities from UC Gill Tract Community Farm, Albany, California, United States - DLSLB.R1 | ecosystem: Host-associated > Plants > Phyllosphere > Unclassified | place: USA... | reverse complement strand
ACATGTTAATTGGTTGGTTGGTTAATAAAACTGACTTACTGGTTGATACACAGAAAGGGATAAAGCGCAGTACGGTGAGAGGTCTAAACTTTAATCCCTTTTCTTTTTTATTTGATTATAATCTTATTGTCTTTTTTCTCATAGGCATTAATAAAATTAATATTCTTGATCGTGGTTAATATGTCTTCTAATTTCTGATTCTTATTTAAAACCCCATTAAACTTAACGTTGCCAAGCGCTGGGTCTGCAAACACAATATCAACATCATACCATCTTGACAATACTCTCGCAATATCTTTTAGAGGCATTCCCTTAAACACAAACAAACCTTTTCTCCAAGAAATTTCATTGTAAACATCGACTTCAGAAACACTGATATTTCCGTTATACTCCGTTATTTTAGACTGCTGGTTCGGAGTCAGAATTTGCTTTTTAGCAGCATTGTTCACAGCAACAACTCCTTCTACCAAAGTGGTATAAATAGCAGGTTCGTCTCTGTAAGCTTTAATATTAAATTCGGTTCCAATAACTTCAACATTCTGTTCTTGGGTTTTCACTTTAAATCTTGAACCTTTATGTTTGGTACTTGGCGATACTTCAAAATAGGCTTCTCCATAAACCAGTTCTACTTGTCTGGTTTGTCCATCAACAAAAGCAACAGGATATCTTAATTGCGATTCAGAATTCAGCCACACTTTGGTGCTGTCCGCCAGCTGTACAAAAAACTGTCCGCCTCTCGGAATCGTTAAAAGGTTATTGGCAATTGCCGCAGATTTTCCGTTCGAATTGTAAACCAATTTTTCTCCGTTACTAGAAGCATTTCCTTTGGTATATGATTTTCCTTTTTCTAATGCAATTACAGAGCCGTCTTCCAGAGTCAGAGTGGCTTTATCGCTTCCGATCAAAATTTCTTTATGTGCGACTTGCGGAGTTTCAATTTTAAGCGGATTTGTTTTGCTTATTATTAATGAAATTGAAATCAGCAATAGCAGTGACGCCGCCATTGCAGTCAGTTTAAAAGCTGTTTTGGTATAGAATGGCTGAATTGGTATTACTTTAGATTCTTCTGATCGAATGGCGTTTTGAAGACGGGTTCTCATTCTAAACTCAAGCTCTTCTCTAGAACCTAAAGTTTCATCCCAATCTTTTTCGGTTTGAAAACTTTCGTAATAATTCAATAATTTATTATTCTCCTCGAGATTGGTATCACCGGAAAGATATCTATTTAGTAACAGTAAGAAATCCTCTTTTTTCATTTTTTATTGTATTATTTCGGGAGTATATGAGATAAGTAACCAAAAAGGAATATACCCCCTAGTCCAAATTGTATTTTTTTTGATTTTTTTTGAAAAAGAATTAAAAAAGAAGAAAAACCACACACCATCAACCAACCACCGCATTTTTATTTTCACTAAAAGATATTTTTTGAGAGCCATAAAATCATTGCCATGCTCATGCTCTCGCCCATAGAAGATCGAATGGTATTCAATGCTTTTGTAATATGGTTTTCGACTGTTTTTGTAGAAATATTAAGTCGTTCGGCAATTTCTTTATGACTCAGCTGCTCTTCACGACTCAGCTTATAAACGGCCTGGCATTTTTCTGGAAGTGATTCGATAATTAAATTCAGCTGTTGCACCAGTTCGTTGTGCATTAACTGTGTTTCTGGAGTTGTAGATAAGAAACGTTTTTCTAAATCCTCAAAAAGTTCGACATGAACTTTGTTTTTATTTTTTCTCAAATGATTAAAAACCTGATATCTCGCGCAGGCATACATGTAGCCTTTTAATGAAATATGAATTTCGATTTTTCCTCGGTTGTGCCAGATATTCATGAAAATATCCTGAATGATATCTTCGCACAATTCTTTGTCTTTAATAACATTGTAAGCCGACATAAAAAGTGCCTGCCAAAATTTATTATACAATTCTGTCAATGCCGATTCATCGCCGTCGCGAAGACGATCGATTAAAATCTGATCCTGATTTAAGATGGAATTTGGCAATGATGGCAGTTTATGAAGATTGAATAATTCGCAACAAACTTAATAAATTCCGTTAATAATCCTAATTTGTTCTCGACAACACCTTTTTATCTTTGCAATAAACCTTAATTCCATAGAAGACATAATTTTGTGTATTTTTCAATTCTAACTACCAAACTGCTTTATTTTTTAAGCTAAAACAAGATTCGTAATTAAAATAAAATGAATTTTTTAAAATATCAGATTTAAATCGCTGTTACGTTAAAATTGTATTTTTATTAAATTTCAAAAAAATGACGTAGCCAATTTCTTTAAATCTAAAATTGAGTTTTTTACGTTTTATTTTTTAACTCAAAATTTCTTAAATAAAATACTCTCTTTCCCTTTTTAATAAAAATAAAGAAACCCTCTTTTAGATTACATCCCTAATAAAGTATATTTTTAATAATAAATGTTCATAATTATATTCGACTTCGAGCTATCAATTATTTTTTCAAGTCTTTTAAAAAATGTTTCGCTAACCATAGGACAGCCTTGGCTAAGAGTAATATAATGATCCTGCTCTCCTTCTGGAACTGCTGAATATGAATGCAGTACAATCATTCTCTTAATTGCATTATTATTGGTTTCATCCAATCCTTTTAAAACATAAGCTTTACCAAACATTCCTCTATAGGATTTTCCTATGGCATAGCGTCCCAGAGAAGTGCATTTTGAATTAGGAATGTTGCTAAATTTAAGCTCTCCTTTTATACTTGTTTCAGAACCTGCCCCGTTTGCAACTAAACCTGAATCAAGTATAGTATTGTTTTCCAGATCATAAACAAAGAATCTATTTTTACCCGACTTGATTCTCATATCAATAAAAAAGGCAATTTTAGAATTATAAGCACCAGAAGCGCTCATTTTTTTGACATTTTCAATCTGCTGATTAAAACGTTCTTCTTCGGAATCGTATATCGTATTTTTTTCTTTTGGTTTGGCATTTCCCCAAAAACACATGGTAAGCAAGAATAATAAGTTTACTAGTTTCATAAATCTACCTTTTCAATTTCAAAGCATTAATAATCATTCATTTAACGCCGCAAAACTAAAGCTCAAAATTTCATAAAAGTATTTGTAAAAGACTAAAAAACAACAAAATAAGATTTATTTTCAGCACAAACAATGTCGTGTATTCATCAGAAAAAATTACCTTTGGACTATCTATTAAAATCATTATACCAATAATAAATAGTCCAGATGCTTCGTCCTTGGCCATTAGAAATTCAGCTCAACAAAAAATCAGATAAAGCCATTTACCTGCAAATTGCCGATGCTGTAATTGATGCCATAAAAACTGGTAAACTCGTAAGCGGAAATGCACTTCCGGGAAGTAGACAGCTTGCCGAGTTATTGAAAGTAAATCGAAATACGGTTGTAGAAGCTTTAGATGTTCTAACTGCCGAAGGCTGGCTCGTAACAATTGATAGAAAAGGAACATTTGTAACAGATTCACTTCCAACTATCAATCATTTATCAGAAAATAAAATAGATCCGAAAATTGTTATTGAAGAACCTAAAAGTTTTCTAGTTTTTGATGACGGGCTTCCCGACAGCCGTCTTGCGCCAATGAATGATCTGGCAAGAGCGTATCGAGAATTGTTTAGCCGAAAATCACGCTGGCAGATTATGGGTTATAGCAGTGAATTGGGAAATTTGGAATTTAGAAAGTCGATTGCTCAAATGCTGAACTTCAAACGCGGTATGAGTATTTCGCAGGATCAAATCTGTATTACACGCGGAAGCCAAATGGCTATGTATCTGGCTTCACATTGTATTTTAAAATCTGGCGATTTTGTTTTGGTCGAAAATCCCGGTTATAAGCCTGCGTGGGAAACTTTTGAAAATGCTGGCGCAACTTTACTTCCCGTAAATGTAGATTCGGATGGATTGGATATCGATCAAGTCGAAAAATATCTGCAGCATAAAAATATAAAAGCCATTTATGTTACACCTCATCATCAATTTCCAACCACGGTGACTTTGTCCTTAAAAAAGAGATTAAAATTGATTGAACTTTCTAATCAATATAATTTTACAATTATTGAAGACGATTATGATAATGAATTTCATTTTGGACAGCGCCCAATACTTCCAATTTCTAGTTATTCGACTTTGAAAAACTATATTTATATTGGCACTTTCAGTAAAATTGTTGCGCCGGCTTTACGTATTGGCTATTTAGCCACTTCTCATGATAATATCCAGAGGATTGGAAATCACAGAAAGATAATCGATGTACAAGGCGATAATATTATGGAAGAAGCGATTTTAAACCTTATCAATGAAGGCCAAATAAAACGTCATCTTAAAAAAGCCAATTTGGTTTATAAAAGCAAAAGGGATTATTTTGAAAGTCTGCTAAATCAATATCTTCAAGATAAAATCACTTTTACAAAACCCGAAGGCGGACTTGCTTTTTGGATTATTCCAAAAGAAGAAATTGATGTTCTTGAGATTTTCGAAAAGTTGAAATCGCAAGGAATTGAGATTATGAGCCCAGATCGATTTAGTTTTGATGAGACCATTAAAGGTTTCCGTTTGGGTTATGCTTCGCTTTCAGAAAAACAAATGGAAGAAGGAATCAAAGCGATTGCTAAATTACTATAAGTAACTAAAATTAGACGCAGATTTTACGGATTTGCTATCGCAAAGACACGGAAAAAAACTGATTTTAAAAATCTGCGTGAATCTGCGTTTTCGCGATAGCGAATCTGTTTTATCCACGTTCAATTAATTTAATTGCAAATATTAGCTATACAAAAACAAACCAAAATTAGACGCAGATTTTACGGATTTGCTATCGCAAAGACGCGGAAAAAAACTGATTTTAAAAATCTGCGTGAATCTGCGTTTTCGCGATAGCGGATCCGTTTTATCCGCGTTCAATTAATTTAATTGCAAAAATTAGCTACACAAAAACAAACCAAAATTAGACGCAGATTTTACGGATTTGCTATCGCAAAGACGCGGAAAAAAACTGATTTTAAAAGTCTGCGTGAATCTGCATTTTCGCGATAGCGAATCTGTTTTATCCGTGTTCAATTAACTTAATAACAAGCTAATTACAGTTTTCCATTTCAATAATAGAAAATCCATTCTCCCGAATCTGATTTTCAACTTCAATCGGCGCTTTATCAATGTGGCAAAAACGACATTCTTTAGAAGATAAAGTCTGTCCTTCCTGCGCTACACTTTTCAAGTATATTTTACCGTATTCATATACTTGTTCTGCATCATTAATATTTTCATCAACCAAAATATCAAAGTGCATAATTTTTCCGTCTTTGCGGGTTACGTAAGTATCCCAAACTGCTATTTTCATTTTTTATAAGGTGCTAAGATTCTAAGTTTTTTTCTATGCAAATTTATATTGGATTTAAAAGTTGAAAATCATCCAGTTTTTTCATTTTTTGAGATGTACTGGTCCAGTCCGATTTTATGTTTTAGACATAGCTTTGCAATATGAAAAACGATATTATTTTTAATTTGATTAAAGTACATCAATGCATCGAAAACGCTTGTAGAATTGCCGGAAGAAATCCTGCTGATGTTCAGCTTTTATTGGCGACCAAAACGGTTCCGGCAGAAAAAATTCGAATCGCGATTGAAGCCGGAGAAACTTTAATGGGAGAAAACAAAATGCAAGAATTGCGAGATAAAAATGACATTTTGCAAAATCTTCCAGTCGAACGCCATTTTATTGGACATCTTCAAACTAATAAAGTAAAAGATGTTTTGAAATATGCGACTTGTATTCAGTCGTTGGATCGAATAAATCTTGCTGATGAACTTCATAAACAGCTTCAAAACCAAAACAGAAAATTAGATGTTTTTGTGCAAGTCAACACCTCTTACGAAGAAAGCAAATTTGGTTTACCACCAGAAGAGGTTTTATCTTTCATTAAAAAAATTAAAACTTACGAAACCTTGAATATTAAAGGCTTAATGACCATTGGTTTATTGGATGTGGAGAAAGAAAAAATGATTCCGTCTCTAAGACTTTTAAGAACGATTCGCGATGAAATTTATTCGGAAGGAATTGAAGGTTTAACCGATTTAAAACTTTCTATGGGAATGTCTCAGGATCTAGAACTTGCCATTGCTGAAGGTTCGAATATGGTTCGAATTGGCACTTCGATATTCGGAAACCGCTTTTTAGGGAAAGAAATCTGGAACGAAAACATTGCAGAATAAAACTTAATTTTGTAGCAAATAATAAGCAGATGAATCTGAATGATCTTACCGTAATTGATACTGAAAAAATTGCTTTAGACGATTTATTTTTTAGTAATGAAAATAAAGCCGCTTTACTTCAGATTATCAAAGAACATCAATATATCGAAGAATTAAAAAAATATAATCTTAAAGTTGATAATAAAATTTTATTGCACGGAAGTTCTGGCTGCGGTAAAACGACAACGGCAAAAGCAATTGCCAATACTTTAGATAAAAAAATTATTATCGTAAACCTAAGCACCGTTATCGATTCGAGAATTGGTGAAACTTCTAAAAATCTGAAAGCGATTTTTGATAAAGCAATTAGAGAAAGAGCGGTATTATTTTTAGACGAATTTGACCAGATCGGAAAAAGTCGTGACAGCGACGATAAAGATGTGGGCGAAATGAGGCGTTTGGTAAACACTATAATTCAGCTTTTTGATTATTTCCCTTCTGACAGCTTATTGATTTGTGCTACCAATCATTACGAAATAATTGATAGCGCGTTATTAAGAAGATTTCAGCTTCGCTTGAAATATGAAATGCCTTCAGAAAAACAGCTCAATATTTATTATGATAAAATCTTAGGCAGTTTTCCAGAGCATTTTCAGAATATAGAAAGACGTTATGCTATTTCTTATGCTGAGACTTTAGATTATATTAATACTACTATGAAAAAGCAGATTATTGCGGCTTTGGATTTAAATAAAAATGTATAAAATTCAACGCAATTTCACGTTTCATTTATTTGTTCCATAGGAACATTTCATCGGTAGAAATTTAGATCGATACCATTGTTTTACGTTCCGTAGGAACGTAATTGGATGATAACTATTTGTTTTTTTACCGATGAGACGTTCCTACGGAACGAACGTATAATCGCAATATAAATTTTAATTCTACTACCTACCAGACATTCCTACGGAATGAATGGCATTTAATTAAAAAACCCGCTGCAAAAGTTTGCAACGGGTAATTCTTGGGTGGAGTTTTATATATAGAATGAATAGTGTATTTGTTTATAAACCTCTTGTCAACCAACCTTTTTTGTTGGCTGTTGCAATAGCATAAGGCGCAATCCAGAATAAACTGAAAGTGTAAAAAACACTGTATGAATAAGCCCAGAATGATTCTGAAAGCGTATATCTTTTTGCGTAAAACGCCATTGAAAAACTTGAAAAAATTAAGATTGCCAATAAGGTAGAACTTAAAAATAATACTGGGTGAACTGCAATAAAGTAAAACATAAATAATAAAAACGGATATGTCATTGCAATTTTGAAAAACTGGTTTAAGAATAACATTCTCGCACCAAATTTTGATCCTTTTCTAAAATCTGTAAAAACATATTTTGCCATCATAAGGTTTTCACGAACGTTACTTCTCGCCCATCTTATAAACATTTTGTATAGACCTGTATATTCTTCAGGAACATTTGTCAATACCACTGCATTTCTTTGAAATTTAACTTCAAAACCTTGTTTCAAAATCATATTAGTCAAAGCACGGTCTTCTCCAATATCTGATGGTTCGCCCATAAAAGTCTGATTGATCCATTCTGGAAGACAGTTAAATACAGCATCTCTTCTGTACGCTGCCAAGGCACCAGGAGTACATAATACAGAACCAAGCTCGCTTTCTACAGAACGCTGGAATTCAAAACTCATTACGAAACTCACATTCAACATTTTTGGCAAAATCGCTTTTTTATTGTTCAAAACCTGAACGTTTCCTGCAACGGCACCACATTTTTTGTTTGCCACAAATGGACTAACCAAGTTTCTTAAAGTATCTTTTTTCACAATAGAATCACTGTCTACTGTTACAAAAATTTCTCCTGTTCCTAATTTAAATCCTCTGTATAATGCCTGACGTTTTCCTTGGTTTTTTGGCTGCTGAAAAATCGTTACGCGATCTCCTAATTTTGCTTTTGCTTCTTGCATCCAATACCAAGTATCGTCTTTACTTCCATCGTCAATAGCCAAAAGCTGTAATTTTTCTGCTGGATAATCGCTGTCTGCAAGACTCAATAAAGTATCCCAAACTAATTTTCCTTCATTATAAGCTGGAACGATAATCGTACAAGTTGGCAATAAATCATCTGATACTGACGGAATTGCTTTATATCTTAAATACAAGAAAGAACTGTACAAGAAAACACCTGCCTGATAAAAGAATAAAATTGTAGTTAAGATTAAGAATGGTAATCCCCACGTTGAAGCAATTCTTTCAAAATGAAATTTTTCAAAATCATCTTGCAATAGAAATACTACTCCAACACCTGCTAGTAGTAATAAAAAAGTCCCTATAAGAACCGCTAATCCAAAAGGACTAGTTGGTCTTTCTACATGAACTTTTTGTGATTTTTGTTTTGTTCCGAAAAAAGAACCGTTTATTGTTTTTTCGCTGATCGACGAACTGCTGTTCGCGTAAAATTGTTCTGAGATAATTGTTTCGCTTTCCATGCTTATACTCCTTTTTTAATTTGCTTAATGTGGCTTTTAGTAAAAATCTTTTCTTTTCTAATTATTTGCGACTCTTATTCGAGAAACAATAAAAAAACAAACACATCAAAGATTTTGACATTAACACATTTTGCAAGCGACGTGCCAATACGATTCTAAACTGGTACAGAGCTATTTAGAAAAAACAGCATAAAAAAGAGTGTGTAATTATTTCACACTTTCTGGATACGGTATACACTAAAATTATAGAATTTGGAATTGAAAAGGCGAGATTTCAAAAGGGCTTAGAGCACTTTAGCTTCTCTTAATTTTAAAAAAGCAGAAGTCCCAAAAAGCAAATTTTCTGAAGAAAAAATGGTAAGAATTAATAAAACGTCATTGTTAAAATAAAATTGTTTAGAAAAAAGAAAATAGATTTAAAAGCAACTTTTTTTAGACTTTTAAAAAACATTCTTCATAAAAAATCAGGAAATCTTATCGAAAAAAGTTAAATTTATCGAAACAAACTTAACTCTAAAATTTAGGAGATTACAAAATGAGTAAAGAGCATTACTATCTTTTGCTGGCTGATGACGACGAAGACGACTGCCTTTTCTTTAAAGAAGCCCTCGATGAAATAACGATCAGCGCTGATTTTTCCACCGTTCATGACGGTGTACAATTAATGGATTATCTGCAAACCAACATCTTAAATCTTCCAGATGTCCTTTTCTTGGATTTAAATATGCCTAGAAAAAATGGTTTGGAATGTCTGGACGAAATTAAGAGAGATGATAAATTAAAAAATCTGCCCATAATCATTTTTTCTACTTCACTAGATAGCGAAATAGTTAACATTTTATACTTAAAAGGCGCTTCTTATTATATTCGGAAACCAGGCGAATTTTCAAAACTTAAAAGCGTAATTGAAAAGGCATTAACAATTGCGTCTCAAAATAATTTCAAGCAGCCCGAAAGAGCTAATTTCATACTGCAACCTTAATCTTCTTTGGAAATGAGCCATAAAAAAAAGGAACATTATTTTCTTTCCGAAGGTGGAGAAATGGGAGAATTAATTCGTTCTGCAGATTGGAGCAAAACCTCTTTGGGAAATCCCGAAAAATGGCCTCAAAGTCTAAAAACAATGACCGCAATGATGCTCGGCAATCCGTTTGGAATGTACATTGCATGGGGAAAAAATTACATTCAATTATACAACGATGCTTTTCGTCCTATCCTTGGCGCTTCAAAACATCCTGATGCTCTGGGCGGAAGTTCTAAAGATACATTTGCCGAAATCTGGGACACCATTGGGCCAATGTTTGCCGATGTGATGAAAGGACATGCGGTGAGTTTTCCCGATTTTAAAGTTCCACTTCATCGAAATGGCTATACAGAAGATTGTTTTTTTGACTTTTCGTATAGCCCCATAAAAGTAGAAGACGGTTCTATTGGCGGAATTCTCGTTACCGTTATCGAAACCACCGAAAAGAAAATTGTTGCAGATGCTTTACAGGAAAGTAATGCCCGATTTGTCAATAATATTATGCAGGCTCCTGTGGCAATGTGCATTTTTAGAGGTGAAAATCATGTTGTTGAAATTGCCAACGAACAAATGCTTCGATTTTGGAACGCAAAAGCAGAAAACATCATCAACAAACCTATTTTTGAGGTTCTGCCTAAGTTAAAAAAACAAGGACTTGATGAAATTCTCCAGAGCGTTTTTATCTCTGGAAAAAAAGTGGTTACAGAAGAACTTTTTGTTCCTTTAAATAGAAATGGCCAAACCGAAAACACGTATATTAATTTTGTTTACGAAGCTTTAAGAGAAACAGATGGCACTATTTCTGGAGTTGTAGCAATTGCCACAGAAGTTACCTCTCAAGTTTTGGCTCGTACAAAAGTAGAAGAAAGCGAACAAAAAATAAGACAGCTAGTTGAAAATGCTCCTTTTCCGATTGCGGTTTACGTAGGAAAAGAAATGCGTATTGAACTGGCCAATGAATCGATAATAAAAATCTGGGGAAAAGGCCCAGATGTAATTGGAAAAACATATAAAGAAATTCTTCCCGAATTACATAATCAGTCTGTATTTGAACAAGTTGAATCAGTATTCAATACCGGACAATCTTTTCACTCCAGAAACTCCCGAATTGATATTGTAATCGACAATGTATTGCAATCATTCTATTTCAATTATAGTTTTACACCTTTGTATGATCTGACTGGAAAAATTTATGGTGTAATGAATACCGCTGTAGAAATTACAGATTTATATTTGGCCAAACAGAAAATTGAAGAAAGCGACAAACGATTCCGTGATACGGTTAGACAAGCACCCGTTGGAATTACAATTTTGCGTGGACCTGAATATGTGGTCGAAATGGCCAATGAAGCTTATCTTAAATTGGTAGATCGAGAAGAAAAAACTTTTGTTGGTAAACCTCTGTATGATTCATTGCCAGAAGTAAAAGAAAGCGTTAGTGCTTTATTAGATAGTGTTTTAGATACAGGAATCCCTTTTCATGGAATTGAAGTTCCTATTCCTTTAAACCGATATGGAAAAATAGAAACTTCTTATTTTGATTTTCTCTATCATCCATTAAAAGAAGAAAACGGAACTATATCTGGAATATTAGTAACAGTCACAGAAGTTAGCGAAAAAGTAGAAGCCCGAAAAAAAATCGAGCTGAATGAAGATCGTCTTAAAATTGTTGTTGAAGCCAGTGAATTGGGAACTTGGGAATTGAATGTCAAAACCAGAATTCCAACTTACTCCCAGAGGTATCTTGAAATTATTGGCGGTTATACCGAAGAAGTGTCATTAACTCACGAAGAATTATTAGCGCATCTTCATCCTGATGATTTACACATTAGAAATAAAGGTTTTAAAGAAGCTTTAAATACTGGTTTTTTAAATTATGAAGTTCGTGTAATTTGGAAAGACCAATCTATACATTGGATTGAAGGTAAAGGAAAAGTCTTTTATGATGAAAACCACGAGCCCGAAAAACTCATAGGAACGATTCGAGATATTACCGAAGAGAAAAAATACCAGCAGAAAATTGAAGAAAGCGAAAAGAAACTGCGAAATCTTATTATGCAGTCGCCTGTTCCGAAAGCTATTTTGCGAGGCAATGATTTTGTAATTGAAATGGCCAATTTTGCTATTTTGAATAATATCTGGAAAAAAGAAGAATCTGAAGTTCAAGGAAATAAAATATTAGAAACATTTCCTGAACTTAAAAAACAGAAATATGCTGCTTTACTAAAGAAAGTTTACAAATCTGGAAATGTATATTCTGAATCAGAATCTTTGCTTTTTATTGATAATAAGAAAGACGGCAATCAATTTTATGTAGATTTTGAATTTGCACCGCTCCGCGAAAGCGATAATTCGATTTCTGGAATTAGAATGACTCTTATTGATGTTACGGAAAAAGTTGAAGCGAGAAAGAAAATCGAAGAAAGTGAGAAGAGATTCAGACTACTTACTGAGAGTATTCCGCAATTAATCTGGGAAACCGATGCCGATGGAAATGCTCTTTTCACTTCAGGAAGATGGCTGGAATATACTGGAATTGAACCTGGAATAGAAGGTTCATGGCAGAAAATGATTCATCCTGATGATTTCGAAGAAAATGTCAAAATCTGGCAGCACGCGCTCGCAACGGGAGAAATGTACCGCTGTGACGTGAGAATGCGTAGAAAAGATGGCTCATACAGATGGCATACAGTTATTGGAGAGCCCGTATTTGGACCCGACAATAAAATTGTGAAATGGGTAGGTGCCTTTACCGATATTCATACCGAAAAAGCTTTTACACATGAACTTGAACAACAAGTTACAGCCAGAACTAGAGAACTAATTCAGATTAACGAATCACTTCAAAAAAGCGAAGAACGCTATCATTTGATGGTAGAAGAGGTTCAGGAATATGCAATTTTATATTTGAATAGCAATGGTATTATTGAAAACTGGAATGCTGGTGCCGAAAAAATAAAAGGCTATAAAGCTGAAGAAATTATCGGAAAGTATTTTGCTGTGTTTTATACCGAAAAAGACCAGAAAAATAATCTTCCTCAAAAACTGCTGCAAATTGCGAGAGAAAAAGGAAAAGTTATACATGAAGGCTGGCGCACACGTAAAGACGGAAGTCTATTTTGGGCAAGTGTCGTAATAACAGCCGTTCATAATAAACAAAAAGAAGTTATTGGTTTCTCTAAAGTAACACATGATTTAACCGAAAAAAAGAAAGACGAAGACAAACTGAGAATGAATGCATTAGAACTGGCACAGAAGAACAATGAGCTAGAAGAAATGAACAAAGAACTTCAGTCATTTGCCTATATTTCAAGCCATGATTTGCAGGAACCGCTCAGAAAAATACAGACTTTTGCTTCTCAGATTATTGAGAAAGAAGCTGAACATTTATCAGAAAACGGAAAAGATAAATTTAAAAGAATGCAGAACGCCGCACAACGCATGCAGACTTTAATTAATGATTTATTAGCTTATTCTAGAACAAACGTTCAAGAACGTATTTTTATAAAAACAGATCTTGCCCAAATTATAAATGAAGTAAAAGAAGATTTAACCGAAGAGCTAGATCAGAAAAATGCGGTAATTGAAATTGAACAAAGTGTTGAAGTTGATATTATTCCGTTTCAATTCAAACAATTATTGTATAACCTCATCAGTAATTCGTTAAAATTTTCAAATCCTGATATTCCGATTGTAATTAAAATTAGAAGTAAAATTGCTTTAGGGAAAGATTTAGAAAATGAAAAACTGATTCCTGCTAAAAAATATTGCCACATAGAAGTTTCAGATAACGGAATAGGTTTCGAAGCGCAATACAATAAAAAAATATTTGAAGTTTTCCAGCGCCTCCACGGACGTGACCGTTACAACGGAACCGGAATCGGATTAGCGATTGTGAAAAAAATTATCGAAAACCATAACGGAATCATCACCGCTTCGGGTATTCAGAATCAAGGAGCTTCTTTTGATATTTATATTCCTGTAAAATAAGAGTTTTTCAAATTTCAAGTTCTAAACTCCAAATTCCATAAAAAAACGGAAACTGCAAATAAGCGGTTTCCGTTTTTTCATTTCAAAGGAAATTGAAATTATCTCAAAACAAATTTTATCTGGTATAAACAGTAATTACACCTGTTGTTTTGTCTTTAATTTTTAGTTCTTTGTTAGTAAGATTCATGATATCACTGGTAGAACTAATATTTCCAACCGTAATAGTCAAATCATTGTGAGATCTTACATAAGTACCAGTAGTTTCTGTTAAGGCGCAATCACTTCCGTTATAATCACCAATAACTGCTGCATTACTTAATCTTAAATCTAAATAATCTCTGTTACATCCCGCCTGATTCTGCGGAGCATCAACTAACACTTCCTGTCCATTAACAATTGTTCCTGTCTGGCTTAGATTATATTTCCCTTGAATTGGAACTATTGTTTCTCCTTCATTATCGTCGTTACTACAAGAGGTTACGAACATTCCCGCGCTTAAGGCTAATACGAATAAAAAGTTTCTATTTTTCATGATTTCTTTGTTTTTTGTTAATTTAATTCAATAATGCTAAATTAAAAGTATATACTTACAAAAAATTTCATGATTTAATGAATATCTTACATAAATCGCATTTTAATAGTTTTTTACTTTTTTACATATTTATTCAAAATATATCTCGTTACAGGTTTTAAAGAGCTATTGTTCTCAGGATGTCTTCCATGTCCATTAAAGAAGTCTATTCCATTTGCTGTTTTGCCATACCAGACAATAGCTTCTCCATTTTTGTCAAAAAATGGCGTTGTGTCACATACTTTTATCTTTTTTAAATCAAAAACAGTTTTATCAAAAGGTTCTACAACATTAAAACTTCCTAAACCATTTACTTCCAAATCGCAGCTTACTTTTTCATAATGATCGCTTGACCATTGCATGCATTGTTTTTGAAAGAAGGCTAAATACACCACTCCTCCAATTGAGCAAAAAATTAAAACAATAACCATTGCTGTTTTTCCTAAGCGCTTTAGAAAATTTTCAAATAGGACTTGCCTAATTCTCCTAAAAAACTTTTTTCTCTTTGTTTCGGATTTCTGTAGCTTAGGATTATTCAATTTAGATTGATCTATTTTAGCATTACCAGTCTCCTCAAAATTTGCTTCGAATTTAATAGTCTTTACATTTTCTTGTCCTACTCTATTAGAGGCACGACTGTCGTTGGTAATAAATGGCAGAGGTATGTATGGTTTATCTTTTTCTTCTTCCTCATTTTTCGAACTAGGAAATTTTTCGATGTCGGCATCATCAATAAAATCAACAGAAGGAAATTCAGGTTTATAATGTTTGGTATTTCTTAGCTCTTTTATCAATTTCAAATTCTCTGGATCAATTTCTTTTCTAAACTTATTAAAAGGTCTAGGTTGAAAATCTACCAAAATTGCTGCTAATTCAACCGTACTTATCTTAGCTGTTTCTCGTTCTGCTTTAAAAAAAGCACCTACCTTTTTAAACTTATCAGTGTATTGTTGCGAAGTATCTACTTCTTTCGGAATAAAATCAGCCTTAAAAAAGTTTCGATAGACCGCAATGTCATCGACTTTAGGTTCTGAGTTGAAGATTTCCCAGCATAAATCTCTTAAAACTGCTTGCGAAGGATTACTTAAATAATCAGAATATTTTCCTTCATTTTTTTCAACTCTATATTTCTCTCGAATCGCTTCTTTATAATCACTTTGAATATCATCTTGAGTAATTTTTTTCATAAGCTATTAGGATTTTCAGGATTTATTATAAGTTTTTTCAAGTTTTTATTGGACATCATCGGAGAATCAGGAAATCCCGGAAATCCGTATCAACGCAGGCTCAAAACCATTGTTACTTTGCCTCAACAAAATTAGTTAGCGCTTTGATCTGCAGGTCAAAAACAAATGTACAAAACTAGTTTAGTCAACGAGTATGGAAAACCGTAAGATAGATTCTATCTGGGAAGTATAAATGAAAATCTTACGGCCCTACATACTCCTCACTTCCCATCAAATGGCATAATTCAGAAAAGTTCTGAACAGCAATGCCTATAACCAATCTAAAAAATTCAATTATGAAAAAGATTTCTTTATGGGGAGCATTTACCCTGTTGACAACGACATTATTTTCTTGCACTGCTGATGAATTCGAAACAGCTAAAGACAAAACAGAAGTAAAAAAGGATACAGCTCCGGCGAAAGATATGCAGGCAACTGGACCAGACGACGATCCAGTTGTGGTGCCTCCACCGCCAAAAAAATAATTTAAAATTTTGGAAAAAAAACTGTAATTTATAATAAATTACTATTTTCGGGGAAAGTAAGATTTATGTTACGATCCCCGTTTTTTTATCTGCTAATCATTTTCTTTTTCTTTTCTTGCAAAGAAAAAACAATTGCACCTGCTAAGGTAGACCTCAACCGTGAAGAAGCTTTTAAATTAAGAGATTTAGGTATTACTAATCTGCAAAACAAAAATTACAACAGTGCTTTTTTCAATTTTAATAAATCAAAGTTAGGTTTTGAAATTTTAAAAGACAGCGCCAATATTGTTTACAATTTAATTCAGATGGCTTCTATCCAACAGATAAATGGGGATTATTACGGAAGCAAAGAAACACTTACAGAAGCCCTTCCATACGTTAAAAAGAAAGATATTTATACGGTTTCTATAAATAATTTCTTCGGGATTGCAGACAAAGAACTCGCACTTTATGACGATGCTATTTATTATTACAACGAGGCAATAAAAGATGCCGAAAATAATGTTTCTAAATTTTCTCCTCTAAATAATATTGCTGTCATTTACATTGAACAGAAAAAGTATGAAAAAGCAATTCAGATTTTAGAATCGATTTTAAATGAAAACCAAATTTCAAAAGAAAGTAAAGCACGTGTTTTGGACAATCTGGGTTTTGCCTATTTTAAAATTGGAAATACTGATAAAGGTCACACTTTAATGCAGGAAGGACTTAAAATTAGAAATGAAGCTCAGGATTTATATGGCATTATTGGAAGCAATCTTCACCTTGCTCAATATTACTCAAAATCAAATATTCAGAAATCAAATGAATATGCCACGAAAGCATACGAAATTGCCACAAAACTTCGTAGTATCGACGAGCGCTTAAAAGCATTATCTTTTCTCATTTCAAACGATTCTGAAGCTCAAAACGCTTATGCTCAAAAATTTATATTTTTAAACGACAGCATAATAAAAGTTCGAAACAATTTTAAAAACAAGTTTGCCCGAATTAAATACGATTCAAAAAAAGAAAAGGAAGAAAACCAAAAACTTCGTTTAGAGAATGTAGAGAATGAAGTTGCTCTACAAAAAGCTGAAAATCAAAAAATATTATTTCTTTCTGGATTCATTATTCTCTGTATTGTTCTATTTTTTGTAAAGAAAAATCATCAAAACAAAACTAGAGCTATAAAACTAAAAACAGCTTATGATACTGAAACCCGAATTGCCAAAGACATTCACGACGAACTAGCCAATGATGTTTTTAACACCATTACTTTTACCCAGACACAACCATTAGAAATTGAAAATACAAAAGAAACTTTAATTCAAAAGCTGGATCATATTTATGCACGAGTACGTGGTATTTCGAGAGAGAATAATACTATCGATACCAAAACCAATTTTGCATCTAACTTAAAAGAAATGCTTTCGACTTACAATAGTGACCATACCAACGTTATTATTAACAATATCGAAAAAGTAAATTGGCATTTAGTTGATGAGTTTAAAAAAGTTACCATTCATAGAATTCTACAGGAATTGATGGTTAATATGAAAAAACACAGTCAAGCATCACTGGTTGTAGTAAAATTTGAAAGCAACGGAAAAACAGTATTTATAGATTATACTGATAATGGTAAAGGAGCCGATAAAAATAAAATTATAAAAAATGGCATGCAAAATATGGAAAACCGTATTTTGGCCATAAAAGGAACTATTACTTTTGACACTAAACCCGATAAAGGTTTTAAAGTAAAAATAACAATGTCTAAATAAAAGCCTATGTTTAAAAAAGTAATAATAGCCGAGGATTTTGAAGAATTCAATTTAGCTGTACAGCAAACTTTGAATAATTTCAACATTGTCAATTTTCAGCATGCAAAATATTGTGACGATGCCTTTCTCAAAATAAGAAAAGCGATTCAGGATAATGAACCATACGATTTATTGATTAGTGATCTTTCGTTTAAAAAAGATCATCGCGAAGTAAAAATCGGCAGCGGTGATGAACTGATTCAGAAAGTTCGAGAACTGCAGCCTGAGATTAAAATCATCGCCTACTCTATTGAAGATAAAAGTGCTCGTATAAAATCACTTTTTGAAGATTCTGAAATTAATGCTTTTGTTCTAAAAGGCCGAAATAGCATTGAGGATCTCAAAAAAGCGCTCACTATAATTTCTGCCTCTGATCAAAAATTTATTTCGCAAGAAGTTGCTTCTGCGCTTCAAGAAAAAGGGAATTACGAAATAGACGATGTAGATATTAAAATCTTAAAATATCTGTCTGATGGAACATCTCAAGACGAGATTATAGAAATATTTAAAAGCAGCGATATAAAACCAAATAGTAAAAGCGCTATGGAAAAAAGATTAGCAAAACTAAAAGACTTTTTTAAAGCCAACAATACTATTCATCTAGTTTCGATCACAAAAGATATGGGGATAATTTAAAGTTCCTTTCTTACTTATTATTAAAGCTCCTTTGGGAGCTTTTTTTATTTCCAAAAATTAAAATATCGGATTATGGATTTCCGTAAAATACTGGTTTTGATTGGTTTTACTTTTGGGTTATCAATTTAAAACTACAAACCGATGGAAATGAACATTCAACTAAAATCTTTAGCAGATAAAATAAATCAGCTGAAAAGTAAAATTGAAACCGAAGAATCTACAAAACATGCTTTTGTATTGCCTTTTATTAATATTTTGGGTTATGACGCCTTTAATCCGTTAGAAGTAGTTCCAGAATTTACAGCCGATCTTGGCTTAAAAAAAGGAGAAAAAGTAGATTATGCTATTTTTCAAGATGGAGAACCAATTATCATTGTAGAATGCAAAAGCTGGAAAGAAAAACTTACCGTTCATAATTCTCAGTTATTCCGCTATTTCCACGTAACCAAAACTCGATTTGCACTTTTAACAAATGGAATCCAATATCAGTTTTTTACCGATTTGGACGATCAGAATAAAATGGACGAAAAGCCTTTTTTAGAATTTGATATTTGCAATTTAAAAGAAAACACAATAAGTGAAATTGCAAAATTTCATAAAGCCAATTTCGATGTTAATAATATTGTAAGCAATGCAAGTTCGTTAAAATACATTAAGGAAATTAAAAAGCTTATCAACGCTGAATTAGAAAGCCCTTCGAATGATTTTACAAAACTCTTCGCGAGCAAAATATATGCAGGACGACTGACGGAAAAAGTTGTTGATGAATTTAAAGATTTAGTTCAAAAATCGGTTAGCCAATTTATTAATGACAAAATTAATGATCGTTTAAATGCGGCTTTAAGCAAAGAAACTATTAAACAGCAAGATGAAGAAATTATCTCGGTTGAAGATGACAGCAAAGTGGTTACAACCGAAGAAGAACTTGACGCTTATCGCATAGTAGTTGCCATTTTACGCCGAAAACTGCCAATTGCTAGAATTGTTTCTCGCGATACACAATCCTATTTTGGAATACTGCTGGACGATAATAATAGAAAACCTCTTTGCAGGCTTCACCTAAACAGCGGTAAAAAATACATAAGCCTTTTCAACAATAATAAAACGGAAGCTAAAATTGCAATTTCATCCATTGATGATATTTATCAATACGAAAAAGAATTACTAGAAACGGTGGCTCTTTATGAAACAGAATTAAATCCCGTATAAGTACTCATTTTAAAAAATTTAATTCTAATTAGATTTATCGCATCACAAAAATTACTAACCCAAAATCAAAACACTATGAAACCTAAACATTACATAATTGCCGGACTTTGCTTGATTTTATTGGTCGCTGCACTTACTAATCCTAGAACTGAAAAACATAAAGAAGAAGTAAAACTGAAAATGAACGCATTTTTAGAAAAAGAAATGGATAAAGAAAATACAACTCAGGACGATGAAATGTCAAAAGCTGGAGGAATGTTAGGAAATGCTCTAGCACAATCGATGGTAAACATGCTCGTGGACAATATAGTTTCTTCATCAAATTATATTCTTTTTTCTACAACTGATGTAACTGTCGACGGAAAAACCAAAACTATTGGCTTTGGTATTTTGGGAAATGTCTTTTTATCTAACAAAATAGATGAAGCAATAAAACAATAAAAAACAGAATTTTTCAGCTAACTAAATACCACATTGCCTATGCAAAAAAACTACCTCATCTTACTTTTATTATTTTCATTTTATTCGTGCAAAAAGGCAGCTTCTCCACCTCCATTACCTCAAGTAAATTCATTTTATAAACCGGTAATTAGTGCGGATGACCGAAAGACCATCACTCCGGAAGAAGCCAGAACATATCACGTAAATAAAACCTATCAGTATGAATATAGAACAGGAAACCCTGGGAATTATGAGTACAATTATGACGTAAAAGGAATAAATAGTGCAGGCGATTCTGTCTCTGGCAATATAAACGTTTCGGGAAAATACGGCGCTGGAATTTTAACAACTGATACTATTCCAGAAATCGAAATCAATACAGAGTGGATTTCATACGGGAAATTAAAAGCTTTTGATAAAAAAGGAAACGAATATCAATTAATAGTCAAATAGAAATATCCAATGAAATATACGCTACTGTTACTTTTTATTTTTGCAACATCATTTACACCACCAGAAACCAACGTCTATATTTGCGGTCCTACTGGTGCAAAAAAATACCATTATAGTGAAAACTGCCGTGGCTTAAGTGCTTGCAGTCATGGAACAGTAAAAACATCTCTTAAACAAGCACAAGGTTTAGGCCTAACACTATGCGGATGGGAAGATTGATAATCTTCCCATTTTCATATTTAATCATTTGATAATAATCACTTTACAATAATTTCACATTAGTTTTCTTAATTTGATATAAAACTAATCGTTATGAAATTCTTTAATCTAAAATTCCTAGTATCATTCAAAGAATGGCTTTTTTTAAGAGCAATGCAATCTTCTTTCCTACATTAATAAACCATTATAAATAAAGGAAAGCAGTATTGAATGAATAAAATTGAAAGCTCATTTTTGAACAAAAACCAATTTGGTAACGACTTCTTGTGGGGTGTTTCTACCGCCGCTTTCCAAATTGAAGGTGCACACGATGCCGACGGAAAAGGTTCTTCTATCTGGGACGTTTTTACTTCTCAAAAAGGAAAAATCAAAAACGGACATCATGCTATAACCGCTTGTGATTTCTACAATTGTTATCAAGACGACATTAATTTAATTAAGGAATTAAATATTCCGAATTTTAGATTTTCTATCAGCTGGCCTAGAATTATGCCGACTGGTGTTCATCCTGTAAATCAAGCAGGAATCGATTATTATAATAAAATTATAGATTCGTTGCTGGATTCGGGAATCGAACCTTGGATAACACTTTATCATTGGGATTTACCGCATGAACTGGAAATAAAAGGAGGTTGGACAAACCGCGAATCGGTTTCTTGGTTCAAAGAATATGTAGAAGTTTGCGTACAGTATTTTGGCGATCGTGTCAAAAACTGGATGGTAATTAACGAACCTTCTGTTTTTACTGGTGCAGGCTATTTTTTAGGCATTCATGCGCCTGGAAAAAAAGGCATTACCAATTATCTTAAAGCCATACATCATGTAACTCTAGCCACTTCTGCTGGAGCTAAAATAATTCGAGAAAGAGTTCCCGATGCCCATATCGGAACGACATTCTCCTGCACGCATATTGAACCTGCAACTGAAAACGTAAAAGATGTTGAAGCCGCAAAACGTGTAGATACTTTATTAAATAGAACTTTTATCGAACCCATTTTAGGATTAGGTTATCCGCAGAAAGATCTTCCTGTACTTAAAAAATTGAATAATTATATTATTGAAGACGATTTAAACAATCTCGCTTTCGATTTTGATTTCATCGGATTACAGTGTTACACTCGAGAAGTAGTAAAATCTTCTATTTTAATTCCATACATTGGCGCCGAACTCATAAGCGCTGAAAAAAGAAATGTAATCTCAACCGAAATGGGTTGGGAAGTTTATCCGCCTGCTATGTATCATATTCTTAAAAAGTTTAACGAGTATGACGGAATCAAAAAAATCATAATTACCGAAAACGGAGCTGCTTTTCCAGATACTGTCCAAAACGGAAAAGTCCATGATATAAAACGAACTCATTTTATTCAAGACAATCTAGAACAGATATTAAAAGCAAAACAAGAAGGCTTAAATGTTGAAGGCTATTTTGTATGGAGCCTTACTGATAATTTTGAATGGGCTGAAGGTTATAATGCCCGATTCGGATTAATTCATGTCGATTTTGAAACGCAAAAAAGAACTATAAAAAACTCTGGATTGTGGTTTAAGGATTTTCTATCCTAGCTGTTTGATTTTACTGCAAAGTACACTAAGTCTTTTAAGATACCTTTGATTTAAAACAAAGTTCGCAAAGCGATATAAATTGCTTTGCGAACTTTGCGTTTATCTTTGTGCCCTTTGCGGTTAAAAAAACAACCCAGATATCATTAAGACTTATATTTATAATTCTGTTTTAAGATTCCAACATTGACTTTTCCGTTAGTTTTTAAGTGTGCCATTATTCTAATGTATTTCTCTTCAGGATATTTTACATTAAAACTAAAGGTTGTGTCTTTTGTTTTTACCTCAAGCAAGTGCTTTCCTTCATCAGATATTGATAATCCGACTGTTTCATAAGTAGGCAACGCTTCTGTTGCTTTTAAGGTAATTTCTTGAACTTTTTCTTTATCCAGAAATACTTCTAGTTTTAAATTGTCCAATTTCATATCTGTTGGCTGTTCAAACGAAACAACATATTTTTTACAGCTGACAGTGCATAAAACAATTAAGAGTATTAGGAGTTTTTTCATAAGGGGTATTTTAGACTAATTTTTATTAAAAATCAAAACCGTTTTTAATGTTTTATAAATATAAATAATTTTATTTCAATCTGGCTAAAAAACCAAATTTTACAATTTTTCAGAATACATATTTATTCAAAAAAAGACAGGAAAAAACTCTTCAAAAAAAGTAAAAAAAGAACAAAAAAATCTGTTATTTCACTGAATTTCATTAGGTTTATCGGGATTTTTTTCTTATCTTTATAGTGTAAATAACAGTAAATATATGCCTAAAAACACACTTTTTAAACGCCAAAATTACACTTCAAAAAATTATTCTTTTTATCTCTTCAAGCATTTTATTTTTCAAAATGCATCCAGATTTCATTTCGAAATTATGTCGCTTAATCTTTTTTCTGCACCAAGTATAAACATGCAGAAGACACCAGAGCAACTGTTCCAACCGCAATCGTAATTATTTTGCGAGGATATATTTTCTGAACCATTTTTTTAGAGAATAGATCTGTAAAATTCAGTATAGGATTTTCCTTTTCAGGAACTTCTTTAGACTCTTCATTTTCATTTTTCAACAAAACATTTTCTTCTATGCCATTACTATCAATTTCAACCGTTACATCCTTCGCGACATTTTTAATTTGTTTTGCTTCTTCAATTCTACATTTTTCATTGAACTTTTTAAAGGGACGAGGCTGAAAATCGACTAGCACTGCAGCAAGATTTATGGCGTCAATATTTGTTGGGTCTGTTTCTCCCTTAAAGAAAGTTTCAATAGGCCTAAACTTATCTTTTTGATTTTTAAACTTATTCTTTTGGGTATAGTCAAAATCTACGCACAGTAAATTTCTAAAAACTTTTAAATCATCTTGAGTCGGGTTGTCTTCAAAGATAAGCCAGCATAAATCGCGGAGTTTTCCACGGGAAGGGTGGTACAGAAAATCAAAGTACTCACCATCTTTTTCGATCTCGTATTTAATTTTAATTGCCCTTTTATATTCTTCTAATGTATTGTTCATCTTGCTTTTTTAGAAAATTCTTTTGACTCCTTTTTTTTCCATTTTTAACCAAAACTTTTTTATATGCCTTTATTTTCAACCTCTAAATTTTATCATTACAAGCAATTCAATTTCTATTCCAAATCTATACTATTTCAATATTTTTTTTATTGGTTCACATCCAACTTTTGACAGACTTATTGCATCTATTATAATAAGAGATTTGTTTAAAATTAAATAATTCAAACTAGACTTTTACGCTTTTTTCTGGGAATTTCTGGGAATCTCAGGAAAACGCAGGAATTCCGGGAATCCCTTACCAGTTAAGGCCTGAAAGCTCCTTTACTTTGCATCAAGAAATTAGTTCAGGTTTTGTCTGCAGACTAAAACAATAATGAAAACCAGTTCTAATTAAGAGTGTAAAAAAACTGTAAGACCGAGTTTATTCGGGAAGTATAAATAACGTCTTACTGTTCTACACACTTCACTTCCCAAAATCAATATTGGTATTGTCCCAAAGCCTCTGGATCATTCCGGACAGCAATACCTATGTCTAATTTCTTAAAAATAAACAAAATGAAAAAACTAATACTATTTATCGCTTTTGCGCTATTGTTCACGATATTTTCTTGCACTCCTGATGAGTATGAGACACAAACAGTTAAAAAAACTGAAAAAACTACCCAGCCTTCATACGCTGGTGGCGAAAATCCTGATGGCCCTGGTGATTCAAGACCACCAACAAAACCATAAACTAAAAATATAATTTTAGTATCAAATTAATTACTATTTTCGGGGAAAGTAAATTTATATGTTACGGTCCCCGTTTTTTTATTTTATTCTACTTCTCTCGCTTTTTTCCTGCAAGAAAGAGGGACCTACTTCTCCTAACACTGAATTAATTCGAAAAGAAGCACTTAGTCTACGAGACAGAGCAGCTAAAAATTATAAAAAAGAAAACTTTAACACCGCTTTTTATGAATTTAACAAATCAAAGGCTCTTTTTGAAACCTTAAAAGATAGTTCCAAGATTCCCTATATACTTATTGAAATGGCGTCTATCCAACAGGTTAATGGTGACTATTACGGAAGTAAAGAAACTGTAACAGAAGGACTCATTTATGCTAAGGATAAAGATCATTTAGCCTCTATAAATATTATCTTAGGCATAGCAGACAAAGAACTTTCTCTTTATGATGATGCCATTTATTACTATAAAAAAGCAGCTGATCAATATACAGATTCTCTTTATAAACAATATCCAGTACAAAATATTGCAGCTGTTTATATTCAGCAAAAAAAGTATGATAAAGCAATTGCTCTTCTAGAATCTATTTTAAAAATGAATTTTTCAAACGATGTTTCCAATAATCAGTTTAAAGCTACAATAAAAGACAATTTAGGTTACGCTTATTTTAAAAAGGGAGCGGAAGATAAAGGATTTCATTTAATGGATGAAGCACTCAAGATCAAAATTGACACTAAGGACACCTATGGAAGTATTGAAAGCTATCTACACCTTGCCGATTATTATTCTAAAAAAGACATAAAAAAATCAGATGAAAACGCTCTTGCAGCGTATACTATTTCCACAAAACTTAATAGTGTTGATGAAAGATTAGAAGCACTTCAAATATTAATTTCAAATGATAACACCCGTAATACCGCAAAATACACCCAAAAGTACTTTACTTTAAACGACAGCATTATTAAAGTTCGAAATAATTTTAAAAATAAATCCGCAAAAATTAAGTATGATGCCAAAAAGGAAAAAGACGAAAACGAAAAACTTCGTTTAGAAAAGGCAGAGAATCAATTATCGCTTCAAAGAGCCAAATACCTAAAAATTGTATCAGCAATTGTTTTTGCTTTTTTAGTTATTCTAATATTCATTTTGATACGCTATTATAAGAATAAAAACAAAGCAATCGAATTTAAAACCTCTTATAATACCGAAACCCGAATTGCTAAAAAAATCCACGATGAATTGGCAAATGACGTTTTTCAAGTAATTGCTTTTGCTGAATCTCAGCCGTTATCAGTAGAAAACACAAAAGAGAATCTGCTGCAAAAATTGGATGATATTTATAGCCGGGTACGGGGGATTTCTAGAGAAAACAATAGTATTGATACTGGTGCAAATTTTACCCACAGCATAAAAGAAATGCTCTCTGCTTATAACACACGAGAGAGAAATATCATGGTTACCAATTTAGAAAACATAAATTGGGAAAATATCGATGATATCAAAAAGATTACCATCAGCCGAATTTTGCAGGAATTAATGGTGAATATGAAAAAACACAGCGAAGCAAGTATTGTAGTAATACGATTTGATAGTGACCAAAAATCAATTTCGATAAATTATATGGATAATGGTAAAGGCTGCGAAAAAAGCGTGATTGTAAAAAATGGTCTTCAAAACATGTCAAACCGTGTTCTAGCCGTTAACGGTACATTTGATATTGAAACAGAACCAGACAAAGGATTTAAAATAAAAATATCTATGCCAGAACAAACGCAGATTAAGGTGAAAGAAAAATTCGCATATTAAAAAAAACCTTTCAGAATTAATCTGAAAGGCTTTTCTCTTCAAAAACAATACTATTATAACCTTTTCTAGTTTATAATGTTTCGTTTAAAACAGCCACCGCTTCTTTCCAGTTATTTACTCGTAAATGGTGTGTTTTGTTTATATTATGAAAGGCCGTAAACATAATAGGCTTGCCCATACAGTAATCTAGATTTTTACAGTGATCGTCAATCAGATAATCAGTATTAATAATTCTTTTGCTGCCGCATAAAACTATATTTTCCCATTTTATAAAAGGAAAATGCTCTGCAAGCCACGCTACTTTTTCGGCAAGAGAGATTGGAAATTCTGTTGCTGCCGAGACAATAAAAATTTCAAAATTCTTTTGGAGTTCTTGCAAACTCTCGATTGCATCTGGCATTACGGGCAGATTTCTAAAAAAATTCCCTTTGTTTAAAATTCCGTGCAAAAGTGCTCTTTCTTTAAAAGCTTCTTCTTCACTTAATCCTTGAATGCTTTCTTTCGAAAGGTTCATTCCATACTCTTTATTATACTCTTCAATCAATTGGGTTTCTATATCCGCTAGCACCCCGTCCATATCGACTGCAATGGTTTTCTTTCTCATGACAATTTTATTTTGCGGCAAAATTATGCAAAAATTGCAATATATTGCAATTTTTAACTTATTTTTGCAATATAAAACCGCAAGCAAAATGAAAAAGGAAGAACGTCAAAAGGTAATTTTAGAATATTTATCTAAAGAACACCGTGTTAGCTCTATCGAATTAAGCGAATATCTGAGCGTTTCAGAAGATACAATCCGACGTGATTTAAAAGAGCTTTCAGATCAAGGATTATTAAAAGCGGTTCGTGGCGGTGCGGTCGCTCCTTCTCCTATTCCGCTTCATTATAGAAAAAGAGAAAAACACGATATCGAAAACAAAAAAATTATTGCGCAGAAAGCAATTTCGTATTTGAAAGACGGGCAAGTTGTTTTTATTGATGGCGGAACCACTTCTCTAGCTTTAGTTGCAAGCTTTCCTTACGATTTAAAATTGACGGTTATTACCAATAGTTTTCCCATAGCTTCATTGGTTGAGGATTTACCTAATATTGATTTAATTTTTGCTGGCGGAAAAATGTGCAAGACCTCTTTTGCCACTTCGAGTATTGAAACCATTGATTTCTTTAGAAATTTTAGAGCAGATATCTTCATTTTAGGAATTTGCAGTATTCACCATGAACGTGGTATTACGGGAATTCTATACGACGATTCTGTGCTGAAAAAGAATATGATTAAAAACTCCAACTTTGTTATTGCTTTAAGTTCTATCGAAAAAGTCGAAACTGCCGAATCTTATTTTGTCTGCCCAATAAAAGATATTGATGTTTTGGTAACCAATGTTTCTCCTGATGAGGAAATTTTAAAAGCGTATAAAAATACTGGTTTGACTATTCTATAATTTCATAACTTTGATCTAGACAATGATTTAACATTAATCTAGTGCAATGGAATTCCAATATTTTCTACCATCAGAAATTCTGAAACCTTATATAAAACACTATTATATTTTTGAATCAGATTCTGATATAGAATTTCAAGATACTGTTTTTCCTAGTGGCGAAATGGAAATGATTTTTAATCTCGGCGATGGCATTTGGGAATCATTGATTAATGAAAAATTTCATAAAACACCCAAAATTGAATTGTGGGGACAAATAACAAAACCGCTTGCTATAAAATCAAAAGGCAGACACACTATGTTGGGCATTCGGTTTTATACCCATTCTGCAGCTTATTTTTTTAATGATGAAGTCGGAATTTTTAACGATCAGATTTTAGATTTAGAAGATGTAATTGGTAAACCTATAACAACACTTCATTTACAGCTTTTGGAAACTCCAGGTATACAAAAGCGAATTGAACTTATCGAATCTTTCTTAATCAAGAAACTGATAACGAATGACAACAAGTCGCAGAAAATTCAAAAAGTGGCTCATATTCTGTCTAGTTTAGTCCAAAATCCATCAGGAAGCGACATCACTTCTATTGCTGCCAAATACGGAATGACCCCTCGTTATCTTCATAAACTGGTTTTTCAGCATACTGGTCTGGCTCCAAAATCCTTTAATAAGATTATCCGTTTTCAGCGCAGTTTAAAACTAATTTCCAACAACGATTCTCTTTTAACTTCAATTGCATACGATTCTGGCTACTTCGATCAATCGCATTTTATAAGAGATTTTAAAGCTTTTACGGGAACCACGCCCACTTCTTATTTAGAAAACCTATCTCCAATAAATAATCTGATTATTTAAATCAATATTCAGCACAACTTCTTAGCAACTTAGAACCTCAGAATCTTAGAACCTAAAAAAGAACTGTTCCGATTTGTACAATTTAAAAGTTTTTAGACGCACTACCTTTGATTAAAATAATATCATTTTATTCTTTTAATTAAAAACTAAAAATTTCAATTATGAAAAATTATGCTCTTGGTACAATCTTAAAACTAATTGTATTTTCCATATTATTAAGCAGCTGTGATTCGACATCAAAAAAAGAAACAGACAATTTAGATGAAGCAAAAAAAGCAATTCAGGCAAGTAATGCTATTTATTTTAATTCATTTAAAAATAATGATCCGTCAATTTTTATAGATCGTTATGCCGATGATGCTTCAATATTGCTTCCAAATGCACCTCAAATTTATGGAAAAGAAGGTGCAGCCAAATTCTTCAGAAAAGCCTATGACGAATATGGCTTAAGAGGCGGTAAATTTATTACGACAGCAGTTTATGGCGATGGCGTAGAATATGTGACAGAAGAAGGCTTATGGCAGTCTTTAAACTCAAAAGGCGAACTTATGGATGATGGCAAATTTCTTGTTCTTTGGAAAAAAACGCCTAAAGGCTGGAAAATGTTTAGAGATTCTTTTAGCAGTAATCGCGAAGCAAAATAAGAATGCTTGTTTAGGGCGCAATTCAATCACAAATAATAATTTCTATCTTTGTTTTAAACCTAAATTCAGAGTTAAAATCCAAGAAAAATAAAAAAGTAGGTTTTTTCTTTCTTTTTTAAATAAATGCATATCTTTGTAAAGTCAAAATACTATACAAGGAGAAATCCGAAACTTAAATTTTTAAGTTAACATAACGAGCCCTCATCCACGTTGAAGGAGCTAGTGATAGCCCTAATTCCACTCCTTGTAGTGTTTTGACACAACCGAAGATGAGGGCTTCGTGCGTTTAAATATTTTCGAAAATGTCAAAAGAAAATCAAAAACCAACACATCGTGATGTAATGCCATCCGTAATTAATTTCCTTTCAGATGAATTGTTTGAGGGAGACTACAAAGAACAGCCAATGTATTTGCAGGAAATCTTCGAGCTCCTCATGCATACAGAGTTTGGCGACGATATCAATTTAAGGCAAAAAATACTGAGCTGTTTAAGAACCAGCCGAAATCTCGCCGAAGCCTTATCACCATTTTCAGAAAAGCAGATTTACAAGGCTTGCGCTAGTAATAGATAAATTATTCTAATAAAAATTGAAAACCCTACGAATTGATATTTGCAGGGTTTTGTTTTAAAAAAGATGTTCAAATTCTTATTTACATTGAAAATGAAATAATGTTTTCTTTACTATAGTCTTTTTTTCGTTAGAAATTTGCAAATTTTGAAGTTGACTATACTGATAAAGAACATTTAAATCATGATATGAATTATTTACTACTTGTTTTGTTTTCAGCAAATATGCATTTTTAGATTTATTAAAATTGTATTTATCAAGTTTAATTTCATTTGCAGAAATATCTTTGTATGAAGGATTGTAATATACAATATCTGTATTCATCTTAGAAGTCTTATTTATTTCTTTTATCATTTCTAAATCTCCATTACTTAAGCTTTCAATTCTACTTAATTCCTCGTTATAACGATTTTTAAGACTTTTTCCATTTATTTTAAATATAATTGGTTCACGAAAATTTGACTGCGAAATATAGTGCGCAACAAAATCATTATAATTATTGTCATTTTTAAATATGTACATTTTTCTACCTTTGGTTTCCGTATTTTCCGATCCATAAGAAAAAGATATTTTTGTTGCAGATTCAGTAAATAGATGAACATTTGGAAAACCCAAGCAATTCGCGTCTTCGTTAAAAACCCTTTGAATAGCCTTATTTTCATTTAGTGCTATAAAAGTATCGCCATCGTTAAAGCCAGAAAACATTATTTTTGTACCTTTTACATTGGGATTATTATATCCATATAATACAAAAGGGAAGTCGGGATTTTTTGGAATTAACTTCAATAAATTATTTTCAATGTGCCATTTACCAGTTATTAAAGTTGCATATGCCACAATAATAAATGTATTGTCACTTTGTATAAAATAACTTGCCCCATTTTGGCTATAATTTCCAACAAAGTTTGGTTTATGTTGAGCAATTGAAGCACTAAGAACCAGCAATAATATTGCGGTGAAATAGAATTTTATTTTTTTCATTTTAAATGTAGTGAGGTTTGATTTTGTTGAATATTAATTTTTTATTCATATTTAAATTCCAATATCGCGGATTTGAACCCTCGCTGGCGCGAGCGTCTCGCTCGTGCACTTGAGAATTAATTCGGTTAAATAAACTTTGTGTTCACGAGCGAGACGCTCGCGCTAGCAAGGCCATCCCGCTAGCCCATTGGGGAAACATATACATAAGAAGGCAAAATCTTTACCGAACTTTTACCATTTTTTAGTATTACGCTTATACTGTCATTAGTATTATTTATCTTCAATTCTAACAATAATGGATTTGTTTTTTGTAAAGTTTTTAGTTTTCTAAAAGCTTTTAAAGTTTCGTCCTCTTTAAAATAAAATTGAGATGAAAATTCCTTCTTACCATTACTCCATGATAAACGAAAACAATCAGGAATTTGATAAAAAATTGGTGTTTTTTCAGGTTTCTTGCTTTTGAAATACCAATTATTTTGATTAAAAAAAGTAAAATCGGAATCTCCTAAATAAAATCCGCTAGGTAATTTAATGTCAATTTTATAAGGATAATGCTCCATTACCAAAGCTATTTTTATTGATATATCAATAGTGGAAGTAGAATCAATTTGGTCGCTTTTATCAAAAATATGCCAAGTTTCATTAACTTCTTTAGCTTGGTAATTTCCAATTTTTAATTTATCATCATCATTCGAAATCCATACTGTGAGTTTTCCATTAGGCAATATTTCTGCTAAAAATCTAAACATAACTTTGTTCGAATCTACTTCAGAATAATTGCTTCCATACTGTTTCGCCCTCATTCTCAACTGTTTTGCTTTTTCCAAAATAATTTTATATGGCAAGATAAACTTTCCTTTATAAAACTTTTTTTCTGTGTATGAAAACCAACTTATAGACAAACTATCAGGATAAAAAACATTTTTTTGAATGTTATTGTAATTTATATCATCCCAGCCATCATCAATTATGTTTTCCTTATTATCGTCATAATTCCAATCTTTGGCATGATGGAAATGGCAACTACTTACTTGAACCACGTTACCTTTGCTACTTAACACGCCACTACCCCATTCAAACCTTTCATCAGCTTTATAATTGTATGTTTGAATAGCAATAGCAGCTAAAATTAATAGTAATAAAATCGAAAGTAATCCGTTTATAATATCTTCGCTTTTTTTGAAATATTTCATAATTATAATTAATGTGAAAATGCTTTTCCTAATTGTGCTACATATAAAAATCCAATAAAAAAAAGTACAAAAAGAATAGCACAAATTAGTATTATGATCCCCATTATCTTACGATATTTTGTTTTCTGAGTACTAAAAAAATAAATCAACAATATTAATATCGAAGTAGTTATAGGAGCCGTTAACGTAGTTACAACTTCAGAATAACTCTCTTCTGTATGGTCAAGATAAAATTGTAATGAAAAAGCAATGGCAGATAGTAAAAACAAGGTCACAAATACTTTCATTATGATATTTTTAATTAAATACATTTTTAAATTTTTAATCTCCATAAACTATTTTTATGTTTTTTTCCTGCTGGTACGAGAGTCAATTAATTTTAATATGACCCCTCATACATAACCGATCCCTTATAAATACGAACACTGTCAACTTCCACACGTTCGTGGTTTAAAAACAATTCTAATTTTTGGTTGTCTTTACTTATTTTTACCTCAAACTCTTGTTTATCCTCTGTTTTAAAATTTTTGAACTTTTCAAATATTACTTTTTCATTTAGAAAAATATTGCCTCTAAAACGTTCATCGGGACTGGTTTCCCAATCTAATTCCAAAATTTGTGGCAAAGCACGATTGTCATAAGTAGTGGCAGGCAGCGATGGCATAAAAATAATATCCTGTTCACCGTTGTAATTGGTAAAACAATATTGAAACAAACGCAAAGCTGGATTTTCGTTCTCCATTTTTATCCTAAAGGTGTAGCGCTGACGGTACATATCCCATTTTGCACAGGAAGCATTGGGCAAAAAATCCCTTTCTGCTACTTCTTTACGGTTCATAGACCAGTTTCTAAAAAGCTGTTCCTCCAGTTTCTTGTCATCTTTTATAACTTCTGCCTGATAACGGCCAAGCTCAATCCTCATAACTCCGTACTGTTTCCATACCACTACCATGCCCTGTGGGGCAAAACCAAATATCAAACCTGAAAGTTTTTCATTAACATAATCATTATAGCGACGGGTAGTGTCCATTGCTTTTTTCATTTCTTCTACAGGAAACTGCGCTTTTAAATGGTAAAATTTATCCTCATAACCGGCATAATAAATAACATCTGCCCCTACAGGCGTGCCATGCTGTGAAGTCCAGCTTTTTCCAGAATCTCCCCAGCGTCCTGATGACCCGCCAAAGGGCAGGCTGGCAGGTTCTCCCTCAAGTATAAGGATATCTCCCCTTACAAATTCTACTCGGTAGATATTTTCATTATCTTTATGTTTTTGCCTAGGCTGGCAGGTGTAACTTTGCCATTCGTATCTATTTCTCATTTGACAGCTAACGTTTAGTGTAATGATTAAAAAAATCAAAACCTTGTTTAGTTTATCCATTTTGTATTTGTCTTTTGCGTTTTTCTAGTGGCAGAACATCATCAAATCTTGGCCCAAGTCCAAATTCATCTGCCTTTACAGACCAGTGTAGGTATCTGTTGCGTAATTTTTTTAAATCATCAGGTTTTATATAATCTATGTAACTTATTTGTTCAGATTCTTTTAAATATTGGGCTGCTGGTTTCTGTTCTCTAATGGCTTCATTTCTGTGTGTCATAACAGCCGCGCTATAGCTCGTTATCTGTTCAAATACCTTTACAATAAATGGATCTGAAATATTGGTTTTTTGCTTTTCAATTGTTTCATCATAAATGACTCCAAACTGTTTCTGTTTCGAAACCATAATCATTTTGTTCAGTGCTACTTTATCATAGGTGTTTTCTAAAACACGAGTCCCTACTAAATAGGCTTCATTTTTATCATAATCATATTCCATCGTAAGCTGATCATCATCATACCAGCCTTCGGAAATTACTATTCTCTTAAAGGCATCACATTTTGGTGTACTGGGAGTAAACTTAAAACTCTTATCGCGGGTTCCTAAAAAGAAGCTTTCTTTAAATATAACCGAACGCTCTTTGTCGCCATGTCTGTAAGAACCTCCAATATCTGAGTGTACTCCGGGCAGCATTAATTCCAGACCTCTGTGGCCACAGCTGTGAATATTGGTTAAATCAAAGTTTTCGCGATATTCATCGGCCGAGGAAAGCTGTAAAACCATTCTGGCTTTTTTTACCGCTTTAAGACCTAAATCTTTAACATCGTTATTATGATTAAAACCATGAGACGAAACAGTGTCATACAAGCCTACAAAATTGAAAAAGACTTCTTTTACCTCAAATACTCCATTATTAACCAAACATCTGCCAAAATAGCCATATTTAATTTCAAAACTCTCAGGATAAGGAGGCTTGGTTTTATCTTCATTTTTTGGATATTTTTGCTGCTTCATATCTCCGGGAAACCAGAAATAACCAGCAGGAGAAATTTTTACAGAATAAGGAGAACTGTCAGTAACACTTAAAAAATGTCTTGCTGTTGCTGCCCCTCGACTAAAGCCAAAAACATTGATTGTAAGCTTGTCAATAGGTTTTCCCTTAGCTGCATATTTTATTTCTAAAGCTCCCAATTCACAGCCTCGTTTTACCTTGTCTTTAATCCCTGTATGCCAAAAAATTCCCGTTTGTGCAAGACCTTTTGGTAGCTTATCATCTGGTTTTAAATCGGTTGTACCAACCCCTTCAACATAAACTGATTTTTGTGTAGTTTCTTGTGTTGAGATTGCATCGTAACCTCTTGCAACGTTAGTGTAATCGTTCTCGTAACTATCATCCTTTTTATTCGAATTTTCCTGATAGGCAGTCATGTTTTTTTCTCTGGCTTCGGTATTGTTTCTGTTATTTGCTGTACCGTCAAAAAAAATATTTAGTGTCAGTTCAAGACTATTACTCATCTTGTCTTCAGGATGCGAAGACTCATAATCATTATAAAAAACACCCTCTTGCTCGCCTAACCAATTATTATGTTTAGCAGCAACAAGATCTACATTACCATTTGTGGCATGTATATCTATTTTTCCTGTG
>Ga0308157_10002100_pt1 | contig 35026 bp, 34 predicted proteins | sample PhyBR1_FD_201035 | JGI IMG/M metagenome (GOLD analysis project Ga0308157, IMG submission 201035) | Phyllosphere microbial communities from UC Gill Tract Community Farm, Albany, California, United States - DLSLB.R1 | ecosystem: Host-associated > Plants > Phyllosphere > Unclassified | place: USA... | reverse complement strand
GGTTGTGTTCGTGTGGCTCTTCCTTAAAATGCTGATTAGTCGAAGCATTCTTCTTATTTATCTCGTATTGATTATTAGCAATGTCATAAACTTTTGAAGTTTGGCTACAAATTACACAAACTCCGTTCTTATCATATTCATGGGTATGATCCATATATTAAAGCTATTTTATTATTTAAATGTACCCATTTAAATAATATTAGACTAAAAATAAAAATGCTGTTTCAATAGAATCAACCTTTGTAATTTTTTGTAAAAATAAAAGCCTGATTTTTAGGAATCAGGCTTTTATTGATAATTTTATAATTATATATTATTGCTTTAGATTAACTCCGTAACTATATTTTCCATCAGTAATAGTAACTAAAGCATTTGAATAATCTAATTCTAAGAATATGTAAAAACCCTTATATTCTGATTTCACGGGCATAGTATACAAGTCTGGTAATTCAGCACTACCTCTGTTAGCATTATTAACATCAAAACCAAATCTTTGCTTAACGTTGTTATTAAAAGTAAGTTCTACAACATTGCCTATAAACTCCATATTAGTGAAATATGCCTCACTGGGATCTAATTCTGTACGATTTCCTTCCTCATTATTTAATACATAAGCACTATAAGCAGTAAATACTTTTCCTTTAAGATCAGCAACAATTTCTTCCTTTACTTTCTCAGGTCTAACTCCATTGTCATTTTCACATGAGATAAATAGTACTGTAAAGAATAAAAATAAACTTAATTTTTTCATATCTTGATGTAATTTGTGATTCAAAATTATGACAAATATCAACAGTAATTTAACATTGCGGTAATTCCATTATGATATAAAAAAAAAATGTAGCTATATGTTTGCAAAATGGTCTAATGAATTAAGATTATTATTCATTAAGATTATTATTGTTACTTAAAAAGGTGCTAATAAGGATTTAGTATAAGAATTTACAACAGGCTATGATTTTTAGGAATCTGATTCAACGCATTTAATTATTAAGTTGTACCAATTCTTGTAGAACTTTATCGATATCTAAATTAAGTTTTGTAATATCCTTATTCTGAATGTGGGAAGCATTGTATCTTCTTAAATTTTCAAAAAAACTCTTAAGATTACTATTAAATTCATCAAGAGTCAAATCATTGGGGATGTATTTGCTTGAAGGTAATAAACGTTCAACTTTTGCATTTTCTATGGTAGGATATTCAATCCATCTTCCATTAAGATCTCTTTGTGGAATATATTCTTCCTGCATCCATAATACTATTTCATCTTGAGGTTGAGAAAGTCGTAAAAAATAGTGTTTATCATCGGATATCTTAAACCCAAATAAATTGATAGAATAATCATATTCCTTAAGGAAACTAGATATAATTTCACTATTCATCATTTTTTGTATTAAATCTAAAATCCTCTCGTTTTCATTATTCATACCATTCATTTTTATGAAATATTCATTTTTTCTAAAAATAAGAAATGAAATGCAAAATTGACAATTTACCAGTAATTTAATTTTCAGTTAATATTAGATTCTTATTTTTCATAAAAATAAAAAAAATGGAACATCGTTTTATTATACCAAATTATTGCATCTTGTGTGCATTTATTTTCATCTTTTTTACTGGCTGTGTGAAGAAAGATGAAATTATTACAGAATTCTTTATTTCACCTCAAACCGCTCAAATAGGTGCCGGCGACTCTATTCTATTAACAATTAACATTAATAAAAATCCTCAGTGGTCTTCAAGCAATGAATTTGTAGGAGAAATCAATGAAAATGGACTTTTTATAGCTTTACGTGTGGGAAAGACAAAAATTAAAGCTGAATATCTAGATTTTAGTGATGAAATCGAAATAGTAGTTTTACCCAAAGCATCAGATGTTACTGAACCTTTATTAATTTTTGGTGAAAATCAAGAAAAGATCAAGGAATTAGAAAGCAGAACACTCGTAAGAGAAATACCGGGAATTTTAACTTATGCAGAGGATTCTCCTTTTGTAAAGCAGGTTATTTATATCTTCAATAGAAGGAAATATCAGTATAGTATTGTTCATTTCAAAGACTTAACCAAGCTACAAATAGAGCATTTATTAATGTTCTATAACGAGCATTATGAGTTCCTAGGAAGTAGGAATAATGATTTATATTTTACCGATCAAAAAAGAAACGTACTGGTAGCTATTTCTGACAATGAAAATCCTTCAGCAAGGTATACAGTATATGAAGAAGTGAATACAAAAAAATAATCTTCTCATATTGGCGTATTTTCTTTTTAGGACACATATCTTGAATTAACTAATTCAGATAAAAATAACAAATCATTTAAATCATAAAGTTTCTTTAAATGAAATCTACAGCGTTTAAATCAACTTGTTATTAACCATTAATTATTTACAAAATTTTTAACTAATATCGATAATAATTGGCACAATATTTTCACGTACCTTGTTATAATTGTTTAACATTGGGTGAGTGTTTGAATGATAAAAATAATTAATGAATTAATTATTCTATTAAACATTTATCACCTTAAATTGGTTTTATTAGTATGGTTAAGAATCAGAACTTTAATAGTGATGAGATTATTAAGGAATTAAAAAAGTTGGATGAGAAACATCGTAGTTATCTTCAAACTGAAGGTAAGTGGTTAATTGGTGGATTTGAATCCATAATTAGTTACGACGGCAAAATTTCAACCATTAATGGTGAACAAGTTACTCTTAAAAAGGAAATCTACATGATGTTACCCGCTGAAATAAGAGAGGAAATAGCCCAGTTTATGGATGTTGAATAGCTTATTATTAAACTATATAATAGTTTAAATCAAATAAAATTATAAAAATCAGCCTTATGTTTATTTGGCTGATTTTTTTATGTCAAATTCCCTTTTTATTGAGAAAACTGTATATTTAGAATCATATTATGGTTCTAATTTATAATGGAAGAAAATAAATCAATCCCCGTTCTAAGCCAGGAAGAAATCCGAGTTTTAGGTTCTTTATTAGAAAAATCAAAAACAACACCTGAGTATTATCCCATGACTTTAAATGGATTACAAACCGCGTGCAACCAGAAATCATCAAGAAAACCCGTGGTTCAATATGATGAATCTACTATTGTACACACATTAGACAGTTTGCGTAAAAAAGGTTTAGTTTCAACTGTTGTTGGTGGAGGGAGTCGTGTTACAAAATATAAACACAATATTGCAATCCAGTTTCCACTTCTTCCACAAGAATTAGCAATACTTTGTTTGTTATTTTTACGTGGTCCTTTAACCGCGGGCGAAATAAATAGTAATTCCGGAAGACTTTATGACTTTGAAAACCTAGATGAAGTTCAAGAATTACTTAATAAGTTAAGTACTGAAGAACCGAATTACATCAAGCAATTATCAAAACGACCAGGTCAGAAAGAAGTAAGGTATGTTCATCTATTTTCTGATTTCGACGAAGATTCTTATGAAGAGGATGCTTTGTTGGCCTCGAATTCTTTAAGTAAAAAGGATTCTTCAATTCTTCATTTAGAAGAAAGAGTAGAAATACTTGAAGAAAAATTAAATGCCTTAAGATCAGAATTTGATAAATTGATGGAACAACTCACTTAAAAGGCATAAATTATCTTGCATGAAAAAATTGTTTACTACAATCCTGATTTGTTTATTAATCCAAACAGGGCAATCTCAAACTTTTCACCCCCTTTCATCAGGTCATAAATCGAGTTTCCGAGGTCTGGACACTTATAAAAACAATGTATTGTGGGTAAGTGGAAGCAATGGAATGGTTGGTAAATCATTGGACGCAGGAATAACTTGGCAATGGGTATCTCCCCTAGGATATGAAAAATTTGACTTCCGGGATATTGAAATCTTTAGTGCTAAGGAAGCGGTGATTGTTAGTGCGGGTTCTCCAGCTATCCTTTTGCACACAAAAGATGGTGGGAAATCATGGAATGAAGTTTACAGAAATGAAAACCCGGATATCTTTCTTGATGGGATGGATTTCAATGGTAAAATAGGTTATATCGTAGGAGATCCAATCAACGGTGTATTTCAATTATTGAAAAGCACTGATAAAGGAAAATCTTGGAAAAATGTAACACAATCCATTCATTTATTTGCTGAAGAAGGTGAAGCAGCATTTGCAGCTAGTGGTACTTCATTACAGGTTATTAACAATTGGGTATATATTGGTACAGGCGGAAAGTATTCCAGTTTGTTTAAGCGTAATGAGAAAGAAAATAAACTAGATGTACTGAATGTTCCTATTTGGTCAGGTTTAGAAAGTACAGGAATATTCTCCATAGACTTTTTAAATGAAAGAATCGGTGTCGTTATTGGAGGGAATTATACTTCAGATAAAGACAACAGTAATAATATCCTATTAACCTTTAATGCAGGTCTCTCTTGGGAGAAACCTATTCAGCCTGTATGGGGATATAGGTCCTGTGTTAAGTATATATCACAAGATGTTTTGATCGCCACAGGAACATCTGGGACAGACATTTCTAAAGATGCCGGAAAAAGTTGGACAAATGTCTCATCAAAAAGTTTCAATGTTATTGCTTTATCTAAAGATAAAAAGCATATTTATTTAGCGGGTAGTAATGGAAACATAGAAAAACTAATACTTTAGGTCAACGCTTGTCACGTAAATTATTCCCCTTATCCCCCTTTATGACTATCTAAATATTATGATTATGTTCGGAAAAATTGAAAAAAAATAATTTAGTTACGATATTCAGAAATACCCAATCAAGTTTTGTCCAAGAAAAAGAACATTTCTATTTTTCACCCTTTTGATTTTAAAAATCAATTTGTCGATTTTTCCCCAAATCAGGAAATATTACGAGAAAGTGTAAATGAATTTTTCATTCATGCTTTGAGCGATAAAACAATTAATCTACGATTGCCATTCCCCCCACATAAAAAAACAGTAAATGATTTTCTCATTGTTACCGAAGGCTTTGCAAACCGACAAGTTGGAATAAATTCTTACAAGATTTGTAAAAATGAATTATTGAGTGTTCCAAAATTACAGGTTTCTACTACCGACTTTTTTTCACAAAACCTAAACGGTTTTTATTGTCATTTTTCTAACGATTTCTTATCCGACAATTCTCTCTTGTTAAATTGGCATCTGATAGGTAATAAATTAAGGAAATCATTTATTAACCAAGATGCAACTGAACGAATCTACCAACTACTTACAATGATGAATAATCTTTATAGGAGTAACTGGAGTCAAAATAAAAATTTGATTGCACAATATCTACGGACTACTATTACAGAAATTAACTTTCAAAATATACAATCCAGCCATGAAAAAATCAATAAAAAGCGAGATTTGGCTGATGATTATATTAGATTGATTAATGCCAATTTAAATAAAGGATATAATATTAGCGAATTGGCATCTATGCTGTACATTACACCTAATCATCTCAATAAAACGATAAAAAAACAACTTGAAAAATCCGCACAGTCGGTTTATAATGAAATTCTTTTGCAAGAAGCTAAAGGTATTGCTTCTGCAAACCTCCAAAGACATTAGTGAGATTGCCTTTCATTTGGGTTTTAATGATCTATCTTACTTTGGAAAATTTTTCAAAAAACTAACTCGTCAATCTCCTTTAGAATATCGTAAGATGATTGAAAATTACTAATAATTGATTTATTAGTGCCTAATGGTTCTGTGTTGAAGATTTATTTTTACACAAAACTATTTAGACATGAATTATTTCAACAAAGTTCTTTTTGGAACAACTTTATTTTTATCTGCTTTTTTGACAAAAGCACAAGAAACAACTATCTCCCCGGTTAACAATCCGCCAATTTTTATGGAAACTTTTTTAGGAGACCGTGCATTGGCTTACCAAATGATCATCAATAAAAAATTACAGAGTACTCCGAAATTCGGTTTTTTTGGCGTCAGCAATATACAACCAGAATGGGGAGAGTCTAAAATGGATGATTTTATGGTTCAGGGAAATTTATCATATAGTCTCTTTAGAGGAATTGATTTATCAAGTGGTTTTATTTGGAATCCAATTGATGGTATCCGTCCCTCGGCAGGAGCTATTTTTTCGTATGGCAATCCGAAATTATTAGCGGTTGTAAACCCAAGAGTTGACTTATCTAAAAATGCAAACTTTGATGTTCTTGCATTGCTAGAATACAAACCTAAAATAAACGAAGAACTAAATCTATACAGCAGAATACAAGGATTATACACACATAATTTAGGATATGATTTCCACACCAGAAGTTATGTAATGGTACGTGCTGGATTAAGTTACAAAGACCTCACTTTTGGAGCAGCGGCAAACTTTGATTGGTACGGACCTATGAAAACTAATAAGAATAATTTTGGAGGTTTTGTTGCTTTAAACTTGTTTTAAGTATTCAATCTTTATATCTATTTCTGAAAACTAAAAACTAAAAAAGCAGCAATTTCTTGCTGCTTTTTTAGTATCAAAACAATGTTATCTTATCCTATGGGCTCAAGATATTGTGCATAACAATATCCTTCTTCACCATCTTTTGTCCTTACCAACCACCATTGGTCGTTCGCCCGACTAATTAATGTAATTATTTCATCTTTAGCTGCTTTACCTACAATAGGCTGATCAGTACCAGGTCCTTTACGAATATTTAAATTAGAACTCTCAGTCTTTACTTTAGCTTGAGTCCCTGAAACTGCAGTGGAAACATCTACGTTCATAACAACATCTCCTGATAAGAAATTAGGATCAATTTGGTTATAAATATCCCATAATTTATTTTTTACATCCGAATTTGGAGCAGTACCACGAATGTGAAGAACGCCATCCTGTTCAGCTATAGCTAAATCAGTGATTCCTGATGCTTTTGCAGTATCTATTAATACTTGATATTTTGCTTGTAAACTCATTTCTTTCTATTTAACAGTTAAACCACTCATATCTACCTTTTTAGGGTTAAATGCATCTAATCCCATTTTTAAGGCTTGTACGCGTGCTTGCTCTAATTCTCCGGTAACAGTAATAACTCCATCAGCTATTGATGTCTGTACAGTTGGAAAATCCTTAGTAAACTCAGCTACTTTTGCAGTAAGATCAGCATCATCAGTATTGATTTCAACAGGTATCGTATTCACTACGATATTATTTTGAACTGACTTTACTCCCTTGCTATCAGCGGCTTTAGCAGCGTTCTCGATTTGAATTTTCTCATCTTCAGAACTCGCTGTTCCGTTCAAAGTCACAACCCCATCTTTAACATCTACCTCAACATTAGGGTTTGATTGAATGGCAGTTTCTACTTTGGCCTTTAAGTCAGCATCTGATATGTTGGACTTACAGGCAATTGTTCCAGAAATCAATGTCCCGGATACTAATGCAATGGTTAAAAATTTTTTAAAGTTCATAAAGCGTGTGTTTATGTTGGTAAATAATACATAAGTCTAAACAAAAAATGCATGATATTGTTTCAACATTTAGTTTTTTATTTATTGAGATTCAACCTCGAAAAACATAATAAATCACTGCCTTACAGCACAATAAACACGTGGTGTTCAAGCAGAAAATTTAATGAATAGGAATAAACTAGGATTGAATACCATATATAGAATAATGGATTAACATCAACCTGCATTTAATATATACTGTACCTTAAAGAATCTCCTTAATAGTCATCGTTTTACCATTGAAAAATATGCTATCACCAACCTTTTTGGTTAATAATACATTGGCTATCGGTGATTCTTTTGAAACCACCATTATTGTTTTATCATCTATTTTTAGGGGGCCTACTGAAATCGATATAAAGTAATCGAATTGATCTGTAATTATAATACTACCGACTATTACACTTTCTGAAGAGATGAGGTTTAAGTTTTTAATCCGATCTAAGTCAATTTCAGCCTGTATCAATTGATTTTGTAATCTATTGAGTTCCTGTTGAGCCATTTCTCTCGAAGTTTCATATTTATCCCCCATACTACTTTTAGTATCATTAAAGATTGAATCCTCAGCTATTTCCATAGCAGATTTTATCTCTTCTATCCGAGTCAAACATTTTTCTTCACAAATTGCAGCTAATGCTGCTTTATCCCAATTCATATTAAATCAATAAAATAATAAAGCGTCAATAAATTGACGCTTCAATTAAAAACTTAATAACCACTTATTAAATGGAAATTATTAGTTCTTTAGAGCTTCTTTAACATTTTCAGCTTTTCTCTTAGCATCTTCTGAAAGCTCTTTACTTTTTTCACCTACTTTATCGGCAGCTTTGTCAAGCGCATCACCTGTCTTCTGACCTGCTTTTTTAGTAGCATCAACAGCATTTCCTACGCCCTCTTCAATCTTGTTACCTGCTTTTCTTGCTGCTTCTTTTGTCTTTTCCCAAGCCGCATTTGCATCATCTAATGCTTTCTGAGCAGTCTCTTGAGCTTTTTTATCTCCACTCTTCACGGCTGCATCTAAATCAGCTTGCGCTTGTTTTGCTTTTTCCTCAGCTGCTGATAACTCTTCATTAACATCTGATTTTAAATCATCTAATGACTCTTCTGTTGTCTCAATGGTATGATCTAAATGTTCACCAACAGTAGTATCCCCATCATTATTTTTGTCAGCTGAAGAATTATTATTGCAGGCAGAAAAAGATAATGCACACGCAACTGCAGCTAATACGGCAATTTTTTTCATTGTTCTAGTAAATTAGTGTTATAATAAATGTTATTTAAAATTTCTTTATGTGTATTCGCAATATTTATACCAAATATAATATTATTGATGTATAACAAAATGTTCTTGCTGACTTTAATACCTGTATTTATTCTCCTAAGGATTGATAAAGATTAAAAAAGATAAAGGCATCTATACCTAGACACCTTTATAACTCTTTTTAAATTTATATTATCCTCAATAAATTATTAAATATTAGTTTTGGGATATACAGAACCTTTAGCTGCTTCTAAAGTATTTTTTAATAGACCAATAATAGTCATTAGTCCAACGCCCCCCGGTACAGGTGTAATCCAAGATGCTTTTGGAGCTACCCTATCAAAGTCAACATCTCCATATAATTTGTATCCTGATTTCGTTTCAGCAGAAACTTCTCTATTGATACCAACATCAATAACAATAGCTCCTTCTTTAACCATATCTTCTGTAACAAAATTCTTTTTTCCAATGGCAGCGACTACTATATCTCCTTGAAGAACTTCCGCCTTCAAATCTTTAGTTCTGCTATGAGTCAATGTTACAGTGCAATTACCGGGATTAGAATTTCTAGCTAAAAGAATACTCATCGGAGAACCAACAATGTTACTTCTACCAACAATCACAGCTTTCTTTCCAACGGTATCAATTCCATAATGTTCTAACATTAACATGATACCATAAGGAGTTGCTGGAATAAAACAAGGAAGATTCCTTTGCATTCTTCCTAAGTTGATTGGATGGAAACCATCCACATCTTTTCTGTAATCTATAGCTTCTGTAATTTTATCAGGATCAATATGATTAGGTAGTGGTAACTGAACAATTAATCCATCAATACGATCATCAGCATTAATTTCTTTGATTTTATTTATTAATGCCTCTTCAGTGATATCCACATCATAACGGAGATTAGTAGATTCAAATCCAACTTGCTCGCAATTACGCATCTTACTCGCTACATAGGTCTCGCTTCCACCGTCATTCCCAACAAGAATTGCAACTAAATGTGGTTTACGACCTAACTTTGCAGTTAGTTCTGCAGCTTCTATTTTAATGTCTTCTTTTACTTTTGCAGATACTTCTTTTCCGTCCAGTAACTTCATGATTTTATTAGGTTGATTTTTTAATCTAATTTCAGAACAGCCATAAATGCCGATTGAGGAATCTCAACGTTTCCTACCTGACGCATACGTTTTTTACCCTTTTTCTGCTTCTCTAATAACTTACGCTTACGGGAAATATCACCTCCGTAACATTTAGCAGTTACATCTTTACGAAGTGCTGAAATAGTTTCCCTAGCTATAATCTTCGCGCCAATTGAAGCTTGAATACGAATCTCAAATTGCTGTCTTGGTAGTAGCTCTTTCAATTTCTCACAAATTTTCTTACCAAAATCATAAGCATTACTACGGTGAATCAGAGATGATAGTGCATCAACAGGCTCATCATTTAAACGAATATCTAATTTTACCAAATCTGATTTTCTATATCCAATTTGATGATAATCAAATGATGCATATCCTTTAGAAATCGTCTTTAACTTATCATAGAAATCAAATACGATTTCTCCCATTGGCATCTCAAACACCAACTCTACCCTATCTGAAGTTAAATAAGATTGGTTGATAATAGTACCACGCTTCTGAATACAAAGGGACATAACTGGTCCGACGAACTCAGCTTTGGTAATAATATTGGCTTTAATATAAGGCTCTTCAATACTATCCAATTTACTTGGATCAGGAAGATCTGAAGGGTTATGTACAACAACCTCTTCATTGTCTTTTGTCAAATATGCTCGGTATGACACATTGGGTACTGTAGTAATTACAGTCATGTCAAATTCACGTTCAAGGCGTTCCTGGATAATCTCCATATGAAGCATTCCCAAGAAACCACAACGGAAACCAAATCCTAATGCGGCAGATGATTCCGGTTCGAATACTAGAGAAGCGTCATTTAGTTGCAAACGATGCATTGATTCACGAAGTTCCTCATAATCCTCAGTATCCACTGGATAGATACCCGCAAAAACCATTGGTTTAACTTCCTCAAATCCTTGAATCGCAGAAGAACATGGTCTTTCTTTATGGGTAATCGTATCCCCTACTTTTACTTCCCTTGCTTCTTTAATACCGGAAATAATATAACCTACATCACCGGTCTTTATCACAGACTTAGAAACCTGGTTTAATTTCAATGTTCCTACTTCATCAGCGAAATATTCCTTCCCTGTTGCTACGAACTTTACCTTATCGCCTTTCCGGATTTCTCCGTTCTCAACTTTAAAGTAAGCCATAATCCCCCTAAATGAATTAAATACAGAATCGAAAATCAATGCTTGTAATGGCGCATCAGGATCACCGACAGGAGCCGGGATACGATCTACAATAGCACTTAATATATCAGGAACACCTAAACCAGTTTTTCCAGATGCCGGAATAATATCTTCGCGTTTACCTCCGATCAATTCGACAATCTGATCCTTTACTTCTTCCGGCATAGCCCCCGGCAAATCCATCTTATTCAGGATTGGGATAATTTCTAAATCATGTTCTAATGCAAGATATAAATTGGAAATAGTCTGAGCTTGAATTCCTTGCGACGCGTCAACAATCAACAATGCGCCTTCGCAGGCAGCAATCGATCGAGATACCTCATAAGAAAAGTCAACGTGTCCTGGAGTATCAATTAAGTTAAGCACATAGGTCTGACCATCTCTGATGTATTCCATTTGGATAGCATGGCTTTTAATCGTAATTCCTCTCTCACGTTCCAAATCCATATTATCCAATAACTGAGCCTGAGCTTCTCGTTGCGAAATGGTGTTGGTATATTCTAGTAGTCTATCGGCCAAGGTACTTTTCCCGTGGTCAATATGCGCTATAATACAAAAATTGCGTATGTGCTTCATATAGGTTATTATGCCTCTAATTTAATTCGCAAATATAATTTTTTTAAACGAGCTTTTATGATAATAAAATTATCTATTTACGATTCAAAGAGCTTGTAAAAAACTATTATACAAAAAAATAGTGCTGGTTTTCAATCAGCACTATTTCCTAATCAGTTAAATTAAGATTATTCTACAATACTAGGAACCTGAACTAATTCACTAGTCTCTTGATCATAATCAATATTGTCAAAATTGAAACCAAATAGTTGGAAGAAATCATTACGATATCCTTGAATATCAGAAATTTCTTCTAAGTTTTCAGTTGTTGCTTTATCCCATAGTTTTGCAACTTCTTCCTGAACATCGGGTCTCATTTCTAAATCGTCAACGCGAATCCGACCCTTTTCATCTAAAGGAATTTCGCCATCAATGTATAAACGTTCCGCAAACAACCGTTGCATTTGCTCAATAGTACCCTCATGAATACCTTTTTCTTTCATTACTTTATATAATAACGAAATATAAAGAGGAACAACCGGAATGGCCGAACTCGACTGAGTTACTAAAGCTTTATTTACCGATACATAAGAAACACCATGTAAATCTTTTAGAATTTCATTTATCGTAGTGACTGTAGCTTCTAAATCATCTTTAGCACGTCCAATGGTTCCGTTACGATAGATTGGATAAGTTAACTCAGGGCCTATGTAAGAATAAGCAACAGATTTTACTCCCTCTGCTAATACACCCGCTGCTTTTAACTCTTCAATCCAGAATTTCCAATCTTCCCCGCCCATCACAGCAACTGTATTTTTAATATCTTCTTCACTTTCTACCGGTTGAATACTGATATCAGAAACAACGCCTGAATGAAAATCTACTGTCTTATCCGTAAATGCCTGATCAATTGGTTTTAGTACAGAAGCATGTTGTACACCGGTTTTAGGATGCGTACGACGTGGAGATGCTAATGAGTAAACTACTAAATCAACCTGACCTAAATCTTTTTTGATTAAATCAATTGTTTGACGTTTGATCTCATCCGAAAAGGCATCACCATTTATACTTTTTGCATACAATCCTGCCGCGTGTGCTTCTTGTTCAAATGCTGCACTATTGTACCATCCTGCTGTACCTAATTTTCCTTCGGATGCAGGTTTTTCAAAAAATACACCAACCGTAGCTGCTCCCGATCCGAATGCTGCACTAATACGTGAGGCAATTCCAAAGCCAGTCGATGCACCAATTACTAATACCTTTTTTGGTCCATTTTTAATCTCACCTTTAGATTTTACGTATTCGATTTGGTTTTTGATATTCTCAGCTGCTCCTACAGGGTGTGCAGTTAGACAGATAAAACCTCTAGTTCTTGGTTGAATAATCATATTGCTATATTATCAATTTGAAAAATTTTTACAAAAGTAGTTAAATTTCAGGTAAACGGCTTCAAATATCCTCCTACGGATGCTGTAATGAAGGTTAAATATTATAAATCAGTCGTTTACTAAAATTGGTCAATTTATTTTTTTATAAAATCGTTATAAAGCAAGTTAATAACTTCTTTCGACATTACAATATCTTCATTTCTATCCAGCTTTGGAATACATCCATTTGTAATAACAATAAAGCCAAATTTTTTCTTAGGTTCAAAAAACATATTGCTATATAACCCATAAGCAGAGCCCGTATGGCCGATCATATGCTCAGCAGGAATTAACTTGTCTGTTTCTAACAATGCTAACCCATAATTCTCTTTCGCCGATAAACCCGTTTGCATTTTCTTTGAACTGGCCTTTGAAATAATTTTTGTCTTTCCTGATTTTCCATAATTCATATGCATCATCATGTACTTTGCTAAATCGTGAGCAGAAATCTTCATCCCACCTGTTGGGGAAAATATTGGAGTACTAACACCCATTGTATAATTTTTGATTTCTTCTGACCTCGGATTATATGCGGCTTTTTGTTCTTCATATTTCCCGTCAACTCTTTCATATAATTTAACAAGCCTCTTCTGATCTAAAGAATCTACACAGTAACCTGCATCTAATTTCAATGGATCTAAGATTTGTTGTTTGATATAATTATCAAATCGAACATTAGTCAGTCTTTCTAAAACAGCACCTAATATATTGAAATTCAGATTACAATATTCATAATCAGTTCCAGGTTCGTAACTATTATACGATTTAGCCCAATCTGTATTTTCAGCTGTATCCAAAACATCTAACGTAAAATAACCATTACTGTCATTAAGACTAGACCGATGTGAAAGCATCATTTCTAACGTTATCTTAGTATTGGGAAATTTTGGATTACGTACTTTAAAACCAATCAAATCACTGATATCATCTTCTAATGATATTTTCCCTTGTTCTACTAATTGCATAATCGCTGTGGAACTGAATGATTTAGATATGGAAGCAATTCGAAATAGATCTGTTGTGGTCAACAATTCTTTATTTTCTAGATCTTTATATCCAAATGCTTTTTCATAAATTGGTTTTCCATCTTTCACGACTACAATCGCAAGTCCGACAGTCTCATACTTATCTGTTATTTCTTTCAGATTAGATTCAAAATTCGCTTGCTGCGCAATAGAACTCGTTGTCAAGAAGACACTTGCCAGAATACAGGTAAAGATTTTAATACTCTTAAAAGTTATTTTCATGGTAAATTTAAATTATTATCAATGCTTGTTTCAGACCAAATGCAATCAACATCCCTAATCCAAAACTTAATAAAGTGCCTATTAATACATATTCCGTGAATTTCGTATCCTTAGCGTTTGTTAGATCCCCAAATCTAAATATGGACTTTGCTGCTAATAAAAATCCAATTCCTTCCATAAAATCCAATAACACGAAAGCTACTATCATGGCTCTTTCTATAATTCCAATTATTGTTCCCGCATCATATAAAGTCTCTTTACGCTTCTCATCAAATTCAGTCTCTTTGTTCCATTTGCTAAAGAATACCCGAATAGTAATTGGAGTGACAAAGACAATTAGTAAAATAGCTATGATGTACAACAAAATATGATTTACAGAAATACTTTCTGCAAATGTTTTGAAAGCTGTTTGATCATTGAAAAAATAAACAGCAAATATGCTGCTGATATGTAATACTTGATCAATAAGAAAAATTCGAATTGGCGAACCTGGCCAGCGTTGCTCCCATCCTATTTTTAAACTGTCTATCGCCAAATGAGCTGCAACTAAAAATAAGATGGTCTGCCAATGATTGGAAAGATCATTAATAAAGAATAATATCAATAAAACCGCATGTATCCCAACATGATAAAATAAATATTTTATATGTGTCTTACGTTTCTCTACCCATGATTTTGGCTGAAACACAAAATCACCTAAAACATGGGAAATCAACATTTTAAGTAAACTAGTTAACATATTGCTTTAATTCTTTAGTACAATAATGAATGCTTTGATTGATTTTAGAATAGTTTGCCTTTCCTAACTCTGTGCTCACTTGACTTTGATATTTTCGACCGATTATTTGCGTTAATTCCGTTTGATTTGCACCCGGATTATCCATAGCTGTTTTTACAGTTTCTGCCATATTTGAAGTCCATTGATCACTCAAACGACTTGATAAAGTTAAAATTAAATTTATCCTTTCATCCAAATCCGGCCAGGGTGATTTAAACTCTAAAGTTTCCTTTGTTAAACTGTCTAACGCTTGACCGGAAAGTATAAACGCCGTTCCACTCGATTTCTTTATACTTTTATCCTTAAAATCAATATCTCCAACCCCTATTCCGATTCGAATATCCATCCCTTCAAACTGTCTCATTACTGCCTTCAGATAAAATATAGACTGAAAACAATTCTCAACCGTAATCTCTGCCTGAAAACTGTCTCCTCTAAAAATATCGTATGAAACAGCATATTTTTTTATACCATCTTCCAAACTAGGTAACCATTCAACAGCTTCATGTGATCTTGATTGCACTACATCTCCGGTTATTATGACGTGGTATTTCATAGTCTGTCTTTAATTTATGACCTAATATAATGATATTTACGTTTATCATCAAATTTAATGATAAATACAAATATCACTAATTTTAATGATAATACAAATTATCACTGTTTTTAATGATAACACAAATTATCACTGTTTTTAATGATAATTTAGATTATCATCAAATCTAATGATAAAATACAAGTATAGCCCAGTTAAAAAGAAACAAGATTGATTAATCAAATTTTTAGTAAATTGAATATCTAATTAAATAACTATGGTTAAATTTTCAAAAAAATTAGCAGTCAACAGTAAATTTAAATTAAAGGACTTTCCAACAAATTTAAAAGACGAAATAACCAAAGATCAGGCTAAGGCAGAATTAAAAAAACTTAGAAAGAAAATTGCAGCTATACAGGATAAAATGTATGCTAACGATAGATACAATGTCTTAATATGTCTGCAGGGCATGGATACCTCAGGAAAAGACTCACTAATTCGAGAGGTATTTAAAGCTATAAATGTACGAGGTGTCGTCGTCGAAAGCTTTAAGACCCCTACAGAAAAAGAACTTCAACATGACTACTTATGGAGACATGAAATCAAACTTCCTGAAAAAGGAAAATTTACCGTATTTAATAGAACTCATTATGAAAATGTATTAGTTACTAGAGTCCATCCTGAATACCTATTAAACGAACAAATTCCTCATATTACAGATCCTAAACACTTACCCTCCGATTTTTGGAAAATAAGATTTGAACAGATAAATAATTTTGAAAAACGCCTAACTGAAAACGGCATGATTGTTCTTAAATTCTTCCTAAATGTAAGTAAGGACGAACAGAAAAACAGACTATTAAGTCGTTTGGAGGAAGAAGATAAAAATTGGAAATTCTCTCCCGGAGATCTAAAAGAAAGAGCATTATGGGATAAGTACATGGAATGTTATGAAGATGCAATAAAAAATACCAGTAAAAAGAATGCTCCATGGTATGTTATACCCTCAGATTCTAAGCCTGTGAGTAGGTATCTGGTAGCAAAAATCATTTATGAAATCTTATCTGAGTATAAAGACATACAATATCCTGAAATGTCTGAAGAAGTAGAAGATCATAAAAGGAAATATAAAGAACAATTGGAGGCTGAATAACCCCCATTTGTCCTAAAGGTTACTTAATCATCATTGAGAGGGTAACCTTCTTCATCAAGATCATCCCGATCATCTTCGGCGTTGTGTGACAATTCTTCATCTAACTTAGATAACTTTAAAATATCATCGTCTTCTATACGCATATTATCATCCTCTAAGTCTTCTTTTAAAAGTTCTTCTCGACTAGCATATTCTTCTCCCACATAGGGATTCGAAGAATCATAGGTAGAATCGTCATCAACAGCTCCTTCACTAATTGTATCATAATCCATAGGATGATCCCAGTCAGGATCATTATCATTAACGTCCATTTCATAGGAATCCTCTTCAGTGTTGTAAGCTAAATTATTTGGTTCATTTGGCCCCTGATCTTCATCATTTGGAAGATTTTTCTTTTTATTTTCTTCAGAATTCATAAGCTATTTCTTTAATAAACATCTAGAAATATAACCCCCAATTGTAATAGATTGTTTGCAGAAATAACATAAGAATTACTTAAATGGAGCGTTGTATTATCGTATTGTATTTATTATATTTACGTTAACAATTTATAAACTTCTACTATGCAAACTACAACCGAGTACCTTATTTGGGACAAAATAGTCTCAAGTGCAAAAAATCGTTTTGATGCTGATTTATATTCCAATAAGTTCAAGAAAATGAATCAGGAGCTATTCGACAAGCTTATCTTGCATATTATCGTGGGCTTCGCTTCAGGAGAAGATCATGAAACAATTTCAATAAATCTACATAATGAATTAGAACATTTAGGAATTGATGCTAGAGAGGGAGTAATAGACACAATTGTATCAGACAAACATGTCCTTTTCAGTGCCGAAATATATGCTGCATATTTAACGTTTTCTATGCTTGAAGACGGTGCACAAGAAATTGAGGTTTTAGGGTATGTAACTGACTTATTGGAAAACCCACATATCTACTAGGTATTTTAAACTGACAAATACCTTCCTAAATCTAATTAAACAGTTTTATCCTCGTTTCAATCAATCGGTATTTTGCTTTTTTTATGTAACTTCGCAGTTATATGGAAACCGTTGTCAGTGGTATTAGAAGTACCGGAAAATTACATCTTGGAAATTACTATGGAGCATTGAAAAATTTCGTAAAAATGCAAGACGAATATAATTGCTTCTTTTTTATTGCAGATTTACATTCATTAACCACCCATCCCACCCCACATGATTTGAAAGATACGGTTCGAAATGTGGTCGTAGAATATCTTGCCGCCGGATTAGACCCTGAAAAATCTACTATATATGTTCAATCTGATGTGCCTGAAGTTGCAGAACTATATCTTTATATGAATATGAATGCATATTTAGGTGAATTAGAAAGGTCTACAGCCTTTAAAGATAAAGTACGGGCAAATCCCAATAATGTAAACGCAGGACTACTGACCTACCCTGTCTTAATGGCATGTGATATCCTTATTCATCATGCGACAAAGGTCCCTGTAGGAAAAGATCAGGAACAACATCTGGAAATGACAAGAACCTTCGGAAACAGGTTTAACCGCCTTTATCAGGTAGATTACTTCAAGGAACCTTTTGCTTTTACTTATTCAGATAAATTAATCAAAATCCCTGGTCTTTCTGGTCAAGGTAAGATGGGTAAATCAAATGGTGATGCCGATTGTATCTACCTCTCTGACACGGAAGAAGTTCTCCGCAAAAAAATAATGCGTGCAGTTACTGATGCAGGACCTTCAGAACAAAACCAAACAAAACCGGAAGCTGTTCAAAATCTTTTTGATTTAATGAAAGTAGTTTCTACGCCTGATACACTTCAGCATTTTGATGAATTATATAATAAAGCTGAAATCAGATATGGCGACTTTAAAAAACAATTAGCAGAAGATATGGTTTTGGCTACCGGCGAAGTACGAGCTAGAATTGAAGATATAAGTAAAGACGATGAGTATATCGCTAAGGTCATTAAATTAGGAGCTGAAAAAGCTCAGGCTAGTGCCACAAAAACAATCAAAGAAGTTCGTGAAATAATTGGTTTAAAAAAATTGTACTAGAATTATGCATATTGCCATTGTTGGAAATATTGGTGCAGGTAAAACTACCTTAACTGAAATGCTTGCGAAGCACCTTAACTTTGAGCCTCAATTTGAAGCTGTTGAAAACAATCCATATCTGGAGGATTTCTATAGCGACATGAAACGTTGGGCATTTAACTTACAGATCTTCTTTCTAAATTCAAGGTTTCGCCACATCATAGATCTTCAAAATAGAGAAATTAACATGATACAGGATAGAACAATTTACGAAGACGCTTATATCTTCGCTGAAAACCTGTATGATATGGGACTTATGAGTGCACGTGACTTTGAAAATTATTCGAATATTTTTCAAAGCATAGTGGATTATATTAAACCTCCGGATTTATTAATCTACCTGAGAGCATCTGTGCCTACTTTAGTTAATAATATTCAAAAAAGAGGCAGAGACTATGAATCAGGAATCCGTTTGGATTATTTATCAAAATTGAATGAGAAATATGAAAAATGGATTAATAATTACAAAGAGGGTAAACTGTTAGTTTTAGATAAGGATCATTTAGACTTTGCTAACAATCAGGAAGATTTAGGAAAAATCATACAAAAAATAGAAGCCGAACTCTTTGGCTTATTTTAAGCAATAACGATTAAAAGCCGATAATAGTCGGCTTTTTTTTAATTTAACGTTATGAAAGTAATTGGAATAATTCCTGCAAGATATGAATCAACTCGATTTCCCGGTAAACCTTTAGTAGATATCGGAGGGATGACTATGATTCAGCGTGTTTACAATCAAGTAAAACATGCAGCTTCCTTGACAGAGGTCGTAGTGGCTACTGATGATCAACGAATCTATGATCATGTTAAAAGCTTTGCCGGAAATGTAGTCATGACACAAAAAGATCATCAATCAGGAACAGATCGATGTGCCGAGGTAATAAATAATATCACTGGCTTTGATATAGCAATTAATATACAAGGTGATGAACCTTTTATCGATCCTCAACAGATTGACTTATTGGTTTCTTGTTTTCAATCATCAGAGGTACAAATTGCTACTTTAGTAAGGAAAATTACGGAACTAGCTGATTTGGAAAACTTCAACAAACCAAAAGTGATCCTAAATAAGAAGAATGAAGCTGTGTATTTCTCCAGACAGCCCATCCCCTACTTCAGAGGTTTAAATATTAATGAGTGGCTCTCAAAAACAATCTATTACAATCATATCGGTATTTATGGCTTTCAAGTTGATACCCTTAAAGAAATAGCTAAACTTCCGCTTTCTACCTTAGAAACTACTGAATCTTTAGAACAACTTCGTTGGGTAGATAATGGATATCGAATACAAACGGCCATTTCTAACCATATCAATGATGCCATTGATACTCCTGAAGATTTGGAAATTATCTTAAAAAAATATTTTTAAAGATTTAAGAAGAACTAAAAATCTCAAAACATAAAAAGGGACTCTTAATGAATCCCTTTTTTTATGTTTCATTTAACCGTTATTCCCGATGTGTCTCGTATTTTATAGTTGGCAAATCGTTTAAAAGTCCTTTAAACAAATCTAAATCAATATTTTTCATCTCATCCATCACATCATCTAACGATCTTACTTGATCTTTAGTGCGAATACCAAGAACACTACAAACACAGGGTTGATGTAACAAAGGATACTTCAGTGCTAATGCGAGTTTTGAGACTTGATGCTGTTGTGCTAACTCTTCTATAGACTTTTGTATTTCCAAAACCTCTCGTGTAGAATATGACAAATATTTCTGAGCATCTTTTTCTAACAATAAACCTTGAGCCACTGTACCTCTTGCTAAAACTGCAATTCCACTATCAGAAAGAGCTGGAAAATATTCCTCAGGTCTCCGATCAAAGATACTGTATTGCATCATATCAGAAATGATATTACTATTATTAGCATAGTTCAAAAAAACATTCGGCCTTATCGATGATATACCATAATATCTTATCTTTCCTTGAGAAACTAACATATCAAATGCTTCCACTATTTCTTCAAAAGAATCATCCGTTGTTCCACCATGTAGCTGATAAAGATCTAAGTAATCTGTTTTTAATCTCTTAAGTGAATCTTCTACAGCGCTTAATATATAATTCTTTGCTGGTACCCAATCCCAACCAGCCCCATCAGCTCTCCACTTATTTCCTACTTTTGAAGCAAGGATCCATTTATCTCTATCTTCATGAATTAACTTTCCCAGTAATTCTTCATTTTTACCCTTATCGTATAAATCGGAAGTATCGAGATAATTAATACCCAGTTCTTGTGCATGCTTAAGCACATAAGAATTGGTATCATCTTGACCTTGAACCAAAGACATAGCTCCTAATCCTATTTCGGAAATGGTTAGATCAGATTTACCTAATCGATTATATTTCATCTTCATTTACTGATTTAATGTCCAATAACTCTACATCGAAAATCAATGTACTAAATGGAGGGATCGGGCCACTTCTGCGCTCCCCATATCCTAGGTTATAAGGAATAAAGAATCTATACTTTGCCCCCTTTTTCATCAAAGGAATCCCTATTTTCCACCCTTCAATCATAGAATTTAATGTGATCTCCAATGGCTCTCCACGGTCATAAGAGCTGTCAAAAGTTTCACCTGTAGCGATTTTACCAATATAATGAACAGTCAGCGAATCACTCAAAGTAGGATGCAAACCAGCACCTTCCTTAATTACTTCATATTGTAAACCTTCTTCAGTAACTTTAATACCAGGTTTAGTTTTGTTATTATCTAAAAAAACTTGTGCATTTTTCTTTAATTCCGCATTTTTTTCGTTCTCAATTTTCTCTAACCCGGTTCGGATTATACGCTCTCTTTGTTCATCAGTGTATCTAGGGTCCTTCCCGTCCAAAACATCTGCTATTGCCTGAAGCAATTGCGTCTTATTTAACGGTAATTCCATTTTCTTAAGGTAAGAGCCTAAATCCTGACCCAAAGCATAAGATAAAGAATCATTAGCCGTGGACAAAGCTTGGGCTTGAGAAGTTGAACAAAGGGATAAACAAAAAAAGATTCCTAAAATATATTTCATTATGGTTTATGGTTTTTTACTATTTTCTCTATTATATCAGCAGTGCAATCCTGATAATCTACAAATACATTTGATTTTGCATTCAACCAGGATTCAATATCTAATTCATACTTTTTCTTTAAACTCCTGATAACAGGAACTCCAATTTCTTCCAATGAGGCAGCATTTAAATGTTGCTCATACTGATTTTTCATAGGAATGACTAGTAATTTCTTTCCTAGATAAAGAGCCTCTGCAGGAGTTTCGAAGCCCGCTCCACATAAAACTCCGGAAGATTCAGCCATACTTTTTACAAAAGCATCACTATTTATTGGGTTAATAGAAACGTTCTTTAATTTAAACGGTTTCTTATTATGTTTTGAAAAGACTTCCCATCTTACATCCGGATATTTCGATAAATGCTTTAGCAGATGAGAATCATCATAAGATGGCAAATATACGGTATAATGTCCTAGGTCTTTTGGTTCTAACTGTCGAACTGATTGTCTTATTACCGGGGTAAAAATATGCGAAGCGTAAGACTTAAAATGAAAACCATAAGAAATATTGGAAGGTGCATAATTCTTCATAATGAACTTCCCTAACATATCAGTTTCTTCCGGTTTAGGGCTTGCAGGATCAAAAGCACCTATTTGATGACTTAAACCTATACAATTCTTTTCCTTAAAATAACTACCCCATGCTGATATTGGTTCAAAATCATTGATTACTAAATCATATTTTTCGACAGGAACAGAGTTCACCTCTTTGACAAATTTCCTTACGGTAGAACTCATAAAGGTCTTCCAAAGATCTACCCCACCTGATTTACCAAAAATAAAGCTTAATCCATGATAACGATATTTCACCTCAAAAGGAAGCTCTATGTCTGCCTGAATGCCACTTACCAATACGTCTACCTCACCGTATTCACGAAGACATGGAATAACATCTATAGCTCTGCATAAATGTCCGTTCCCAGTACCTTGGACAGCATATAATATTTTCATCGATTCCGATATTTGACTTAACAAAGTAACAAATTTCAGTTAATAACTTTCGATAAAAATCCACATTACTTAACTAAAAATTATTAAATTTCGATAAATATCTATTAGCCAACATGAAACAGGGTATATTATTCTTTTGTTCTTGTCTCTCCTTACTTCTTTTTTCTTCGTGGGGATTTCAACCACATAAAATAATTAATAAGCATGCTGTTTTCACTTTGCCCCCAGAGATGTCACATTTCTATAAGAAGAACCTTTATTTTATTCAAGAATATGCAGTAAATGCCGATAAAAGAGTTTATATAGATCCGAATGAATCACCTAGGCATTTTATTGATCTTGATCGTATAGAAACAAATATCGATTCGATAGCAATACCTTGGTATAAAGCAAAAGAAAAGTATACTGAAAAATATTTAATAGCCAGGGGAATTGTTCCTTGGCAAATTGAAAAGTCATATCAACAGCTTATTCAGGCATTCATTCATAAAAATCTAAAGAAAATCATTAAAATTTCCGCGGATTTAGGCCACTACGCCGCTGATGCCCATGTTCCACTGCATACAACCAGTAATTATAACGGACAATTTACCAATCAAATAGGAATCCATGCTTTATGGGAGACAAGACTCCCGGAAAAGTATTTTAAAGAGTATAGCCTACTTGTAGGACCTGCAGAGTACATTGATGATGTTCTTGGCTTTTCATGGAAAATTGTACAGGAAAGCCATTCTTTATTAGACTCTGTATTATTAATAGAAAAAAGTTTGTCTCAAAAATTACCAAAGGTACTGCAAAGGGCCTATGTGCAGCGTGGAGCAATATTACAAAACAATTATTCTGATTTTTATATCATGAGTTATCATCAGCAATTAAATGGTATGGTACAAAGTAGGATTAAAAAATCAATTTGGACTATTGGCTCCCTATGGTATACAGCTTGGGTAGATGCAGGACAGCCAAACCTCTCAAAAATCAAAATCATTCCATTAGAGAAAGACACAATCGACCTAAACGTCCATAATATTTCTAAAGGACGGCAAGAATGGCATTAAAACCTTCTTTGGACATAAACTTTTTATCTATTTTTGACGCAAAATTAACTTATATGTCATTTAGGAAATTACTTCTCATTTTTTACACTTTTCCAAATTTACTTTTTGCTCAAAATTTGTTGCCAGACAGCACCAGAATTGATGAAGTCCTGATTCAAGAAAATAGATTTCAGATTCCATTTAATCAACATAGTAGGAATATTCAAGTCTTAACACAAAAAGATTTAAAAAAATTACCTAGCACAAGTATCAACGAAGTTCTTCGGTATGTCGGAGGTGTAGATATCCGTCAAAGGGGTCCCTTTGGTACGCAAGCTGATATTGGAATTGATGGTGGTAGTTTTGATCAAACTCTAGTGCTAATAAACGGAGTTAAACTTTCTGACCCTCAAACAGGTCATCATATGTTAAATATCCCCATCCCATTGGAAGCTATCGAAAGAATTGAAATCCTTCGAGGTCCGGCATCTAGGGTTTATGGTATAAATGGTTTAACCGGAGCAGTAAATATTGTTACTAAACAAGTTGATTCAAGTGAAGTATTTGCTCATCTCTATGCCGGGAGCTCTTTTAAAAATGTAGAAGAAACTGATCAAAAAGGAATTTATTATGGAAACGGTATCCAATTGGGGGGATCATTTTATAATAAGAAGCATCAACATCAATTATACGCAAGCAAAGAACATAGTACTGGACAACGCTTTAATACAGGAAGTGATAATGAAAAAATTTATTACCAAAATAATTTAGTTCTGAATCAGGATAACAAAATCCAGATGATGGCTGGATATATTAATAATCAGTTTGGAGCAAATGGATTTTATGCAGCACCAGGAGACGTAAACTCAGAAGAATTAATCAAAACCTTTTTATCTAGTATATCTTCTCATCACCAGTTAAATGGAAATTGGTCCCTAAGCCCCAGAATCAACTATCGATATAACGAAGATGATTACAGGTACTTTAAAGACGATTTGAGCAAAGGTAGGAGTCAACATTACACCCATAGCATCTCAGGAGAATTACATGCTTATAAGCAATCTAAATATGGTGATTTCGGTCTCGGTACAGAAATAAGACACGAGGCAATTAATAGCTCTAATATTGGTGATCATAACAGAAATAATCTAGGGCTCTTTACAGAATTTAGGAGTACCTATTTTAGAAATTTTATTTTTAATCTTGGGGCTTATCTCAATTACAACTCAGATTATGATTGGCAAATTTTTCCTGGATTGGATATGAGTTATTTGATTAATGAGCATTGGAAAATATCAGCGAACAGCGGAACCAGTCAACGAATTCCTACTTTCACAGATTTATATTTAAACCAAAGACCCGGAAATATCGGAAATCCTGATTTAAAGAGCGAAAATGCTTGGCAAAATGAAATTAGTGCTTCGTTTCAGAAAGATTACATTTCCATAAAAGGGGGTTATTTTTACAGAGATATTGATAATTTTATTGATTGGGTAAGATCTTCAACCGATGAACCTTATCAAGCCCAAAACTTAGGCAATAACAAAACGCATGGAATTTTCGGAAGTTTAAACTTTAATCAGCCCTTTTCAGAAAATAAAAACCTATCGGTTAACCTACAATACAGCTATTTAAATCCTTCAATTATTAATGATTATGAAAACACTATTATTAAGTATGGAATAGAAAGTTTAAAGAATCAATTTCAGGCAAATATTAGCTTACAAACAGAAAGATGGATTTTTACAACCGCTAATAGGTTACTTCAAAGAGCATCAAGTAACTCTTATTTCGTTTCTGATGCTCGTATAGCTTTTGTAAAATCCAAATATCATATATATGCTGATATTCAAAATATTTTTAATACTGAATATATTGAGGTAGGCGCTGTCCCAATGCCAAGCAGATGGGCAACCCTTGGGTTTAAATACAATTTAAAGCTCTAATCCAGAAATATAAGGTCAAAATAAAAGCCGCTTTAAAAAATAAAGCGGCTTTTATTTGTGTCTTCGAAATTATAATTGCTTTTCTAATTTTTCAGTCAATACTGATTTAGGAACCGCTCCGATTTGTTTATCTACAATTTCGCCGTTCTTGAAGAATAATAATGCCGGGATATTACGAATTCCATAACGAACAGAAATATCTGGATTGTTATCAACATTCACTTTCCCAACTACTGCTTTACCTTCATACTCTGTTGAAATTTCATCAACCAAAGGACCAACCATACGACATGGGCCACACCATTCTGCCCAAAAATCAATAAGTACTGGTTTATCTGATTTTAATACAACTTCATCAAAGTTGCCATCTGTAATTTCTAATGCCATTTTGATCTTGTTTAATGATTTACAATGTAAAATTACACAAATATAAGCAAACCCTTATATATGCTATTTAATTAAAACTATTATTTTTTTTATAACCTATCAATTTAATTTATATCTAACTCCCTCCAACGACTCAAGTCCATCCAAAAATTCGTTTGTGATATTAATCTTCTTTCTCTTCAATGGCATCTCAATAGATAGTTCATCCTGTAAATCGATCACTTTGAATTTCAGTTGACAATTAGCTTCTTGCCCCTCTAGTTGAGTATAACTCAATACTTTTTCAAGATTTTGTATAAACTCTTTATCTAAAGCATTTAAAGGAAATTGAATCGTAAAACTTTTCGCCATCTTTTCGCGCAAATCTGATAACAGTTGGATTCCCTTCAGTTCAAATCCCCAGTTACCAACTTGCTTAAAACGTTCCTGAACCAAGCCTCTGATTTGAACAAAATATCCTTCTTGAAGATATCCTTTAAATTTCACATAATCTTCACCAAACACCATTATTTCATAAGAGTCATAATAATCCTCTATAATAAAAGAACCAAAAGGTTTTCCCGATTTAGCAACTCGGTGATTGGCCATGGCTATAATCCCGCCGAGAACAATCTCTTTATTTTTTATTCGGTTGAACTCTAATAAAAGCTCCTGTTCTACTTCAGCAGCCTTTACCTTATTGATCATCTGCAAGTCTGTTACATTATTCGGACAGAAATGGGTCATTTCAAATTTATAATTGTCCAAGGGATGACTAGTAAGGTAAATACCTATAACATCTTTTTCGTATTTCAGTTTTTCTATCAATCCCCACGGCGGACATGCTGTTAAAACAGGTTCTGGTAGCTCAACTGCCCCTCCGGAACCAAACAAACTCACCTGCGCTGAATTCTCATTCTCTTTAAACTTATGTGCAAATTTGACAGCCTTCTCAATACCGGAACTATTTTCTCCGTCGGCATAAAAATACTGCGCCCGATGTGTTTCCGTGAAAGAATCAAATCCTCCGGCATAAGCAAGACTCTCAAAAGCTTTTTTGTTGATCATTCTTAAATCAACACGTTTTGCCAAATCAAAAATAGATTTGTAAGGTCCTCCTGTACGACTATTTACAATCGTATCAACCGCTCCTGCTCCCACTCCTTTAACCGCTCCCATTCCAAAACGAATAGCTCCCTCGTCATTTACAGTAAACTTGTAGTGAGATTCATTAACATCTGGTCCTAAAACAGTTAAACCCATTCGCTTACACTCTTCCATAAAGAACGTTACCTGCTTTATATCGTTCATATTATTAGAAAGAACAGCAGCCATATATTCTGCAGGATAGTGAGCCTTTAAATAAGCTGTTTGATACGCAATCCATGCATAACAGGTAGAGTGCGATTTGTTAAACGCATAGGAAGCAAAAGCTTCCCAGTCTGTCCATATCTTCTCTAAGGCTTTTGCACTATGTCCGTTTGCTTCTGCTTGGGAAATAAACTTAGATTTCATTTTGTCAAGAACAGCCTTCTGTTTTTTACCCATTGCTTTACGCAAAACGTCGGCATCACCTTTTGAAAACCCGGCCAGTTTTTGAGATAAAAGCATAACCTGTTCTTGATATACCGTAATACCATAGGTTTCACTTAAATATTCCTCACACGCATCTAAATCATAAGTAATAGGTTCTATACCATGTTTACGCTTCACGAAACTTGGAATATATTCCATTGGTCCAGGACGATACAAAGCATTCATAGCAATTAAATCCGCAAATATTGTAGGTTTTAATTCCTTCATGTATTTTTGCATTCCCGGAGATTCATACTGGAAGATACCTACAGTTTCCCCTCTCTGGAATAATTCATACGTCTTTAAATCATCAATCGGGAAATTATCGGGATCTAAGTCTATATCATGGCTTAACTTAACATTGACAACGGTATCCTTAATCAAAGTCAGGGTTTTTAAACCCAAAAAGTCCATTTTTAACAATCCGGCACTCTCAACTACCGAGTTGTCAAATTGTGTAACATATAAATCAGAATCCTTTGCTAATGATACCGGAACAAAATTCGTGATATCGTCCGGAGTAATAATTACTCCACAGGCATGTATACCTGTGTTTCGCATCGAACCTTCCAATACACGTGCTTGCTTAATGGTTTCCGCTTCTATTCCTGCACCTTCGGCTAATGATTTTAACTTATTAACGGCCTCTAATTCCTCTGATCTCAAAACCTCTTTTAAGGCTTTATCTTCCATATTGAAGATTTTGCTAAGCTTTAAATTCGGAATTAATTTCGCGATTTCATTGGCGTCCGATAAGGGTAAATCCAAAACACGAGCGGTATCCTTAATGGAGGATTTCGCCGCCATAGTACCATAAGTGATAATCTGCGCAACCTGAGACGCGCCATACTTATCAATTACGTATTGCATAACGCGACCCCGACCCTCATCATCAAAGTCAATATCAATATCCGGCATAGATACCCGGTCAGGATTTAAGAAACGCTCAAATAGTAAATCGTATAAGATCGGGTCAATATTTGTAATACCAAGACAATAAGCCACTGCTGATCCTGCTGCAGATCCACGCCCCGGTCCTACAGATACCCCCATCTTCCGCGCTTCAGCAATAAAATCCTGTACAATTAAAAAATAACCCGGATAACCTGTTTTTTCAATAGTTGCCAATTCGAAATCCAACCTTTCCCGAATGGAATCTGTAATTTCTTCATATCGCTTTTCAGCACCTAAATAAGTAAGATGTTTTAAAAAAGCATTTTCACCCCGCTTACCTCCATCCAGCAAATCTTCAGACGATTGAAATTGATCTGGGATTTCAAACTTTGGAAGTAAAACATCTCTATTCAGTGAATATGTTTCAATCTTATCAAGAACTTCCTGAATATTTATGATCGCTTCGGGAATATCTGAAAAAACTTGTTTCATTTCATCCGAAGACTTGAAATAATATTCTTGATTCGGTAATCCAAATCGGAATCCTCGCCCTCTTCCTTTTGGGGTCGAAAGTTTCTCCCCGTCTTTTACACAAAGTAAAATATCATGGGCATGGGCATCTGATTTATTGACATAATAGCTATTGTTTGTTCCAATAACTTTAACTTGATGCTTCTGTGCTAATTGAATTAAACTATCATTAACACGGTTTTCATCCTCTTGCCCATGTCGCATCAATTCTATATAGAAATCCTCTCCGAACTGTTCTTTCCACCAAATTAATGCTTCCTCAGCCTGAGCCTCACCAATGTTCAATACCTTGCTTGGTACCTCACCGTTTAAGTTACCAGAAAGAACAATAAGATGATCTTTATATCGCTCTACCGTTTCCCTATCAATTCTGGGAACATAGTAGAAGCCTTCTGTATAAGCTACAGAAGCCATTTTTGCCATATTGTGATAGCCTTGCTTATTCTTTGCTAAGAAAACAACCTGATAGCCATTATCTTTTCGACTTTTATCTTTTCGATCTTCACAGATGTAAAATTCACATCCAACAATGGGTTTTATTGGCCTGCCTTCAAAACTTTCCCCATTTTCTTCAGCTTCTTTGATTTTTGCTTCTATCTCCTTATTATGATTAAGCGTTTTGCTAACAAAGTGAAATGCCCCCATCATATTACCATGATCAGTCATTGCAACTGCACTCATGTTATGCTTAGAAGCAGCAAGAATCAGATTATCAATTGAGATGGTAGATTGTAAAACTGAAAATTGAGTATGAGCATGTAAATGGGCAAACTCAGCTGCTTTAAACTTCGCTAAAGTATCTGCATCAATTTCAACCCGCTTCTGTCCCATACTTTCAGCGACACGCAAAGCATCAGAAGCAGCTTTAAGATTAACATGTTTTAATCCGACAGATTCAATTAGATGAGGATGCTCTTTTTTAAATTCAATAAAATACCCTGTATCTACCTGTAAATCCTTAGGGGTAAATATTTCTTTTCGAACAAGCTCAAAAAAACATCGCGTTGTTGCTTCAACATCCGCAGTAGCATTATGAGCTTCAGCAAAAGGAACCCCAAATAAGTAATTATGTAATTCTGTTAAAGTTGGCAATTTATACCGTCCACCTCGTCCCCCGGGTAATTTTAATAAATCAGCGGTGACCTCAGTACAGGTATCCAATATCGGCATGCTACTCATTGGACTATCTACCTGATAACGATAGAATTCACAGCCCATAATATTTAAATCAAATCCAATATTTTGTCCTACAACAAATTTAGCCTTACTTAAAGCTTCATTGAATTTAACCAGTACCTCAGTCAGGGGAACACCTTCGGTCTCTGCTAATTCTGTCGATATTCCGTGTATTTTTTCAGAGTCATATGGAATATTAAACCCATCAGGTTTTATCAGATAATCTTGATGCTCAATTAATCGGCCCATCTCATCATGTACTTGCCACGCAATTTGAATACACCTCGGCCAATTATCCGTATCTGTAATAGCTGCATCCCATCTTTTTGGCAAACCCGTCGTCTCAGTATCAAAAATTATGTACATATCACTTTTCCCTAAATCTAATAACTAACAAAACTAGCTATTATTATCTAAAATAAACTTCTAATTACTCCAAGTGTAAAATACCCATATTTAAATAAATATAAACGAGCACATTAAAATTTCCACAAAAATATATGAAAATTTTTCATTGAACATCTCCTATACTTACCCGTATCTCACCCGTATCTCACCCAATTAAAACCCTATTTTTATAGGACAAAATACGAGACATTTACGGGTAAAAGAAAAGAAAGTCAATATAGAGTTGGTCAACAGCCTCTGGGAAGAAACTTTTTAAAGCTTAATAGTACAATCAGAAAAAAAATCAAAAAAAAATGCGCAGTTCTGAAAATTCAAAACTGCGCAAAGCAATATTATTAAAGGATTTACTCTATTTCAGAATAACAACCTCTACTCGTCTGTTTCTTTGTCTTCCATCAGGTGTTTTATTATCAGCAACCGGTTTGGTCTGACCTAAGCCTTTTGTTGATATACGTGAAGAAGAAATACCGGCATCTACTAAGAATTTTTCTACTGAAGCAGCTCGTTTTTCAGACAACCATAAATTATACTCCGGTGTTCCTGTCGCATCTGTATGACCATCAACACGTAGTTTTCCATTAGATTCTTTCAATACTTTAACCAACTTACTCAATTCAGCCTTCGCATTCTCTGTTAAATAAGAGGAATTAGTATTAAACAATAAATCTGATGACAAGGATACTAAAATCCCTTCATTCGTTTGTTTTGCATCTTCAAATTCTCGTTTAACATTTTTCAGTCCATCATTAGTACCGTCTTGACTAACAACAGCACCAGGATTCACAACTAAAGCTTGTTGTTTACAAGAAAATAAGGTTAGCCCCGCTAAAAAGATTAAAGTCAAATAATTGATTCGCTTCATGTGTTTTTATAATTATTTTTTTTCGTAAATATAATGATATTAGAGTTAAAAATATCACTTCTTAAATATTCTTTGTTCGGCTGATTTAATTTCAGGAATGGATTGATATAAGTTCCAAATTAATCCGGTTCTACTGTTTTCTATCAATATAGCTAAACTTGACTGATTACTAGCAATATATTCATCAGAAACATCATCTGTTCTTAAATCCATCCAGGCTCTGAATCCATATTCAGTAAATAAATATTCGCCAAATTGATAATACAGGGCATCTAAAGACCTGCTCGCACCTTCCTTATCTATAAACATAGATGAAATAGCTATCGCAGGATTTACTCTATATGTTCCAACCGTATCTCTGTATTGATAAAAACCCCATATATCAGAGTTTGAAGTCCCTACACCAACTTCATTATCTCTTCGCTTAGCTACTTGCGTATAATCCCGCAAGATCTTTTGCAAATCATAATTCCCAACTTTTGCTAAGGAGGGACTTATAGTAGTAAAAGGTCGGTACATTTCCATTAAACTTCGTGTATAATTACCGAAAGGCAATTGAATACCGTACATTAATGTGTCATGAGCAGCTGAAACTTTATAGATAGAATCCAATCCCGATATATTCGTACCTTGTTTTTCTTCTTCCAGCATGATTTGAACAGAATCCGCGAGATTACTGTTTTCATTCATACTTAGTGGAGATGTTGTAATCTTCCTTCTTGGTCTTTCGAATCTATGCGCTAGCGCGTTAGCAAATGCCTCTGCAGGAAGACTTGATTTTGTAGATGCAATTGCTAACATATAAGCGTTTAATCCTCCATTAATACCTACTAAAGGGTCGAAACTAAAGTAGTCATCAACCATATCAATTGATGATTTTAAGACTAAGGGTTCAGAAGGAAGTGTTACACCTCTCCAATCCAGTCTTTCCCATAATTGCGTAATGTCAGCTCTTAATTTATTTTCGTCAGGATTGTCAGCACTCATATATTGCCGGATAATCAATAAGGATTCCATAATGGCGGTAGTTGCCTGAACATCATATTTTGGTTGATCATCTAAATATAGAGGTAAACCTTTTCGGCCATCATAATAAGCAGGAAAGAACCCTTTATTATTTTGTGCTTTGCCCAAAAAACTTACTATTCTTTTTACCCTATTCATAAAGAGTGATTTGCTAACAAATCCCTTCTCTACCCCTACTAATAAACTCAGCATCGCTCCCCCTGTTTCCCGTACAGAAATAGGTGCTTTATCCTTCATTCTAAAAGGCATATACATTCCCGAATTAACGTCGTAATTCTCAACGAAATAATTTATACTGCTAAGTTGTACTAAGTCTAAAAGCTGATCTTCTTCCAACTTTTTGGGTTCAACTTCTATTACCTCAGAAAACGGAGATTCCTTATAATTATAATCTACCCATGCTATTTTATAATAATACTTCTTATCTAATACAGGAACATAATCCAAACACCTTAGCATATATGTGGGACGTATGGAAACTGCCTTAAACTCTTTGTTATCTTCAGATCTGTAGATTTTAACATAGCGAATACTGGGAGTTAAAGGTACTTGCCATTGCAAATCAACATGTTTTCCATAGCTATTGGCTTTTGATAAGACAGCATTCGAAGTCAAAGGAGCCTCTGAGAAGCTACTAGGTAAAAACTCTATCTGATCTAAAAACAATTGATGTGTTTCGGGAGATGATTGATGCTGTCTTAAGATTATTCCCGAGATTATGTTGTCTATGTTCAATCCTGCAAATTCCTTTACCGGAATCTTTACGCTAAGCCAGCTACTATAATTGAAATCCTCTATATAATCTCCAAGAGGTACTGATATTGATTGATTAACACCTTGTTGAATAGAAATAGATGGTAAATGTTCGATACTAGTTAATGCTGTTCCTACAAATATTTTTAAGCTTAATATATCATTATTAGAGACTCTGTAGTGAAATTTTTGTCTACTATACTTAATTAAAACATCCCAATCTCCAATGTCAGAAGATATATATTTTAGGGATAAAGCATTGCCTGGTGTAAAGAATAAAGTATCGGAAACCAGAAGATTGTCCTGAATATTTTCGACCCAGCTATTTCCTGTATAATGGACTTTACTTCGAGCGTACGAGCCTTTCACCAAACTATTATCAAAAACCACTTCAGGGTAGGATTCCGATTTAGCTATATTTATAAAGCAACATAATAATAATATCGTATAGAGTTTAAGTTGCATATCAATAAATTAAACCACGAAAATAGGTAAAAATCCTACTAAAAGCTATTATTATGGCCATTTTTACCTTTCGTGATAAAATTATTACGCACATTACAAGCACATTGCATATTTTCTACAAATAAAATTTTTCAACTTTCGCAAATCTCTCTATATTTGCAGCACGTCAAGCGAAAGTAGCTCAGTTGGTAGAGCACAACCTTGCCAAGGTTGGGGTCGCGAGTTCGAATCTCGTCTTTCGCTCAGTTGCCTAGGTGGTGGAACTGGTAGACACGCAGGACTTAAAATCCTGTTCCCGTTAAGGGAGTGCGGGTTCGATTCCCGCCCTAGGTACTTAAGGAGATACTGTATAGCAGTCATCTCCTTTTTTTATGCCAATAAAAACCTGTGACCCAAATTGTTACGGATCAAGCTGAATTCTTGGGGAGGTAATCCTTTTTCAGCATATAATTTCATTACACTATAAAGAAAGAATTGGGTATTTCTTACCGCACGAAAGATACTTCTGAATACTTTTATCTTAATCACTCTCAATTTATCTTTATCATTCACCTTCTATATCCAACTGTAGTAAAGAGGCCACAAATTAAAATTAATGAGGCTTAAGTTAGCGCAATACCGCTTAGAAAATGAATTTACTGTGTACTTCTACATCGTATTTCTGGAAATACCAAGTTTTCGGAAGGTAACTGAATCCGCAAATCACTAACTATTAAACGGATTTTAAACATTTTTTAATTAATAAATATTGGATTATAGTATTATGAATAAAAAATACGATAGCCCTAGAATCGAGAGAATTAACATTTTTCTTGAAGAAGGAATTGCCGTAGGCTCGGAATTTGCAAGACCACAAAATGGGTCGAACCAAATAATGGAACAATGGGAACAGGATGAGACTGAAACCAAAAATATAGATTGGTCCTAATTGAATCTAATTTTTTACCACACACATTAACTAAGATTTGCAAACTCAATTTAATCTAATGAACAAAATAGCAAAATTCCAAAGCTTGTTCTACATAGTAGTTTTATTATTCACTATACAATCTTGTCAGAAATCTGACGATGATGCTGTCAACGGTGGTGAATCAACAGTAAAAATAAGCCTTTCAGTTGGAGAGCCAGATGAGGAAAACTATAGGAAGTACGAAAACTACAACAA
>Ga0308157_10002099_pt1 | contig 35031 bp, 40 predicted proteins | sample PhyBR1_FD_201035 | JGI IMG/M metagenome (GOLD analysis project Ga0308157, IMG submission 201035) | Phyllosphere microbial communities from UC Gill Tract Community Farm, Albany, California, United States - DLSLB.R1 | ecosystem: Host-associated > Plants > Phyllosphere > Unclassified | place: USA... | reverse complement strand
TTACCATTTTCAGATAACGCATCAAAATAGTTATCCATATCTTTAAATGTTGGCTTTTGTGCAAAAAAAGTGTGCGATATCATTAAAAATACAGCTGTGATAAAAATCGGTAATTTCATTTTTATAATTTATATATTGTTTGTGATGCAAAGAAACCTCGGCATTCACAATTATTTTATTTCTTTTGGACAAAAATACCAATTACGGGGACATAAAGGTATATACGGCATTCCGCATTGTTTGCATACCAAATTCAAATGTTTGTACAAAAAAACTATTACTTGAGTATTTAGTAAGTATTTTTGAATCATTAAAAACAACAAAATGCCACAGATTAAGGTTTACCGGTTTATACGACTTTTGCTCAACCTGCTATTTTTCGTCTTTTTCGCCTTTAGTACATTCAGCAACAGTGGTGAAGTTCCATACACGATTATATTTATCTTTCATATACTGATGTTTGCTCCAGGCTGGGTTCACGTATTTGTATTGTTACCTAGGTTAAGAGCAAAAAAGAATTTCCTACTATATTTTACAGCTGTTTTTATGACGCTTAGTGTAGGAATAATTGCTTTAGGCAGTTTTCTAAATTTGTTGATGAATACTTATGAAGGAAGTGACATAGGCTGGTTTACATCTTTAGCCATTACGTCATCATCGCCTGAATTTCTTCGCAATTATCAGGTATATTTTGATGTATTGCCAGACCTTTTAATTATAACTACTGCCCTAACCTTTGGTTTTGTAATACAGGCTTATTTTCTGGATATTCAAAGAGAAAAACAAATCCGTTTTGAACAGGAAAAAGCAGAATTAAGTGTTTTAAAATCGCAGGTAAGTCCGCATTTTTTATTCAACGTTTTAAACAGCATTTATTCACTGTCCCTTTCAAAATCAGATCAGATATCGGATGTCGTCTTACAACTTTCTGATATTTTACGATACACGCTATATCAATCAGAAAAAAAAGAAATTCCTTTAAAAAACGAGATTGAAATCATAGAAAGTTATATCGCTATAGAAAAAATCAGAATTCCCGAAACGGCATCGGTAACATTCAACCATAACGAAGCCGACAACTGTGTGGCAATTGCCCCCTTACTAATGCTTCCGCTAATAGAAAACGCTTTTAAACACGGAACCGATTCTACTGTTGAAGCTACTTTTATTGAGGCTGTTTTAAAGGTTGAAAACAATGAACTTACCTTTACCTGCAGGAACAATTTCAAGGAAACAAACAGAAATCCGTCATCAGGTGGAATCGGGTTAAAAAACATTGAAAGAAGGCTGCATCTGCTCTATCCCAACAGATATCAGTTCCAATACGAAAAAAAAGCCGGCATTTTTCAAGTGCACCTATCAATACAGTTAACTTAGCAGAAGTATTTATTCATTATGAAAAAAATTACATGTCTTATTACAGATGATGAAAAACTGGCGCAGAACGTCCTGATTCATCATATTTCAAAATTTGATTTTTTAGAGCTTAAGGGAGTCTGCAACAATGTTTTTGAGCTTATCCGTTTTTTAAATGAAGACAAAGAAATAGACCTTATTTTTCTGGATATAAAAATGCCCGAGATCAACGGTACCGATTTTGTGAACATCTTTAAAAACCCACCGGCAATTATCTACACAACTGCTTATAACCAATACGCTTTAGAAGCTTTTGACCAAAGTGCCATTGATTATCTTATGAAACCTATTTCGCTGGAACGTTTTTCTAAAGCGGTGCACTGTGCACAGCAAATACTGGGCAATGAAACGATTAAAACAGTACCCGAAACATCAACTGAAGATTTAAGCTTTTATGTAAAAAGCGAAAAAAAGCTGGTTAAAATAAACTTTGACCAACTGGTTTTTATTGAAGGCATGCGCAATTATGTATGCATACATACCCTTACAGATAAAATAACGGTTCACCAGACACTTGCAAATTTTGAGGCTTCGTTTAAGGATTATCAGAAAATTGTACGCGTTCACAAATCTTTCTTTGTCAATTTAAATCATGTACAGTTTATAGAGCAGCATGTTATGAAGCTGGTAACGGGCACCAATATCCCCATAGGTTTGCAGTACAGAGATTTGGTGTATGAAAAACTGACGATTATTTAACTACCAATTATTGATTCTTAAATATAAATAATTGTCAATCTATTGAACATTTGTATATTTGCTTAAAGCTTTAGGGGTATTCTGAAAAGAATTGAGAGAGTCCCTTTGAACCTGATACGGCTCACACCGACGTAGGGAAAAGCAAGAAAGCATCAGTCTTTTGATGTTTTTCTTTCTTATTCTATTTGTTTTCCTAAAGCTTGCCTAAAATTAAACGTCAATGGAAAACAAACTTTGGGATTACATTCAATCCGTAAAAAATCAATCACCTCTTGTTCATAACATCACCAATTTTGTGGTGATGAATAACACTGCCAATGCGCTTTTGGCAGTTGGAGCTTCCCCAATTATGGCTCATGCAAAATCTGAAATCAAAGAAATGGTTGCTATTGCAAATGCTGTAGTTATCAATATCGGAACACTTGATGAATATTGGTGTGAATCAATGCTGATTGCTGCAGAGGAAGCTCATCGTACCAACAAAACCTGGATTTTAGACCCAGTTGGAGCGGGTGCAACTTCTTTCAGAGATGAGGTTTTATCAAAACTATTGGAATTTAATCCAACAATTATCAGAGGAAATGCATCAGAAATTATCGCTTTAGCCAAAGCCAATACAACAACTACAAAAGGAGTCGACAGTACTGCCGAAAGCAATGAAGCAATTAATGCCGCAAAATATCTTGTAGAAAACTATCAATCTGTAGTCTGTATTTCGGGAGCAACAGATATTATTATCGATGAAAATGAAACTTATTTCGTTGAAAACGGACATCCGTTAATGACGAAAGTAACAGGGTTGGGTTGTTCTGCGTCGGCGATTGTTGGAGCTTTTGCCGGAATATTTGAAAATAAAACCGAATCTATCGTTGCTGCAATGTTGCTTTTAGGAATTGCCGGAGAATTGTCAGAAAAAATCTCAAATGGACCAGGAAGTCTTCAAATGAATATCTTAGACAAACTCTACAATATTTCTAAACAGGAGTTTTTTGAGAATGTAAAAGTTTCTAAAAAATGAATTTGATTCAATCATTTCCTTATCAGTTATATTTAGTGATTTCCGAAGCAGATTGTAAAGGGAGAAATTTTTTGGAGGTTGCTGAGCAGGCAATTTTAGGAGGAGTAAACATTATCCAATTGCGTGAGAAAAATGCTTCTGATTTGGATTTTTTGAAAAAAGCTATTCGTCTGAAAGAAATAACTGACAAATACCAAATCCCATTAATTATCAATGATAATGCTTTTGTTGCTGAAAAAGTAAACGCCTTCGGAATTCATGTTGGAAACAATGATGCAAAACCTTCTGCATTGCGTGAAATTTCTTTCCAAAATAAAATGATTGGATATTCGATTGAATATTTGAGTCAGCTTGAAAATCAAGAAACAATTTTATCAGATTATTTAGGAGTTAGTCCAATTTTTAGAACAGATACAAAAACCGATACAGTGACAGAATGGGGTTTGGATGGTTTAATGAAAATCAGACAGCTTACAGAAAAACCTTTGGTGGCAGTTGGAAATATCCATTTAAAAAATGCCAGAGCTGTGATGGATGCAGGAGCAGATTGTATTGCAGTGGTCTCAGAAATATGCAGTTCCGAAAATCCTCAGAAGTCAGCTTTTAATTTAAAAAACGAAATCAGTAAATGAAAAAATACAAATATCCATCAGTTCTTACCATTGCGGGTTTCGACGGAAGTGGCGGCGCTGGAATTCAGGCTGATATAAAAACTATTTCGGCTTTGGGATGTTATGCAACTTCCGTTTTGACGGCTTTACCCGTTCAGAATACGCAAGGCGTCAAAAATATTTTCCCAATTCCGGTTGAAGCAGTTTCCGAACAGATTGAATCGATTTTAGATGATATTTTCCCTGATGCTATTAAAATAGGAATGGTTCACACGCCCGAACTGGTCGAAACCATTGTGAAGACTTTAGCCAAATATAAAAATGTACCGATTGTTTTTGATCCCGTAATGGTTGCAACAAGCGGACATCGGTTAATCGAGGAAAAAACGATTAAGATAATTATCGAAAAACTTTTCCCAATCGCAGATATCGTTACTCCAAATATGGATGAAGTAGCAATTTTAGCCAATATGAAAGTGGACACTCTGGATAATATGAAAATTGCAGGAGAAAAAATTAAAGAGTTAGGCTGTAAAAATATTTTGTTGAAAGGTGGTCATCTGGAAACGGAATTGATTACTTCTCTTCTCTACAATGATCAGGGACATCACAGAACTTTTGAATCGGCAAAAATTACAACCAACAATACGCACGGTTCAGGCTGTACACTTTCTTCGGCGATTGCATCCTTTATTGCTCAAGGAAACAGTATTGATAAAGCAGTTGAATTGGCTCAAAACTATGTTTCCGAAGCCATTTATCACGGTCATGATGTACTAACCGGAAAAGGAAATGGTCCGTTAAATCACTTTTTTAATCCTCAAAAACTAATTAAAAATGAATTGGTCTGAAAACGCTTGGAAATCAATTGAAAATATCTACAAAGACATCGTAGAAATGTCTTTTATTAAAGAATTATCTGATGGAAATCTAGCAAAAGAAAAATTCCAGTTTTATATTGCTCAGGATTCTCTCTATTTAGAACATTTTGGAAGAACATTGGCAATGATTGGAAGCAAGGCTCATTTAGTTGAGGATGCTTTGGCTTATATGCGTTTTGCAGAAAATGCAATTGTTGTAGAAAATGCTTTGCACGAATCTTACTTTAAAGAATTCGACATTTCAGATAAGGGAATTTTACAACCTGTTTGTCATCATTATATTCATTTTCTAAAAAGTACTGCAGCTTTTGAACCTGTAGAAGTGGCGATGGCTGCAACTTTACCATGTTTCTGGATTTATAAAGAAGTCGGAGATTATATTTTAAATCTTGAGCAAACATCAGAAAATCCTTATCAAAGCTGGATAGATACTTATGGCGGAGAAGATTTTGCAGTTGCCGTAAGAACTGCAATCGAAATTTGTAATAAAGCCGCTGAAAACACAACTCCAGAAATAAGAAACCGAATGAATGAAGCTTTTATTACAGCTTCCAAATTAGAATTTCAATTCTGGCAGGCTGCTCATGATTTAAAGGTTTGGTAAAGAAATACTCTTAAACTTATACTTTAGCTTTTTTTGAAAAAACTGTCAAGATGCTTTACATAGGATAATTGCATGGTAACAGCTGTTAGGCTCAGTTCACTATTTCGAATAGGATACAACGCTTTGTTCCCGACAATAACCACCATTGAAATTCCCCAATTTTGTTTATGGTAATTACCAGAAAATCGAGCGTAAGCAGTAGGATAAGTCTCTAATTTCACTTTCTTTAAATTTTCAACAGTATTTCCAAGACTTATCCCTCCTTTTCCCATTGCTGAAATCATCCAACGGTTATTAATTACCCAAGAATACGCATATCCTGCATTAAAGCCAACTTGAATGCTTTCAAATTGGCTGGGTACATTTTCTGTTTTATTTTCAAGTCCTTTAGTTCGGTAGTAAAACGCTCCCCCGCCTGCAAGCCAGCTGCCAGCAGACTTATATTGAATTTCATTCAAATCAAAAGCGGCCTTACTGGAAAATTGTTGGTTATTAAAAATGTAAGTACCTTCTGCACCAACTTGCATAACAAACATATCCGAAAAAAACTCATCAAACTGCCCAGATTCCTTTTCAGTATGAAATCCTTTGTATTTCTGAAGAAATAAATCAAAAATCATTGTTTGACCATAATTGTGAAGTTGAAAATCAAGTATATTAGATTTTCCGTAAATATTCTTATCTTTAAGAGGAATAAAACCATATCCTGCGTTTAAAGAAAAAATAGTATTCTTAATAGCAATACCTACTCCAGTGTTTAAAGGATAATTTGGAATGTAAGTAGAAATTCCATCATCAAGCTGAAGGAAACTCGTTGAAAAATTGCCCATAACCCTGATTTTATGCGGGTAAGTTCCAATGAATAAACTATCCCTATGCTGAGCATTCATATACATTGTAAACAAAAAGCAAACAATTGTAAAAAAGCGTGTTAGTTTCAAGGTTTCCATCTTTTATTTTCGTGATAGTACATTTCCGCTTAGTTTTATGAATAGCCTGTATAAACACTAAACAAATTTACTTATTTATCTCTATCATTATAGAATTTGTTGTCAATACATTCTTTTTTTTAGCAGTGTCTTCTTGATGTATAGCGGTAAATATGCAAATTACTGGAATAGTATTGTAAAAATATTAAATGTAAGTAAAAGCAAAATCTATTTTGAGAAAAACATCTGTACAATTTACAAGCGCGAAACCTTTTACCTTTAATAGAATTGTAGAAAATTAAAAGTTTATATTTACAAGCCATAAAATACCATTTAAAAACTAATGATTACAATTAATTCTGAACAAACCTTTTCGTTAAACGACGTATTATTTACATTTGCGCTGTCAGCTGAAGCCGGTAACGTATTTATGCCTTACAAACATGTAATATGCGGCATTGGTAAAGTAAACGCAGCTTATCATCTTATAAAAGCCATTCAAGAAAACAAACCAAAACTGATTGTTAATCTTGGTTCTGCCGGAAGCAGTTTTTACAAAAAAGGAGAAATTGTATGTTGTTCAAAATTCATTCAGCGCGATATGGATGTTAGAGGATTAGGCTACAAACAGTACGAAACTCCCCTTTCGGGATTGCCTACGGTTCTTGAATACGGACTGATTATGCCCGGAATTCCTGAAGCCGTTTGCGGAACCGGAGACAGTTTTGAAATGTCGCAGGCTGATACTGTTTATACCGTGGTTGATATGGAAGCTTATGCCCTTGCCTTTGTTGCAATGATAGAAGAAATTCCTTTTCTGAGCCTTAAATACATTTCGGACGGTGCAGACGACAGCGCTGCCGAAGACTGGTTGGTACAGGTACATAAAGCAGCAGCAGCTTTTGGTAAATTGCTAAATTTGAATACGGAACAAAAGGTAACGGTCTAAAAAGATTTATTCAACAGAAGAACTTAACCATATTTATATAGAATCATTGTTTAAAGTTTGATTATTACAGACAGATCATATTCTTTCAGTTGATTTAAAAACTGTGGAATATCATTAACTATTTCGTGTAAATGGTAAACACCGGATTTTGATTCCTTTTTTAAGAGTTCTAAAGCTGAAACTACCGTTATATAGGCTGTTATTTTACTTTCGCAGTTTCCCGTTATGGAGCTTTCATAAACTGTTCTATCGGCATGGCTTGCAACAGCTTTTACAGCAAATACATCTGTTCCCACAGAAAATTTTTTAAATATATAAAGCAGAAGTTTCTGAAAATAACTGTTTCCAAATATTTTTGTTAATCCGTATTTTCTAAGCATGGCTGTTACAACAGTTAAAAATCGAGACTCAAAAGCAAATCTTGTGAGCACTTCTGCCTGAGTAGTTTTGGATAAAATATGCTGATCGGAAAAATTAAACGTATAAAATGTTCTATTCCCTTCTAAATTTGTTCTTTTGGGATTACTGAAACTCTTTATTGTTGTATTGTTGGAATTTCGTGATACGTTGTAGGTATCGTGTATATTATTGAACGTCCATTTATAAGCGGCATCACCGTGTTTTTCGCCCAATCCCAATAAAATGTATAGATCAACTTTTGTGCTACCTTGTAAACTATTTAATGCGTTTTTTGCTAACAGATTACTTATTCCGGGAGCCAACCCAACACTTAGTAAAACGGTAGCCTGCTTTAGTTCAGCAATAGTGTGTAAAGTAGCAGTTTTTTCAAAAAAACTATTTTCAGCTGTAATATCAATATAATCGATACCTTTTGATATGCATTTAAAAAGAAAATCGGTATTTTCCTGATCAATACACATAATTACCAGTTGAACATTTTCAAGAATTACATCGTCTGTATCGTTCAATACATCAAACTTTTTAGGAATAATCTTATAATCTGCGGCTTTAGCAAGTTCATCGGCTTTCATAAAATTTCTTCCTGCCGCAATTACTTTGTAAGGATACAGTGCTGCAAGTTGCCTGCTAATTGTACTACCCACTTTTCCGTATCCGCCAATCACTAGTATAGTCTGTGTCATGTGCTGTTGTTTTTGTTGCACAAAGTTGGTGACGGCATAAGTGAGTTCTATTACATAGTTTGCATTAAATGTTACATGATTTTGAACAACCGATATCTTTTAAAAAATCACGATAACTATCCGCGCTTCAACGTAATCACTGAAATTTCTGCCCAAACACCTAATCTGCCTTTAAGACCTTAAAATCCGAAACCGCGGTTTAAATAAAGGTAACGACCATAACTTTCATACAATCCTGCCCAGCGTTCGTAAATATATTTGCAGTTTCAACAACATCTTTTTCGCCTTCCAAAAACTGTTTTACCGTTACAAGTAAAGCGGGTTCGTCTTCTATAATCAGTATTTTCATGCAGTAGAAAATTTTCACAAAAGTGAAACTAAATTTAGGAATGATTTAGGAATAAAATCCGGTTTCGAAAATATTCTTTTTGATTTCCAGTTTCTTCATTGTCAGCATTTATCTTCTCTATTTTAAAACGAAGCGACAAATTTAAATTAAAAAGTATCACTTTTTTACTTGAATTCTTATAATAAATATCTATAAAATCATCATTAATCAACAGTTTAGATACATTGGAAGGCAGAAAAGTTTTATTTTTGCAGCATTAAAAAATTAAAAAAAGAATATCATGCAAGAATTAATCGGAAAAATCAACGCTGAAATGGCAGCATTCAATGAAGATGCACAATTACAATCAGAAAAAGCTAACAAAGCAGCAGGTACAAGAGCCCGCAAATCTACATTAAGCTTAGAAAAGCTTTTGAAAGAATTTCGTAAGTTGTCTTTAGAAGAATCTAAAAAATAAAAAAAGCCCCAATCTGGGGCTTTTTTTTATTTTTATAGATCATGCGCTATCTTGTATTTATAAAAAAATCACAAATAAAATATACCGTATGGTATATTTTACTACATTTGATATCAATTATTATTTTAATAATATGTCGAAAGCAGACCTAACCCGTCAGTTGATCATAGAGAAAACAGCTACCCTTTTTAACAAGAAAGGTTTTGCAGGGACGTCTTTATCCGATATTACCGATGCAACCGGACTTACAAAAGGAAGTATTTACGGGAACTTTGAAAACAAGGAAGAAGTAGCCCTTGCTGTTTTTAAGCACAACGCGGGTGAATTATGGAAAAAGAAGGAGCACTGGATAGCGGGTTACAGCGATGCCAAATCTAAATTAGCGGCACTTATTGATTTTTATCGAGAAAACTGGAAAGAGCTTTTTGAAAACGGAGGCTGCCCTGTTATGAATGCTGCAACCGATGCAGACGATGTGATGCCCTTAATGAAACAGCGTGTAAAAAAAACAGTTGACAACTGGGTACACAATCTTGCGAAAATTCTGGATGAAGGTATCGAACAAAATGTCTTTAAACCCACTATAGATACTGTGGAATATTCACGTTTATTCATCATGATGATTGAGGGAGGAATCTTACTTTCAAAAATTTCCGACAAGCCAGACAGCTTGTACCTTTCTTTGGAAAGAATAGAAAAAATAATCAGTGACGAGATATTAATCTAATTTTTTTTAAAACAAAATATACCAATCGGTATATTAACACTAAATCTTAAACAATATGACACCATCTGATAAAATAAAGTCCTTTATAGGGCAGGAATTTACAGCATCGCCCTCCCCTTTTATGCGCTGGCTAAAGCCAATTGTTCTAACTGCGGAACAGGGAGCGTTGGAATTTGAATATACAGTAAGAGCCGAATGGCTTAATCCGGCACGAAACCTGCACGGCGGTGTAGCTGCGGCAATTATCGACGATATCATCGGTGCTACCGTATTTTCATTAAACGAACCCGATTTTTACACTACAATTAATATTAGTGTAGACTATTTTTCTTCGGCAAAAGCAGACGAAAAAATAATCGCCAGCACACATATCATAGAAAAAGGAAAGCAGTTTGCACATGTACAATGCGAAGTTTGGAACAGCGACAAAAGCAGGATGCTTGCCAAAGGAACATCCAATCTATTTAAAACACAAACAAAAATTGAACCATGAAAAGAGTTGTAATAACAGGTTTGGGAACAATAAACCCGCTGGGTAACACTATCGCCGACTTTTGGAATAACGCTATTAACGGAAAAAGCAGTGCAGGAATCATTACCCGTTTTAACGCCTCAAAATTCCGCACACAGATCGGCTGTGAAATTAAAGATTTCAAACCCGAAACATACCTTGACCGCAACGAGATAAAGCGAAGTGATCTGTTTACGCAATATGCCCTTTACAGTGCCTCGCAGGCATTGGAAGATTCCGGGTTAGACATCGCGCAGATGGATCCTTTTGACATAGGTGTGACCTGGGGCGTTGGTCAGGGCGGTATGGAAACCTTTGAACAAGAAGTAGAAAACTACGTAACGGGAAACTACCTACCAAGATTCAGTCCGTTTTTTGTACCCAGGCTCATTGTAAACATGGCTTCGGGAATGATCTCGATGAAATTCGGTCTGCAGGGTATCAATTATACCACCGTATCGGCTTGTGCTACAGCAAACACCGCTATGATGGATGCATTCAACTACATCCGTTTGGGCAAAGCAAAAGTATTCGTAACCGGCGGTTCAGAAGCACCTATAACTCCTGCTTCCATAGGCGGATTTTCTGCCATGAAAGCCATGTCTGTAAGAAATGATGATCCACTTACAGCCAGCCGTCCTTTTGATAAAGACCGTGACGGTTTTGTAATGGGCGAAGGTGCCGGAGCCCTAATATTGGAAGAATACGAACATGCCAAAAAAAGAGGTGCAAAAATTTATGTCGAACTGGTAGGCGCATCAATGACAGCAGATGCCTACCACATGACTTCCCCGCATCCCGAAGGATTGGGAGCAGCCAAAGCCATGCAGCTTGCTTTAGAAGAGGCTAAACTAAATCCAGAGGAACTGGATTACTTAAACTTACACGCAACTTCTACTCCGGTAGGAGATATTACCGAACTGAATGCGGTGAACAAAACTTTCAGAGGAGCCGGTAACCTTTGGGTAAGTTCATCAAAATCAATGACCGGGCATTTACTTGGTGCTGCAGGGGCTATTGAAGCTATCATTGCCATTAAATCAATCAATGATAATATTATTGCGCCCACCATTAATATTGAAAATCCCGACAGCGAAATTCCTCATGGGATACAGATAGTCAAAAATCAGCCGATGGAGAAAAAAATGACGACTGCGATGAGCAATGCTTTCGGTTTTGGAGGACACAACTCCACCCTTATTTTTCGTGAAATATAAATTTGTAAACAATGAAAGAAGTATTTATAGTAGCCGCCAAACGTACACCCATAGGAGGTTTTTTAGGCAACTTTGCCGAAGTTTCAGCGACAGATCTGGGAGCTGCCGCAATTAAAGCAACAATTGATGCAACTAATATTAATCCAAAAGATATTGATTCCGTCTATATGGGCAATGTTCTTTCTGCAAACCTGGGTCAGTCACCTTCCCGTCAGGCTTTCAAATTTGCCGGTATTCCAGACGAAACCGACTGTACAACCGTAAATAAAGTATGTGCAGCAGGTATGAAAGCCACCGTGATAGGCGCACAACAAATTGAACTGGGGTTGGAGCACCTTGTAGTTACCGGAGGCATGGAAAGTATGAGCAACGTACCTCATTACACTTATAAAAGAAGCGTGAACAAACTGGGTCACGAGACTTTAACGGACGGTTTGTTAAAAGACGGTCTTACAGATGCATACAACCATTCGCATATGGGAAACGCAGCCGAACTGTGCGCAGAAAAATATCATATCAGCAGAGAACAGCAAGATGAGTATGCGCTGCAGTCTTACACAAAAGCTACCAATGCTACAAAGCAAGGTAAATTTAAAGAAGAAATTACCCCTTTTAAGCTACAGACTAAAAAACAGGAAGTTGTTATAACAGACGATGAGGATATCTACAAAATAATTCCTGAAAAGGTTTCAAAACTGAAACCGAGCTTTGTAGAAGACGGTACCATTACGGCAGCAAATGCGAGCAATCTTAACGACGGTGCAGCGGCACTACTGCTAGCATCTGCTGAAGCAGTAGCAAAATACAACTTAAAACCTTTAGCGAAAATCATAGGATATGCGGATGCCGCACTGGAACCTGAATGGTTTACCATTGCCCCTTCTATTGCTATACCAAAGGCGTTGAGAAGAGCAAACCTTGAAATAGAAGCCATTGATTTCTTTGAAATAAACGAGGCGTATGCAGCAGTAGCACTTGCCAACCAGAAAATTCTGGGTCTGGACCCCGCCAAAGTTAACGTATACGGAGGTGCTGTGGCTTTAGGACATCCGCTGGGTGCTTCCGGAGCAAGAATAATCTGCACTTTAGTTTCAGTTCTTCGACAAGAAAAGGGACAATACGGTGTGGCAGCCATCTGTAATGGTGGCGGCGGAGCAACAGCAATCGTTATTGAAAATTTAGATTAACATACGTAAAGATGTACAAAATGATAACAGCCCCAGATTGGGGCTTTTATTTTATATAGAATAATCAATCTGTGCATTTTGAAAATACTTCTGTGAATTATTATCGGGCAGTTAATCATGCTTATTTTCCACGTGGTTTCTACTCCAACTTATTCCAAACAATAAGTTAATTATACTTTCCTTCAGGTAACCACTATCTTTTAGTTAGTCATTTTGAAGTAATTTTGTAATGAAACAGACGTTTCTGATTTTATCATCTATATAAATTTCGAACTACATGAACAAACATACAGCATACTCCATTTTAGAACTTGCCATTGTTTCTGAAGGCAGCACCTTCCGAGAGACCCTTCATCATTCACTGGAACTGGCAAAAGTAGCAGAGGCACATGGTTACAAAAGATACTGGTTTGCGGAACATCACAATTCTGCTTCGGTTGGCAGTAGTGCCACCTCATTATTAATCGGTTATGTGGCTGAAAACACCAAGACTATAAGAGTCGGATCCGGAGGGATAATGCTTCCAAATCATTCGCCTTTAATAATAGCAGAACAATTTGGAACCCTTGCTCAACTCTATCCCAACCGGATTGATTTAGGCTTAGGAAGAGCACCGGGAACCGATATGCTGACTGCGGAGGCCATCAGATCTGACTTTATGAAAGCAGCACATTCGTTTCCATCGGAAATCGAAAAGATTGAGCACTATTTTTCATCAGCAAACAACAAAGGAAAAGTACGTGCACCGATTGCTGAAGGTGTAGATGTTCCGATCTATATTCTCGGTTCCAGTACCGACAGCGCCCATCTGGCAGCACAGAAAGGTATGCCTTACGCATTTGCAAGTCATTTTGCTACCAATCACTTGATGAACGCACTGAAAATATATCGACAAGAATTTAAACCTTCTGAACTATTGGAGCACCCCTACACTATTGCCGGAGTGAACGTTATTGTTGCCGATACCGATGAAGAAGCACAGAAATTATTCACCTCACTAATCAGAATGTTTTTTGGCATCTTAACTGGCACCTCACAACCTTTACATGCTCCAATTGAAATGACGGAAGATCTTAAAGATCTTTTTGAGCATCCAAGTTTAAATCAAATGCTTAAATATTCTTTTGTAGGTACTAAAGAAACAGTAAAAGCACAAACAAAAGCCTTTTTAGAAGAAACCCAAGTAGATGAACTTATTATGGTATCAACCATTTATGATATTAATGCCAGGATTAAATCTGCAAAGTTATTTTCTGAAGTAATGAGTGAAATAAACGAGTCTAAAAATCATTAATATAACTATATGGCACCAAAAAAAGTTCACTGTGACTGTATGGAAACCATACTACCTGTACGAGATACTTTAGACGTTATCAATGGCAAATGGAAAATTCCGATTATTATTTCTGTGGGTGTGGGTAATGATCGTTTTACGGATATTCAGGAAAGTATTCCAGGAATTACTCCAAAAGTGCTGGCAAAAGAACTTAAAGATCTGGAACAAAATCAATTACTTAAAAGAATTGTTATTGATGATTATCCGGTAAAGATTTCGTACCAGCTTGAACCCTATGCAGACAGTTTAACACCTATTATCTGTGCACTTAAAGATTGGGGAATTACCCACAGAAAAAAGATATTTACAGCTACTGAAAAATAATAAAAGCCCCAAATTGGGGCTTTTATTATTACTGAATGCAAATGATATTAAATAAAACTCTTTAAGAAGTCCGGATATAAATCTTCTATCCTTTTATCAGGATGCTGTGCATGTATCTTCAACAACAGATCGGTAAATTCCTTCATACGTATAAATCCGCGTTCGGCCATTACCTGCGCGGTTGCGCTGGCAGCATTTTGAAAATCTGCCTCGCTGTATTTGTCTTTACAGTACAACAGGTACACGGCATATGTCATGTATTCATCAAAGATATACTTTGGAGCAGAATACGCATCAACCCCCTGCACATCTTCATTTACCCAATGCTGGCGGTTGTTAAAAATCTCATCGATAAGTGTTTTGTATTCTTTTGTAGGTTTTCCCACATAGTTATGGTCGATCTCTGTAAACATCACCCTTGTATTAAACAATTCGTTTTCCATTTTACTCATCTGCGGATATTCCGACAAAGGCGGAAGACTCATATAGATCAATCGGAAACCGTTATGATTAAATTCAGAGGTATAATTCAAGCCGTTGATTAACGGTGAGCAGTAAACGGTATAGGCATTTATTCTTGTATCGAAATTCTGTTCCAACCATTCCCACTGTTTACCTACATTTGCCTGACTTTCGTAGTTTGAAATAATATCGGCGTAAAACTGTTTGTGCTTTTTATAGAATGATCGGAAACCGGATTTTTTTGCAAAAGCTTCCAACTGTTCTTTGTAAGTGGAGATCGGATTTTCTGATACAGCGACACTATTCACGCCTTTGGCAGGAAAAAGATACACCTTGCTTTTCACCAATTTGTCTCCTTTAAAATCGTAAGAAATACCGTTACCCGTTAAAAAAACATTGTTTATAAGCGATTCTACCAGCAATGAATCGATTGTTTTAACAATTGGTTCGTTTTCATACTTTTTAAAGTGTTGCAAAACATCCTGGTAATATGCTCCTTCCTGCTGCACCATATCATCGTTCGCCAATCCTGTCGGGGTAATGGCAATCATGATCTGCAACAGTTCTTTTACTTCGTTTATTTCTACTCTGTGTTTTCCTTCGTTCTGCTTTTTAAATTTTTCTGTAAAATTTACTTTTTCCTGAGCTTGCGATACAAGAGTTAAAAACAGGAAAACAATTGTTAGTTTTTTCATTTATAGTGATCTTAGAATTTTTACTGCATTTTCATTTTCGGGATTAAGCCTGACAGATTCTTTGTAAGCTTTTACTGCAGCTTCCTTATTTCCTATCTTTAATAATAGTTCGCCATAACTGTCAAAGGTGTTACAGGCATTGGGATATAGCTGGGTATTAAGTTCAAAAACTTTTAAAGCCTCGCTATTAAGATCTTTAGATAATAATCCATATCCAAAATTGTTAACAGCCTCTTCGCTAACATTATAAGCAGACAACGTACCTTGTTTAAACTGACGTTTTATTTCTTCAATGGTTTCATTGATGGATTGCGTTTTTTGATAAAATTCACTGACAGATTTTTGATTCATAAGGCGTTCTTTCAACTCTTGTTCAGCCAGTGTTTCCACACCATAGTAACGTCGTTCTTCATCCGTTACTTTTGTAGTGTCTATAGTATAGCGTTGCCATTTTTCACCTGTAGTATGATCTTTTATAAACTGAGTACCATAAATTTGCGGTTGTTTTCTGCGCATTAAATCCCTATCTACAGCAGCAGGATACCACCATTTGTTCAGTGAATCGTCCAGCTGTAAAGCCGTTTTAAAACTTTTAACCGCCAATGCAGAAGCAACAGTATCATTACCATGCTGAAATATAATTCCTGCATTGAGATGATCGGTACCCGTTACCACTTTGCCTGATTTTATTAATTCCTGCACACGGATCCTTCTAAGACTGTCTTGTTTGTTTAACTTTTCCCAGTCGATATCAGCTACATTACGAGATGCCTGATCGTCGTTTGCCATTTGCTGTAATTCCTGATTGTGCTGTGCATAACCCGTGTTTGATAAAAAACAAACCAACATCAGTATCATTAAAATAGTTTTTTTCATACCATATCTATTAAAGCGTTATTCTTTATACAATTTTGTTCTACTGACTGCCAATGGTTTAAAAACATTCACCTTAGAATTAATATTGTGATTGGGCAGATAGTTGATTGCAGGGCAAAGCATATACAAGCTCCAAATGACTAAGTTGTTTTAGTTTCGATATATCCTGCATTAAAAAGGCTGTTAGGCTTCAAGTACACAAATCCGTTTTTGTAATCCATAAACACATTGAACCTTTTAAGTACTTCGTTCCCCAATATATGTGCATTACGGTTTCTCATGGGTTTGTTGCCCGTGATCTGCTGCACAGGAACTTTTTCCAGTATCAAATCCCCCATTTTTAAGAACTCTAATTCTGATGTTATTACAGGAATTTCATTACCCTGCGCACCTTTCATAAGTACCCTTTTCAATTCCTTCATTTTAGGAAAATCTTTCCTCTGCAATTCCTCATTATCAAGCATTGCCGTACGCTGGTAACCCGTATCGAAAAGGAAATAATCTTTCAGACTTTTATCGTTCTGTATGATTTCTGCTTCAATAAAAGGAATTTCTTCCATTATTTTAACAGGTAAACGCGTATAACTGCTGTCGGTTAAAATGACATCAGGCAGCTGCTGATGCACCACCATTATTTCGTTATCATAATTCAGCTCCACGGTTTTGTCTGCAAAAAAGTTCCAACCGAACCTACCTTCAGTTCCATGACCGGTCAATTGCGCATCGTAAACTCTGGTAGTAAAAACTCTTTTTCCAATTTCAAAAGAATAGTTGGTATGATAAAGTTTTACTTCATCACGCAATTTATCTTTAAGCACATCATTTGTTACAATAAGATCGGTACAGCCTGTATCAAAATTCAGTATAAGCGTATCCTTTTTATTAAATACCGTTGTCACATAAATTGTATTTTGATCATTGATCTGCAATTTTAAGGTATCTGCCGTTATCTGAGCCTGAGCGCTAAAACACAGCAGTACGCCTATTGAGATTAAAATGTTTTTAGTTGTACTATTCATCTGTATTTAATTTTATGATTTTCTTTAAAGTGTTCCAACAATTGTACATGTTTATTTGCAATTGTTCTGATACTACTTCCCGCAAATATATAAATAAGACACTAATTGGTGTGTAAAATTATTATAAATTTATTAAACTTGCATAAACAAAGTCAAAAAATGGAACGTAAACCGGCAGGTGGCGCAATCAGAAACACCGAACGCAGCAAAAAGAAGTTTTTCTCGGCAGTAGGTAAAATCCTGAAAACGAAGGGTTATGCCGGATTAAAAATCAACGAAATTGCCAAGGTTGCAGGAGTTGACAAAAAAATGATCTATACCTATTTTGGGGGGTTAGACGGTTTGATTGACGAATATATACGCACACAGGACTTCTGGAGCAACGTACATACGGATATGGCAAGTAAACCGATTGACGACGGCGGAAAGGCATTCAGTAAGGAGCTGTTTTCATTACAGTTCGATTATCTTTCCAAAAACAAAGAGTTACAGAAAGTTTTATTATGGCGGCTGTCTGAAGAGCGAAAATCATTACGTAAACTAACCGAAGAACAGGAAGAAAACAGCGAAAAGTTATTTACCCATATCTCTGATCCACATTTTGGAGAACAAGCAGAAAAGTTCAGGGCGGTCAGTGCCGTTCTTGCCGCGGGCTTGTATTATCTGAATATGTATGCCGAACACAACGGCAGCGTTTTCAGCGGTATAGACCTGAAAACAGAAAGCGGTCGGGAAGCTATTAAAGAGGCAGTTTCTTTTTTGATTGACAAAACCTATGAGGGAATACTATGAACGTGAAATCTTTAGAGATCGAAGAATTTCTTAAAATCACAACCGGCAAACCTAGAAGTACTGCCGAGATAGATTATCTTGTGCTTACTACTGATAATAAAATGCTTTCGTTTGATGCAGTAACCTTAAATTTCCAGACCGTATTACTTTGTACTGCCGGAAGCTGTACTACCACCGTTGGACCCCACCGATTTTTAACCGCATCTCATTCCCTGTCTGTGATTCCCGCAAATACGCCCTTTTCGATCTGTGATATTTCAAATGATTTTAAAGCATTGATGCTATTATTCAAACCGGATTTTCTGAAAAAGGGATTTGTGAAAACGGATATTATGGAAGAACTGCTTTACGTAAGTCCCGAATATGCGCCTATTTTTGATCTGAATACCGCAGATTTTAACGACACCCTTTACAAAATCACTAAAATACAGGAGGAAAACGAGCAACAGTCGCCGTTCTGTACAGAAGTCTCCAGACTGTATATTTTACAGATCCTTTACGATTACAACCGAGTATGCGAACTATGCCTGATAAATTCTGACAAGCTTATAAACAGGCAGTATCAGGTGTTATACCAATTTCGAAAGCTGACTGACAAACATTTCAGCACCTTAAAAACGGTAAAAGAATATGCCGGTTTAATGAACCTTTCTGCAAAATACCTGAGTGAATGCGTAAAGAACCATACCGGAACAGCGGCACTTTCTCTTATACAGAACAGGATTCTTTTAGAGGCCGAACAACTGCTTACCTATTCCACGCTGAGTGTAAAAAGTATTTCATACAAGCTGGGCTTTGTTTCTGCCGCTTCTTTTTCCCGTTTTTTTAAAGGGTTAAAAGGTATTTCACCCATAGATTTTAGAAAGAAACCGTAAAACTGACAATACAAACCGCGTTTTTGTAATTGCCCCAACCTACCTTATTTACCAACTTTGCTCCATAATTTTAACGCAACACATCATGATTAAAAAATTTACGGGAGCAGCGGCAACAGTATTCGCAGCAGTTGCATTAATATCCTGCAAAAGCAAAATAGTGACAACAACAGAAGGAAAAAACATGCAGGCGGTACAGTTCAGAACTGCACGACCAACCAATAATCTGGAACAGCTAAAATTTTTCTACACCGAAGCCCTTGGGTTGGAAGTTTTGGGATCTTTTAAAGGACATGCAGGATACGACGGCCTTATGCTTGGGATGCCGGATAAAGCACATCATCTGGAATTTACGCAGTATGAACATAAAACTGCTTTGCCCGAGCCTACCAAAGAACACCTTATGGTTTTCTACTACAGCGATGCAGCAGCCTATAAAGCCGCCAACAAAAGAATGCAGAAAATGGGTATACTTCCCGTTGAACCGGAAAACCCTTACTGGAAAGATAAAAGTGAAACGTATGAAGATCCTGACGGGTATAGGGTTGTTTTGTTTAATGGTGTTTATAATCCTTAAGCAGCAAGTACAACAGCACGAAAATAACATTAAGATTAGAAAAACTGTAAAAATAAAAAGCTCCCATTGGGAGCTTTTTAAGTTTAATACTACATTCGTGTTAATTCATTTTTTTAGTTTAAATCAGATATTCTCATCGACAAAATTTAAATCGATCTTAAGAGGAATATTCAATTCCCTTAATTTGCCGTTCCAGATATCGATCTGTTTTAACAATTCCTCTGTGAAAGCCTCTTTTAGTACAATTTCTTCGTCTATTATATGATTCTCATCCATGATATTCCAGTATTAATTTTATGTTTTAATTTTTCATCTTTTAATATCATGAAGGAACGATATCTACACTGCCTTGTACCTTCAATTGCTTTATAAAAATCTATTACCGGTTAGCCCGATCTAAACTGTTTCGGAGTAATTCCGGTCTGTCCTTTATAGAATTTTGTAAAGTTTGTCACTTCACTGAATCCGAACTTGAATGCTATCTCACCGATAGACATATCAAACCTTTTAAGTTCGATCTCAATTTCTTTAATCAGCGCAGTGTTAATCCACTTTTTGGCACTGCTTTTTTCATATTTTCTAAAAGCTCTGTCCAAAGTACTTAAACTGACATTCATCTGCGTACAAAAAAACCGTACACTCTGACGTCTGTTTAATTCACTGTTGAACAAAAACTTAAAGTTTTTTATCAGCTTAATCTCATTAGCTACTCTCAAAGTAGGTTTGTCCTTTGTAAAGACTTCTTCACTAATAAGCAAAATGCTAAAAACGTAATTAAGCAGTACCTGCTCCTGCACCTCACTCTCTTCCCTTCTCAACTGATCAATAACCAGCTGGAACAACGTCAGCAGCTCTTCCGTCCTATCTTCTGTTGGGAAAAAGACAACATTATCCACACTGTTAAACAACAATGTATGTTGTAAAAAAAAGTTTTTCATTCGAGACCTTCCGAAAAACGCTTCCGAAAAAATAAGCGCAAAGCCTTCACATTCTTTGGAAGTATGAAACTGCATACTTTCGCTTAAAGGGCTGAACAATGCAGACCCTGCATCAACTTCAATAATATGGTAATCTAATTTATATGTACCTTTTCCTTTGATATAAAAATGAAGCATATAAGCCCCTGTATTCTTAGAATTAAAATAATCAGGTGTCAACTGGCTTAAATATTTCAGAGAATAAAGACTTAAAAACTGTTTATTCTTCAGATATAAAAAAGGTTTGGTTAAAAATTCCTTCATTGGCAATAACTCTTTTACATTAATACTTTTAATCCTCCCCTGTTTGCATAAATACCAAATCGGTAATCTGTTATTTTAACGTGGCTGACATCAGATGTATTCCAGCATATTTATCCTCCTTGCATCTTATACTCTGATATCCATTTATTATCAACAAGCAGACCTGCCAACAAAAAAGGTTTCTACAATCTATTAATGCAAAGAAAATACCAAAAATATAACCCTTTTATTATCAGTGCATTGAAAATAAAAAACAGACAAAAAACCGTTGATTAAATACTCAAAACTGCTTTTAAAAACAGTATTTCAAGCGTAGTATTGATCCCTTTTTAAAACATTTAACATCCACAGTAAAAACCTATTTTAATAGTATACCAACAAAAGACCATTTTAATTAAACAAAGAACTTAACCGTTTGAACCCATCGCTTTATAAGGTTTATGTTCAAATTTTTCACTTTCAAAAGTAATATGCAAAACGGCAAATTTTGTAATCCATATCTTTCAATAAATGGTTAAATCAAATCACTGGAAGTGGTGAGGTTTTAAATTAACTGTAGAAGGTTATTATTTTTCAATGAGGTTGTGTTCTAATCTTGCAAAAGCGTTAATAGAAAAAAGCTCCAAAAATTGGAGCTTTTTAAAATATTAAGAGTAATTTCTGTATTATTAAAAACGTTGAAAGATCATTTCTTCCACTTTCGTCTTCAACAACTCAAACCCACCTGGGTTTATTTTTCGTAAAATATCCATACGCAATTTATCTTCAGAATTTAAATCGTCATAGGAAGATAAACATTACTATTTTCTTCTATTTTTTGTAATAGTTCGACCTGTAAAAACTTTTTTTCTTCTTCTGTAAACATAATTTATCTTTTAAAGCAAATTTAAGGTTCGTAGACGACAAAGTGTGACTGAATAATTTTTTTTAATAATAATTATTGTATAGCGTTGTAGGGAATCTTTAATTCTACTTCTTTTCAAATAAGCAAATACGTAGTTGCGTCCACTATGTATATCATTTGTCTTCAACAAAAGAATAGTATCTTTAGGGTATGAACCAAACAAATTACCTTATAACCCGAAAACCTAAAAACAAATTTCTCCAAAAGTATATTGCTTATTACTACTTCCATGTTTCAAATGACGACCAACATTCAGAGGCATTTTACTTTTATCCAAACTATATGCACGCCCTGACTATCTACAAGGGAAACGATGTGGAAATTGATTCAGAACAAAAAACATCCAAAGTAAGAACATCTGTTGATAAGGACAAACTAACCTTTCTATACTGTATAAACCTGAAAGATAAGATCCATGTGGACCTACAAGGAACTTATCATAAAATTGGTATTGTTTTTTACCCTTTGGGTATCAATCATTTTATTGACAAACCACTAAATGAGTTTTTAGGCAATTCTTTTCAGAAAATAATAATGGATACTATTTTTAAAGATCATATCCTAAAAATTAAGAAAGAGCAACCCATTGAGGAACAAATCGAAATCCTTGAAAATGCACTAATCGCTGTCATGCAGCCCTTCGAAAATAAGGTTCTACAGACAGCCGTTAGAGAAATCATACTTTCCAACGGTACGGTAAGGGTTGAAACATTGGAAGATATCGCATTTACAAACAGAAAAACGCTGCTGCGTCTTTTTAAAAAACATCTGTATGCCACTATAGAAGAATACAAAAAAATGGTTATGTTCCGCAATTCCCTGAATTATGCACTGCAACATCAGGAATTGGTAAACCTGACCGATATTGCACTTTACAGTATGTATTACGATCAGTCACATTTTATAAGACACTTTAGAAGCATCACAGAAGAAACCCCGAAGACCCTGCTTCCAAAAATTGTTCAGATAGGAAATGAGGACCTATACTGGCATTTTATAGACGAAAATTAAAATTGTCCCAATTGTACAATTTTTAGTTACCACGCCATATTAATTTTACGTAAGATTTAAAATTAGTACAAAATGGAATTCGATAAAAATACATATAAGGTCTACACGTGGAAAAACTGGATGTACCTGCATTATATCATCAATCCCGGACTGGCTTTTAACGAATTGGTATTAGGACAACGTATCGCAAAGATAGGACTTGTCGAAAAAAATACCTATAAACCTTTTATAGAACGCAATTATGTTCCATGTCCACATTGCAATACCTTACACGGCAGCGGTGTTTGGAGTGGTTCACGCGCTTTCTACAACTGGTTCGGGCTGTACTGCCCAAACTGCAAAGAAATTATTCCGTGCATTAGAAATGCCACTTCTTTTATACTACTTGCCATCAGTTCACCCTTATGGTATCCTTTTAAAAACTCATGGAAGAAACGCTGGTATAAAAAACAGGAAGAGCGCTTTAAAAACTTACAAACTGTAAATGAGCCAGCTCCCTATTCCACAACCAAACAGTGGGTTTTAGGAGGTCTGTTGTTCGGACTGATTATGTTTGTATTTAATGCTGTTCTTTTACCGTTACTGACAGATGAAAAAATCAATAAAGAAAACTTTTTAATTCCTCTTACTACAAGTTTGCTAGGTGGCTTATTATTCACACTTTTCATGAAATGGTATTTATCGTCAAAAAAAGTCAACTAAAGCAAACATCAGTACTCACAAAAAACTTATAACATTAATTTATAAACCTCAAATTTTAAACCATGAAACAATTATTTTACTTTCCGCTACTTCTTTTATTTATCATTGTCGGATGCAGCAGCGACGATTCCCAGCCCCTACCTCCGCAAGAAAAAAGCTTTGAACAGCAGTTACAAGCCAAATGGAATATGACGGTCTTTAACTTTTATGACGATACTGATGGTGAATTAGTGCAGTCACTAACAAAAAACGGTAATTGTAGCTATTACGGATATATTGAACTAATGGCAGGCGGAAAAGAAATTGTAGGATATTACAATGCGCAAAACAACTGTTCCGAACAAAAGCATCCCGGAACCTGGACCGTTGACGAGCAACAAAGAGAAATAACTTTGAAAATAGACCAGACCGGTATGGAAGCTGCCTATAAAGTTATCAGCATGGACGAATATTCAATGGAATTACAGGTTATTCATGAAGGCGGTGTAAAACCTTCAGACAGCGGTATAGACCTTCGTGTGTCACTTGAAAAATAAAGATATCAATTTATCTAATATCTGAATTAGTTAGGGCTGTTTCTTAATAGAAACAGCCTGATTTTTTACTAGTGACTACTAAATTTTATATTTAAGGACTAACATTTATGCTGGAGGAAACGTTAAGTAAACCTTATTGTTTACAGCATTAAATAACGTTTTAGTTTGAGGTTCGTAATTTAATGAACCCAAAGCTTAAATGGGGCTACTCCATAAAGTCCAAAAAAGAGCTTTGGGTTTATTTTATAGATTTGCGGTAGCATCGTGATTATTCGTTTTTAACCTGCCAATCAATAAATCTATTTAAAAATTCAAGGAAAATTTCATCTAGCTCTTTAGCCCTATCGTACATATATCTAATGGAATGGAAATGTATCAATGAATTTTCCGAATTGACAGTTTGTCCGTTAAGCACATATACTTTTCCATCAGACGGATATCTTTTGTATACGTAGTCTTTACAATGAGCTAATAATTCGTTTTTCTTTTCAATAATTCTTTTCAAATCATCCCCTATAAATTCTTGCTGAAACTGTAACAGAAAGCTATTAAACTCTTCAATCTTACTACAAATTATTTTTTCCAGATCTGCATAAATATCTTCCATAATACACTCTTTTTAAAGCTGTTTGAATATAAAGTTATATTTTTTATAAAGGCGGTTTATTATTTTTAATCATTTTTTTTCACTTGGGAATATTGTTAAATTATCATACAGGCAGAATAGCCAGATTTTATTTTTAGGTTTATTTTCTCAACCTGCGAGGTTTTTAAAAACCTTGTAGGTCTATCCTTCTGAATTTAGTATCTCATGTTCATTATAGCATTATCATTTAATATTGTTTAATTATCAGGAAAATTTATCTCATTGATCCACACTATAATCAGTGTAGTTTTTTGTTCTTTTACTTCCAGACTTTATCTATGGATAGGTTTTTTTACACTGCTATAGCGCAATACAGCTATTGAACTTGATGTGCCTGTTTACTGATGCAGCTATCTGCTGAAGTGCCTGCTTGATGATAACTACTTAAAGGAGAAATTACTATATATAAAAAAAGCATTCTTATTTATTTAAGAATGCTTAATGAAGCACAGCGGGAGGTACAACCCTTACCCACTTTATGTGGCATGTCATATTTTAATTAATGAAATTTATATTTTACCCTAAATTTTATTAAAAATTAGCAGTTGCTCTTTCCCATGTAATTTTGGCTACTTTCATTTTGCCATTAAACATTAGAGGACCATCTGTTTCCAGATTAAGCACATTATTTTCAATCCTTACAATCCTTTTTTGTTGATTGCCAAGCCAATTTGGAAATAAACTAACTGCCATTTCGTGTGTAATTTTCATCTCTTTTTCATCTACAAAAAATCTGCCTGAGTAGGCAAGATAACCACTCGCTTCTTCGATATATTCTTCCGATGTACCCCTAAACATATCGTTGTCTTTAAACGGTTTCCGACCATTCTTCTGGATTTGTGCAGACATATATCCATCAGTAGTATAGATGATAAAGCCATCGGGATTAGTTCCGAACGGATAGTTTTTTTCACCGGTTTCCTCATCAATTTCAACATACGCTTTCATTCTCCAGGCTCCAACTAATTGATCTCTCAGTTTCGATTCTGTATTCATTATTGTTTCTTTTTCGTTTGTACTATTTTTTGTACTTTGATTACAAGATATTACAAGTACGGATAGACTAAGAAGCACCAGCTTCCATTTTTGGGTATGATGTTTTTTCATTTTGATTGGGTTTTAAAAATTGTGTATGTATTTTTTGTGGTTAGATAAATATTTCTCCTTTCATATAGAGTTTAGCTTTACCACTGATCTCAACTCTTTCTCTTTTATACTTACAGTATAACTTCCCTGTTCTTTCCGATAACTGAAGAGCAAATAGTTCTGTTTTATTTAGTTGTTCTGCCCAATAAGGTATCAATGTAGTATGAGCTGAACCGCAAACAGGATCTTCATCTACTCCACATGCAGGAGCAAAAAAACGAGAAACGAAATCTGCATCAGTACCTCTAGCTGTAATAATTATTCCTCTTATGTCAAGTTTAACAATCTGTTGAAGATTAGGTACAATGGTTTTTATCTCTGATTCATTTTCAAAAACCATCATATAATCTGTTTTTCCTTGGTAAACTATTTTGGGTTTTGTTGAAAAACAGTTAAGTAATTCAACTGATAGATCTACGGGATAAATCGGATCTGACGGAAAATCCAACGTAAATAAATCATCCTGTTTTGATACGATTAACTTTCCACTATGCTCCGAATGAAATACAATATGGCGTTCCTGATAATTTTCAAAATGATAAATTACAAATGCAGTAGCCAGCGTAGCATGCCCACACAGTTCCACTTCTCCCTTTGGAGTAAACCAGCGTATATGATAGTCATTTTTACGTTTTATATAGAAAGCTGTTTCCGACAAGTTATTTTCAGAAGCAATGCTCAACATCATGTCGCCGCTTATCCATTCCTTTAGCGGACAGACTGCGGCAGGATTTCCTGAGAATATTTCGTCAGTAAATGTATCTACTTGATATATTTTCATCGTTTTGTTTGTTTTATTTTTCAATAATAGCCACAGTCAATCTGCTTATGCAGACTATTTTATTTTCACTATTTATAATTCTGATGTTCCATACGTGTGTTTTTCTTCCTATATGTATCGGCTCGCAAATACCTGTCACCTCTCCATCGCTGGCAGGTCGTAAATGATTGGCATTTACTTCCAGTCCTACTGCGGCAAATTTTTCTGTATCAATTATTAGTGTACTGGCATAGCTTCCTAAAGTTTCTGCTAATACCACAGATGCACCACCATGTAATATTCCCCAGGGCTGATGTGTCTTTTTATTGACGGGCATAGTTGCTTTTAATGTATTATCATCCCAGTCTGTAAATTTTATTCCCAGAAAAGTACCTATATATTCAGGTGCATTGTTTAGATCTTCAAGAGATACTTCTTTTTTCCAAATCATATTAAAATATTTAAATTGAGTTTTAGTTAAAAAAACAAACTTATTGCACAGTATATCAGTAGTATTGCCATTACCCTGTTTACAAGCAGAAAATGTTTGTTTAAAAATGTATTCAGTTGCTGACCTGTTATTGCCCATATAAATGTTGCGAATGAGCCAATAAATGACAAAAACAGGGAAAAACAGATGATAATTAATATGCTTTGATAATTTGGTAATACAAAGCTGCTGAAGGCCGTGATGCCATAAATAATAATTTTCACATTGACAAATTGTAAAAAGAAACCTTTCCAAAAATCACTTTTATGGTTCGATACAAGATGTTCTTCGCTGAGGTTATTTACATGTAATGGTTTACTTTTCACAACACTCCAAGCCAAATAAACTAAATAGGCTGCTCCCAAATAACGCAGATAGTTAAATATTTCACTCCATGATCCGGAAAGCATTTCAGTGAAAATTGCAGATAAGAATATAACACTTGTAAAGCCTGCATAAATACCCCAAAGCAAAAATTTACTTCTTTTATAACCAATTGCCATCGTACTGTTTAGTGCGAGAATATTATTAGACCCCGGAAGTAGTTCTGTGAGGACTGAATATATAAAAAAGGAAATCCACATCGTTTTTTTTGTAAAATTAACCATCTCCAACACTTTAAACAAACGGAATTATTTATATTTACAGTTTAAAAATATTGAAGTATGGACGTCCATCAGTTAAGAAGTTTTAAAACCATTGTTGAAAAAGGGAATTTTCAGGATGCTGCCAATCAACTTAATTATTCGTTATCGGCCATTAGCTACCAAATGCAACAACTGGAAAATGAGCTTAAGTTTCCACTTTTTGAGAAGTCCGGAAGAAGAATGCTACCAACAACATTATCATTAAAGCTAATTCCTCACATCAAAAAAATAGAAGATCAATTGGATCAAATTAAGCAGTTGAATAATATCTCTGAAAAGGTAGAAGGAACGCTGAATATTACCATATCAGACAGTTTGTTAACTTACATCATACAACCAGTTTTAAAGGAATTTGTAGAAAAAGCACCTGCCGTACAAATGAAACTGAAAGTAAAAAACTGTTATGAAATACAGAAAGATATCAGCAAAAACCATATTGATCTGGGTATTCATTATCAAGTCAATGGGTATGATGAAAATATAAAAACAATAGATATAGGACAATTTGATGTGGGCTTAATGGCATCAAACAATTTTGCGGCGTCTGAAAGAAATTTTGACAAAAAAAATCAAGTCAAAAAATGCTCCCTTATCAATAATGACAGCCATTCTGTTTATCAGGGATATTTTCAAGACTATCTAACACATAAGAATATAAAGATGGAACAAAATATAGAGCTCTGGAGTATTGAAGCCATCAAGAAGAGTATTATTAATAATCTGGGGATAGCGTGCCTGCCTCATTTTGTAGTACAGGAAGAACTCGACAACAGTCAGATTGTTGAAATTCCGATCAAGGGATTTAAACCTAAAGTAATCGCAATTGCTGCCTATCATAGAAACAAATGGGTAAGTCCAGCGATGCAATTATTCCTAAATATTCTAGAAAGAAATACAGAGAGATATCAATAAGGCATGAAATTAATTTATAAACTCATCCACTGCTTTATCCAATTCCTCTGAAACGATTTTTGCATATACCTGTGTTTGTTGAATGGTAGCGTGATCAAGCAACTTACTTACATACTCGATACGCATACCGTTGTTTAAAGCATTAGTAGCAAAAGTATGTCGGCTTAAATGAAAATGAAGGTTAAAAGGTAACTTTAAATCTTCGCCCATTTTCTTTAGGTGTACATCACCTAAGCGAACTTTTGAACGTATCCGAGTACTCTTGTATACTTCATCATTAAATATCCTTTCGGGATGTTCTAATACGGGAAATATAAAGGCTTCCGGATCTATTGTTTTCGGTTTGTATTTATTGAGTATGGCAACGGATTTAGCTCCTAATTTAAAACTGTGTTGCTTTTGTGTTTTCTGAATAACCTTTGTAATCTTTTGGGTTTCTTCATCGTAACATTCCCACTGTAACAGCATTACATCACTGATACGCAAACCGCCACCAAATGCACTAAACAAAAACATATCTCTGTGAACTACGGCTTTTGGTCGTTGGCTCAAGTCTAAGTTTTCTAAATCTTCTATCTGCTTTTTGTTGAGGTACAGGCGTTCTACTTTACTTTTTGGAATGTCTATTTTGTAGAATGGGGAAGGGACTAACGGTATTAATTCTTCTTCCATTGCATCGTTATAAAAGAAACTCAATATCCGTAGTGAAGTAAAAACCGTTGTATTACCATTTGCTTAATTTCTTTTTGCAGTAGTTGGCATAATCATTCAAAATACCCACGTTGATATCGGAGAAATAGAAATCTCTATATCCCAGAAATCGTTCGAACTTTTTTATATAACCCTCGTAAATAACCGTAGTCCGATAAGAAACGATACCTTTTAAAACCTCTAAACGTTTATCGCAATAATCAAAGAAATTCGGATCTGCTTTTCCTTTAATGGCTTCTTTAAGCTTTCGGGCTGAAACTGATTTTTTGGTACGCTCGTGGTCTGCTACTTGTGCTTGTGCATCCGCAACCTTTTGAGCTAAAAAGGCGTTCATTCTGGCATTGTTTGGATAGTTCTTTTTGAGTTTCTGTTTTGCTTCGTCCCATTCACTAACCTTTGCTTTAACTCCGGTTGTAACAAACTTGGCTTTGCGATCCTTGATTAACCTGATGTAGATAGGGCTTTGTCCTGTTGCATCTTCCTGCTGTGTACGTTGTACTAATTTTATTGAAGCCATAATAAAACTGTATTTGGATAGTTGTACTACTAAATAAATCCGGTGCAAAACAGTGAAAGCATTGATTTTATTGCTATTTCAAAGCGGTGCATCGTGATACTAAGGTATAACTTTTAGTACAACAAAACAAGTATTTGTTTGTATTTCTGTGCTTTAATCTGCATAAGTGTATTTTATAACTACTTAGTTAACAGTGTAATTAGGTGTAAATTGATTTTTGTGATTTTGTATTTCGTATAACTATCAAATATACGCAATTATCCTTTTTTTACACCAAAACTTCGTATAACAGCAAAAACAGTATATTAACGCGAACAATTATTACAATTGCGCATAACTTCTGGTATTTTAAAAAATTGGCTTTATACTAACAGCCAACACTATTTTTGATGCAGTTCTATTAAACCTTCCAATGGTTTTTGGTAAAATACACCTGCCATCAGGTTGTTTTTTGTAAGGATCGCTTTAAACTCGTCTTGTAACAAAAACGCTGTTGATCCTATAAAATGAACAGGAACATTAGCATGGTTTGGATATTGTTTGATGTAATGATCTACAAAAAACTGAAAACTATCGGTAATCATGTCCTGCAGAAAAGCATGATCTTTATTGGCAATTAAAAAAGGAAGGAACGATGCCAGATACGCATTTGGGTTAGGTTCTTTATATAAGTTCTTTTTAATGAAGTCGGCATTTAAGTTGTAAGCTGCTTCAAACTTCGATTTCAAGTCTAAAGGCATGGTATTAAAATAGTGCGAACGAATTAAACGTCGACCAAAATCAACACCCGAACAATCGTCCATTGCCAGATATCCTAACGAATTCACTGCCTGTTCAACTTCTTTACCATTGAAAAAACTACAGTTAGATCCGGTTCCGTTAATACATACAATTCCTGGTTGCAAATCGTGACAGGTTGCATAAACAGCCGCATAAGTATCTTCCAGAATCTCGAAAAAATCGGCATTTTCAAATACTTTTTCTAAAGCATCGCGCATTACTTTTTTAGAATGTGTAGTACTGCAACCCGATCCGTAAAAGTAAACCTCTTTAATTGAAGTCCGTAAATTGGCCAATTCTTCTTTACACAACATCCGTTCCACCAACACATCGGTATTTAATACCTCCGGATTTAAACCTAACGTATTGTAAACTCCTAAATATTGCTTGTTGTTAAATAACAACCAATCTGCTTTGGTAGAACCGCTGTCAACTACGAATTTCATAAAAATGTGCGAATTTATTTCAAGCACAAAATACGTTATTTTATTATATAATACCTAAAGAGAGGAAAGAAAAATAGATGATGGGTGTTAGATGATGGGTGTTGAAATCGTTGAATCGTTCATTTGTTGATTTGTTAATCTGTTGAGTTGTTGAACCGTTAAACCGTTGAATTGTTGAACATAAAAAAACAGTGTCAAAGTTTTAAGCTTTGACACTGTTTAGAAAATTTACGCTATTTTTTGTAGCATTTATGCTTTCAAACTATTTACATAAACAAGTAAGTCTAATAGTTTAGCAGAATAACCATATTCGTTATCGTACCACGATACAATTTTAAAAAAGGTATCGTTTAAGGCAATTCCGGCATCGGCATCGATGATTGATGTGCGAGTATCCGAAAGGAAATCTTGCGAAACAACCGGCTCGTTTGTAAAACCTAAAATTCCTTTATAATTGGTTTCTGAGGCTTTTTTGAAAATGTTCATCAGGTTATCGTACGTTGTAGGTTTTGCCAGTTTTACGGTTAAATCTACCACCGAAACGTTTGGTGTTGGAATACGGAATGCCATTCCCGTTAACTTACCTTCTAATTCGGGAATTACTTTGGTAACCGCTTTTGCTGCACCTGTACTTGCCGGAATAATATTGTTTAAAGCAGATCTACCGCCACGGAAATCTTTCTTTGAAGCTCCGTCAACCACTAATTGTGATGCTGTTGCTGCGTGAACGGTGGTCATTAATCCTTCTACAATTCCGAATTCATCATTTAAGATTTTAGCAATCGGAGCCAGACAGTTTGTGGTACATGATGCATTTGATAAAACGGTATCGTTTGCTGTAATTTTTTCATCGTTTACACCCATTACGAACATTGGAATATCGTCTGAAGGCGATGAAATTACTACTTTTTTTGCTCCTGCCTGTAAATGCAAACCGGCTTTGTCCATTGTTTTAAAAACACCTGAACAATCTGCCACTACCTCTACACCCACTTCGTTCCATTTTAATAACGACGGATCTTTCTCTGCAGTGACTCTGATTTTTTTTCCATCAATGATCAGATTCGATCCATCAACTGAAATTTCTTTTTTAAACGTTCCGTGCACCGAATCGTATTTTAAAAGATACGCCAGCAGATCAATTTCCATTAAATCATTTATTGCTACAATTTCCACATCGTTACGTTCAAATGATTCGCGTAAAACCAATCTTCCTATTCTTCCAAAACCGTTTATTCCAATTTTTACTTTTTCCATAACTTAAATAGATAATATATCTGATATTCTTATTAATTCATCGTCGATTTTTGCTTCGCCTTTCACTGCTTTTTCCAACGGAGTGTACGCCATTAGATCGTTTTGAAGACCAATCATTACGTTCTCTTCTCCTTTTAACAAAGCTTCTACGGCTGCAACACCAGATCTGCTTGCCAACACACGATCAAAACAACTTGGCGAACCTCCTCGCTGTATATGTCCGATTACCGATACACGTACGTCGTATTCCGGTAAATGTTCTTCAACATAATCGCTTAATTCATATACATTTCTGCCCGATTTTTCGCCTTCGGCAACAATGACAATACAGCTGGATTTGCCTGAAGACTTGCTTCGTTTCAGTTTCTCTAATAATTTTGGTAGACCAATATTTTCTTCGGGAATCAAAATCTCTTCTGCACCTGCTCCAATTCCTGAATTTAATGCAATAAAACCGGCATCGCGTCCCATAACTTCCACAAAGAAAATACGTTTGTGCGATGTTGCTGTATCGCGGATTTTATCAACCGCATCAATCACCGTATTTAATGCGGTATCGTAACCTACGGTGTGCGATGTTCCGTAAATATCATTGTCAATTGTGCCGGGAATACCGATAACGGGAATGTTGAATTCTTTAGAGAAGATCATTCCGCCGGTAAAACTTCCGTCGCCACCAATGATTATCAGTGCATCAATTTGGTGTGATTTGATGGTTTCATAAGCTTTTTTTCGACCTTCAGCAGTCATAAATTCATCTGATCGTGCCGATTTTAGAATGGTTCCGCCTTTAGAAATAATGTATTTTACATCGCGCGGTCCCATTTCTTTTACATCGCCATCGATCAATCCTTCAAAACCACGAAAAACCCCGTAACAGGCAATTTCATAATAGGTGCAAGCGCGCACAACTGCCCTTATTGCAGCGTTCATTCCCGGTGCATCACCACCTGAAGTTAAAACGGCTATTTTTTTAATTTTCATATAATGTTTCAATTTATGTAAATATAAAAAGAATGTAAGAATTTATAAACCAAAAATGCTTATTTAAGTTAATAGAATTAAAATTATATCTATTTTTATTAACCTATTAATTAATATTTAACAATAAGAACAAATGGCTAAAAAAAAGTGGAGTACCAAAAAGGTAATAAAGACTATATGGGTGCTATTTGGGATAGCTTTTACAATTTGGATGTTTTATTCTTATCAATCTAAAGGAGTTAGCGATTATTATATTCAGGATGATGAAAAAACAACTGTAGAAGTAACGGACGATTTTTATAGATTCATACCTAAAGAAGATACTAAGCTTGTAATGCTATTTTATCCCGGCGCAATGGTTGAACCCAAAGCTTATGTTCCTCTTTGCAGAAAAATTTCAGAAGCAAACATTGAAGTTTATTTAATTAGAATGCCTTGGAGGTTAGCTACAAAAGGATATAATAAACCAAAGGAATTAAATTTATTTGAAGATTCGTCTAAAACATATATTCTTTCAGGACATTCACAAGGTGCGAAAATGGCAGCTCAATTTACATATGAAAATCCGCAGTTGGTGGATAAACTTGTATTGATAGGAACTACACACCCAAGAGATATATCCTTAGCTAACAGTAAAATTCGAATTTTAAAAATTTATGGTGGAAATGACGGTGTTGCAGATGAAAAAACAATTTTAATTAACAGAAACAAACTACCTGATAATGCCAAATTAATGAAGATAGAGGGTGCAAATCATGCACAGTTTGGTTACTATGGTTATCAATTAGGTGATAGTAGTGCTAGCATTAGCAGAGAGGAACAGCAAAAGCAAACAATAGAATTAATTACAGATTTTATAATTAATGATAATTAGTAATTTCTTAAATAATTAATATTAAAAAAGCCAGAATCTATTTAGGTTCTGGCTTTTGTTTTGGTTCTTCGGGAGTATCTTCTCTACGTTTTTCCTGAAACTTTAAATAGTCTACTCCGTAGTCATCGTCTGAAGAATTATTATTGTTTGATTTATTTTTCTCATTTTTCTTTTCCTTGGCACGTTTGTCTGCACGAACCAATACTTTTTTTATCAGCTCTTTAAACGTATTAAAATCAACTTCATATGTTAAACCGATACCCTGCGTGTAGCCAATACCTTCACCAAGGTAATTAATATCATTTTCGCGGTTAAATACTTGTGCACGAAGGCTTCCGTCTTCATTTAATAGTAGTTGGACTTCCACATCGCCCACAATAACGTTTTCTTCACGTCCGCCAATTGGTACACCCAATTTACTGTTTACCAAAATACGGTCGCTGATCTGTGTTGATAAGGTTACACCAACACGGGCTGCATCTGCCGTTTCTCTATTGGGATTTATTTCGCTTTGCGAATAAACCACACCAACTTTGATTTTACTTTCCTCGTCTGAAAACAAATCATCGAACAAACTACTTGCGCGCTCAAACAAACTACCATAAACGGCATTTCCACCCGTTGTAGCCGTTATATAACTTCCTGTTGCCAGCAATGCCATAGCCTGTGTTTCACGCGTGTCTTTATCTGCCAGCTTATATTCGATCTCTGATTTTATACTTGACGTTACATTAGGAAAATCAATTAAGAAATCAATTTCGGGATTGCTTAAATTTCCCTGCAACGCAATAGAAACTTCGGTATCAACTTTACGGTTAATTTCAGAACTTTCTATAATCAATCCGGGGTTTGA
>Ga0308157_10002098_pt1 | contig 35042 bp, 34 predicted proteins | sample PhyBR1_FD_201035 | JGI IMG/M metagenome (GOLD analysis project Ga0308157, IMG submission 201035) | Phyllosphere microbial communities from UC Gill Tract Community Farm, Albany, California, United States - DLSLB.R1 | ecosystem: Host-associated > Plants > Phyllosphere > Unclassified | place: USA... | reverse complement strand
AAAAGCACCGCCAGGCCGAACAGGCCGAAGCCGATTCTGCCCAAACCTTCGAACATGAGTAATCCCCGGGCGTGCCCGCAAAAGACGCAAGCCTAGAGCAGCGGCTGATGCCGGGCAAGAATATCTCTGGCATAAGTCGGCAATTGCTGGGATTGCGCCGGTATCGGCAAGGTCTGCGGGGCGGTCAGTTGCGCGGGCAGGGTTACACTGGCGACCTGTCTGCGCGAATCCTGCGCACCGTCCTAAGTTGGAGCCAGCCATGCAATACCGTCGTCTCGGGTCGTCAGGCCTGCAGCTGTCCGCCCTGTCGTTTGGCGCCTGGGTGACCTTTGGCAGCCAGATCAGCCGCGATGAGTCGCGCAACCTGGTTGCCGCGGCGTGGGACAACGGGGTCAATTTCTTCGACAACGCCGAGGTCTATGCCAAGGGCCGCGCCGAGGAGGTGATGGGTGACGTGATCGCCGACCTTCGCCTGCCGCGCGATGGCTACTGCGTGTCGTCCAAGGTGTTCTTCGGCGCGGTCGACGAGCCGGCGCCGACCCAGCGTGGGCTCTCGCGCAAGCATGTCACCGATGCCTGCCACGCCGCGCTCAAGCGCCTGCGGGTTGACTATCTGGACCTGTATTACTGCCACCGACCGGACGCGGAGACCCCGATCAGCGAAACCGTGCTGGCGATGGACACCCTGGTCCGCCAGGGCAAGGTGCTGTACTGGGGCACCTCGGAGTGGTCGGGTGCGCAGATCGCCGAGGCCGTGGCCTTTGCCCGCGCCAACCATCTGTACGCGCCGACCATGGAGCAGCCGCAGTACAACCTGTTGCACCGCGACCGCGTCGAACAGGAATACGCGGCGCTGTACGCCGATGCCGGGCTGGGCACCACCATCTGGTCGCCGCTGGCCTCGGGCCTGCTGACCGGCAAGTACAACGATGGCATCGCCGAGGACTCGCGGCTGGGACAGTCCTCATTGGGCTGGCTGCAGGCTTCGGTGCTGGGTGAACCGGCCGATGATCGGCTGGGCAAGGTGCGTCGTTTCACCGCCCTGGCGGCGCAGTTGGGCGAATCCCCGGCGCAGCTGGCTATCGCCTGGTGCCTGCGCAACCCGCAGGTATCCAGCGTGATCCTGGGCGCGAGCCGGGTATCGCAGCTGGAAGAGAACCTGCGCGCGCTGGACGTGCTGGCACGGGTAGAAGAGGGTGCCTGGCAGCAGATCGAGGCGGTTTTCGCCTGAGTTTTCGCCAGCGCGGGGCCATGCTCCGCTTGGCGTTGCCGGGACGCCGTAAGCCTCTCCCTTTGTGGCTGCGGCGCAAGCCGCCTGGCTGCCGATCAATCCGCTTGCCGACGGGTTGCTGAATTCAGTGCTGCCAGCTTCGCGGCTGCTGCGCTCACCCGTTCTGCGACGGGCGCTGCTGCCTTGCCGTGCATGGCTCGGCACTACAGGCGGAACCCGGGAGCCGTACGGTGTCGGGGCCATCAGTTTCTGCGGCGGGAGGTTCCGCCAGTTCCTGGCTACCAGCGGCTGATGCCGCTCCTGCGAGCGTGAAAGGGGGCGAAGGCCTCGTGCCGGGGCTGGCCTGGGGGCATTTGGCGAGTTGTTGCAAATAGCTCTTGCATTGTTATTGAGAATCATTATCATCAACTCCGTCCCCAGCACGGAATCACGACGATGTCCGCTCAGCCCATCCTGCTTCGCCCGCGTACCCTCCACCTGCCGCAGCGTCCGGTCCAGTTGATGTCGGCCGACGGCGCCATCGATAGCAGCGCCCTGCTCAAAGGTCAGCGCGAGATCCTGATCCAGCACGGCGACAAGGTGTATCGCCTGCGACATACCAGCAACGACAAGCTGATCCTCACCAAGTAATCCAGGGTCGGGGCGCAGCCGTCACCGGTGCGCGCCCTGTCCCGCTGATCCACCCAGCTCTCTCCTCCCTTGGCAGCGGCCGGTTTGCCCGGCAGGCCGGCCGTCCCGCCAGGGGTTCTGCATCTTCAATGGATTCCAACCTTCCATGATTCGTCCAACTATCCTGACTGCTGCCCTCTGGGCGGTACTTTCGCCCGTGCACGCAGAAACCTCGGCGTCACCCGGCACGCGTGATTTCGATCGCGTCCAGGTCACCGCTACCCGCACCGAGCGCGCGGTAAGCGATGTCGCCGCCACGGTCGATGTGATCGATCGCGAACAGCTGGACAAGCAACTGGTCAACGATATCTCCGACCTGGTCCGCTATGAGCCGGGTATTTCGGTGACCCGCAATGCAGCGCGCTTCGGCCTGGGCGGTTTCCGCATCCGTGGCCTGGACGCCAACCGCGTGTTGATCCAGACCGACGGCATCAGCATGCCGAAGAGCTTCGACATCGGTGCGTTCTCCAACGCCAACCGCAACTTCACCGACCTGGAAACGCTCAAGCGCGTCGAGATCGTGCGCGGCCCGGCCAGTTCGCTGTACGGCTCCGATGCACTGGGTGGTGTGGTGGCCTTCGTCACCAAAGACCCGGCTGACTACCTGAAGGATGGCAAGGACAGCTACGTCGGCCTGAAGTTCGGCTATGACGGTGACTGGCAAGGCCTGCTGGGCAGCGTCACCACCGCCTTCGGTGGCGAGCGTTGGAGCGGCATGGTCAACGTCAACCACCGCCAGGGCCAGGAAACCGACAACAAGGGTGACAACCGCAGCAAGGACTACACCCGCACCGCGGCCAATCCGCAGGAACGCGACGGCCGCAGCGTGTTGTCGAAGCTGGTCTACGCCCCTGATGAAAGCCAGCGTTTCCGCCTGACCGTTGAGGGCAATGAGGACAGCACCGACACCGACGTGTACTCCTCGATCAACGACAAGCACCCGACCGCATCGGCACGCACCACCACCAGCATGACCGCGCACGACAAGCAGACCCGGGCGCGGGTTTCCTTCGCACATGAGATGGATGCGTTGGAATCGGCGTTCGCCGACAGCCTGCGCTGGCAGGTCTACCGCCAGGACAGCGAGACCACCCAGGTCACCAACGAAGGCCGCACCAATGGCAGCCGTCGCCACCGTGAGTTCAATTTCGACCAGCGCGTGTATGGTGCGCAGGCGCAGTTCAACAAGAGCCTGCAGAGCGGTAGCGTCGAGCATGCCTTGACCTGGGGCTTCGACGGCGCGTGGACCGAAGTGAAGCAGAAGCGCGATGGTTTCCAGGTGTCGGCAGCCGGCGTACCCAGCACCACCATCCTGCCGGATGCGTTCCCGGTGCGCGATTTCCCGATCAGCAAGACCACCGAGCTCGGCCTGTACGTACAGGACGAAATGCGCCTGGTCGACGGCCGCCTGTCCCTGGTGCCGGGGCTGCGCGTGGACCATTACCGGCTCAAGCCGGAAGTGGACGATATCTTCCGCGAAGACAACCCGGACATGGCCGTGGCCTCGTTGAGCAAGACCAGCGTGTCGCCGAAGCTGGGCATGGTGTGGCGCTTCGACGATGAATGGTCGTTGTTCGCCGGTTACTCGCATGGCTTCCGCTCGCCGCCGTACAACGACGTGAACCTCGGTTTCACCAACGTCATGTTCGGCTACACCGCCATTCCGAACCCGGACCTGAAGCCGGAAACCAGCAATGGCGTCGAGCTTGGCATGCGTTACCTCACGCCGGCCGCCTACGTCAGCGTCAGCGGCTACTGGAACGATTACAAGGACTTCATCGAATCGCAGCGCAATGTCGGCCGCAACGCGCAGGGCCTGCTGGTATTCCAGTCGCAGAACATCTCCGAAGCCCGCATCTACGGTGCTGAGCTGAAGGCCGGCGTGGACTTCGGCCAGATCACTGCGGCGCTGGATGGCTGGTCGCTGCGCAGTGCATTGGCGTGGTCGCACGGCCAGAATCGTACCGAAGACGTGCCACTGGATTCGGTGGACCCGCTGCGCGGTACTGTCGGCGTGATGTTTGATCGCGATGAGTGGGGCGTTGAGTTGGCCAGTACGTTCGCCAAGCGCAAGAGCCGCGTGGCCAACGAGGCTGCCTACCGTCCCGCCGGTTATGGCGTGCTCGACCTGATGGGGCACTGGGATTTCGCCCCGGGCGCGCGCTTCAACGTCGGCGTGTTCAACCTGGCTGACCGCAACTACATCGATTGGTCGAGCATCACCTCGACGTTGGCGACCGGCAGCACCGTGGTTGACCGTTACAGCAACCCGGGCCGCACCGTTTCTGCCAGCCTGGCGGTGTCCTGGTAACCGGCACGTGTTCGCGCCGGCCCCTTGCAGGGCCGGCATTGAAGGACCGATGGCGGCCACGGATGGCCATCCCTCCATGCAACACACAAAGGAACGCTCAATGAAGCTCCATCACGCCAGCCTGTTGTTGCTTGCCAGCGCCTGTGGCGCTGCCAATGCGGCACCCGCCAGCATCGCCCGTGACCATGACGCCATCCTCGCCATGCAGGGCGAGTACACCGTGGATTTCGCCTTTGACGAGACCGTGCTGCTGAAGCCGGGCTACGAACGCGCGCCTGCCATGCGCAGCGGCGGAAACGAAGTAGTGATCGTGGTGGTGGATACGCCGCAGCGCATCGTCCTGCAGCATCTGCTGGTGGCGGACAAGGGCGGCCATGTGACCAAGCATTGGCGGCAGGACTGGGTGTACGAAGCGCCCAACCGCTTCGAGTTCAGTGCCGACCAGACCTGGCAGGTGCGTGAGATCCCGGCGGCGCTGAACCAGGGCGCCTGGACCCAGTGCGTCTACGAAGTCAGCGACGCGCCGCGTTACTGCGGCACTGGCCGTTGGAGCTACAACAACAACGTGCCGACCTGGACCAGCGATCTCAGCTGGCGGCCGTTGCCGCGCCGTGAGTACACCAAGCGCAGCGATTACAACGCGCTGGCGGTGATCAACCAGCACACGCTGACCCCGAACGGTTGGACCCATGAGCAGTTCAATACCAAGGTGCTGCGCAACCCGGATGGCAGCCAGGTGGAGATCGCCCGCGAGTTCGGCTTCAACGACTACATCAAGACCACCGAGGTCGATTTCAGCCCGGCCCGCGCGTACTGGACGGCCACTGCGCCGTTCTGGGCGCAGGTGCGCCAGCGCTGGGACAGCTATCTCGGCAAGGCCCCGGGTGTGCACCTGAAGACCAAGCTGGATGGCATGGCGATGATCATCCCGTTGTTCGAGCAGGCCCAGGCCATCCAGGATGGTGCAGCGTTGGACCAGGCGAAGATCGACGCGGTATTCGCCCAATACGTCGAAGCTGCGAAGTAACACGCCGCGGCAGGACGGCGTGAGCCGCCAAGCCAGTGCAACATCTGGAGCGGGGCGGCAACGCCTCGCCAAGCCTCCCGTGCGCACCCTGCAGGGGAGGGAGCATGGTCCCCGTGTCGAGCCATGCCCGGCACGGGGCTTTGCTGGCAAGACGCTGGCAACGGCGGCAGCCGCGAAGCTGGTGCTCCATCAGCTCATCGACATGGGTGCGGTTTCATCAAGGCCAGCTTCGCGGCTGACGCTGATCCCGCATTGGTCACGCCCGCGACGCCTGTGTTCATTCCTTGAACATCAGCAGCGCGGCCAGCACGATCAGCACGAACGCCGCCCAGTGATTCCACTTCAGTGGTTGCCCCAGGTAGGTGGCAGAAAACACCGCGAAGACCAACAACGTAATAACTTCCTGCATGCCCTTGAGCTGTGGCGCGGAATACACGGCGCTGCCCATCCGGTTGCCGGGCACCTGCAGGCAGTACTCGAAGAAAGCGATGCCCCAGCTGACCAGGATCACCGTCATCAATGGAGCCGACTTGAATTTCAGGTGGCCGTACCAGGCCACGGTCATGAATACATTGCTCGCAACCAGCAGCAGCACGGGGTACAGGTAGGCGGTAAAGGGCGCGGCAGGCATGTCGGTCATCATCTGGACGGGTTGCTAGCATAGGCGGACGGGGTCGCTGCGTGCCTACGGGCAGGGGTGTATCTGGCCCAGCTGGTCGCCGCTTGACGTTCTTCACATCATTTCCACTCCGGGTACGGCATCTTTCACAAAGCTGAAGACTAGGAGGCTCCATGCGACAGACAAAGGAATCGGCCGGGCTCGTTCTGGTTGTCGAAGACAACCGCAACATTTCGGAGATGATTGGCGAGTACCTGGAAGGCAAGGGGTTTGAGGTGGACTACGCAGTCGATGGCCTGGACGGCTACCGGCTGGCTGCCGAGAACAGTTACGACGTGGTGGTGCTGGACCTGATGCTGCCGCGCCTGGATGGCATCGAAGTCTGCAGGCGCCTGCGCAACGAGGCGCGCAAATCGACGCCGGTGCTGATGCTCACTGCGCGTGACACGCTGGATGACAAGCTCACCGGCCTCGGTTACGGCGCCGATGATTACCTCACCAAACCGTTCGCGATCCAGGAGCTGGAAGCACGCCTGCGTGCACTGATCCGCCGCGAGCGCCGCCAGGTGGGTGCCGAGGTGCTGAAGGTGGCAGACCTGGTGCTGGACCCGGTGAGCATGCGTGCCACCCGTGCCGGCAGCGAGCTGCAGCTGTCACCGATCGGCCTGCGACTGCTGACGATCCTGATGCGCGAGTCTCCGCGCGTGGTGACCCGGCAGGAGATCGAACGCGAGATATGGGGCAACGGCCTGCCCGATTCGGACACGCTGCGCAGCCATCTGTACAACCTGCGCAAGATCATCGACAAGCCGTTTGACCGCCCGTTGCTGCATACCGTGCAGAGCGCCGGCTACCGCATTGCCGATATCGGCCAGCCGATGGCTTGACGTGCAGATACCTGCTGACAGCTTCCCGAACCGTCGCCGCCAATCTGGCGCGACGGTTGTTTGATTTCCTGCATTTCCTCACGTGGCAGGCCCAGTCCCTATAATCGCGCCAGCTTCGGGGGGGAGCGCAATGCCTTACGGGTTGCCGCGAAAATTAAAAAGGGCTTTTTTTTTCCAGGCATTGCTCGCCAGCCTTGCCGTTCTGGTGGGCGGTTACCTGGTTGCGCTGGTGATCAAGCATGGGCTGGTGCAGGAAGTACTGCGCGAGGAAGCGCAGCATTACTGGAACGTGCACCTGCAGGATCCGGGCACACCGCCGCCGGACACCTTCAACCTGCAGGGCTACCTGCAACCCGCTGGACAAGCGGCCGTCGATCTGCCTGCAGAACTGCGTGGCTTGCCGCCAGGTTTCCATGAATTGAAGGATGCCGGCCTGTTGGTGCTGGTGGACGAGCGTGCCGCGGGCCGCCTGTACCTGGTGTTCCAGCGTTCGCAGGCACAGCGCGCTGCATTCTGGTTCGGCGTGGTGCCGGTGTTGTTGGTGTTGCTGGCGATCTATGGCGCCAGCTGGCTGACCTACCGCGCGTCCTGGCGGCTGGTGTCACCGGTGAACTGGCTGGCAGGAAGAGTGGCGCAGTGGGACCCGCGCCATCCTGACGTGCATGAGCTGTCCCCGGAGCGCCTTCCCGCCGACGTGCAGGGCGAAAGCCGGCAACTGGCGCTGGCCCTGCACGCGATGGCCGGCAAGGTCAGCGAACACGTCGCGCGCGAGCGCAACTTCACCCGCGACGCCAGCCATGAGCTGCGCACACCGCTGACGGTCATCCGCATGGCCAGCGACATGGGGCTGGCCGATCCTGCCTTGACCCCGCGCCAGCAACGCAGCCTGCAGCGCATCCAGCGCGCCGGTCGTGACATGGAGGCGGTGGTGGATGCGTTCCTGCTGCTGGCCCGCGAAGTGGACGTGGAGCCGCAGTCCGAATTGTTCGATGTCGGTGATGTGGTGCGCTATGAAGCTGCCAACGTCGCCGAACTACTGCAGGACAAACCGGTGCAGCTGCAGGTGGTGATCGATGGTCCGCAGCCGTTGGTGGCGCCGCCGCGGGTGATGCACGTGGTGGTTGCCAACCTGCTGCGCAACGCCTGTCTGTACACCGATGCCGGGCAGATCGAGGTCAGTGTCGGTGACGGTCGGGTAATGGTGCGCGATACCGGCATCGGCATGAGCCAGGACGCGCTTGCACGTATCTTCGAGCCGTTCTTCCGGGCCGACGCCAACCAGTCGCAAGGGGTGGGGCTGGGCCTGCCGATCGTACGCAGGTTGTGTGAGCGTTGTGGCTGGCGCATCAGCCTGCAGAGCAGCGAGGGCCAGGGCACCACCGCCACCTTGCATTACCGGTGAAGCGCTGCCTTGGGTGCGCTGGCGGGCAGATGTGGCAAAATTGGCGATTGCATTCCCAGCCACCGGTGTCATCCCGATGATGGTTCCTCTGATTTTCCGAATCTCGTTTAGCCGTGATACGGCGCCGGGCGCGGTGCGCCGTGGCTGACCATACCGGGCATATGCCGCGTGGACCGGGTCGCATCCTCAAGGCTGCCAAGTGGTCGTGGCAGGGGTTGAAAGCCGCGTGGCTGCATGAATCCTCGTTCCGGCTGGAGGTCTGGCTGTTCGTGCTGCTGGCGCCGCTGGCGCTGTGGCTGGGCCAGACCCCGGTCGAGCAGGCGCTGATGATCGGCTCGATGCTGCTGGTGATGGCCATGGAACTGGCCAACTCGGCGATCGAGGCGGTGATCGAGCGTTACGGCCCGGAGTACCACGTGTTGGCCGGCCGCGCCAAGGACATGGGGTCGGCGGCGGTGTTCGTGCTGATGATGAACGTGCTGCTGTGCTGGGGCCTGATCCTGCTGCCGCGGGTTTTCTGACAAGTCAGCTGCCGGGTGGCGCTGACGCAATGGTTTTATTGAAGGATTGATCGCATGTCTCTTGAGTTTCTTGCCGACCCGAACGTATGGGTCACCCTGTTCATGCTCAGCGCACTGGAAATCGTGCTCGGCATCGACAACCTGGTCTTCATCTCGATCGCGGTCGGTCGCCTGCCCGAGCAGAAGCGCCCGCTGGCGCGTCGCGTCGGCATCGCGGTGGCCTGCATCACCCGGATCCTGCTGCTGATCTCGCTGGCCTACCTGGCGCACATGGAGAACAACCTGTTCAACGTGGCCGGCATGGGTATTTCCATCCGTGACCTGGTGCTGGTGGTGGGTGGCCTGTTCCTGCTCTACAAGGGCATCAAGGAGATCCGTGAGCTGGTCAGCGGTGGCGAAGACGCCGACCCGACCACCACCAAGGCCACTGCGTCGTTCGGCATGGTGATCGCGCAGATCGCGGTGATCGACATCGTGTTCTCGCTGGACTCGGTGATCACCGCCGTCGGCATCGCCGACCATGTGCCGGTGATGGTCTGCGCAGTGCTGCTGTCGGTGGCGGTGATGCTGCTGGCGGCCAACCCGCTGGGCCGCTTCATCGATGCCAACCCGACCGTGAAGCTGCTGGCGCTGGCTTTCATCCTGCTGGTCGGTGCGGTGCTGGTGCTGGATGGCCTGGACGTGCATGTGCCCAAGCCCTACATCTACGCGGCGATGGGTTTCTCGGTGCTGGTGGAATGGCTGAACCTGCTGATGCGGCGCAACGCCAAGGCGCACCACATCCCGGGTTCGGACAACTGGTAAGCGTGCAGCGGGCCGGCATTGTCGGCCGCTGGCAGGACCCGAAGGGCCGGCATTGCCGGCCCTTTGTCTTTTTGTAGCCTGGGTAAGCGCAGCGCACCCGGGATGTGGAGTTCCTGTTGTTCTTCCTGGCTCGCGGCGACGACCCCGGATGCGCTGCGCTTACCCGGGCCACGCAGTACTCCGGCCGACGACCCGATCCGAACGGGCCGATGCTCACCCCCGGAGGGTCTTTGCAGACCTTGAACAGGCAACGTGGCATGCTCGGCACTCCCGCCACCCAGGGCCCGACCCATGCGCCAGTACCTTCGCCTGATGTTGCTTGTCATCGCGGTGATTTCCATTTCCGGCTGTGGCTACAACGCCATCCAGCAGAAGGACGAGGCGGTCAAGGCCGGCTGGTCCGAGGTGGTCAACCAGTACAAGCGTCGCGCCGACTTGATCCCCAACCTGGTCAATACCGTGCAGGGCTATGCCCAGCAGGAACGGCAGGTGCTGACCGAGGTCACCAATGCCCGCTCCAGGGTCGGGCAGATCCAGGTCAATGCCGACGATGCCGATTCGCTCAAGCAGTTCCAGCAGGCACAAGGTGAGCTGGGTAGCGCGCTGTCGCGCCTGCTGGTGGTCAGTGAGAATTACCCGACGCTGAAGTCGGACCAGAACTTCCGTGACCTGCAGGCGCAGCTGGAAGGCACCCAGAACCGTATCACCGTGGCTCGCGGCCGCTATATCCAGCTGGTGCAGGACTACAACACCTATATCCGTTCGTTCCCGCAGGTGATTACCGCCAAGATGTTCGGCTATGCGGCCAAGCCCAATTTCAGCGTCGACAACGAGGCGCAGATCGCGCAGCCGCCGGCAGTGAACTTCGGCACCCAGCCGGCAGCGCCACAGCAGACGCCGCCGCAGCCCGCACCGGCACAGTGAGCTGCGCGCGATGAGCGCGGTGCTGCAGCGGCTGTTGCTGATGCTATGCCTGCTCGGCCTTGGCTGGGCAGGCCAGGCGCTGGCCCAGCAACTGGCGCCGATCCCGCCGCTGGATTCGCCGGTGGTCGATACCACCGGCACCCTCGACGCGGCGCAGAAACAGGCACTCGAGCAGCAGGCGCTGGCCCTGCAGCAGCGCAAGGGTGCGCAGCTGCAGGTGCTGGTCGTGCCAACCACCCAGCCTGAGGACATCGCCCAGTACAGCACCCGCGTGTTCGACCAGTGGGCGATCGGCCGAAAGGGCGTGGATGACGGCGTGCTGCTGCTGGTGGCCAAGGATGACCGGCGGGTGCGGATCGAGCCGGGCTATGGCCTGGAGGGTGCCATCCCCGATGCGATCGCCAACCGGGTGATCCAGGAATACCTGGTGCCGCATTTCCGCCAGAACGATTACGCCGGCGGAATCACTGCCGCCAGCGGCGTGCTGGTCAAGATCATCGATGGCGAGGAGCTGCCGGCACCGGTCAGCAGCAACCGCGATGGCGGCGGCAGTGGCGATTCGATCTTCCTGTTCGCGGTCATGATCGGCGTTGTTGCCGCCACCTTCATGCGCGTGTTGTTGTCCAAGCTGCCGCGGCCGATACGCGGTGTGGTCGCCGGGCTGGTTGCCGGTGCTGGTGGCTGGTTGCTGTTGTCGCTGGCCGGTGGTGGCCTGGCTGCGCTGGTGGCGTTCGTACTGTCGCTGGGCAAGGGGTCCAGTGGTGGTTTCGCCAGTGGCGGTGGCTGGGGCGGCGGTGGCGGCTTTGGCAGCGGCGGTTTTGGCGGAGGTGGTGGCTTTGGAGGTGGTGGTTGGGGCGGTGGGGGTGGACGGTCGGGAGGCGGTGGCGCCTCGGGGAGCTGGTAATGCGCTGGTTACGACATTTTTTTGCTCCCTCCGCGCATGCCGTGTTTCCCGAAGCCAGCCTGGACCGGATCGCCCATGCCATCGCCGACGGTGAGCGGCGGCACAGCGGCCAGCTGATGTTCGCGGTCGAGTCGGACCTGCCGCTGGCGCTGCTGCGCAGGAACACCACGGCACGTGCGCGCGCGGAGCACGCTTTCGCATTGCTGCGCACCTGGGATACCGAGGCCAACAACGGCGTACTGATCTATCTGCTGCTGGCCGACCATGCCATCGAGATCGTCGCCGATCGCGGGGTCGCCGCACGCGTGGATGGCGCGCAATGGCAACTGGTATGTGACCACCTGCGCCAGCAACTGAACGAACAGGGCCCAGAAGCCGCCGTGTTGGCCGCTGTCGCTGAGGTCTCGCAGCTGCTTGCAGCGTCGTTTCCGCCCGACCCCGCAGGGCGCAGGGACAACGAACTGCCTGACCGCCCGCAACTGCTCGACTGAATCATGGCTTGAGTGGCAACGGGGCTGCCCCGAGAATAGGAGTTCGTTCGCTTGGCAGTGCCTACATGATCTATCTCCACGACATCGACCCCATCGCCTTCTCGCTGGGGCCGATCCAGGTGCACTGGTACGGCATCATGTACCTGCTGGGCTTCGCCGCCGCGTGGTGGCTGGGACGCAGTCGTATCCTCGCCGGGCGGCTGCCGGGCGTGGACATGAACGGGTTCTCCGACCTGCTGTTCTACGCCATGCTCGGCGTGGTGCTGGGTGGCCGCATCGGCTACATGCTGTTCTATGCGACCGCTGAGTTCCTGCATAACCCCTTGCTGCTGCTGCGCGTATGGGAAGGCGGCATGAGCTTCCACGGTGGCCTGCTGGGCGTGCTTGGTGCTGGCTGGTGGTGGACCCGCAAGCACAAGCTGCATTTCTTCGACACCATAGATTTCGTCGCGCCGCTGGTACCACTGGGCCTGGGGCTGGGTCGCCTCGGTAATTTCGTCGGCGGCGAGCTGTACGGCAAGTTCACCAATGCCGGCTGGGGCGTGATTTTCCCGCATGCTCCGCTGAAGGACATTCCGGCTGGCCTGCCCAGCATGCAGCAGCTGATGTCGGCTGTGCAGATCCAGCAGGACTACGCCGCCGGCCTGCTTGCCCAATACGCGCGCCATCCCTCGCAGCTGTATGAAGCGCTGTTGGAAGGGCTGGTGATGTTCGTGGTGCTGTGGTTCTACTCGATGAAGCCGCGCCCGCGTTACGCGGTGTCCGGTTTGTTCGCCCTGATGTACGGCTGCTTCCGTTTCCTGGTCGAGTTCGTGCGCATGCCTGACAACGGCGCGTACGTTGCGTTTGATTGGTTGACCCGTGGCCAGATCCTGAGCCTGCCGTTGATCGTGCTGGGCTTGGTATTGCTGGCAATGTCGCGCCGCGCGCCGGTGTTGCAGCCGGTGCTCCCATTGGAGGAGAAGGCATGAAGCAATACCTGGATCTGCTGCAGCATGTGATGGAGCACGGCACCGAAAAGTCCGACCGCACCGGCACCGGCACGCGCAGCGTGTTCGGCTGGCAGATGCGCTTCGACCTCAACCAGGGCTTCCCGCTGGTCACCACCAAGAAACTGCACCTGCGCTCGATCATCCACGAGCTGTTGTGGTTCCTCAAGGGCGATACCAACATCGGCTACCTCAAGGACAACAAGGTCAACATCTGGGACGAGTGGGCCGATGCCAATGGCGACCTCGGCCCGGTCTACGGCAAGCAGTGGCGCAGTTGGGCCACCGCCGATGGCCGCGAGATCGACCAGATGCAATGGCTGGTGGAGGAGATCAAGCGCAACCCGGATTCGCGCCGGCTGGTGGTCAGCGCCTGGAACGTGGGCGAGCTGTCGCAGATGGCGTTGATGCCCTGCCACAACCTGTTCCAGTTCTACGTGGTCGACGGCAAGCTCAGCTGCCAGCTGTACCAGCGTAGTGGCGACATCTTCCTCGGTGTGCCGTTCAACATCGCCAGCTATGCACTGCTGACGCATATGGTGGCGCAGGCGACCGGCCTGGGTGTGGGCGATTTCGTGCATACGCTGGGCGATGCGCATATCTATTCCAACCATTACGAGCAGGCGCGCGAGCAGCTGTCACGCGAACCGCGCGCGCTGCCCAAGCTGTGGTTGAACCCGGACGTGACCGATTTGTTCGGCTTCCAGTTCGATGACGTCCGCATCGACGGCTACGACCCGCATCCGGCAATCAAGGCGCCGGTGGCGGTATGAGTTCGGGGCCGGGATTGGAGATTGGGGATGAGCCGAATTCACAGGAGCAGAATGCAGCATCGCCTGCATCCCGAATCCCGCAGCCCCAATCCCGGTTATCACTGATTGCCGCGCTGGACCGCAATCGTGGCATTGGCCATGACAATGCGATGCCGTGGCATCTGCCCGATGACTTCAAACACTTCAAGGCGCTGACGCTCGGCAAGCCGATCCTGATGGGGCGCAAGACCGCTGAGTCGCTGGGTCGCGCGTTGCCGGGACGGACCAATCTGGTGTTGACCCGTAGCGGCCATGTGCCGTTTGCCGGCATGCGTGCGGTTGCTTCCTTGGATGAGGCGCGGGCGATCGCTGGGGGCGAGGGCGCCGATGAGTTGTGCGTGATTGGTGGCGGCGAAATCTATCGGCTGCTATTGGATCAGGCCACCGATCTGCACTTGACCTGGGTGGATACCGAGGTGAATGCCGATACGCATTTCCCGAAAGTGGATCCGGCGCTGTGGCGGGAAGTGGATAGCCAAGCGCATGCAGCAGATGAGCGGCATGCGTTTGCGTTCCGGTTTGTGCATTACGTGCGGCGTTGAGTTGTTCTGAAGCTAAAAGCTACCCCTCCCCAACCCTCCCCTTGGCTATGCCAAAGGGAGGGAGCTGATCTCGCCCGCTGCATGATCTCGCGCGCAGCCAAGGCTGTTACCCCCTCCTTTGGCGTAGCCAAGGGGAGGGTTGGGGAGGGGTAGCTCTTTGCTTTTTGCACCAGGCTTTCAGAGCCCCGCACCAGAGCCAATCACCCCGGCATCCGGTAATGCCCGATGATGCTGTGCCGGAACAATAGATCCTGCTCCTGCGTCCCCTGTGCGATGTTGTGCAGCACCAGCGGCGTGCCGTCGTCCAGTCGCTGATCGGAAACGATGCCCACGTGCAGCAGGCCGTTGCCATTGAGCTTCCACGCCACGATGTCGCCGGCGGCGTAGTCATCGGCTTGGGTACTTATCGGTAACTCCCAGCCTTGCCGCTGGAACCAGCGCATCTGGTTGGGTACCCGGCGGTGGTCGATGTTCCGATCCGGTCGCGACAGTCCCCATAGCTGCGGATAGGCGGCGAAGTTGGCGCGCATGTCGTCGTTGATGTGTCGTTGCAGATCGATGCCCTGCGTGCGCAGGGCACGGATCACCACATCGGTGCAGACGCCGCGATCAGCTGGCGGATCGCCACCTGGATAGCTGAGGGAGAAGTAGGCCGGATCGTAACGGGTGGTGACCCCGATCTGGGAGCGCGCTGCCGCAACCAGTGGGGGCGAGATGGCTGCGGGCGCGGATTCGATTGCTGCCTGTGGCAACAGATTGGTCTGCGCACCATCCCCCTGCGGACGACAGCCAGCAAGCATCGCAAAGGCCACCAGCATCAGTGCTGATGGCCGAGGCCTCATGCAGCCGGTCCGTTGTTGTCTGGCATCGGCGTGTTGTTGCCGCCGTTGCCGTTTCTTCCGCGCGGGCGGTGGCGACGCGGGCGACGGCGCTGTTCACCGCTGCGCTCGGGGCGAGGCGCTTCATTGCGTAATTCGGACTTGGCCTCGGGCTTGGCTTCCGTCCTGGTTTCCGCACGTGGCTTGCGCGGCGGGTGCTGGCCCGGAACGGGGGCTGGCACGTCGCGGCCCTGTACCTGCACGATGCGCAGGTCTTCGCTGTCCAGCTGCAGTGCGGTGAGCTTGCCACCCCAGACCGCGCCGGTGTCGATGGCGTGCACGCCCTGGGTGATGGTCAGGCCCAGGGCCGACCAGTGGCCGCAGACCATCTTCAACTCGCGCTCGACCCTGCCCGGCACTTCAAACCACGGATACATGCCTTGCGGCTGCGTGCCCGGGGTGCCTTTGTCCTCCATGCCGATACGCCCACTCGGTGTGCAGTAACGCATGCGGGTGAAAATGTTGATGATGGCGCGCGAGCGGTCGTAGCCACTAAGGCCTGGCGACCACACCGGCTTGTCGCCATACATGTTTCGGAACAGCTTGCGGTAGCCGTTGCCGTGGAGCTGCTGCTCGACCTCACGGGCATGCTTCTCGGCCAGCGCGACGGTCCACTTCGGCGCCAGGCCGGCATGGAACATCATCCAGCCAAGGTCGCGGTCGACGTGCACCAGCTTCTGCATGCGCAGCCAATCCAGCAGCACGTCGCGGTCCTCGGCCAGCACGATGCGCTGCAGGTCCGGGTTGACCTTGCGCTGCTCCTCTTCGCTGCGGGCACCGATGGCCAGCAGCGACAGGTCGTGGTTGCCGAGCACGGTGACGCTGTGCTCGCGCAGCGAATGCACCAAGCGCAGCGTCTCCAGCGATTGGCCGCCGCGGTTGACCAGGTCACCGGCGAACCACAGCTTGTCGTTGGCAGGGTCGAAGTTGATCTTCTCCAGCAGTCGCTGGGTGACGTCGTAGCAGCCCTGCAGGTCGCCGATTGCCCAGGTCGCCATCAGTGCAGCGTCCTTGGAATGGTCAGAACGAACGGTGCGATGGTGGCGGCAAACTCGGTGCCATCATCGGCGAGCATGTCGTAATGGCCCTGCATGGTGCCGCGCTCGGTGCCCAGCATCACCCCGGAGGTATAGCGGAATTCTTCGCCGGGGCGCAGCCGTGGCTGTTCGCCGACCACGCCTTCGCCATCGACATGCTCGACCCGGCCTTCGCCGTCGGTGATGCGCCAATGGCGGCTGATCAACCGTGCCGGCATGGTGCCGCGGTTGTGGATGCGGATCGTGTAGGCGAACGCAAAGCGCCCGTCTTCAGGGGCCGACTGGTCGTCGATGAAACGAGGCGAGACCTCGATCTCGATCGCGTAGTGGCGGTTGTCTTCCATGGGTAGAGTGTAAGCAAAAGCAGGTGATCGGTTTGCGTGTATGCCGCGCTTATTCCTGCGGCAGGTTGGCAAGCCTGATGAAATCGGCGACTTCCAGCTGTTCGGCGCGGGCATCGCTGCGTACACCAGCGGCTTCGAACTGTGCTTGGTCGATGACGCCGTTGAGGGCGTTGCGCAAGGTCTTGCGGCGCTGGCCGAAGGCGGCGCGGACCACGTCGGCAAAGCGTTTGCGGTCGTTGATGCCGACCGTGGCCGGGTCGCGCGGTACCAGCCGTACCACCGCCGAATCCACCTTCGGTGGTGGCCGGAATGCACCCGGCGGCACCACGAACAATGCGCGTACCTCGCAGAACGCCTGCAGCATCACGCTCAGCCTGCCGTAGACCTTGCTGCCCGGGCCGGCGGCCATGCGGTCGACCACTTCCTTCTGCAGCATGAAGGTCATGTCCGAGATCGCGGCGGCATGGTCCAGCGCGTGGAACAGGATCGGCGATGAGATGTTGTAGGGCAGGTTGCCGACCAGGCGGATCGTGGAACCGGCGGCCAGCTCGGTGAAGTCCACCCGCAGCACGTCGCGGTGGACGATGGTCAGCTCGCCCAGCGGTGCGGCGGCTTCGGTCAGCGGCGCGATCAGGTCGCGATCGAACTCGATGACGGTCAGCCTGGGGTGGCGACGCAGCAGCGGGAAGGTGATGGCGCCCTGTCCCGGGCCGATCTCGACCAGGCGGTCGTCGCCCTTCGGGTCGACCGCCAGGACGATCTTCTCGACGTAATACTTGTCCGCCAGGAAGTGCTGGCCCAGCTGTTTCTTGGCCGGAGCAGTGAAGCCGGTGCGCGGGGAATGGTCTGAATTCATGTGCTGATTTTACGTTGTGCAGCCAGTTGCGCGCATAAAGCCGTTGCCGCAAACAGGCTGGAGGGGTCGGCCACGCCTTTGCCGGCAAGGTCCAGGGCAGTGCCGTGGTCCACCGCGACGCGCGGATAGGGCAGGCCCAGGGTGATATTGGTGGCCTGCTCGAAGCCGCTGTACTTGAGCACCGGCAGCCCCTGGTCGTGGTACATCGCCAGCACCGCGTCGAAACCGGCCAGCTTTGCCGGCAGGAAGGCGGTGTCGGCGGGCAGCGGGCCGATCAGGTTCAGGCCTTCGCCACGCATCTGCTCGAGCAGCGGGATGATCAGGTCCAGCTCTTCGCGGCCGAGATGACCATCTTCGCCGGCATGCGGGTTGAGCCCGAGCACGGCGATGCGCGGCTGCGGCAGGCCAAAGTCGCGCCGCAAGGCTGCATCGGTGGTGCTGATGACCTTGCGCAGGCTGTCTGCCGTGATGGCATCGGCGACCTCACGTAGCGGCAGATGGGTGGTGGCAAGGGCCACGCGCACGATGTGGTTGGCCAGCATCATCACCACTTCGACGCCGGCCTGGTTGGCCAGCAGCTCGGTGGTGCCGCTATAGGCGATGCCGCCCTGGTTGATGACCGCCTTGTGCACCGGCCCGGTGACGACGCCATCGAGGCTGCCGTCCAGGCAGGCCCGACCTGCGCCGAGCAGGCCATCGATCACCGCACGCGCATTGCGCGGATCGGCGTGGCCAAAACGGGAGGGGGCAGCGTTGCGGACTTCACGCAGGCGCAGGTCGCCAGGGCGGCTGGCGTCGGCGTGTTCGGGCAGGAGTTGCAGCGGCAGGTTCAGCGCGCTGGCGGCGGCCCGCAGCGTATCGGGGTCCGCAAATGCCAACAGCCGGCAGTCACTGCGCGGCTGTTGGGCAAGGCGGATGCAGAGTTCCGGGCCGATCCCAGAGGGCTCGCCCGGAACCAGAGCGAGCTGGGCAGCCATGGATCAGGGCTTGGCCGGATCGGCCGGGGTGGTCGCGGTGTCAGCGTTGCCCTCGGCACGGTCGCCACTGCGGAAGCTGACGTAGGCTTCGCCACGCAGTTCCTGCAGGTAGCGGTTGTACTCTTCGTCCAGCTTGCGGCGACCGATCTGCTCACGCATCTGCGCACGCTTGTTGTCGGCGCCGACATCGGTCTGGCGCGTAGCGACACGCTGCACGATGTGCCAGCCGGCATCGGTGCGGAACGGGGTGCCAACGCCATTGTCGGCCAGGCCTTCAACCTGCTTGCCGAAATCCGGGCCGAATGCATCGGCCGGGAACCAGCCAAGGTCGCCGCCCTGGCCACGGCTGTTGGCGTCGTCGGAAGATTCCTTGGCCACGGCCTGGAAGTCGGCACCGCCAATGATGCGGGCACGCAGGGTATCGATCTTCGCCTTTGCCGCGGCTTCGTCGACCTGGTCGGTGATGCGCACCAGGATATGCCGTGCATGGTATTCGGTGATCGTCTGGCCGCTGTCGCCACCAGCGCTGGTATCACGCACTTCCACCAGCTTGAGCAGCTGGAAGCCGCTCGGCCCACGGATCGGGCCCAGCACGCCGCCGGCGCTCATGCCCTTGATTTCATTGGCGAAGGCGTTCGGGATTTCATCCAGGCTGCGCCAGCCAAGGTCGCCGCCCTCCAGTGCATTGGGACTGTCCGAATAACGGACGGCCGCAGCCTGGAAGTCGAGCTCGCCCTTGTCCAGCAGCGCCTTGACGCCGTCCACCTTGCTCTGGCCGGTGGCGATCTGCTCGGCGGTCGCGCCTTCGGGCAGGGCGATCAGGATGTGGGCCAGGTGGTACTGGGTGCTGCCGGCGCCCTGCTGGGCGAGCGCGGCGTCCACTTCACCTTCGCTGACGCTGATGCGGCTTTGCGCGAAACTCTGGCGCAGGCGCTGGGTGATGATTTCCTCGCGCACCGAGTTGCGGAAGTCGGGGAAGCCAATGCCGTCCTGGGCAAGGCGCTGGCGCAGGCCGTCGATCGTGGTGCCGTTCTGCTGGGCGATGCTGTTGATGGCGTGGTTGAGTTCCTCGTCGCCAACCCGGATGCCACTGCCGTCGGCACGGGCGACCTGCAGCTTGACCAGCACCAGGCGCTCGAGCACCTGCCGCTCCAATACCGATTCGGGCGGCAGTTGGGCTTCACGCCCTGCGTACTGGCCCTTGATGTTGTTGACCGCACGCTGCAGCTCGCTCTGCAGGATCACGTCCTCATCGACGACGGCGGCGATGCGGTCCAACGGCTGGCTTTGCTGGGCAAAGGCCGGAGTGGCAACACCGGAAAACGCCAGCAGGGTGGCGAGGACAGCAGGAAGGGTCTTGGTCATGGAATCAGATTGGGATCGTAGTCGTCATCGCCCGCCTCGATGTTGCTCGGCGGAACGAGGTAGAGGTCGTCTCGGTTGTAGCCGAGAATAGCACGGCGCAAGGTGCGGTCCGTGTTCTGCCCGACCGAGCTCAGGCCCTTGAGCTCGAACTCGACCTGCAGGGAATTGTTGAGGTCGCCGTCGCGGTTGCGCACGTAGCGGCGGGCGAGCGCGCGTACCGTCAGGCAGCAGCTGTCCCACTGCACGCCACCGATGATCTCCAGCGGCTTGCGGTCCATGATCGAGTAGTAGTACCGGCCGACCACGCTCCAACGGGCATTGATCGGGTACAGGAACGAGAAGTCGGCCTGTTCCAGCTGATCGTTGCCGTTGTTGGGGTTGCGGCGGTAACGGTAACCAAGGTTGATCACGCCGTCCTGCGGCATCAGGTAACGGGCACGGACCGTGGCCAGGTCTTCCTTGCGGTACTTGGGGTTCCACTGGTAAGTGGAGCCCAGCGTCCAGCGGTCGGTGATCGCCCAGTTGACGTCTGCGACCCAGGCCGACTTGCCCTGTTCGACCGGTGCTTCGTTCCGGTTGAGGCTGACCAGTGAGTCTTCGAAATAGGTGATCTGGCCAATGCTGGCCGACAGCTTCTCGCGGCCATCTTCCTGGCGGATCAGGCGGGTGGTCAGCGCGGTGGTGAGCTGGTTGGCATCGTTCTGGCGGTCGGCACCGGTGTAGCGCGAGTCACGGAACAACTGGCCCCAGCTGAACGTGAATGCGCGGGTGTCGAACAACGGCATGTCGGACTGATCGCGGTAAGGCGTGTTCAGGTAGAACATGCGCGGTTCCAGCGTCTGCAGGTAGGACTTGCCTCCGAGCGAGGTTTCGCGGTCGAAGAACAAGCCCATGTCCAGGCTGGCGATGGGCAGGCTGCGGTTGGGCGAGGTGTTGCCGCGCAGCTGTTCCGGGGTTGCGGTTGCCGGGTTGATGCCTGCAGCGATGAGCTGCTGCCTGCGGATGTTGTCAGCCAGGCCGCGCTCGAGGTCATAGGCGGTGTAGCGCCATGCCAGGGTCGGCGTGGCGTACCAGGAGGCGCCACCCAGCGGCATCGAGACATACGGTTTGATGTCCAGGCGTGAGCCGCCAGGCATGGCCGTCACCATCCCGTTGCGCACGTATTCGCCGTCGGCATCGATGATCTTGCCGTGCACGTCATCATGGGTGAAGCGCACGGCTTCAGCCCGGATGCCGGCCTCGAAGAAACGCCCGAAATCGTCTTCCCAGGTCGCAAACAGGCGCGGTTCGCGGTTGTACGGCAGCGCACTCTCGGTCAGCGTGTAATCGCTGAGCTGGGAGTGGTCGGCCATGATGCCGGCCGTCCAGGTGCGGCCGGTGCCGTACAGGCCGGCCGTGCTCTTGATGTTGGAAGCGGTGATGCCCAGCAGGCGGCTGGAGAAATCCTCGACGTAGCGTTCATCGCTGACCCAGCCGATGTTCGCCCGTGCCTGCCAATGCTTGTCGAGGTTGTGGTGGCCACGGTACTGGACCTGGCCGCGGTCCTTGTCGCGCAATGAGTCGCTGGGCATGTAACTGGTGGTCAGTTCGCCGCGGCCACTGCCGTACAGGTAGCGGAATTCGTTCTCCAGCATCACGCCGCGCTTGCTCATGTAGCGCGGGGTCAGGGTGTCATCGAAATTCGGTGCCAGGTTGAAATAGATCGGCTGCGCGTAATCGAAGCCATTGCGCCCGGACAGGCTCAGCTTTGGATAGAGCAGGCCGGTCATGCGCCGGTCGTCGATCGGGAACTTGAACCACGGCACATACAGCACCGGCACCTTGCCGATGCGCAGCACGGCGTTGCGGGCGGTACCAAAGCCTTCCTCGTTGTCGACGTCGATCTGCGGCGCGATCAGCTTCCACAACGGCTGCGATGGGTCGCAGGTGGTGTAGGTGGAATGGTGCATCTGCCCGACCGAGCCCTGCAGGTCGATGGAATCGGCGCCGCCATTGCCGCGCTTGGACACCAGTTGGTACTGGATGTTGCTGATCTTGTGCGCGTCGGTTTCCTGGTTGCCTTCGGCACGCTCGGCGACCACCCGGATCGAGGAGTCCGAATAACGGACATTGCCTTCGGCGATGTAGTTGCCGGTCTCGGTGTCGATGCGCAGGTTGTCGGTGCCCATGAACTGGTCACCGCGCTTGAGGATCACGTTGCCCTGATACTGCGGCACGGTACTGGTACCGGTGAGCTCGTTGCCCTCGATGTCGGTCGGCAGCTGCTCGCGCGGCGTGGTCGCGTTGGGATCGGGCGGGGGCGCCTCATCGAACGCAGGCAGGGACTCGGTGACGGGGCACAGGCCCCAGTTCACTGGCTTGTCGTCCGCCAATGCCGGCAGGCAGATGGCAATACCCAAAGGGAGAGGCAACAGGCGGAAGGCTCGGCGCACGCGGTTCGGATTCAGTGAAAGCGGCCGCTAGCTTGCCGCATCACCTGCATGGGGGCAATGAAGACCGGCCGCCGGAGCGGGGCAGGGTTCATCCGTCAGCCGGTTGCAAGCAGCGCCTGGACGTGCTCGACGCTGCATTCGCGCAGCGCCTGAAGGTCGTAGCCCCCCTCCAGCATGGACACCACGCGGGCATTGCCGTGGCGGCGGGCGATCAGGCACAGCTCGTTGGTCAGCCAGCCGAAATCCTCGGTCTCGACCATCAGGTCGGCTTGGGGGTCGCGCATGTGGGCATCGAAGCCGGCTGAAATGAACAGCAGCTGGGGCCGGAACGCCTCGATCTGCGGCAGCATCTCGTCGGCCCAGGTATTGCGGAACCGGAAGCCACCACTGCCTGGTGGCAGCAGGATGTTGCAGATGTTGCCGACCCCGCGCTCGCGCATGTTGCCCGAGAACGGGAACAGCCCGGACTGGTGGGTACTGTAGTAGGCGACCTTCGGGTCGGTCTCGAAGATCGCCTGGGTGCCATTGCCATGGTGTACGTCGAAATCGACGATGGCGATGCGCTCCAGGCCGTACTTGTCGCGGGCGTAGGCGGCCGCCACGGCGATGTTGTTGAACAGGCAGAAGCCCATCGAGGTATCGGCGGTGGCGTGGTGGCCGGGTGGGCGCACCGCGCAGAACACATGTTTGTTGGCTTCCTCCAGCATCACCGTATCCACCGCTGCGACACCGGCGCCTGCCGCATGCAGGGCCGCGCTGGCCGAGCCGGGTGAGGTGAAGGTGTCCAGGTCGATGCGTCGCAGCGGCGCGGTCTGCGCCTGCAATACCGAGTCGATCAACTCGCGGGCGTGCACCCGGGCCAGCTCGCCGAGCTTGGCCGGCGGCGCGTTGCGCCATTCCAACTGGTCCGGGAACTCGGCACGCAGGGCGGAAATAACGGCATGCAGGCGCTCCGGCGACTCGGGGTGGTCGATGCCGGGGTCGTGTTCAAGGCAGGCAGGGTGGGTGAATACCAGCATGGCCGCACTGTAACCGGCGCCGCCGCGCACCGCGCGGCATCGCCTGGGAGGAAGGGAGGGTCAGCCGCGACGGCGTTCGTGGTTCCACAGCACTTCGCCTTGGCCATCGGCCCTGGCAAGCACGCGGGACAGCACGAACAACAGATCGGACAGGCGGTTCAGGTAGCGCACTGCTTCGCCACGGATGTCCTCGACGCGGGCCAGTGCAACGGTTTCGCGCTCGGCACGACGGACGATGGTGCGCGCCAGGTGGCAGCGCGCGGCACCTTCGCCGCCGGCTGGCAGGATGAAATCCTTCAGCGGCGGCAGGTCGTCGTTGTAGCGGTCCAGGTGCTGCTCCAGCGCATCGATGTCGGCCGCGTGGATGGCGGCATGGCCGGGAATGCACAGCTCGCCGCCGAGGTCGAACAACTGGTGCTGGATGGTGGTGAGCAGGTTGCGCACGTCTTCGGGCAGGCTTGCCGCCAACAGCACGCCGATGGCCGAATTGGCCTCATCGACGGTGCCATAGGCATTGACCCGCAGCGAATCCTTGCCGGTGCGGCTGCCATCACCCAGACCGGTGCTGCCATCGTCACCGGTTCGGGTGTAGATCCTGGAAAGGCGGTTACCCATTGCCCTGCGAGCCCTTAGTGGGCAACGCGGCCGTCGGCCGGCTGCTTGCTGATGGCTTCAACGGCAAGCTGCACCAGCGCGGCTGCACCGATGTAGATGGCGGCGCTCTGCATGTACGGCAGCAGCCAGTCGCTGTAGTTCTTGGCCCAGCCAGCGAAGGTCGGCTCAGCGACGGAGGCGCTGATCCAATAGAAACTGCCTTGCGCGATCAGATGGCACAGGGCGACCGAACCGATCACGCTGACAGCCAGCAGGCCCAGCGACTTAAGGTTGGCGTTGCGGTAGTAACGGCGCAGCAGCATGCCGCCGGCCCACATGACGAAGTAGGCCGGGACCAGCATCCAGTACGCCGCCGAGACGCAGTAGTGCTGCCAGAAGCTCATGCCCTGGCTGGAGATCACCGCCCAGTCGACCACCACCGCCAGGCCCATCAGCAGCGGGAACGCCCAACGGGTCCAGTTGCGCAGATAGAAGCCACCGATGAAGAACACCGCCCACGAGGCATCCGGGATCGGCGCGAAGTGGTTGATGCGGGTGCCGGCCATCAGCAGCACGAGCAGGGAAAGGACGAAGGCGCGTTGGACGTTGGCGGTCATGGTGGCGATTTCCGTTAATCAGGCCGCCATTCTAGCCGCAGTGGGGCCAGACCGGCGGTTGCGCTGCGGCATCGCCCGGCCCGACCGGGCCGGGCGAACCCCCGTTATCATTGCTGCATGAGCAAGAACCATGACGTAGTGATCGTCGGTGGCGGGCTGGTAGGTGCGAGCCTGGCCATCGCCCTGGACCGGCTTGGGCTGGATGTAGGCCTGGTCGAGGCGACCCCCGGCGGCGCGCTGCCGGCGGTGTTCGACCAACGCAACCTCAGTTTTGCCGCGGCCACGGTCAATGCACTGACCGCACTGGGGGTGATGCAGAAGCTGGCCAATCCGGGTGGCCCGATCCGTCGCATCCATGTCAGCCGGGCCGGCGATTTCGGGCGGGTGGTGATGCAGGCCAGTGATTACGGCCGCGAGGCCTTTGGCCAGGTGGTGGTGGCACGCGACTTTGGCGAGGCGCTGGAAGCACGCCTGGGTGAGCTGCAGCATCTGAGCCGCTACCGCCCTGCGAGGTTCGTTGGTCTGGGGCCGAGCCGCGACGGTCGTCGCGAGGTCATCATCACCGATGACGCAGGCGAACACCGCCTGCATGCCCGGCTGGTGGTGGGTGCGGATGGTACCCGCAGCGCGGTTCGGCAGGCGCTGGGCATCGACATCAGCGAGCACGACTATCAGCAGACCCTGTTCGTGGCCCGGCTGCGTGCGGCCAAGGCGCCGGACGGCTGTGCGTACGAGCGCTTCACCGATACCGGCCCGACCGCATTGCTGCCGCGTGGCGACCGCCATTACGGCGTGGTCCATGGCGTGGCCCGCGACGAGGCCGATGCAGTGATGGCACTGGACGATGCGGGGTGGCTGGCGCGGCTGCAGGGCGCCGTTGGCTGGCGTGCTGGGCGACTGCTGGAAAGTGGTCCGCGCAGCGCCTACCCGCTGATCCAGGTGTTGGCACAGAAGCTGGTCGGCGAGCGTGCGTTGCTGCTGGGCAATGCCGCGCAGACCATTCATCCGCTGGGTGCGCAAGGCTTCAACCTTGGCCTGCGCGATGCGCTGACCCTCGCCGAACTGATCGGCGACGCCGCCCAGGATGCGGGTGGTGAAGACCTGCTGCAGGCCTATGTGGCGCGCCGCGGTCCGGACCGCGAGCAGACCCTTGCGTTCTCCGATGGGCTTGCCCGTTTGACCAGCAATGCCACACCGCTGATCCGGCCGCTGCGCAGTCTGGGCTTTGTCGCTGCTGCGCAGGCACCGGCGCTGCAGTCCTTCCTGGTCGGCGGGGCGATGGGTTTCCGCGGGCAGGTGCCTGAGCTGTGCAGGAGTGCGGCGCGATGAGCCGGCGCGGACAGTGGGATGCAGTGATCGTCGGTGGTGGCGTGGTTGGTGCGGCCTGCGCACTGGCGCTGGCCGGGGAAGGCCTGCAGGTAGCGATGGTGGAAGGTCGTGAGCCGCCGCAATGGTCGCCACAGAAGCCGGATCTGCGGGTGTTCGCGTTTGCCGCCGACAATGCTGCGCTGCTGGAATCACTTGGCGTGTGGAAACAGATAGACCAGGCCCGCGCCCGCGCATACCGACGCATGCGGGTATGGGATGCCGGTGGCGGTGGTGACCTGACGTTCGATGCCGACACACTGGGCCGCCGCGAGCTGGGCTGGATCGTCGAGAACGGCCTGCTGGTGGATCGCCTGTGGGCAGCATTGCCGGCCGCGGGCGTGCAGCTGTATTGCCCGGCGCGGGTGGAGGCGATGGAGCAGGACGCACAAGGTGTACGCCTGCGGCTGGACGATGGCCGTCGCGTCGAAGCTTCGATCGCGATTGCCGCCGATGGTGCCGAATCCACCCTGCGTTCGTTGGCAGGATTGGAAGTGAGTCGGCATGACTACGGCCAGCGCGGCGTGGTCGCCTATGTCGACAGCGCGCTGCCGAACGAAGACACCGCCTGGCAGCGTTTCCTCGATACCGGCCCGCTGGCGGTGCTGCCGTTCGAACGCAATCGCAGCTCCATCGTCTGGACCCTGCCTGATGCCGAGGCCGAGCGCGTGCTGGCCCTGGACGAGGACAGTTTCAATCGCGAGCTGACCAATGCCTTTGCCGGGCGTCTGGGTGACATGCGGTTGGTGTCCGCGCGCGCGGCATTCCCGCTGCGCCGGCAGTTGGCGACGGCGTATGTCGCTGGGCGCGTGCTGGCCTTGGGCGATGCAGCACATGTGGTGCATCCACTGGCTGGGCAAGGCGTGAATCTTGGCCTGCGTGATGTCGCCGGTCTGCGTGATCTGGTGCGTACCGCCAAACAACGACGGCAGGATTGGAGTTCACCGCACCGTTTGCAGCGCTGGGCGCGAACGCGGCGTAGCGAGAACACCGTGGCTGCTTACAGTTTCGATGCGATCAACAAGGTGTTCTCCAACGATGAGATGCACCTGACCCTGGCACGCGGCGCGCTATTGGGCTTGGCAGGCAAGATGCCACCGTTGATGTCGGTGTTCTGGAAGCGCGCCTCAGGCCTGTAGGCAATGTAGTGCCGAGCCATGCTCGGCAAGGGCTTTACCGGTAACGCCTCATGCCGAGCATGGCTCGGCACTACAGGTGATGGCTTAGCGCAACCAGCCTGCCAACTGCTCGCGTGACAGCTTGCCGCGGCGAGCTGTATCCAGCGCATTGAACTCGTCGGCCAAGGCCGGGTTGGCCTGCGCTTCCTCGCGACTGATGAAGCCATCGCCATCCACGTCCAGCGCCGCGAAATCAATCCGATAGTTCCCGATCACACTGTCAGGCTGGATCGAGCGTACGGTGACCTCCGCCTGGCCGGGAACGGTTTGTACCTGGGTTGCGTGGGTGACCTTGCCGGTGGATAGCGACTGCTCGCGCACATGCACCGGAACGTCGGTCAACGGCACGCTCACGGCTGGCGCTGGCCGCTGCACGGTCTGTGCGCTGGCGGCGAAGGACAGCAGGCTGGAGATTGCCAGCGGCAAGGCAATACGAAGCACGGACATGGCAGGGCTCATCATTCTGGAAAAAGGGCCAGCCACTGGCGGTGGCAGCTGCCCGGTGATGGTAGTCCGTGCCGGCTGAACAGGCGAACCTGTCAGCCAGGGATGAACGGAAAGATCAGTTTCAACAGGCCCTTCAAACCACCTTCGGCGGTGGAACTGATCGCCTTCGCACCGAGGCTGTTGAGCGCGCGGCGCAGGTCGACCCAGCGCAGTTGGGTGACGTCCTTCTTCAGCAGGTCGGCGACTTCTTCCGAGGCCGGGGCCAGTTTCTTCAAGGCCTCCAGCGTGGCCTGCGGATCGGGTTGCAGATAGTTCCAGCGTTCGGCGATGTTGAGCAGGGTGTCGAAGCGCACTGCGACCACTTCGCGGTTGCGTTCGTAGACCGGGATCGCGCCGACATCGAGGATGGCCTGCTCGAAACGCTGGGCATCGTCCGGATGCTCGATGCGGATGGCGAGGAAGCCTTCCTTGCGGCTGCGCTCGCTCACATGCTTGGCTCCAGAGCGCAGGTTGGCCTCGGTCAGCACCGCCGCGACGATCCTCTGCATCGCGGCCTCGCCTTCCTCGGGAACCAGGGCGCGCCACCGTGCATAGCCATCACGTCGCAGGCCTTTTACCTTGGCCGGAGTGACCCGCAGCTGCAGCGCGACGGCAGCATTGGAATCGCTGCGATTGATCGCCCCATCGCGCTCGATCAACACGAAGATCAGCAGTTCCAGGTCGCGCTTGGTAAGTGACTGGAAACCCTGCATCAGGGTCAGGCGCAGAAACTCGTTGCCGAAGCTGGCTGGGTCCTTCAGTTCGATGCTATGCATTGCGGTTCCTCCCATGACCTACAGCATGCCTGATATGGATTGCAGCAGCTGAGACTGGGCGCTCAGGGCTTGGCCAAAGGTTGCAAACCATATTCACGGCCGGGGCGATCGGCCTGGAAGGTTTCCACCGCGCCACGGTCCTGCAGGGTCACGAATACCTGGCGACCGTCGTTGCCGCCGAAGGCGAGGTTGCTGGGTTTGCGGCCCTTGAGCGCCACCTCGCGCAGCAGCTTGCCTTCAGGAGAGACAACTGCGATCAGGCCTGCGTCGTAGCGGGCGATATAGAGGTTGCCATCGGCGTCGCAGCGCATGCCGTCCATGCCGTGATCGTCGAAGCGGATCAGCAGGCGCTTGTTGCTGATGCTGCCGTCGACGGCGCGGTCGTAGACCCATACATTGCGTTGCACGCTTTCGTTGACGTAAAGGCGCTGGCCATCGGGGCTGACCTCGATGCCGTTGGTCGTGCCCATGGCGGATTCGAGCAGATGCACGCTGCCGTCGCGGTCGATACGCCACAGCCGGCCGTCATCGGCCCTGGACCAGTTCGGATCGCTGGCGTAGAGCGTGCCGTCCGGGGCTAGGGCGATGTCGTTGGGTTGGTGTGCGTCGGGCAGGTGTGCGAACACGCTGACGCTGGTTGAGCCAGCAGCGACCCGCAGGATGTTGTGGCCAGCGTAGTCGGCGACATACATCGCGCCATCGCTGCCGAAGCGGATGCCATTGCCGATGCTGCCTTCGGGCAGGGTGAGGAACAGCGTTGCCTTGCCGGTGTCATCAACGCGGCCGATGGTGCCGTCCTTGCCGAGGTTGACTACATACAGTGCGCCATCCGGACCGGTCGCCGGGCCTTCGATGCCGGTGGTGAAGGTGCCATCGCTGACGTGGTCGCGGGCGATGAAGCTGTCGGCGGCCAGTGCAGTGCTGCTCAGGCTGATGAGCGCGAAGGCGGCGATGCGGGCGCGGGTGATCTGGCGGGCGATGGCGGCGACTTCCGTGTTGGTGGAAGCGCGAGTGTGCCAGAGGCACGGGGTGAAGCGGGGTGGGGAACGGCCTAGGTAGTGCCGAGCCATGCTCGGCAGGGGCTTTATCGGTAATGCCCATGCCGAGCATGGCTCGGCATTACAAGGGGGCTCCAGCTGCATGCGCAAGCTGCCCTCACCCCAACCCCTCTCCCGTGAACGGGAGAGGGGCTCTCAATCAAGAGCGGGGCTTCAATCAAGAGCCTTTGGGGCGCGGGGTCACGAACACCGTGATTTCTTCGCGGTCGTGATACAGCTGCTTGGCGCGGATCGTCAGCGCCTTGTCGGCCTTTTCAGCGAACAGATCCAGGCACAGGCGCGTCTCATCCCAGCGCTTCTTCATCGGCAGCTTCAGATTGAAGATGGCGTGCTTGCACCAGCCTTCGCGCAGCCAGGTGCCCATGCGCTCGGCAACGCGGCGCGGCTGCTCGACCATGTCGCAGACCATCCAGTCCAGTGCAGTTTCCGGCTGCCAATGAAAACCGTCGGCACGCAGGTGCTCGACCAGGCCGGTATCCAGTACATGCTGGCGCAGCGGACCGTTGTCGATGCTGTTCACACGCAGGTGCTGGCGGGTCAGTACCCAGGTCCAGCCGCCGGGTGCAGCGCCCAGATCGGCAGCGCGCATGCCGGGCACCACCAGTGCTTCGCGTTCTTCCGGCGTGAGCAGGGTCATGAAGGCTTCTTCCAGCTTCAAGGCCGAACGCGAGGGTGCATCCGGCAGCAGCTTCAAGCGTGGAATGCCGAGCAGCCACGGTGCGCTGTCGCGGGTGTCGGAGACGCAGACAAACGCGTGCGTACCATCGACGAAAACCACATGCAGGCGCGGCAGCTTGCCGTTGGGCTTGTCGGTGAGCAGGCCGCCTTTGCGCAGCGCCGGGCGCAGTGCATTGCCGAAGGCACGGGCCAGACCGGCCAAGGGCTTGCCCGCGTCCGAATCGGGATGCTCCACCCACAGGTCACCAAACCGCTGCTGGCCTTCCAGCGCGGCGACGATCGGGGTGATGCGATCGCTGGCATCGAGCTGTGGCAGTTCGGCCAGAATCCGCAGTTTCTGGCGGGCGAAGATCAGCTCGCGCCAGGGCAGGCGCTGGTCCAGCGCTTCGGCCTCGTCGGTGACGAACACTACGTAGCCGTCATTGCGCTGGGTACGGGCGTAACCGGCAATGCCGGCATGGCCTGCGCGGTCGTTCAGTTCGCCGGCCAGTTCCGGTTCAAAGCCTTGGCGGCAGTAGCAGAGCAGGCCGGTCATGGAAATCCTTGGTGTGGAGCGGGTGGGCTTCTCCTTCTCCGGCTGGGAGAAGGTGCCCCGCAGGGGCGGATGAGGGTAGATCGCGGCTCGGTAGCAGACTGTACGAGAACCGCCGGGCCCTTACCCCAAGCCCTCTCCCGCAGGCGGGAGAGGGGCTTTCAGAATCAGTAGCGTGCGCCGTCGTTCTTGCCGTAGCTGTGCAGTACGGCGCGGGCGTCGTCGCGGTGGATGCCTTGCACGACCTCGATGCCGCGCTTGTTCAGCTCACCGGCCCAATCGGCGGGCAGCGGGCCTTCATCGAACGGGGTCAGTTCTTCCACGTCGGCGGCGCAGGCGCCGATCAGCAGGCGGTCGATGCCGGCCCAGACGGTGGCGCCATAGCACTGGCAGCAGGGCTGCGAGGAGGTGGCCAGGGTGATCGGCGACAGCAGCGCGTTCAGACGCGGGGTGTTGAGCTTCTGCTGGGCCAGCATATAGGCCATGTTTTCGGCATGTGCCAACGAGGTGGCATGCGGCACCACGCGATTCACCGCGGCGGCGATCACCTTGTGGTCCGGGCCGAATACGACCGCGCCGAATGGGCCGCCACTGGCGTGTTCAACGTTCAGCCGAGACAGCTCGATGGCCAACGCCACCTTGTCCGCATCGCTGGTATAGGCGCGGTCGCAGTCGACGGCGTCGTGGATCCAGACGGGGAGGGTGAGGTGAACCTGGGCGTGCAGCATGATGATGACCGGCGTTATGGCAAAAAACGGCGGCCAGTTTAGCGGACTGGGGCGGTCGGGCGGGCTTGCTGGTGGAGCTTGTTCAGGTGTGGGAATCAGCCGCGCGCAGGAACTGGAGCGGAGCCGCACTAAGCCCCCTCCCTTTGAAGCGAGCCAAGGGGAGGATCGGCTCCCTCCCTTTCGCGTAGCGAAGGGGAGGGCTGGGGAGGGGTGCTCTTCGAGTGGAGCCAGAAGCACAAGCATTAGCAACCCCCTCCCAACCTCCCCCTTGGCTACGCCAAAGGGGAGGAGCTTAAGAGCTCAGAACTCCGCGCCCACCGTCATGAAGATCTGCCGCGGGGCACTGGCGTGGATGGCGTAGCGGGTGCCGTTGGGGTCGGTCGGGGCGAACGAGCTCAGCTGGCCGGCGTAGCGCTTGTTGGTCAGGTTGGTGACGTTCAAGGAGACCTTGACGTTATGCAGGCCCAAACCAGGGCCGAAGCTGTAACCGCCACCGGCATCGAAGGTGGTCACGCCCGGCACCGACTGGTCGTTGGTATAGGTGTAGTAGCGCTTGCCGGTGTACTTGCCGCGCAGGCTGGCGAACCAGCCGTCACGGTTCCAGCTCAGTTCGCTGGAGGCCATGCGCTGCGGGGTGTCGACGGTGATCTTGCCGGCCACCGGCACGATCGCACCGCCGGACATGTAATCGTCCTCATAGGTGGTCTTGTTCCAGGACAGCGCGTTGTACCACTGCAGGCCCTGCGTCGGCTTGAGGATGAAGGTCAGCTCCGCGCCCTGGCTCTTCACCGAGCCGACGTTGATGAAGCGGGTGATGCACTCAGGACGCGTGCCGACTTCAATGCTGGTGCAGGGATTGAGCGAGAGCAGGCGGTTGTCGAACATCACGTGATACGCCGCCAGCGACGCCTGGTACTTGGCACCAAAGCTGCGGAAGCCGGCTTCAAAGGTCTTGGACTTTTCCGGTTCCAATCCTGCGCTGGCGGCAAAGGATTCCGGCGACACCTGCAGCGGGCCGCCGCTGCCACCACCGACGAAGGCGGCGATGTTCTCTGCATAGGAGGCAAACAGCTCGTTGTTGGTATTGAGTTTGAAGCCGACGCCCAACTGCGGCAGCAGCGATTCCTTGGCGGTCAGCGTGCCGGAGGCGAATTTCTGTTCGGTGCCGGGCTGTGCAGTGGCGCGCATGCGCGTGTTCGGGCTCTTGATGCCGACATCCACGGTCAGGCGTTCATCGAGGAAACGCATGCGGTCCTGCACATAGAACTGACGGGTGCGGATATCGAAATCCTGGTCGAACAGGCGACGGTCAGGATTCTTGAGGTAGGTGTCGTCGAGGAACGGGCCGTCGATGTAGTAGAAGTTGCGCTCGACGTTGTGGTCGTTCTGCTCGAACCACAGGCCGGCCTCCAGCTCATGGATGCCGACGTTCCATGACAGCGCGGCGGTCAGGCCCTGGCGGTCGATGGTGTAGTTGGTGCTGCGGATCGAGATCGGCAGCATCTTGTCGGTGCCGGGATTGGAAGGCTGACCCGGTGCCCACCAATGGCCTTGGCCGCGATTGTCGTGATGGTAGGCCAGCAGCTTGAGGTTGAGTCCGTCACCGAGATGCAGGTTGGCATCGAGCGAGTAGAGGTTGTCATCGCGCAACGCGCGGCTCTGGTAGTAGGCATCGTCGATGCTGTTGACGCCGCCGGAGAACGCGCAGCGGTCTGCATCGTAGGTTCCCGGTGCGCAGTACGCGGCAGCGACCGCGCGGTCCCAATCCGGTGCGTAGATGTTCCAGTCGTAGCCCAGGCCACGCTGCAGCATGCTCTTGGACAGGTAGGCGTAGTTGGCCTGGCTCGCCCGCGAGGTGGCAACGAAGGCACCGAAACGATGATCGCCCACGTTCCACACCGCCTTGGCGTTGAACTGTCGCGTGGTCTGGTTCTGGTGTGGCGCGGCCCACATGTCGGCGTCCTGGTGCACACCGGAGACATAGGCGGAGAAGCCATTCAGGTCGCCGGTGTCCACGCGCAGGTAGCCGCGACGCTGGTTGTCATCGCCGACGGTGACACTGGCACGGCCACCGAACACCGTGGATGGATCCTGCGAGAAGTACTGGATTGCCCCGCCCAGGTTGCTGGTCGAAGCCACGCCCAGCGAGCCGATGCCCTGTGACAACTCGGCGCCACCCAGGTTCTCGGCGATGATGGCGCGGGCGATGCTCAGGCCGTTGTAGTTGCCATAGCTGTTGTCGCCGAGCGGGATGCCATCAAGCGTATAGCCCAAGCGGGTCTTGTCGAAACCACGCAGGCTGATGGTCTGCGATTCTTCGTTGGCACCGAAGGCGTCGTTGGACTGCACGGAAACACCGGGCAGACGATCGAGGATCTTCTGGCCGCTGCTGCCCGGCGGCAACACCTGTTTGTCGACTTCGCCGATGCGTTGCACCTGGCGGGTCTGGCCTTGGCCGATCACCGAGATGGTGTCCAGTGTCTGCGCGGAAGAGCCGTTGTCTGCGGCCGCTTCGGCGAAGGCCTGGCTTGTGCACATGGCAAGGGTGATGGCGAAGCTGAGGCGTTGGAGATTCATTGTCTACCGGGTCCATGGAAAGGCCGGCGTGAGCCGGTCCCTGCAGGCTGTCCGATGATTGTTAAAGCTCTCTTACGTAAATGCAGAGCACCGTCGTTGTGTCGCACTTTGTAGAAAAGAGCTGGCGAAAGTGCGACGCAGTCGATATGGCGAGCTGTTCATGTGCCTGCAATGGCGGCAAAAGAAAACGCCGCGACAAAAGCGCGGCGTCCGGTGTTGCATCCATCAATGGCAACATCAACCCATGTACAGACCACCGTTGACCGGATAATCAGCACCGGTGACATAGGCCGCATCATCACTGGCCAGCCACGCGCACAGCGCAGCCACTTCTTCGGGCTTGCCGAGGCGGCGGATCGGTACCGAGGCCGCAAGCCGGTCCAATACATCCGGCGGAAAGCTGCTGATCGCCTGGCTGGCGATGTAGCCCGGCGAAATGGTGTTGACGGTGACGCCGCGCGCTGCGACTTCGGCGGCGAGCGCGCGGCTGAAACCGTGCATCGCGGCTTTGGCCGTTGCGTAGTTGACCTGGCCGATCTGGCCCTTCTGCGCACTGACCGAGCCGATGTTGATGATGCGGCCCCAGTTCTGGTTGGTCATGCCATCAACCACCTGTTTGCTCAGGTTGAACAAGGTGTTGAGGTTGGAGGCGATCACCGCGTTCCAGTCCTCGGTGCTCATCTGCCGGAACAGCATGTCGCGGCTGCCACCGGAGTTGTTGACCAGTACATCCACTTCGCCCACTTCTGCGCGCACTTTGGCAAAGGCAGCGGCGGTGGAGTCCCAGTCGGCGGCATTGCCTTCGGACACGATGAAGTCGAAGCCGAGTTCGCGCTGTTCGCGGATCCAGTTGGCCTTGCGCGGTGAATCCGGCGCGCAGCCTGCCACCACCGTGTGGCCGGCGCGGGCCAGGGACTGGCAGATGGCAGTGCCTACACTGCCCATGCCACTGGTGACGTAAGCGATACGTAGCGTCATGGTGCTCTCCAATGCGTCAGGTAGGTGCCGCTCAGGCGGCCAGTGGATACAGGGCGAACAGCAGGCTGCCGACCATCAGGATCATGGAGATCAGCACGGCCCACTTCAGGGTGAATTTCTGGTGGTCAGCGAAATCCACCTTGGCCAGACCAACAAGCAGATAGGTCGATGGCACCAGCGGGCTCAACAGATGCACCGGCTGTCCGGCCAGCGAGGCGCGCGCCATTTCCACCGGGGTGATGCCGTAGTGGCCCGCCGCTTCGGACAGGATCGGCAGCACGCCGAAATAGAAGGCGTCGTTGGACATGAAGAAGGTGAAGGGCATCGATGCCACGGCGGTGATCACCGCCAGGTAGGGGCCCCAGGCTTCCGGAATCACCGACAGGAAGCCGCGCGACATCGCCTCGACCATGCCGGTGTTGGACAGGATGCCG